>Ga0256830_1001598_pt1 | contig 15805 bp, 16 predicted proteins | sample 128326metaG_FD_190537 | JGI IMG/M metagenome (GOLD analysis project Ga0256830, IMG submission 190537) | Hydrothermal vent microbial communities from Lau Basin, Pacific Ocean - 128-326 | ecosystem: Environmental > Aquatic > Marine > Hydrothermal vents | place: Pacific Ocean: Lau Basin | collected... | reverse complement strand
GACCTGAAGGTCATCCTCCGCCGGCAAACGCATCAAAAAAGAACTGTGGTATCTGAAGTTTTTATCAGCAGCTAAGGTTTTGAAGAACAGCAATGAAAGTTAGTTTGAGCGATAGTAAGTTTATTTTTTCTTCATTAGCTCAAGAAACTCCTTCCTTGTCAGTCCTGCTTGCCTGATTATTTCAGAAAGAGTGCCCACATCAACCTCTCTATGGTTGGGAACAACAACCCCCTTCTTTCCCTCTGGTGTATGTTTCACAAGGATTACGTGGCTGCCCTTTTGTCTAACGGGTGTCCAGCCAGCCTTCTTGAGAATTTTTATAACCTCACGTCCCGACAGCACTGGCAACTTTGTCATTCACTTTTACCTCAAACCTGGCTATTATTGTTGCCTCAGAGCTTACACCCTCGGGAATGCCCATCTCCTCAATATAAAGCTCCACCGCTTCTTTTAAGTTGGATAGAGCCTCTTCAACTGTGTAGCCCTGACTGACCACATCCAGCTCAGGACAGAGGGCAACGTACTGCTTCTCCCCCTTTTTTATTATGGCTGTAAAATCCATAGCTAACACCTATTAGACCACCACCCTTTAACATTTATAAACTCGAGACTGCTTATCTCCGCCTTTGAAAGATGTGCTGCACATACCAGGTCCTTCATGTCCCGCATGATTATGGATGATAAACCGCCCTCTCCGAAGAGGAATACCTCGAAGAAGCCTGCTCAAAACTCTCAAAAAGACTGCTGGAAGGTCAGCGCCGTACCTCCAGGATGTCAGCTGCGGCTGAGCTCTTCAAACCTCCTTCTCCCGGCGATTAAATCCCCTAAAACACCCGCAACCTCGTCCTTATGCACGCGCACCTGCTCCGCAGAATCCCGCTCGCGTACTGTTACCGTCCCATCCTCCAGGGTTTCGAAGTCCACGGTCACCGCAAAGGGGACGCCTATCTCGTCCACGCGGGCGTAGCGCCTGCCTATTGAATCACTCGCATCGTAGACCGCGAGGATACCCGCGCGCTTAACCTCCCGGAATACTTCCATTGCCACCCTCACAAGCTCCTCGCGGTTTAAAAGCGGAAACACCGCCGCCTTAACCGGGGCAAGCTGCGGGCTCAGCCTGAGCACATTCTTGCCCTCTCGCCGGTGGTAGGCGCTTTCCAGCACGCAGTACAAGATGCGGTCTATGCCGAAGCTGGGCTCAATAACGTGGGGCGTGAACTTCTCGCCGGTAATAACCTCCTCCACCTCTCTTACGCTGGCGTGCTCCCTGGTGATGAGCACCCTCTCCTCGCCTACGCTCAGCTCGAGCTCACCCCGCTCTGCGAAGCGCCTCACCTCGCTCTCGGGCAGGCTGCTCAGCGCCTCTGCAACGCGCTTTGCCAGGCTCCTGAACTCAGGCCCAAGTCTCGCCATGTTGGGCTCAAGCGCAAGACGCCTGCGCTTCTTGGGCTTCTCAAACTGCCGGAAGGCCCGAAGCTCCACCTTCGCGTGCCTCTCGTGCGCCTTTAAATCGTAATCTGTGCGGTCGGCGATGCCAACCACCTCTATCCAGCCGAAGCGCTCCGTCTTAACCTCGGCGTCCCAGCAGTCAGCTGCGTAGTGCGCCATCTCCTCGCGCAGGTGCTGCCTGAAGCGCAGCCTATCGCGTGCTATACCGAGCTCCAGCAGGAAGCGCTGGGTGTGCGCCAGGTAGTAGCACAGGAACTCGTGCTTCACCACGCCCTTCTCCACCGCTTCGCGGGCGGTGAGCTCAATCTCCTCCTCCCTGTCCTGCGGTAGCAGGCGGAGCCTCTCTTCAGCATAGCGCTCGAAGTTTGGGTGAGACTTATCCTGCGGGTCTATGAAGATCTCAACCTCAGCCTGGGTGAACTCCCGCAGGCGTATTAACCCCTGCCTGGGCGAGATCTCGTTGCGGTAAGCCTTGCCTATCTGCGCCACGCCGAAGGGCAGCTTCTTGCGGTAGAAGGAGTAAAGCCTGGGGAAGAGGATGAATATGCCCTGCGCCGTCTCGGGGCGCAGGTAGCCCACCTTCCTTTTCCCGGGGCCGATGTAGGTTTTGAACATTAAGTTGTAGCTGTAAACCTCGCTCAGCTCACCCCCGCAGTCCGGGCAGCGCAGCGCGTGCTCGCGTATCAGCTTTGAAAGCTCCTCAAAGCTCAGCCCGTCGGTCTTTATGTCAAGCGCGGCGCTTACCAGGTGGTCGGCGCGGAAGGCGGAGCCGCACTTCCCGCAGCTCACAAGAGGGTCCACGAAGTTGCTCACGTGCCCCGAGGCTATGAAAACCTCCTCAGGTGAAATAGTTGGCGAGGATATCTCAAAGAAGCCCTCCTCTATCACGAAGTACCGCCGCCAGATATCTTCCAGGTTTTTCTTCAGCGCTGCTCCTAAAGGGGCGTAGTCGTAGAAACCGCTTACCCCGCCGTATATCTCGTAGCTCGGGTTTATGAAGCCCCTCCGCAGGGCTACCTCCATAACGTCGCCGCTCTGCGTCATGGCCTAAAACATCGCTCTGAGCAGGTCTATGTCCTTGACCATGCCTATCAGGTCGCCCTCCGCATTAATCACCGGAATCTGCTCTATGCGCTTTCTTGCCATGCGCTTGGCGCACTCGCTCACCGGGGTGCGCTTCGTAACTGTGACCACGTCGCGCACCATCACATCCTTCACGGGCTTATCCGGGAGCTCCAGCCGCTTCTTGGTGATGTATATGACGTTCTTGGAATCCCAGCCCCAGCGGTCGCCCTCGGTGCCGCCAGAGAGCTCCGACTTGTGGGTGCTCTCAGTTATCTCAAAGACCTTAAGAAGGTCGGTGTCCCCGATTATGCCCGTCATGTTGCCATCGCCGTCCAGCACGGGCAAAGCGCGCTCACCGCTCAGGCGCATTATCTCATACGCCACCTTGAGGGGGGTCTCCTCCCACACCGTCGTAACCCTGGGCTCCATGTACCCCTCCACCGGCTCCGAGATGTTCATCCTCGCTATGGCGCGCCACACGATGTCGCTCACAGTAACTATGCCCACAAGATGGGAGTTGGTAACCACCGGCATTCGCCTGAAGTTCTCATCCAGAAACGCCTTCGCAACCTTGCGTATGTCTTCCTCGGGTGTGGTAGTTCGCACATCCCTCGTCATTAGAAGGGCGAGCTGCTCCTCTTCCGGATTCCGCGCGAAGTCGCTTCTGGTCACTATTCCCACAACCTCCCTTGTCCCGCGCTTAACCACGGGTATGCCGGAGATGTTGTGCTTCAGCAGTAGCTCCAGCGCTTCGGAGCTGTTGCCGGGTACCTCGGCATACACTACATTCTCTGTCATTATGTCCTTAACCTTCACCGCGGAGGCCTCCTGAGACTACTTATGGACGACCATTACCGGGCAAGAAGAAGTCCTCACCACCTTCTCGGCAACGCTACCGAGTAAAAACCTATCTAAACCGGTTCTGCCAGCGGTGCCCATAACTATGAGGTCCACGCCCTTCTCCTTCGCAACATTAACAATGTCCTCTGAGGGTATCCCCTCTCTGATTATTGTTTCGCACTCTACTCCGTGCTCTTCTGCAAGCTTCTCCACAGTACTCAGCGCCTTTTTTCCCTCTTCCTCCAGCAGGACACGCATGCTTTCCCACACCGCTTCTGTGGGTATTCCCGCGAAGGCTGAGATGTCTATCACGTATAGTCCGTACACCCTGGCGTTTAAAGCCTTTGCCAGCTTTATCCCGTGCTCCACAGCTTTTTCTGCAATTTCTGACCCATCTGTGGGGATGAGTATTTTTTTATACAATTCCTTTACCTCCCAGCAGGGTGTCTCCTTCAACCATGCCCTTTATGTCACATGCCCTGAACCTATGTACTATCCCTAAGATAGGGTCATATATATATTTATTGTTGCGGAAAATAAGAAATGAGGCAGGGTTTCCATCCTCAATGGCATTGCTTTTCAGCTTTAGAATCTTCCTGCCGTTGAGTGTGGCGGCTTTCAGGATTTCCACCGCATCCAGCCTGTAGTCTCTGCTCATACCCCGGGCCAGCTTGAAGGTAAACTCCATCTCCCGCAGCATGTTAAGCGAGTTTGCCATCACGTTGTCTGTGCCCAGTGCGACGAGCGTGCCCTCCAGAATTTCCTTCACCCTGGGCAGCCCCACCGCAAAGCTCCCATTTGCCCTGGGGCAGAGCACAACAGGCACGCGGCGACGCACCACCTCGGCAATGCTCTTTTCAGTAGCGCTGGTAAGGTGGACGACAAAGTCCGGTCTGAGCCTCAGCACCTCCGGTGTATCGTCCCTCACCTCTGCGCAGTGCACAGCAAAAAGCTTCCCCATCCTTTCAGCAAGGCGCCGCAGCCTTAGAAGCTCCTCCTCCTGATAGTCGGCAGCAGAGCTGATTCCAAAGCCGTCGCAGCGCTCCAGCACCTCCTCCGGATTGTCCCCATCGGGTCTGCCCAGCACCACCGGATGCACCGGCCAGGCTTCTGCAGTACTGTTGAGAATTTCTGCACCCCGCATGCCCCCTTCGCGGAAGTCCGCGAAGCAGATGGTACCCGAGGAAAGCATCTCCTCCAGCGCGGAGCAGATGCCCTCTTTTACTCTCCGCTCATTTTTTAACAGCTCAAACTTCACCCCGCCTCTGCCGACACGCTCCGAAATGCTCCTGTATGCCCCCGCATCTCTGCCGCACGCATCGCCCACGTGGGTATGCGCATTGGTAAAGCTGGGGCAGATTATACCTCTCTTCAGGTCTGTATAACTCCTGCCCGGGTTGCCTGTTCCAACCTCTGCTATTCTGCCATCTTCCACAACCACATAGCCCCTGGTCGGTTCAAGTTCTTCTCCTGCGAGAACCACCGCATTTCCAAAAATTCGTTTCATCCACGCATAACCTTTTATTAACTCCGGCAAATTTTTATTCATGCTCACCTGGGTGATGCTCATACTCGCGCTGGGAGGAGCTGTCGCAGCCAGCTACACCGACCTGAAGCGCGGTATAATCCCCAACAAGCTGTCCTTTCCTCTGTTCTTTGCCGGTGTTGCCGGAAATCTTGCAGTTGCCATCACCGGAGGAGACACTGCACTGCTCCTCGACCTGCTGAAGGCGGTAGCTGCCACTTTCCTTGTGGGCTATGCTCTATGGCTTGTAGGCGGCATGGCTGCCGGAGACGTTAAGGAGTTTCTGTTCCTGGCAGCACTCCTCCCGCGCTATCCTGAGGTACTGCTTCGTCACTTCACCCCCGCTCTGGCCTGGTATCCCTTCCCCCTCAGCATATTTGTGAACAGCTTTCTGGTGGCATTTCCCTTTCTATATATCTATGCCCTCATCCTCGCCCTTCGACGCATGCCTCTGAAACATTTCCTTGAGCCGCTGTACTCGCCGCAGGAAAAGCTGAGGACCGCCGTTTACCTGACCGCTGCCTATTCCGTGACACCCGTGCTGGGTGGTGCCGCGGGCATTGCCTTTGCGGCAGCCGTGCTGCTGCTCATCAGAAGAGACGCTGTGCGACTCGTCGCCTCGGGTGCCGCCCTTGGTGCAGCCCTCATCTGGGGTGGTGCGGACATCCTGCAGCTTTTCAGACACTATCTGTTCATATCGCTGGTGCTCATCCTGTTCTCCATGTTCCTGCACAGCCTGAAAATGCTCAGGCAGGCTCTCAAAAGGGAGGTAAGGATCACCGCTCTGGAAGAGGGGGCAATACCTGCGGAAGAGATTTATATCCGGAACGGCGAAGTTATCAGGGAGGAAAAGGGAATACTGGACAAAATAAAAGACTGCATGAGCTCCGGAACCATGAAGAGGGGCACAAGGATAGCGGGAACCTCTGCTGCCGGGCTTACATGGGAGCAGATAGCATCGCTGCGCAGGCTGGTGGAGGAGGGCAAGCTGGAGGACAGAATAAAGGTGAAGGAGAGAATGCCCTTCGCTCCGGTTATCCTGCTGGGGCTGATAACAGCACTGGTGTTTGGAGATATGGGCAGGCTGGTGCGCTCATGAGAAATGAGGCTCAGATAACCCTGGAGGCAATCCTTATAATAACCTTCTTCGTGCTGATCCTGGTCGCTGTGAGCATACCCGTGGGGCTGAGAAGCTCCGATGCGAGCAGAGATGTGGCTCAGGTGCTTGAGATGCGTACAAATCTGGAAAAGATATCCGCCGCGGTGCAGACGGTGCTCGCCAGGGGACCGGGGGCGGTGCAGACGGTGAGGGTCACCTCGAACACGAAGCGGTGGGTGCTCGCCACAGCTGACCCTGAGATGAACGCCTCCATAAGCTACTGGACAGAGTGGGAGAGCAGGGCACGCGTGCCAGCAGAACTCGCATATGCCAGCACCCCCTACGATTCAGGACGTCACTTCGGAGGGCTGGGAGAAAACATCACCGGCATCAGGCAGGATGAGCACAGGTATGTTTACATCAGCTCCGGCGGAAAGGGGACCTTTGTGGTAAGGGTGGAAAATAACAACACCGATGGCGGCAGTGCGGGAATATCCTTCAACAGGAATGGGAGCACAATAACCATAACCCTTACGCGGTGAGGTGAATCATGGGAGAAAGGGCGCAGATAACTGTGGAAGCTCTCATAATAATAGGGGCGATACTGCTGATAATACTCTCTGTGTCCCTGCCCACGTCTCTATACTCCAGCCGGACGGCGAAGGATGTGCAGCATGCAGCGGATGCACGCTATGCTGCAGAGCAGATTGCAGCGGCAGCAAACAGTATAACAGGCTGGCGGGAGCTGCGAACCCTGAGGGTCTATATCCCCGGTTACACCACTGCGGCAACAGTCGCAGGGGGGCAGCCCCTTCAGGAGAGAATTACCCGGATAGGCACCACTGCAGGTGGCAGTGCACTGCAGGTAAGGCTCTCTCAGGTAAGACGCCACGACAACGGCACAGTGGCAAGCAACAGCACCTACACCTTTGAGGTGGAGCTTTATGGTACGGGCTGGCGGCTGCAGCACCCCAATGGAACCGCCGGGACAATTGAGGAGCACAACGGAGCGTGGTACACCTTTAATATCAGCTACAAGAATATAACTTTCGCGAGGGAGTGAGTTATGAGGGCCCAGGTTTCCATTGAGGTGGCGCTGATGACCGGCATAGCGATTCTTGTCATGGTTAGCATGGTAAATCTCCAGTTCGAGAGGTTTTACTCCGCCAGAGAGGTGGGTGAGGCAGGGGAGGCGAGGATGGCGGGCACCCTGCTGGCAAGCGCTATAAACAATGTGTACGCCAGCGGTGCAGGATTTCAGGTGCATCTCTCGGAGAAGCAGATAAATTTTACAAGGCTCGGAGAGGCGGGAAGAATCTACGGCCTGGGTGTGAGACTTCCGATTGTAATAGACAATGCAGAGCGCAGAATTATTATAGTGAAGAATCTGTCAAAAACCGGAGGGGGTGTGTGGAATGTCAGCATACCGATTGTTCCGAACAATGTGGTGCGTCTGGACCCGAGCGGTGATTACCCGGAGGTAACCATACTTAATAACGGAACCAACATACTGATTTATGCGGATGAGGCGCATATAGTCACAGAGGGATGAGCGTCATGCCACCGGAGGTTCGTGGCCAGATTTCCATAGAGTTTTTGATTCTCATAGGGGCGATAATGGTTATGGTGGTGGCCGTATTTCCCTTCATACTGAGTACAGCTGAGCTGAGCAAGGCTCATGCCGCCGCACGGGACGGCGCAACCTTCGCCGCAGGTATGCGGGGCCTCGGATACAGGGGTGCTGACGTTGACCCCGTACCTGAGGGGGCAATCAGAGTTCTGCGTGTTGACATGGTGGAGGCAGGAAACTACAACAACCTGACCTGGTACAGGTTCGATATCACCGCCCACGCCCCGGAGTACATCTCCACCAACACCTCCTATACAAGCAGCATCTGCGGTACAATAAGAACCCAGGTACTCCGGCACGTGTACTATGCCTTTTACGGAGAATGGCCCTCCGGTAGTATTTCCAGGGTCAATACCGCCCGTTACTCCTTCACGGCTGGATGCAGATTTGAGTGAGGCGCTGGTATGGAAATAGCAGAGCGCATCGGTGAGGCCACCCTCAGGGTGGCAGGCAGAATTTACTATCATGTGCTTGGATTTGTGATATGGTTAATTCTGCTGCAGAGGCGCCTGAGGGCTGTGATTGCAGAATTTGACAGAAACAGGGTGTATCCAGTTTTTGAAAGACGGGGTGTAGAGTTCAGGGACTATGTGGTGCTGAAGGCACAGCTGGCCACCTTTGGCTTTTTTGCTGTGGCGGTGCTTCTTATCTTCGACTTTGCAGGTGCCTGGGTTGCCCTGCCTTTCCTGCTTCTTCTGGGCACCGCCTCCATGCTGTTAACCTTTGGTCAGATAAAGGAGCACTTTGGTGAGGACTTTCCGGCCTACAGAGACTTCTTTATTGCCTACTTCGCAATTACACTGCTTTTCCTTGCGGTGAAGATTCTGGCACCCCAGGTGCAGTGGGGGTACCCATACGCCCACTTTTTTGTTCTTGCGGTGCTTGCGGTGGGCGGCTTTTCGGCCTACTTCAAGCGCCGCTATGAAAGGGACTTTACCTTTGGAAGGGTGCTGAGGGGCGGGTCTGCCGCCCTGGTGAGAACCGGCTACGACATCCGCGCCGGCGTTAAGCCGGGGGTGCACATGCTCCCCAACCACCTTGCCGCGAGAGAAGGTGATGTGGTTAAGCTGAGGGTGGAGAAAAGCTTTTTAAACCTGCGGGGGAATCGTGTTGTGGAGATGCTGGAGGTCGTCGGAGATGCGGGACAGGGAGGTGGTTAGCCTCTCTCTTGTGGTGGCCACCCTTGGCATTGTCACCCTCTCCTTCGCCGCAGGCACAGCGAAGCCGGAGGAGATGAAAATTGCGGAGCTGAGCGGCGCACAGCTCGGCGCACTGGTGGAAGTTGAGGGGGAGGTGGTGGATGTAAAGAACCACAGAAACGGGCATGTTTTTCTCCGCCTCAGCGACGGCACCGGTGAGGTTAAAGTGGCGCTCTTCAGAAGCGTGGCCAGGGAGGTTGAGCCTCAGTGCCTGCGTGAGGGTGCACGGGTAGCAGTGGTGGGCAGGGTTGAGGAGTACAGGGGAGAGATTGAGCTCGTGCCCAGGGAGGGGGAAAAGGTACGCTGCCTGAGATAGCTCTGTTCGCAATCCTCGGCTGCGCCTGCGGCGTGCTCACGGGGCTTGTACCCGGCCTGCATGTAAACAACATCGTCGTGCTGCTCGTCTCAGCCTCTGCGCTGCTGCTTGAGCGCTTTGAGCTGTGGTCGCTGCTCAGCTTTATCGTGGCACTGAGCGTAACCCACAGCTTTGTCAACTACATACCCGCGATTCTGCTCGGCGCGCCTCAGGAGGACAATGTGCTCGCGGCTCTGCCCGGGCACAGGCTTCTGCGCGAGGGAAGGGGCTATGAGGCGATTCGCCTCACAGTGCTCGGTGGTCTGGGGGCAAGCCTGTTGAGCGTGCTGGTGCTTCCCCCGCTCTTCCTCTCACTACCGCGGGTTTACCCGGTGCTGAGGGAGCACATTCCGGTGCTTCTGAGCCTTGTGCTCCTGTATTTAATATGGATTGAGAAAAGTCCCATTTATGCCGCGCTGGTGGTGGTGTACTCTGGTGCCCTGGGCTACCTGATTTTAAACTACCCGCTGCTTCCACCCCATTATGCTCTATTTCCCGCACTCTCCGGCTTCTTCGGTATCGCAACTCTCCTGACGTCGCTGCACACCCGGAGCTCACTCCCGGAGCAGAGCCTGGAGCACACCGGAGGCTACTACCCTGCGGGTATTCTGGCAGGAGGGCTGGGAGGAATAGTCGCGGGTCTTCTGCCAGGCATAGGCAGTGCCCAGAGTGCCATGCTGGTGCAGGGTTTCCTGGGCCGGCGCAGCGGGAGGGAGTTTCTGGTCGCCCACGGCGGCGTGAACACCGCTGCGGCAATATTTGCGCTTCTTGCACTGTATCTTATAGGCAACCCCAGGAGCGGGGCCAGCGTGGCGGCGGCGCAGCTGATGGACGAGCCCGGGTTTTCTGAGCTGCTGCTGATGCTGGGTGTTGCGCTTCTCGCCTCCGCCATCTCTGCGGTTGTGACGCTTTTAATAGCGAGGCGGGCAATCGGCAGGCTCCGGGAGGTTAGCTATGCCCGCCTCTCCGCAGGTGTGCTGCTCTTCCTCGCTGCGAGCATCCTCGCCCTGACCGGAATCTACGGAGCAATAGTTGCTGCCACCGCCACAGCGATTGGGCTGCTCGCAGCCTACTCGGGGGTTAACCGCTCCCACTGCATGGGGGTGCTGATTCTGCCAACGATTTTCTATTTCCTGGGGGTGTGAGTTAGGAAGACAGTTTCCAGGAAGACTGGCAGGTTTGCCCTGAAGTTAAAAGACTGCCACTCATGCAACACCCCCTCTATACTCCTGCGGTTACGCAACTATTTCCTAACCAATGGTTACTAAAATTTTTTACCATGGTAAGGGGTATTATTCTAAACGGAAGTTAGAAAAACGCATTTTAACCTGAATTATGGTGTGCGGCTAAGGAGGTGGTAGAAGATGGCAGCGGCACCGTCCCAGCTTGGAGGAACACCCGTGTTGATACTGAAGGAGGGGACTCAGCGCACCCGTGGCAGGGATGCGCAGCGCACCAACATAATGGTGGCGCGCGTTATAGCAGAGGCTGTCAAAAGCACACTCGGGCCCAAGGGAATGGACAAGATGCTCGTTGATACCATAGGCGACGTGGTGGTGACCAACGACGGTGCAACGATACTCAAGGAGATGGACGTGGAGCATCCCACGGCGAAGATGATGGTGGAGGTGGCCAAGACCCAGGAGAACGAAGTCGGAGATGGCACTACGACGGCGGTGGTGCTGGCTGGCGAGCTTCTGAAGAACGCCGAAGACCTGCTCGACCAGGATGTGCATCCCACGATAATCGCCAACGGCTACCGCATGGCTGCGGAGAAGGCTCAGGAGATTCTGCAGGAAATCGCCGAGGAGATAGACGTGGAAGATGATGCGCTGCTCAAGAAGATTGCAATGACGGCCATGACCGGCAAGGGTGCGGAGCTGGCAAAGGAGTACCTCGCCGAGCTCGTGGTCAGGGCTGTGCGTGCAGTGGCCGAGAAGGAGAACGGCGGCTATGTCATAGACACCGACGACATAAAGCTTGAAAAGAAGGAGGGCGGCGCCGTCGAGGATACTGAGCTCATAAACGGCATAGTGATTGACAAGGAGCGCGTGCACCCGGGGATGCCGCGGAGGGTTAAGGATGCAAAAATTGCGCTGATAAACGCCCCGCTGGAGATTGAGAAGACAGAGTTTGACGCGGAGATACGCATAACCGACCCGAACCAGCTTAAAGCGTTTATCGACGAGGAGGAGCGAATGCTCCGTGAGATGGTGGAGAAGATCAAGAGCAGCGGTGCGAATGTGCTCTTCTGCCAGAAGGGCATCGACGACCTGGCCCAGCACTACCTGGCGAAGGAGGGAATCTTCGCCGTGCGCAGGGTGAAGAAGAGCGACATGGAGAAGCTCGCCAAGGCAACGGGTGCCACCATAGTGACAAACATCGACGACCTTGGCGAGAAGGACCTGGGCTACGCTGGACTGGTGGAGGAGGTCAAGATAGGCGACGATGAGATGGTCTTTGTGCGCGAGTGCAAGGACCCGAAGAGCGTTACCATACTCATCCGCGGCGGGACGGAGCACATCGTGGACGAGGTTGAGCGCGCCATCGAGGACTGTCTCGGTGTAGTGCCCGCTGCCATACGTGACGGCAAAGTTCTTGCTGGCGGTGGCGCAGCTGAGACAGAGCTTGCGCTTCGCCTGCGGGACTATGCGAAGACAGTGGGCGGGCGGGAGCAGCTCGCCATCGAGGCCTTTGCGGATGCACTGGAAGTTGTACCGCGCGCGCTGGCAGAGAACGCAGGCCTTGACCCGATTGACATGGTTGTTGCGCTGAGGGCGAAGCACGAGAAGGAGAACAATGGCCACCGCTACGGCCTGGATGTGTACGAGGGAGAGGTCAGAGACATGCTCAACGAGGGAATAGTGGAGCCGCTTTCTGTGAAGAGCCAGGCCATTGACAGCGCCAGCGAGGTCGCTGTGATGATCCTGCGCATCGACGATGTCATTGCTGCCAGCGGCGAGTCCAAGAAGGGCGAAGATACCGGGGCAGGAGGCGAGGAGGAGTAACTTCCCTCTTTTCTGATTTTTTTCTGTATTTTATCCGCTCACCTGCCGAGTGTTAAAAATCTTTCTATCATCCTAACAAAGCGCTCTTTTTGCAGGAGCTGCATGAAGAACTCGTAGGGGCGGTCTGTGTCGGGGTACTGAACCATGAGTGAGGCGATGTCCTCCTCGTGGGCTACTTTGAAGAGCGCGTCTATCTCGCTATCGCTGAGGGAGTCGAAGATTTTTCTGATCAGTGCATGCACCTCAAGCTCTCTTCCCAGCTCCGCCTTCCAGGCGCGCTCGTAGTTCTCCCTGAAGAAGTGCGCTGAGAAGTCCCCCCTTTCCAGAGCCAGACACGCCGCGCGCGCCGCGAGCATTGCTGAGATTCCACCCGTGATAACCCCTCCGCCGGTGCTGGCCTTGACGAAGCCGCCTGCGTCGCCTGCGAGGAGGACGCGCTCCCCAAAGGTTTGCCGGGGGAGGGCGACAGGGAAGGCGCCCGCGTTGTACTCCAGCTGACTCCCGCCGGTAAGCTTCCGCCTCGCAACGGGATGCTCCCTCATGAACCTCTCCAGATAAATCCGGGGCGGATGCTCTGAGCTGCGCACGCCCACACCCACCTCGCAGACATCACCCTTGGGCAGAAGCCAGGCGTAGAAGTTGGGAGCCCAGCGCCTGCCGAAGTAGAGCTCCGCGATGTCCTCCTCAACCTCAGCACTTTCCACCTCCACCTGCGCGGCGGCAACCACGGTTCGCGGGGTGCTGAGCCCGAGCTGTCTCGCTATGCCAGAGCGAACACCATCGGCGGCGATTACAACCTCCGCTTCTGCCACCTCCCTCCTTCCGCCGCTTTCCAGCACCACTTTTGCTCTGCCGCCTATTTTAACCTCCCTCACCCTCGTCTTCAGTGCTATCCTCGCACCTTTTCGAGCAGCCTGCTTCGCCAGCTCCTTGTCGAAGAGCCTGCGCTCAACCACGTACGCGCGGTCCTGCTTTGAGTAGGCCTCGAAAACCTCCCCGCCCGGCGAAAAGAAGCGTCCGCCGCGTATTGTGCCCGCTATTACGCGCCCGGGGAGCCTGATGCCAAGCTGCCTCAGCCCGCGGAGGCTGAACAGGCCCGAGCACTGCACGGGCTCGCCTATCTCAGGGTGCTCCTCAACCAGAAGCACGTCGTAGCCCCGCTCGGCCACGTCGCGCGCTGCTATTAGGCCCGCGGGTCCGCCGCCAGCAACGAGCACGTCCACACGCATGCTTGGTTATAGCCTCTGAGCAATTTTAATATTTGGGGTTCTCGCCCGGTCCACCTCCGGCGCCCGGGGTTAAGGTGTGTGCTATCTGCAAATTATCTCGCCTCATGGTATCACCCCCTTCTCGCCCCATGCGGACAAAATTTTTGTTTTTAATAGGCACCTGTGTTATAATTTATGTATGAAGCTGCTCTAACATTTATTATTCTATAGACATGCAAATAATAAAAACTCAAAAATAAAAATTTTTTTCAAAAAACAACAAAAATGTGAATTCACTTTATAAAGAATCGTAAAATTTTTATATCATAACATGATATAAAGTTGTCTCTATATGCAATATGTCGTGAGGAACAGAGAATGTCCGTGCTGGATTATTTTCTGAATGGATGTTCTTTGGCCTCATATAATGAATTTAAAATGGCAATTTTCCAGGGTACGGCGACAGTCTTTAGTTTATGCAAAGGGAGCAGAAACACGGTTGATACCGTGTGGGGGAATAAGGAGTACACAGTTATTTCAAACCTCTGGCTGTGTTCTCCTGTGCATATGAATCTCAGATGGAGTGAACTCCAGTGAGGTCTATTATATTCTTCATCATCTCTGTGCTCATCCTTTCGGGAGGTATTACTGCTGCTTTGAGCCTTTCAGTATCAATAGCAACCGACAAGGCGGTGTACAACCCGGGTGAGGCGGTCAACGTCTCCGGCAGGGTGCCTCAGAGTGGTGGATAAAAATGGGATGTTATGAGGGATGCGAAGCTTCACTTAATAATCCAAAAATGCCTGAGCAGGAGAATATAAATTTTAGGCAAAAATATTTTAAAGTAATTTTTCTCTGCCTTTTAATGTTTTTAGCATTTAGCTTAACTATTTCAGAAGTTAACGCAGTAAATTCCTGGTGGAATGGCAACTGGATGTGCAGATATCCTATAAATATAACAAACAACAACCAGACGCAGGTTCTGGAGGCAGGGACGACAATCTTCCTGCCAGTTAATCTTACGTACCTCAATACAAGCTGTTCTTCTGGCGTCAGGAGCGATGCTTATGACCTGAGGATAGTGTTAGCCAACGGAACAGAGATTGACAGAATGAACACCACACCAATAAACTGGAGCAGTGGCATAACAAAATTCGCCTTTGCCCTTCAGGAGAACATAACTCCTGGCGGTTATAATGACGCCTTCTACTATCTGTATGCTGGCAACCCAAGTGCGGGAGCTCCACCCAGCAACGGAGATAATGTTTTTATGTTCTACGACGACTTCAGCACAGATACAATAGGGACAAAGTGGCAGATAAATACTGGTTCTCTGAGCGATGCTGCCACAGCCTATGCGTATATTTCAAACGGCTATGCGGTTATTGACAGTGTGGGCTGGCATAGCTTTATCACAAAAACCTTTAAAATGTCCCGTCCGCTGGTAGTTGAAGCGAAGGGCTATCAAACCGGTGCCTTTGGCTCTTATGGTTTTGGCATACAGTACCATGACCCAACTGCAACAGGTTTAGATTTTAATACATATTCCTATCATGTATTCCTAACCGGAACTAACATAAAAATTCGGCATGGGGGTTCGAGTGGTTTCCAGGACTATACTGGCGACTCTGTCAATGCCCAATTAAACACAGATTACATTCTGCAGATGACGCTAACCCCAAGCAGTGTGATAGGGAGATTGCTTGACCTAAACTACAATTCTATAGGAAGTGTGAGTTTAAATAACTCTGACTGGAACAACAAGAAAGTAGGGCTCGATAATTTTGTTGATGGTGTCTCCGGGAAAAAATCCTATTTTGACTGGATAAGAGTTAGAAAATACATTGAACCCGAGCCAACCGCCACACTGCTATCTCCAGAAACAAAGGTTATAACTATTCACTCGCCCCAGAACACCACCTACAACGTCTCTGAGATACCATTAAAGGTTAGTGCAACCAGGCAGATAAGCTCCTGGTGGTACAGCCTGGATGGAGGGGCAAATGTCAGCTTCACCCCCAACACAACTCTGAGCAATCTGAGCGATGGGGTGCACAGCTTAACAGTCTACGCCAGAGACACCTCGGGAAATATCAGCCTGGCGAGCGTTGTATTTGCGGTGTATCTACCACCTGTGGCAACTATACACACTGACAAGATGGTGTACAGCCCGGGGGAGCAGGTGAATGCATGGGGCAGAGTTCAGCTGCAAAATGGCACACCTGCGGAGAACGCCTCTGTTCTCCTCCGGCTTGACGGTAAGAGGCTCAACCGGTGGTTCGGCGGCTGGGAGTACAGCAGGGAGGTGACCATCACCAACCCGGGCTCCAAGAATCTCACAGACTACCAGGTTGCGCTGAACATAAGCTATTCCAGAGGCATGAATCAGGACTTCAGCGACATCAGGTTCACCTACTTCAACGGCAG
>Ga0256830_1001597_pt1 | contig 15813 bp, 10 predicted proteins | sample 128326metaG_FD_190537 | JGI IMG/M metagenome (GOLD analysis project Ga0256830, IMG submission 190537) | Hydrothermal vent microbial communities from Lau Basin, Pacific Ocean - 128-326 | ecosystem: Environmental > Aquatic > Marine > Hydrothermal vents | place: Pacific Ocean: Lau Basin | collected... | reverse complement strand
TAAACGCCGACTAACCGCAGATTTTGCAATCCCGAGGCGATTTGCTGCGCCACTGATGCTACCCGCCTCCACGACGCGGATAAAGGTATCCATGCGCGCAAAACGATCCATAATCAGCACCCCTCTATTGTTGCCAATTTAAGAACAATCATTTCTCATGATGACTGTTTATTCTTTATATCGCAACCCCGATAATACTTCCAAGGTTAAATTAACAAGCAAGTACAAAAGCCTGAAACCGAAAAGGAGAGCATTATGAATAAGCAAGCAACTACCATACGATTTTTCCCCGCGATGACGGTTCCAGAAGGTGCGGGCGTGACTGTGCAGCGCACGATTGGCACACCGGCAATCCGCAATTACGACCCGTTTATGCTCCTGGATCATTTCAGTAGCGATAATCCGGATGAGTATATTGCGGGGTTCCCGTCTCATCCTCATCGTGGTTTCAGCACGTTCACCTATATGATTGATGGCCACATTGAGCACCAAGACAGCATGGGAAACACAGGTAACTTAGGGCCAGGTGGCGCGCAACTTATGAAAGCAGCCAGCGGGGTAATTCATTCAGAAATGCCTAAACAAGACGATGGTTTAATGCGCGGTTTTCAATTATGGATCAACTTACCCGCAGCCAACAAAATGGAGACTCCCGAGTACCAGGAATATGAATCAACGGCCTTTCCTGTCATCGAAACCTCGGACTACCGCGTTAAGGTGTTGATCGGAAAATTTAGCAATGAAAACTCACCGATTGCGGATGACATTACGCATGTTTCGTATTTCGACGTACAAGTAAAAGCAGGCAAACGTTTTCAGCATGAACTGCCAATTGAAAACAATAGATTCCTATTTGTATTTGAAGGAAGTGGACTGCTGCATGGAAAAAACGTACCACTGAATACGCTGGTTACTTTAGGAGTCGGCGATAACACACCGGATTTTGTGGCCGGCGAGCAAGGTGCTCGGTTTGTGGTAATTAGTGGAAAACCGATTAATGAACCCATCGTCCAATACGGCCCGTTTGTTATGAACACACGGGAAGAAATTGATCAAGCCATGCAAGATTTTCAAGCGAATAATTTTGTGCGCGATAAAGCGTGGGTTAATCGCAGTAAATAGTTCCACTTTTCGAAACCTTTGCGCGATTCATATTTTTCGTACAAAGATCTCATTTCATAATAGCAGGTTTTTCTTTAAATGAATGCCGACACCCGCAGATGATTATTTTATTATTTTTCAGATAAAGAAACGAATGCTTTCGCATGCTCAAATGCGGCACGTTTAGAATTTGAATTCGAAGCTAGCGCTAGAAGCTTTTTATAATAAAATACTGCTTCCTTTTTATTCTTGATCACCTCAGCTGCTTGTCCAGCTCCATATAAGCTATTAAAACGATTTGGTGTTTTTTCTAATGATGACTGGTATTCAGCGAATGCTTTTTCAGGTTTTCCTATCTCAATAAGTAAATCACCAAGAAGTTCGCGAGCTGGAATGACTTGCCCAGGCGTGATGGGATGCTTATAAGTAGACGCCTCCATTTCAACTGCACTCTGCATAGTTTTTAAGGCTTGTTCTTTTTCTCCCTGAAGAGATTGTAGCCATGCCTTTGCTGCAGTATGCTGAATTTCAATCTGAATGCTCCAGTATACGCTTTTATTTTTCATTCTATCTCGTAATAATGATGTGCTCCTGGGTGGTTGGGCCATTTCGTCAATACTTTTTCTACTATGGCTCCGGCCTCTTCAAGGCCGGCATAATTTTTTTTCGATGAAGGAGAAGCTGCGATATTAAAATACTCATACGACATCCGTGCGAGCGCATAAAAAGAACCTGCTTCAGGATCATCTGGAAACTGTTGGTAAACATCCCGCCAGCCAGCATCAAAGCTTGCAAGACGCTCTTATTCACTGCGCGTCCAGCCATCTTTATAATATGATTTAACAGCACGAATGAAGAGCAAATTTTTTTGTTGTTTTGAGCTAGGTTTTTCGCCTTAGTGAGTAGTTTTAGTCCCTCTTTCATTTTGGCTTCGTTGGAAACTGGGAAACTGATAATTCCAAGTTTGTTTCCATGGGGTTGGCTATAAACTGGATTAATCCAACTTGTTAGAATTAGAACCCAAAGAAAAACTCACTTTGATTCAAAAATCATAATATTAAACTTCTTTAGTTGCTTAGGTTTCATAATTTAGCTATCCGGGTTAATTAACTGATGTTTCGCACCAAGGCCCAAAACAGTTATTATACAAAGATGAACAAAAATGATATTTTCGATTTATATACTGATTATTTAATCACCTCCTTCAGCGCAACAACAGCGACAGGACTCTCGTCAATGCTTGATGGATCTGTCAGTCATGATCAAGTAAGTCGATTCCTCTCTAAACAAGATTTTACGTCAGAAGATCTTTGGATGGCGCTATGTCTTGGCTGACAGCTGGTTTTCCTCTACCGAGAATATGAAATTCATCCATCAGGAACTCGAAAAATGCTTCATTTTAGCATTGAAAAGCAATCGTCTTGTGGCGTTAAGCTTGGCCGATAAACAACAAGGTCGTTATGTGCATATTGATACACTAGCGTGATCAGAAAAGCCGGTACGAGGCTGGGTGAAAGGGCTAGAATTTCCGGTACTTTTACATCGCCAAGTCTTTACGAACAAGGATGAAAGTACAGGGACACTTTATCTGATTACGAATGATTTAGAAGTCACTGCAACGATCATTGAGGCAATCTACAAAAAACGGTGGAAAGTCGAAGTGTTTCATAAAAACATTAAATCGAACACCGCTTTGGCGAAGTCACCCACCAAAGTTGTCCGGACTCAAACAAATCATATTTTTATGTCGCTCTATGCAGCGGCTAGATTAGAGGTGTTGAGTATAAAACAAAGGCTCAATACGTTTGCGTTGAAAAACAAACTTTACATTAAAGCGATTCGACTAGCTTTCGAGGAGCTACAGACTCTCAAGGATATAACTGCGCAACATCAGTTACCTTAAAAAGAACATCGCTGTATGGCTGGGGACTAATCAGTATGCCGATGTTAAGCAGGCGTCTTAGGCCATGGGTATAAGCCGACAAGATTGAATATTATTATTTGCTAATAATGGACGGTGAGCTATTAAAAAAGCTCAGTATGTATTTCAGGGTCTTAGCTTATCAGTAATTCAACTTCGACTAAATGAGGCGAATATTGAGCATATTTAACGAATTTAATCGGAAAATCTAGCCACAATGGATTGGTCACAGTAGGTCAGTCTGTTCTCAGACAGGTTCCTAGATTCAAACCTAACCCAGTATGAGCCATAACGCCGTCAATAGGCATATTAGCTATTCCTCTTTCTACGCGAAAATCCTAACGCAACCATGCCAAGAGCCATTAATGCTAACCCAGTGGGTTCGGGAATTTTATTAACTGTTATTCGGACGATCATATCTTGGTAATCTCGATCTCCACCGGCTCCCCCATTTAGATCAAGATCCTCCCAGCCTAATATGTATTGATTTTCATATTCTTCTATTTTAAAAATGGCAACTTGATAGTCATTTTCAGTATTGTTCTCGTTTTCAGTATACATACGGTTAGAAGTACTACCGTTTGGATCAATATAAAACCCGAAATCCATAACACCACCAAAATTAACGGTACTGCTAGCTCCCACGCTATTACTACCTGAAAATATCTGACCTGAGTTAGTGAGATCATTCGTATCGTACCACCCGAAGGTAGTGTTATTTTTATAACCTGCAAGTTCCTCTAATATGATACTCACAACACCACTACCAAACCATGAGTCAATATCGCTAGACCCAAAACCATTGACCAAGGTCAAGTTAACATCGCCACTAAATTCACTATCTAGCCCAGTTAATACTTGCTCAACCTGCATAGGAGGACTATCCCATGAAATTCCATACGATATAGAAGAGCCATTACGATCAATAATCACCATTGCTGAAGCTGCAAAAGGTAACAACAGAATGCTCGCAAGTACTATAAAAAAGATTTTTTTCATTGCTATTTCCTGAGTTCGAAATACTAAGAAGCTATTTAGACTCAGCACTATAGCTTTCTTTTCTTAATCGTCGCTTTAATATTCAAATAACATCAAATGATCGCTTTTAACTCTTGATATTATAGAGTTTTTGTCTACATCATGAGCTCGAAAGAAAGCTAAGAGTATCGCGATGCTTGTCTAGGAGCCTGTCCGAGACAGATTGACCTACTGCGATCGCTAGTTCTCGGACAGGCTCCTGGCGTGGTACCATATCCTTCTATCCACCCTACCTATTCGAATAAGTCCCATTAAACCTAGCCTTCAATTGAGTGGATGCGCTTTAGAGAACAGATTCGCTAAATGTGTCTATTCGCCATGGTCCAACATGTGTTCCTAGTAAACTTAGGCTGGGAAGATGACTCAGCCCAGAGTTTTAGCGAAGAAAAGGATGTTGATGGTATTACTTGGGAAAGGTTCAGTACTAAGCAACAGGTGAATAAAATCAATGAATTATGGCCGTCAGCAAACTACCAACCGAAATAAACGTTCTTTTCAAGTAGACTTGCGCTCTAATATCCTGGTGTTGGTATCAGTATTTACCGATGCCCTCTCATGCAATAACCAGCGCAGATAATTCAAATATTAGCTGCACTTAGAATTAAGAGTTTTTAGCAATGAAAATTTTATATTATAACGAGATCAATCCCCGTAAAATTCCCGGTTTTACAAAAATGAAAGCTTATTTGGAAGCAGACAACTTTCGTTCGGCTGAGGTTAAGAAGGTTGGCAATAATCTTTACCGTGCGCGCTTGGATCGCAGCAACCGTTTATTGTTTGCGATTCATCATTACTTGGGAGAAACCTATGCTTTAGTATTGGAGTGTATTGAACAACATGCTTACGAAAAATCCCGTTTTCTCAATCGCGGAGTTAATATTGACGAGTCCAAAATACCAATTCTGCAATCTTTGGCTGAGGTAAAGCCCGAACCTCTCATTTATGTCAACCCGAAGCAAACCACTTTTAACTTACTCGACAAAGTCATCTCTTTTGATGAGGCTCAGCATAATGTCTATGCGCTACAGCCACCGCTAATCATTATTGGTTCGGCAGGTAGTGGAAAAACGGCTTTAACACTGGAGAAGATGAAAGAAACCGTGGGGGATGTTCTCTATGTGACTCACTCGTCATATCTTGTACGCAATTCGAGAGATCTCTACTACGGCGCGGGTTATAACAACGAAGATCAGCAAATCGATTTTTTGTCGTTTCAAGAATACTTAGAAAGCATTAAGATACCGGTAGGCAGGGAGATGCTGTTCAGGGAGTTTTCAATTTGGTTTAATCGCCGCCGTGTCACCAGCGGTATTAAAGATGCACATCAACTATTTGAAGAATTCAAGGGTGTCATTACTGGCCCTGCTGACTTGACATCCAATGCACCTTATCTCAATCGTGATGAGTATCTCGCTTTGGGAGTAAAGCAATCTATTTTTTCCCAAGAGGAACGGGAAAATGTTTATGATTTGTTTAGCAAGTACCTAGAAACTATGAAGCAACAAGGTTTTTTTGATTCAAATATTCTCAGCCATGAATATTTGACCGTAGTTGAACCACGATATGATTTTATTGTTATGGATGAGGTGCAAGATTTAACGAATATTCAAATGCAACTTATTTTGAAATCTTTGCGTGAGCCATCCGGCTTTATTCTCTGCGGTGATTCAAACCAAATCGTACACCCCAATTTTTTCTCTTGGTCTAAGGTTAAAAGTTTTTTCTACCAGCAAAAAAACACGACGCCACAAACAGACCTCATTCGCATTCTCAACACCAATTATCGCAATTCACCTGAAATAACAGAAATTGCCAACCGCGTACTGAAAATTAAAAGCGCGCGCTTTGGTTCTATTGACAAAGAAAGCAACTATCTGGTAGAGAGTAACGCACATAATACTGGAGAAGTCATTCTACTTAAGGATAGCGATGAAATAAAAGTTGAGCTCGATCGAAAAACCAAACAGTCAACCCGCTTTGCGGTTATCGTGATGCACCCAGATGACAAAGTCGCAGCAAAAATTTATTTTAACACCCCTCTCGTTTTCTCGGTACAAGAAGCGAAGGGATTAGAATACGAAAATATTGTACTTTATAATTTTACTTCGAATGAAGAAAAACGCTTCCGCGAAATCACGCGTGATGTTGCTCATGACGATTTACAGCAAGGACTAAAATATGCGCGGGTAAAAAACAAAAACGACAAATCACTAGAGATTTACAAGTTTCATATTAATGCACTGTATGTGGCAATCACGCGGGCGGTGCGTAATATCTATCTGATTGAGCAATCATGCAAACAACGACTATTTGATTTGCTCGATCTCAAACCCAATAAAAATGGACTGCAATTAGATAAGCAGGATTCTAGCCTGGATGAATGGCGGCAAGAAGCTCTTAGACTAGAACTGCAAGGCAAACAAGAGCAAGCCGAGACAATTCGTAGTCAAATTCTGAAACAAACTGTGGTGCCGTGGCAAGTACTACAAGGGGACGAGCTGGAACTACTCCAGCGAAAAGCCATTGATGAAAACAATAAAAAATCCAAACTTGCTTTATTTGAATATGCACTGGTATATCGTGATCAACACCGTTTAAACTTACTGATTAAATCTGCCTTTGCGCCCGCAAAAAATCCGAGTAAAGGGTTAAAATTATTAAACAAAAAATACTATATTGCCTATGAACTGAAACATACTGGCGGTGTATTGCGACAAACTGACTTATATGGCATCGACTTTCGTAATGTGTTTAATCAAACTCCGCTGATGATTGCCAGTCGCATGGGCAATGTGACCTTGACCAAGGAACTCATTGAGCGAGGAGCAAATACTGCGCTAATTAATAATTCCGGCTTCAACGCTTTTCAAGTCGCGCTGGAGCAGTCCTTGAGTGATCCTAAATACAGTCAAAACAAATTGGCAGCCGTTTATCGACTATTGGAGCCAGGCAGTATTGATATTCAGGTAGATGAACGCTTGATAAAAATTGACAACCACTCTATGGAGTTTTTAATGTTAAATCTGATGATGACGATGTTCTATACTCGACTTGGCAATAAAATCATTCGCACCGGAGGAGCATTTCAAAGCATTGATTTTGTCGAAGTATTAGCTCAATTTCCTGAGCATTTACTGCCTGCGCGACGAAAAAAACAACCCTACATATCCGGCATACTTTCAAAAAATGAACTCAATCGCGACGATAAATACAACCGAAAACTTTTTCTGCGCGTAAAACATGGCCACTACATTATGAACCCAGGCTTGAGCTTAAAAGTGGAAGATGAGTGGCTAAACATTTACGAATTGCTTTCATTCGATATGATTGCATATCAACATGACGATACGCCTTGCGATGATTATTGGAATAATTATGATTTCAATCTAGCACAGCAATACAGAATAGAAAAATTTAAACAGAAAATGATGACATATAATAAAAATAGCGAACTGGATGAAGTGGTTTAAACTGAGATTTCAATCAGAAACCTGTAATAATAACGGATATGCACCAAGTACATCATTCTAAAGAAGATAATGAAGCAAATAGTAATTTTGGCTTCAAGCTTTCCGCTTGGCATTGGGCACTTATAGAGCGCAGGTCCGAGCAGAGCAAGCCGCACTAAAGGGCTCTGACCCCTTAATACTGACCCCTTAATAGGAATTACCGATATTTTTAGCGGAGTAATTTTATGAACTTTGATCAGTGGTTAATGGAAAATGAGACTACAATACGCTTGAGCTTTTTTTTCGGTGTATTCTTCATCATGGCGATCTGGGAATTGAATCGTCCACGTCGTGCGCTAACGGTTTCTAAGTTTATGCGCTGGTCAAATAATCTTGGCTTAGTATTTCTCAATAGTATTATTTTACGTTTACTCTTTCCTGCTGCCGCAGTCGGTGTGGCAGCATTTGCTGTCGATAACGGTTGGGGACTGTTAAATTATTACCAACTGCCATTTATTTTCGCCGTTGTCTTAACGGTTATCGTTATGGACTTCATTATTTATCTGCAACATGTATTAGTGCATGCCGTACCTGCACTTTGGCGCTTGCATCGAGTCCATCACGCGGATGTGGATTATGATGTCACTACAGGGGCACGTTTTCATCCTTTAGAAATTATTCTTTCCATGTTAATAAAGTTCGCTACTATTATTGTGATCGGCGCGCCAGTGATTGCAGTGATTGTTTTTGAGGTTGTGTTGAATGCGATGGCGATGTTTAACCATAGCAATATCAAACTTCCCGGTGCGGCTGATCGTTTGATAAGAAAGCTATTGGTCACACCTGATATGCATCGAGTGCATCATTCTGAAGAAGATGATGAGGCAAATAGTAATTTTGGTTTCAATCTTTCCGTTTGGGATCGTATATTTGGTACTTATAGAGCGCAGCCCCGAGCAGGACAAAAAGACATGATTATTGGTATTCGTCACTATCGTGAAAATAAACAAGTGGTATGGCTAAGCGGCATGTTAACCCTTCCATTTAAAGGAAAAATAAATAATTACACGATTAATCGCCGAGAATGGAGTAATACGGATGAGAAAAAAAGTTAATAAACTGAAAATTATATCGAAAGCTTTTCGGGTCTGAGTCGCTTCAACAAGCTATCGACCCTATGACAAACTTAACTTGGCAAAGCAGAGTAATTTTTCCATCCGCCGTATGACGAAATATCTTCAGCGCCTTCTATGCCATAGCCCTCACAAACAAAGCCTGATACCCAGTGAGAATTTTCTAACTCTACTTGTCCAATCGCCAAGGGCTTGGGAATATTCTGCACGAAACTGCCAAATTCATTGGCTGGCACATGCCAGACTTCTACTTCGATTTGCACGCCATTGCATTCATCGCGAATGAGTCCAGGCCGATAAGGAGGGCCACCAGCAAGCGCATACATTCGATATTTTGCACTAGTCTTGGTCGTCGCATGTAGACTTGCTCCGCGCTCTAGCAATTGCCAGTTTAACGGATAAGCCGAAAGATGTGCGCCACAAACGGCGACTAAAATACTGTCTTCGAAGCGTGTTTCTGCATGATCATTATTAACTAAAGTTTGCATTGAAGCGCCAAGGGTAAGCATCTGACTCTGCTGCCAAAGATTTGCATAAGATAATAATTTTTGATCTAACATCCCTGGGGCAACTAAACTAATTCCCCACGGTAGTTGGTCATTGAGATAACCTGCAGGTATAGCAATAGATGCACAGTCTAACAAATTCATGAAATTAGTATAAAATCCCAGATTGCTATTCAGCTGAATCGGATTTTTATTAACTTCATCAATCGTATACAGCGTACCTGTTGTGGGGGTGAGCAAAAAATCGATATCATTAAATATGGCTTTGGCTTTTTGCTTGTAGTGTTGTAATTTATATTCTGCCTTAAAGGCATCTATTGCGGTTTTTTCCTTAGCACCACCAATAATACTTCTGATCACGGGTAGTAATTCACTCGCATGCTGACTGATCATATGCTCAATGGCGACATAACGTTCTGCCACCCACGGGCCTTCATAAAGCAATTTTGCGGAATCACTAAACACCGAAAAATCTATTTCCTTTTTAACACCACCTAGGGCACTCATTTTTTCAACCGACATTTGAAATAAATCTTGCGCTTGAGTATTTCCAAAAAAATTCAGTTGCTTATTTTCCGGCACCGCAAAAACAAACTCACCTTTCGGCAGCCCATAAAACCGGGCATTATTTGAAAAAGAGTTACTGCGCGCATAATCGTCTGCCACGTCATGCTGTGCGGCTTGGGTAAAAACGGCATGTGCATCATCTGTTGTTAAGGCAAAAATGCTGACACAATCTAAACTGCGGCAGGCAGGAACCACTCCGGTAGTGCTCAACAAACCTCGAGAGGGTTTCAAGCCTACAATATTATTAAATGCCGCAGGTACTCGCCCAGAACCCGCCGTGTCTGTCCCTAAAGAAAACGAAGCCAAGCCAAGCGCTACCGCAACCGCTGAACCAGAACTCGACCCCCCCGCCAAATAATCAGTATTGAAAGCATTTTTACAAGCCCCCCAAGGCTCAGGCGAACGCGTACCTACAAGCCCTGTGGCAAACTGATCCATATTAGTTTTACCAATAGGGATTGCACCTGCATTAAGCAAACACTTAACAACAAAGGCCGATTTTTCGGGCACATATTCATAGGCGGGACATGCAGCGGTGGTAGGAATACCGGCAAGATCAATATTATCTTTAATCGCAAATGGAATACCATAAAGTGGTTTTGTGGCCGGTGATTCATTTTCTAGAGCATCGAGATACCCCTGGATTTTCGATTTATTAAGCGCGGTAATCCAAATATTATGATCAGCATAATTTTCTCGCATAGAAATAATATGGTCGATAACATCCTCCGGTGTCAGAATTTTTTTTTGGTAAGCAGATAGCAATCCGCTAATCGTCATATCCATTATTATTCCTCTTGCAATACCATCAAAATTTGCCCTGCATTAACCTGCTTACCTTCTTGGCGGCGAATGGCATAAATACAGCCCGAAGAAGGCGCTAATACTTCGATTTCCATTTTCATAGACTCAAGAATCATGATAGGGTTTCCTGCGGCTACTTGCTCACCAGTGGCAACTAATATTTTCCATACACTGCCCGCTACCGGGCTTTCTATCACGATGCAGTCAGCAGGAATAACATCCTCTTCTGCGCAACCCGAACGACTATCTTGCTCTGTTGCAAAGTTCATTTGCCCCGAAGCAATCCAGTGCTGTAACTCTTGATCAAAGGCATTATTTCTTTGATTCACAAATTTATTAATGCCTGTTTCATTTTCGCTGAGAAACTTCAAATAGTCTTTCAGCTTGAAGGTCGTTTCAGTTATTTTTAGTGGATATTTCCCATTCGGAAATTTTTTCCGAATATCAATAAGCTCGCCAGCGCTGACTTCATAAAACCGAAGCTGATCAAAAAAACGTAACAACCAAGGGTTTTCAAATTCGGGGGTTTTTTTATAACGATTCCACATTTGCAAAGTCCGACCCACAAATTGATAACCGCCCGGCCCCTCCATACCATAAACACAGAGATAGGAGCCGCCGATTCCGACCGAGTTTTCTGCGGTCCATGTACGCGCTGGATTATATTTGGTAGTCACTAATCGATGTCTTGGGTCTAGCGGTGTAGCAACCGGCGCACCCAAATAGACATCACCTAAACCCATGACTACATAACTCGCATCAAATACAATATCTTTAACTGCTTGCACGGATTGCAAGCCATTTATACGCCGGATAAACTCGATATTGTCTGGGCACCACGGGGCTTCTTTGCGTACTGACTGCATGTATTTATCGACTGCAAATTTACATGCCTCGTCATTCCAACTCAGTGGTAAGTGCACCACTCTAGAAGGAACTTCAAGATCTACTATGTTTTTGAGTGCTGCTTCGAATTTTTTTAAACACTCGATTAAATCATTAAGGGCAATTCTTTCACATTGATAATGAACCTGTAATGACCTGATACCGGGTGTTAACTCAATTAACCAGTCTGCTTGAGTTTGTTGTAAGTGCAACATTAAAGCATGCACGCGAAATCTGAGTGCGATATCTAAAACAGTTTCACCATATTCTATTAATAAATATTTGTCTCCAGATGCGCGATATACAACTCGAACGCCATACACCGATTTTTCAATGCTTGCTATTATGGCTGAAGATATTTCACAGGAGGGGATTGTTTTAGTCATTGGCGCGAGCTGGCTAATCGCGTGGTTTTGCGCTTTTTCTAATGCAATGGCATCTTGCTGTGAAACCGCTATAAACTTGATTCTGTTTCCTGCTTTAAGCTGGCCTAACTTCCATAAGTCAGCAGATATAACCGTCGCTGGACAAACAAACCCTCCCAGTGAAGGCCCATCAGGCCCCAAAATTACTGGCATGTCTCCGGTAAAATCAACCGCACCCATCGCATAGGCATTGTCATGAATATTTGAAGGATGCATGCCCGCTTCGCCGCCATCACTACGCGCCCATTCAGGTTTTGGGCCGATAAGACGAACGCCTGTGCGACTAGAATTGTAATGCACTTCCCAGGTACTGCTAAAAAATATGTCTATATCTTTTGTGGTAAAAAAATCCGGTGCTCCATGCGGACCATAAATTACACGCAATTCCCATTCATTTTGATAACAGGGTTTAAGTGCCTGCGCGAGAGTACGAGACTCCACCCATGGCGCTACAGGCGTTAAGTGAAGCACATCACCTGCGCGCAATGCCCGGCCACTATGCCCGCCAAATTGACCCAGGGTAAATGTAGATTTTGAACCCAAATAGTCAGGGCATTGAATTCCTCCCTTAACGAGTAAATAAGCCCTACTACCCGCTTCGCCAACACTTTTTAGCGTTAATACTTGTCCTTTGTTAATCTGCTGCACCACCCAGAAATCTATAGGTTTGCCGTCAAGCTCCGCCGGTATTTCAGCGCCTGCTAAAACAACCTGCATAGCGCCATTGAATTTTAACCTAGGCCCGTTAATGGTGATTTCTAATCCTGCAGCATCCTCCGGGTTTTGCAATAATCGGTTGCCCAAGCGGAATGAAAAACTATCAAAGGGCCCAGAAGGCGGAACTCCTACATTCCAATAACCCGTACGTCCAGGGAAATCCTGTATGGTCGTCATTGTGCCTGCTGCTAGCACGTCGATACTACTGGATTGATAGACAAACCCATTGAGGAATCGGGTATACATATTTCCTTTAATAAATACATCATGATTTAGAATGCCTATGGCATAACCTAGATTGGTTTCCACTCCGTAAATATTGGTTTCTAATAGCGCTTGCAACAAGGCTAGTCTGGCTTTTTCTCGGGTGTCTTGTTTGACAATGACTTTTGCGAGCAAAGGGTCAAATAAGGCTGACACCTCAATACCTGATTCAATCCAATGATCGATTCTAAGAGTGGCGTTCAAACCCGTATTATCAGGGAACGCTACCTGACTTAATAAACCGGCAGAGGGTTGAAAAGCCTTATTCGGGTCTTCGGCATAAATACGTGCTTGAATTGAAACGCCGCAGGGGTTTATATTTTTTATTAGCTCAGCTAAAGAAGGCAATGTACCCGCTGCTTGTTTGACCATCCATTCAACCAAGTCCAGTCCATAGACTTCTTCGGTAACGCCGTGCTCTACTTGCAAGCGGGTATTTACTTCCAAAAAATAATATTCATCTGTGTGCTGGTCATAAACAAATTCAACCGTGCCCGCATTTCTATATTTTATGGCTTTGACTAATTGTACCGCCGTGCGATGCAAGGCTTTACGCGTTTTCTCGGAAATATTGGGCGCGGGGGTTTCTTCAATAATTTTTTGATGACGGCGTTGACTAGAGCAATCCCGTTCACCAATCGCAATGGCCTCCCCTTTGCCATCGCCAAAAATTTGCACCTCAATATGTCTAGCATACTCAATAAATTTTTCCAGAAATACGCCACTATTGGAAAAATTATTTTCGCTCAATCGCCTAACGGATGCGTAAGACTTAGTGAGATCCTCTTTATTCCAACACAATTGCATTCCGATTCCACCACCGCCCGCCGTACTTTTAAGCATAACGGGATAACCAATAGTCTCCGCCTCTTGCAGTGCGCGATCAACCGTATCGAGCAAATCGCTACCTGGAAGCAATGGAATCTTGTGGTTTTTTGCTAACTCCCGTGCTCTATGCTTAAGACCAAAGGCCTGCATCTGCTCTACCGTTGGCCCAATAAATACAATTCCCTGCTGCTCACAACGTCGCACAAAATCAAAGTTTTCACTTAGAAAACCATAACCCGGATGCACGGCTTGCGCACCCGTTTGCAAAATAATCTCAAACAGCTTGTCTTGATTAAGATAGGTTTCAGCGGCATTTCCTGCGCCAAGCGTTATCGCTTCATCGGCATGTAATACATGTAAAGAATTTTCATCAACTTCATTAAAAACAGCAATTGAATAAACTCCTAGTTTTTTTAAACTACGAATTATTCGCGTTGCTATAGCACCACGATTTGCAATAAGTACTTTGTTAAACATTAGATTCTCGTAAATTCAATTCCATAGAAAGACTTGAATCGGGCTTGGGTTATAGGCATTACAAGGGTTGTTTAATTGCGGACAGTTTGAGATCAGCACGATTACATCCATACAGGCTTTCAGCTCTACATACTTTCCGGGCGCTGAAATTCCATCTTCAAATGTTAAACCCCCATCCTTGGTCACGGGAACATTCATAAAAAAATTGATATTGTGCGTAATATCACGTTTACTCATTCCAAATATTTCATTCTCGGCAACAGCAAGCATCCAGCTATCACGGCAGGCATGCATACATTTTTTATCTAAGGCATAACGCACTGTATTGCTTTCCGTTGCACATGCACCAGCAATGGTATCGTGACGCCCACAGGTATCAGCGACGATTTCTAATAATGTATTTTGCTCATTAGATATTAACTGAGTACCTGCAGTCAGATAAATATTTCCCTGTTCACGAATCGTGTCCATCGAGCTATAGCGTTCCGATGGATTATCTGCGTTGTAAAACAAGGTGTCCGCCGCTTGGTTTCCCTCAAGATCAGTAATTCTAAACACCTGTCCTCTTTTGATAATTTTTATAAAATAATCACCCGCTAAAACCGTGTCGGTAAAAACGGCATTATCTGTATTTAACAAACTTTGCTTAATCATCTTAGGTTCTCACACTTGCATTGAATATTCGGTTATTCTCAAAGCCTCGAATATTTTCCTCTCTTGAGTTCATACAGAAATCATCCGATTCAACAATATCCGCTTTTCTAATCTGATAACTAATCGGCTTTCGAGGATAATCTGAATCAGGATTCAAGGGATGTGGGCAAGTATGGAAAAGCACTAAGGTATCCATTTCAAAACGCAGTTCTATAAAATCTCCGGCCTGACTATTTTCTGGCACATAAAGTAAGTCCCCATTTGAATCCACTTCGACTTTGCTAAATAAATTTAAATTCGACGCCATATCCTTTTTATTTAATCCATATTTTGTCAATTCAACCAAGAAACTATCATAACCATTTTGCTGCCATTGGTTTTTATATTCTTGATAAGACCTTTCACCCCATTTTTTTTTTACAATATCTTTTGTCGTATTTCCGCATATCGTTTCATGCCATCCCACAGAATCTTCAATAATCGAGCAAAATATTCTACCCATATCTGAATAAAGACAATTGCCTTTGCTGAGTTTGAATGTATGCTGGCACTTTAAGGTATCTGGCGCATTATATCTTTCAAGTAAATTCAACGGATTGAAAAACAACATTCCCACATTAGCCCCGCCTTGCTCATCAACAAGACGTAACACCATTCCTTTAGCCAATGAGAGTGACCAATGACAGCCACCCTCTATACGTTCTTCGACAATTATTTCATTATTATTGGATACATTTTGCATTATGCGCTGACTCCTACATCATTATTTTCTCGATTCTTTGGGAGAAGCTCTGGTAACGGATGCACTGGGGGTAATATTGCGGTAGACATTTGCAATGAACCAGTAATAACACCACGACAAGTCATCATTTTATTGGCAATCACATTGAGCAATACCGCTGGTCCTTGCACTAAGATTACTTCCATTGTCTGCGACTTCACCAAGTTAACATGCAGAGAACTGATGACTTCATCGGTGTATTCATGTTGCAAATCTGCAAGGTGTTTTTGGATCCCCGGCGTCGAGTGATCGTAAACAAGATT
>Ga0256830_1001596_pt1 | contig 15828 bp, 13 predicted proteins | sample 128326metaG_FD_190537 | JGI IMG/M metagenome (GOLD analysis project Ga0256830, IMG submission 190537) | Hydrothermal vent microbial communities from Lau Basin, Pacific Ocean - 128-326 | ecosystem: Environmental > Aquatic > Marine > Hydrothermal vents | place: Pacific Ocean: Lau Basin | collected... | reverse complement strand
GATATGAGAGTATTAGAAAAAATACCAGAGAAGGAAATTATAGAGGCTTTGCTAAACGAGTATAAACGAAAACTGATACTTTATCGACTGACAGACGAACGGTTACAAAATAAATATAAGATGAATTTTGCCACCTTTGAAAATTCTCATATCGTCAAAAAGAAAGGTTATTCCTGGGAGGTAGAAAAGGATTCCATGGAATGGGAGCATGCAGTAGATGGAATCAAAACGTATCTAAAAAAAATACAAGAACTTGAAAAATTGCTTTGATTGATAGTATTATCAATGAAATTTATCAGATTTCTTACGAATATGGTTTTGATGTTTTTCTCATAGATAGAACAGAAAACACAGCCTTGATAAGATTTGGCTTTACCCCTCAAATCTTTTTCCAGGTGTATATAAATATCATAAAGGAGAAATTAAATTTCGCTCTTGTAGTAGGGGATGAGAGAATATATGGTTTTGACGGCGAAGGAGGTAGATACCACAAACATCCTTTCAACTCTCCACAATCTCATTTATTTACATCTGAAAAAAAAGAATTACATGAATTTATTAGAGATTCCCTTGAGATTTTAAAGGAGAAAGGACTGATATAATCTCAGCCACATCTTCGGCTGAAATATCCTGAAGGCAGGGGAAGTCTCTGCATTTTTCTCTCTGTGTATCGGAACAAGGAGAACAGGGGTATTCCCGGTAAATTATCTTTACTCTCTTACCCTGGGGACCCCAGATATGGGGAGAAGTAGGCCCGAAAATAGCCAGGGTGGGAACTCCGAGAAAGGCAGAGAGGTGAGTCACACCGGAATCATTTCCCAGGAAAATTTTTGCCTGCAAAAGAATCTGTTTAAGCCGGGATAGAGAGGGATTAAATATCACTTCACAGGTTTTCTCCCAGTAAGAAATTTCTCTCGCTTCTGCTTCCCCTAAAATAACTTTTACTTTCCCCGCTGGTAAGAGAAGACTTATTAATACACGGAATTTTTCTTTAGGCCATCTTTTCCATTTCCCCCCACTTCCCGGATGAATGAGGATGGCATTCCCACTATTTTTCCATATGCCGGGAAAAGGAATGATTCTTTCTCCCCCCAGTTTTTTAACAGGTTCAAATAAGCATTCTGTTAGGTGAGAGGAAAGTGTGGTTCTATCCACGGGTAAGGTAAGCAGCCGTTCTTTTAAAATTCCGGCGAGGATGCAATTCACCCTGTCCCGGGATGGTGCATAGGAGATAACAAAGTCGTGTGAGTTTATGAATTCTCTTAAACCAGGGGGTAGGGGATTACCGGAAAAAAGGGGCAGAAGTTTTAGAGAGTCCATCGCCTCCCCTCCATTGACAAGGCCAAGCTCCCGGGCAAGGTTAAGCAAATTGCCGCGGGTGAAAAGGTTTACTTCAAAGCCTTCTTGTTTGAGCGTGTAAAGGATGGGGAAGGTAAGCACTAAATCTCCCAGTGTGCCCCAGCGTAGAATTAGAACTTTTTTCATGTAGCAGGAATAATCTTGCTCAGGAAGTAAAGGGAAGAAAGATAGTAAATGTAGTCCCGCGATTTATCTTGGATTCCACTCTTATTTCCCCTCCGTGTTCCTGGATAATTTTGTGGGTAACAGCCAATCCCAGGCCAGTGCCTTCCATGCCCTTGCCTGAGGTGAAAGGGGTAAAAAGTTGGGGAAGAATATCTTTCGGAATGCCTTTCCCTGTATCTGACACTTTTATTTCTATTCCTCTGGGAACGCGAGAGGTGGAAAAAGTTATCTTTCCATTTTCTTCCACAGCTTCTATGGCATTGGTAAGAAGATTGAGGATAGCGCGATGAATTGCCTGTGAGTCAATCATAACTTCATTTATTTCCGGGTCCAGGTTAGCTTCCACCAGGATTTTATGTTCTTTCAGCTTAACCTGGAAAAGTTCGAGTATCTCTTTTATCAGTTCATTTAACTGGGTGGGTTTTTTAACAGGCTCTCTTTCCTTAGAGTAGGTAAGCATATTCATAATAAGGTCTTCTATACGCGCCACAGCTCTTTTTACCACCTCCCATCCTTTTTGTAATAGTACCGGTTTCTTCTCGTTCATTCCCAGGTCAACCAGGGTCCCTCCGCCTTTCAAACCCTGGATGATATTTTTTACATAGTGAGCCATGCCTGCAATAGCCATCCCTATACCTGCCAATTTTTCCCTTTTGAGGTTCTCCTCATACAGATGTGCATTTTCAATAGCCATGCCTGCCTGATGGCCAATAACTGTGAGGAGCTCCAAATCTTCTTCCTGGAAAGCTCCTTTTGAAAGGAGTGTATCCACATAAATGACTCCCAGGTTTCTTTCTTTTCCTTTCAAAGGAACACACATGGCAGAATGTATATGAGAAGAAACAACACTGGCACGGTTACGGAAACGCGTATCTTCCATAGCATCAGAGGTAAGCACAGATTCTTCACCCTTAAAAACTTCGTCTACAATACTGTGGCTTATTTGTAAGGGAGACACATCATCGCTTCTTCTTCTCTCAGCCGTTATCTTCAGTGTACCGTTATCCTCGAGGAATATAACCCCTCTATCTGCTCGCAAAACCTGAAAGATTAAATCCATGGTTTTTTGCAGTGCTTCTTTCACGGTAAGCAAAGAATTAAGCACCCTGCTTACCTCACAGAGAACTTCCAGATGGCGGTGAACTTTTTTGGCTTCTTCCAGCGTAGAAGGGGGGGAAGGAACAATCTCTACCCGCGTGGTTAACTGTGTGGGAGAAGACGCACGCGGAACAGAAGAAGGTGGTATCCCTAAAGTTAATATTGTGTGGCCAATCTTCAGCACATCCCCTTCCCGGAGAGGAGATACGGATACCTGTCTGCCGTTAATAAATGTTCCATTTGTCGAGCCAAGATCCCTTACCCACCATCCTTCTCCTCGTGGGGTAAGAAAAAGGTGACGTGAGGATACACGATTATCTGAAATTATAATATCACAGGCAGCATCCCGGCCAATTACATAGGCCTTTCTTTCCAGGTCTATTTCGCGGGGTTTTTTATCTTTTTCTTTAATAACCAGCTTCATCGTAACATTTTACCAGAAATAAGCATATTACTTGCAGGCTATCATTCGCAAAATCGCTAACTGACACCATTCCCGTCCCCGCGCCACCTGAGGACAGACAGGCAGGGACCTGTTCCATTTGCCAGAAAACCAAGAAACCGGGAATACTGACTTACTATTCACTGTTTACTGTTCACTATTTACTGTTCACTATTTACTGTTTACTATCTTTTCCCCTCACTACTAACTACCATCTCCAATCTCTCAATCACTTCTCCCATATTTTGAAACCGTTCCTCTTTATTCTTGGCTAACATCTTATTTATAATAGCCTTTACCTCTTCCCTTAATCCAGAAGTATCTGCTTCCTCCCAGAGATGAAGATTCATTATCTCTCCCAGGTTTTCACCCTGGAAAGGAGGAGAACCTTTAAGCATCTCATAAAAGACCACTCCCAGGGCGTAAATATCTGTTCTTTCATCGGTCTCTTCTCCCCTGAATTGTTCAGGCGCCATATACTCAGGTGTTCCCATCATCGTTCCCGTGACAGTTACCCGGGTGGCCTGGCTGGAAAGATCCCTTGCCAGCCCGAAGTCCACAATTTTGGGCCCCTGGGAAGTCAGTATAACATTCCCCGGCTTAAGGTCCCTATGGATTATTCCTTTGTTATGAGCATGTTGCAATCCCTTTGCTATTCCTGTCAGAATGGCAAGTGCTTCGGCTTCTTCTAATTTCCCTTTTTCTTTAAGGTAATCATCAAGGCTCTTCCCCCTCAAAAACTCCATGGAAAAGAAATACTTATCTTCCTCACTGCCCGCTTCATATATCTTTACAATATTCGGATGCTCAAGAGCCTTTACTGCCTCTACTTCCCTGCGAAATCTTTGCAAGAATACAGGGTCATGCGAAAAAGATTCCTGTAAAACTTTTAGAGCAACAAATTTCCTTCTCCCCCTTCTTAATGCCCTATATACTACTGCCATACCCCCTCTGCCTATTTCTTCCACCAACCTGTACTTTCCCAGCACCGGGGAAGTAAATATGCGCACTTTTAGAGTAAATGAAGTAAATGTATAGGTAATTAAATAGGACAAAAGAGTAGGGGAGATATCCCAAAAATAGTTTCTTCCTGCAAAAAAATATATGGAAAGAACGAAAAGCAAAAAAGCAAAAACAACCAGAGAAGCTCCTCCCAAGATAGTAGAGAGCAGCAAGGACGCTGCTACGGCCATGCAGGCAGATATAATGTTAACAATGAGAATAGCAGTGGGATTAGACTCTTTTAAAAATTCTCCCTTCGAAATATTTTCCAGGATATTAGCCTGAATTTCTACCCCTGACATGAGGGACTCGCTTTTGAATGGAGTAAGAAAATAGTCATGGGCTTCGGGAATACCAACCCCAATGAGAATAAATTTATTTTTGAAATACCCGGGATTTACTTCCCCTTTCAACACGCTGTAGAAAGAAAAAGTAGGGAATGTTCCGCTCCCCCCGTAGAAATTAATAAGATAAGGATGGTGAGAGGGAACAAAATCTCTTCCTGCCATTTTGTATAAGGATAGGGCAAAAGAAGGCACTTCCATATTTTCCCAGCGTTCTCTTAAAATCACTCTTCTAATATTGTTGTCTCTGTCCATGGGGAGATTTATGAATCCCCAATTCACCCGGGGAAAAACCTCTGCTGGAGTGGCAAGAAAAAATTTTTCTATTTCTATTCCTGCTATCTTTCTCCTTTCTTTTTCAAATTTCGCCGCTAATACAACAGGAGCACTAATTAAGACCTTCTCTAATTTCCTGTCTGCCTCTTTTTCGGCAGAATCAAGAAAGAGGATATCCACACCTATACCTTTTACTTCCGGGGAAGCAATCTGTCGGATTAATTGTGCATAGTAATAACGGGGAATAGGCCAGGTTTTCTGTAGGCCTCTTAAGGTCTCCTCGTCAATGCTTATGATTACTACATTACCAGGTTTCCTTTCCCCCCTGAGCTCAAATAAGAAATCCAGGTAATTCCCGGAAAAGAAATTAAGTGCTCCTGACTTTCCCAATAACAGGATCAGGAAAATAGAGAATACCCCGCTGATTATCCCGCTTAGAAAATAGCGGGAAACAATCCTCCTCATTTAGCTCGGAGTTTTTTCAGGAAAATTAGCTTGATATGGTCATCATTACTCCCTGCAATACCATCCACTCCCACCGAACGTATTTCTATGTATCGTGACCCCCGGGGAGTTTTCTTGACCCGATACTGGTAGGGATGCCCATAAGGATCCAGCAGGTTACTGGAAGGAGCAAGATACGGGCCATTCCAGCCCTCTATTCCCTCGTTTTCCAGGAGAACCTTTAGTCCCTCTTGCCGGGTGGGAATTCGCCCAGTATCTTTAAAGAACTGTTTTATTGCTGCCTCAAAACCCCAGAAATCTTCTCTGGCTTTCTTTCCTCCTCTTTTCGCCATGGATATTTTCTTTACCGTCATTGCTGCTTCCACTCTTCTGGACTCATCCATCCCTGCCATAGCTCCCACTATTCCTTTTGCCCATAACGGAACTGCTTTCTGCAGGTCTTCCTTCCACTTCTGCCATTCTTTTATTTCCGCTTCCCTTAGCTTCTCTAAAGAAGCGGGCGGCTCATTTTTTACTATGTTAGTAGCCATCATAGATTTAACCAGAACATAGCCGGGAATCTTTCCCTTCCCCTTTACTCCCACTTCCCCTTCTATTACCCCTACACGGGTAAATTCCTGTTGCGGAATATACTTCACAAAATAGGTGGTTCCTCGCACACCAGTCAGAGCATTTGGTGTCTCAAGAATAAAATTGGTTCCCTTTACAGAAGGTTTTTTGATAACAGTCCATATCTTACCTGCAGAGAAAAACACTGAGGATTTATACATATTTTCTTTCAGGGAGTAACTCTTCAATTTCAACCTGGAGTTGGGAAAAAGAGTGATAACTCCAAAGTCAGCAAACTTTATAATAGCTCTGGAATTTTCTCCTGTTTTTATTTCGCTTCCCGGAGAGAGGATATCTCCCTTCCGGCATTCCTTCCACTCTTTTTCTCCGGGAAGAAGAACCTCGACACTTCCCTCCGCTTTTACTATCTTGACAACAATTGCTTCTTCTGCCTGGAGGAGATTGAACAGGAGAAAAATAAAAATAAAAATAAAAAAGGGGGCTTCTCCATGCCCCCTTTTCCTGTCTCTATACCAATTACTATTCTTTCTTTTTATCTTCCGCACCCTTCTCTTTTTTTTCTTTCTTCTTTTCCTCTTCTCTTATCTCTTCCTCTTGTATCTTCTCTTCTTCCTTCTTAGCTGCAATCTGGTCCTTGATAGAAGTAATGCCACCAAATATAGCTATTGCACCGCCCAGAAGAAGAAGGAAAGGAATAGAGCCCATTAAAATCCTTAAAAACCAACCCCACCAACCTATTATTCCCCAAATTCCCAAAACCACGGCTATCATGCCGCCGATTAAACTACCCATCTACTGCACCTCCTTTCTTTTTGATTGGAGTATAGCAATATAACACACGGTTGTCAAGCGAGCGAATTGCCCGGGGAGTTTGCAGAAGCGGGTAAAAAGGATATCCACACCTCTCTTGAGCGTGGACCATCAAATTCGCAAAAAAAGATACCCTGCCAGGTGCCAACCTGCAACCTCCCGTTTTCTATGGGAATAAAACGTGAAGACCCAATTATGCTTGCCTTGATATGCGCATGGGCATTACCTTCCAGGTGTGAATATCCACCTCTCTCAGGAATTAGTTTCTCCAGCGTACTTAATATGTCCTGGATTACACTGGGGTCGTAATTCTCATTAATAGTAACAGCTGCTGTTGTATGCGGAATGTAGATATGTATTACCCCTGTTTTGATAGAGTTTCCGCGGATTATTTCCTGTATTTTAGGGGTTAAATCCACGAATTCCTGCCTGCGGGTAGTTCTTACTGGAATTTTTTCTATCATAATCTACCTCCTGTATTTTTATTCGCCCTGAAGTTAATCCCGAAGAAACGGAAGAAGATTTTTACTATAAGTTTTCTTTCGTAGAACTCTCCCATCCAAAAGAAGAAATGGAAGCGCTCTTTTGCTCTGTATGCGCAAACCTTTTAAATCTTCCTCATTCCTTATCTTTTCCTTTATCCTTCTTTTAATAATTTTTTGCGCTCCTGCAGGACCTATCCCGGGGATTCTGATAAGAGTGGCAAAAGAAGCTTTGTTTACCTCCACGGGAAATAATTCAGGATGCCTTAGTGCCCAGAGAAGTTTAGGGTCAGTACTCAGATTAAGATTACCTTCTTCAAAGGGTATTTCTTCGGAAGAGAAACCATAATAGCGAATGAGAGCATCTACCTGATACAGGCGATACTCTCTCAAGGGAGAAGTAGAAGGGTACTTGCCCAGGGGGGTGGAAGGCAAAGGAGTAAAAGCACTATAATAAACTCGTTTTAATTTGTAATGTCGATACAGGTTATAGGCAAGATACACCAGGTCCTTATCTTTCTCTCCACCCGGCCCCACTATAAATTGCGTAGTTATACCCACGCGGGAGGAAGGTTTTCTCCCTGAAATTTCTTTCATTGCCTTGATAATACCCCAGAGATTACTCCAGTTTTTATCAGGAGCTATGGCAGAGAGACAGTGCCCGTTAGGAGATTCAAGGTTTATAGATACTCTGTCTGCCAAGCTTATCGCTTCTTCTATGTAGGAAAAGGGAGCGAAGGGCAGAATTTTCAAATGGAGATAACCGGTAAATCTATATTTTTCTCGCAGGATTTGGCATGTTTTTATCATGTTTTTCAAAGTAATCAGGGGATCCGGCCCGGTAGCAGAACTCAGGAAAATGCCCTGTACAATCCTTTTGCGATAAAGTTCCAGGAAAATCCTGGATAATTCTTCAGGACGGAAGTAAGTGCGGGGTAGGGGAGAATCTTTTCGATTCATGCAGTAAAGGCAGTTGTTTTCACATCTATTATCCATAAGAACCTTCATAATGTTGACTCTTTTGCCATCCGGCAATAGGGCAGGGTAAACCCATTTTCCCATACCCTTTTCACCTCGTTTTGAAAAACTGCTTACCCGGTCAAAACGTGCACTTTCACCCAAGAGCAAAATTTTGTTATCCATTATGGTGAAGTTCCGCACCCTGCACTCTACGACTTTCCTCTATTGATTCTCCCCGAAATGCCTTTCCTATCTCACCTGAATATGGTAGTATTTCGGCACCGGGGCAAACTTTCTCCATGAAAAGAAAGAATATTACCATAATTAAATGGCTGCTTTTCTTATCTTTCTTTATTATACTCTATCTGAACATGGGAAGTTCTGGCTACTATCTTTTTTTAGTCATTTCCCTGGCATTCTGGATAGGCTTCATCCTGAGGGTAACAGGTAAATATCCGGGAGCACGGGAACCGCTTCTATTAGACTTCTGGGGGGGAGTGTTTTCGCTCTTTTCTTTTTATCTGGCTAAGAGGATAAAAAGTCCTTTTATCCTTTTCCTATTTTTCTTTGTGGTTCTCCCTCATTTTCTTTATCTTGCACGTTGCTCCGATAGACTGGACAGTGCAGATAGTGACCGAGACAATATATCTGGATAGTTTCCAGGTCATAGATATTTCCTTTAAAAAGACATTTTACTGCTTTCCTTTTAACTCTGGTACCAATATCCATGAATTCGTACAAATTACCTGCCGGACATTTACTCTTGGTCATTTACTACCTCCCCGAAAGTGGCATTTTGAGTTACCTCAGTAATTCTTACTTTTAACCTTTTACCTGTCGATATATTCTTTCCACAAACTTTCACCCACAAATAATCTTCAGAATAACCACTCCCATCTTCTGATTCTATAATCACTTCTTTGACTTTGCCAACTTCTTCCCGCCGTCTTTGGTAAGAAATCTCTCTTGCCAGTTGAGAGGCTACCTTTACTCTTTCTTTTACAGTGGTTTCTGGAAGAGGGGCAAAACGAGAAGCCTCTGTCCCCTCACGAGGAGAAAAAGGGAAAATGTGCACTTTAAGGAAACTTATTCTTTCCATCATTTTTAGGGTTTCCTGAAATTCCTTGTCGGATTCAAAGGGAAATCCTACCATAATATCGGTAGTAAATGCAATACTTTTCTTTCTGCAAATTTCTTTTACCCTTCTAAGGTAGCTTTCCTTTGTGTAGGGTCTTCCCATCAACGCGAGAATTTTATTTGAACCGGACTGCAGAGGGGGATGCAAATGAGGACATAAGGAAGGGTGGGAGAAAAGCTCTATGAGAGAATCATCTATTTCTCCGATTTCCACCGAAGAAAGACGAATTCTTGCGTTTGTAACCCTTCGGAGTATTTCTCTTAGTAATTCATGTAAACTTCCGCCCCATTCTCTCCCATAAATACCAAGATGAGTGCCCGTGAAGACAATTTCCCCAAAATTCTCCTCTATTTTTTCCACTTCTTCTATGATTTCACGCATGGGACGAGAATATACTTTTCCTCTAACTTTGGGGACTATACAGTAACTGCAGTTAGCGGAACATCCCTCTTGAATTTTCACCCATACCCGCTGATGTCCCGGAAGCCGATTTATAGAGCTTACCACCGGAGATGCACGGGTAAGAAATTTTATCACCTCCGAATACTCAGTCAGATGTACTACCTGTGCGGGAAAGTCTGCTGGTTCTTTTTCTGCGATATAGCGGGCAAAACACCCCGTAATAATTACTTTCTCGCCATTTTTAAGAGCCTGGTATATTTTCTGCCTGCTTTTTCTCTCCGCGGTCCTGGTAACCACGCAGCCATTTAACAGCATCCAGCCTCCTTCACCTTCCTCCCAGCCTTGAGAGAGCAAATTCTCCCGCAGCCATTCAGAATTATATTGATTAACTTTACAGCCAAGTGTTTCTATGCGAAAAATCATCTGGGATTATGTAATTTAAACCAGGGGAATTGCTAAAGATAGAGGTCTGAGTCTTCCAATGCTTTTACAGCTATATCCACCAACGCGGGGTCGAACTGCTTTCCCTTCTCCTGTTTGAGTATTTCCAATGCCCTTTCTTTCAGAAGAGACTTCCGGTAAGGACGGTCTGAGCACATAGCGTGAAATGCATCAGCAATACTTACCACCCTGGCATAAAAAGGGATTTTTTCTCCTTTTAAACCATCAGGATAACCTGTTCCATCAAACCGTTCGTGATGATTTCTTACAATGCAGATATACCCTCTTAAGAAGTCTATGGGGCCTAAAATCTCGGCCCCGATAATTGGATGCCTTTTGATTTCTTCCCACTCCTGAGAATTTAGCGAGCCCGGTTTTTTAAGAATATTCTCTTTTATCCCAATCTTTCCGATATCGTGCAGGGAAGCTACATAGCGAAGTATGGCTTTTTCTTCTCCACTGTTTCTCATCTCTCCCGAGGCTTCCAGAATCCATGTAGCCAGCATGGCTACTTCCTGCGAATGACTCGAGGTATATGAATCCTTTGCGTTTACAGCTATTATGAGTGATTCAAGTGTAGCCGAGTAGGCTTTTCTTACCTCGCTATCCAGTTGTTTCTTTGCTTCTTCCAGCGATACCAATTTCAGGCGTTCTTCTTCTCTTCTTTTCTTTTTTTGTATATTCTCCTCTATCATCTTTTCTAATTCGTGTCTATCAAAAGGCTTACTGACATATCCAGAAGCCCCCAGGTTTATAGCAGCCTGGGCAGTTTCCAGAGTACCATGCCCTGTGACCATGATTACGATAATTTCCGGGTCAAGATTCTTCAACCTTTTAAGCAGCTCTATACCTGTCATTTCCGGCATTTTTATATCCAGAAGTGCCAGGTCATAAGCGCCGGGAGAAAAAGAAGAAATGACCTCTTTTCCAGAGTCAAAAGGGAAAATATCGTATTTATCCTTTAATATAAACTTGAGAGATTCCCTAACTCCCAGTTCATCATCCACTATCAGTATTTTTCCTTGTTTGTTCACTTCCTTATCCCCCTTTACAGTTCTGGATACTTATTACAACAAATTCCTTGCCAAGCCTACCATATGGCCCGAGAAAACGCAAAGGAGTCCTTTTACCGCTTCCCGGGATATTGATTCCTGCCATTCTTCTTTCTTGCTGCCACCTTCGCCTCCTGGACAAAAATGGACAGAAGCACTTGGCTGCGACATTTTTGTTCATCTAATTGATTCCCAGCTTTTCTATTTTATAGCGCAGAATTCTCCTGGTTGTCCCCAGAAGCTTTGCAGCACGTGCCTGCACGCCTCCACTCCTTTTCAACGCTTCTATTATCATTTCTCTTTCCAGGTTGCTTATGGCTTCCTTTAACGTGGGTAATCCCTCATCCTTTTTTTTGTCCTTTTTTTCATTATTCAAAAGCATATTTTTCGGTATATGAGTGGGAATTATTTCCTTTGCTCCTGGATAGAGAACAATTATCCTCTCTATTGTATTCTCCAGCTCTCTCACGTTCCCCGGCCAGGTATAGTTAAGAAATATTTCCATGGCTTGGGGAGAAACTTTTTTCATAGGATAATGCATTTCCCTGCAATATTTCTGTAAAAAATGTGTGGTTAAGAGAGGGATGTCTTCTCTTCTTTCCCGCAGGGGAGGAAGATGGATAGGAACCACGTTAAGACGGTAGTACAGGTCTTCCCTGAAACTGCCTTCTTCCACCATAGTTTCCAGATTACGAAGTGTAGCCGCAATTATCCTTACGTTAACTTTCTTGCTCCGGGTAGCACCCACAGGCATGAATTCTTTTTCCTCCAATACCCGCAGCAGCTTGGATTGGAGAGAAAAAGGCATTTCTCCTATTTCATCAAGAAATAACGTTCCCCCTTCCGCCAGTGAAAACCTTCCCGGCTTGTTCCGGTTGGCACCGGTAAAAGCTCCCTTTTCATAGCCAAAGAGTTCGCTCTCCAGAAGGTTTTCCGGAATGGAAGCACAATGGACAGGAATAAAAGGTCCTTTTTTCCTCTCTCCCTGGAAATGTATAGCACGAGCTACCAGTTCCTTTCCCGTGCCGCTCTCCCCGGTTATCAATACCGTGGTACTATTATCTGCTACTTTCATTATGGTAGAAAAAACATCTTCCATGGGCGTGCTTTTCCCTATAAGAGAATGAAAGCTATATTTTCCCGTGACTTCTTTTCGTAGAAAGTGCAGTTCTTCATGAAGTTTTAAAGTTGTATCCGCTTTCTCCACCACGATTCTCACTTCATCTATATCAAATGGCTTGGTGATGTAATCGTATGCCCCCAATTTCATAGCTTCTACAGCCGTTTTAATAGAGCGGACAGCGGTTATCACAATTACTAATGGCTGGTACTCCATTTTCTTAATTTCCTTAAGTATCTCCATGCCGCTCAAGTCAGGAATTAAAAGATCAAGTAAAATTATGTCAATATTCTCCCGGTGTATACTTTTAAGAGCTTCTTCTCCGTTTTCCGCTAATAAAATATGAAAATGATTCTTAAAGAGCATACGGAAAGACTCCCTTACCGACCTTTCGTCATCAACTATTAATAAGGTTCTCAACTTTCACCTCTTCCTTCTCCTTCTCTTTCAATATTCTGGCCTTTTCCCGCCTCTGTAAAGATAAAGGAAGGAACAAGGAAACTTCCGTGCCTTTCCCCAGCCAGGAATCAATTTCCACCCTGCCTCCATGCCCCTCCATGATTTTTTTAACCAGCGGCAGACCCAATCCCAGTCCCCGGAACCGGGTGGTGAATAACGGCAAAAACACTTTCTGCAAATTCTCCGGGGGGATGCCATCGCCGTAATCTTTAATTTTAATCTGTACTTCGTTTTTTTCTTTATTCACTATGGTGGCAATATTTAACCTGCCGCCGTTTTCCAGCGCCTGGAAAGCATTTTTTATTACCTGGAAGATTGCCTCGTAAATCTGGTTTCTATCTACATCTACTACCGGGTAAGAAGAATCAAAGCGTGTATTAATCTTGATATTTTTTTCGTTTGCCACCCTCTGCAATTCCAGGAGCACTTCTTCAATTATTTCATTTAGAGATTCCTGGCTCCTAATTGGTTCACCAGGATGAGCAAATCTTTCCAATAAATCCAGCATGATGGAGAGTCTGTCCACTTCTTCCACTACCATCTGGGAAAATTCATCACGGAAGTCCATATCCAGATATTTTTCCGGTAAAAGCTGGGAAAAAGTCTTTATGCTTACCAGGGGGTTTCTTACTTCGTGTGCTACTCTTTCCGCTATTAATTTCCATAGATTTTCTTCCTCTTTATTCTTATCCTCTTTCTCCTTCACCTTGAGCGGGGTGAGGTCACGGAAAAACATCACAGCCCCCTTGGTTTTACCCTCTTTATCTTTTATCAGGGCTGTCGTAACCCCCAGGGTGCGCTTTTCTCCTGGTAAATAAACTTCTTCCCTGTTTACCTCTTTAGATTCCCTTAGGGTTCTTAGGAACAGGTCGGAAACAATAGAACCTGCTTTCTGGATACTATCTCCCACTACCTCATCGGTAATTCCGAGTATCTCCTTAGCTCTTCTGTTAATACGGGAAATTCTTCCTTCTTCGTCAACAAAAAGGAATCCGCTCGGCAAACTTTCCAGGATAAACTGAAAATACTGGCTTTGTGAATTTATCTCCCTGTATAGTAAGGCATTATGGAGAGCTACTGCAGCATAATTAGCCATTGTATAAAGCAGCCTCAAGTCCTCCATGTTAAACTTTTCACCCGTGATTTTTTTCCCTACTGTAATAGCACCCAGAAGGTTACCTTTTATCTCCATAGGTAAAACTACCTCAGCATTAAGAATAAGCATTTCCCTTCTCACGCTATCTTCCAATTCAGCTTCAGCCCGGTAAAGAAGCCTCCCTTCCCTGGTAAGCCACTCGAATATACCTCTATCCTTGTAAAAGACAGCTCCCCTGATTTGTTCTTCCATTAACCCCATGGAAGATTCTATCTGATATCCCCTGTTCCCCTTCTTTATTAATATCGCCACTTTGTTCACTTCAAAGATTTCCAGGAAAGCAGTAATAATAAGGTCAATCAGGCGAGGAAGATCAAGCATGTAAGTAAGCGCCTTAGAAAACTTACGGATAGTCTCCTGGTAATAGGGATAAGTAGGGGAGGGAGGAAGTGTTGGCTCAGAAAAGAGAGCAACTCTGTGCTTTTCCTCTTCTTTCCTTCTCTCCCTCTTATTTGCCGATAAGCTTCTCATAAGATACATCCTTTCTTCTGCCAGGGATAGTATTCTCCTAATATCTTTCAGGGTAAAGGGCTGATTTATCCATATCTTGACCCCTATCCTCTCCAGCTCTTCTTCCCATTCCTCCCTTTCTTTCCTGGCTATTCCTACAAAAGTAAGAGTATCAAGGTAGTCTCTCAATTTATACTTTACTTCTTCCAGGGTTACCTTTTTTAGGAGGGGGTCGAGAATCACAATATCCACTGGCTTACTTTTTAAGAAATCGTAAGCTTCTTCCAGGTCTTCTGAAAAGAAAAGGAAAATACCCTCCTTGACCTCTTCTTCCAATAATTTCCTCAACCTGCCGTCTTCACTTATAACCAGAATAGTCTCCATACCTACCCCCTAATCAAACACATCCTCCGACACAATGTCGGGAAAATCATAAAATATACATTACCTTTTGTGGAGCCGGAGCCTAACAGGCTATTGTCCATAGCTCCCTTTTTCACCATTTATCTCTTATCCTATTTCTTCCATAAGCTCCGGAGCAGACCTTATCCTCAAGGGTAAAACCACCCTGAATTCAGTCCCTTTCTTCACCGTACTAGTCACTTCTATACTACCTCCGTGTGTTTCCACAATTTTCTTCACCAATGCCAGCCCTAAGCCTGTGCCGCCTTTTTTAGTAGTATAAAAAATGTCAAATATATAGGGAATCTCTTCCTCTGAAATTCCTCTCCCTGTATCTTTAACCAGAAGAACACATTTTCCAAACCCCTCATCCATTAATTCGTAAGAGGTAGCAAAGGAAAGAGAACCACCTTTTTCCATTGCTTCCAGGGCATTCATCCCCAGGTTAATAATTACCTGCTTTAACCTGTTTCTATCCATTGAAAAAACAGGTATTCTCTCATCCAGTTTCTCTATTAAGGCAACGTTTCTCTTCTCGGCTTCTGGTTTCAGAAAACGCATGGTTTCACGTATCAAGTCATTAATATCGCTTTCCTCTAAAACAAGTTTCTCAGGGCGAGAAATATCCAGAAGCTCCTGGAGTAAATTATTAATCCGCTGTGCCTCCTCATAGGCTACTACGGCAAAATCCGTATATACTTCAGGGTCGCGATTTCCTTCCTTCACCAGTTGAGTAAAAGTAAGAATAGAGGCAAGCGGATTTTTCACCTCGTGCGCCAGAGTTGCAGCCAGTTTTCCTACCGCTGCCAATCTTTCAGAATGACGCAATTTGCTTTCCAGCATTCGTATCTCTGTCAGGTCCACCATTACCACCAGAACACCGGTGAACTCCTTGTTTTTATCTATCAAGGGAACACCAGTAACTCCAAGAATATACTTATTATCAACTTCTACAGAATTCCCCTCCGGTGTCTTAACTTCCCAGCGGGAAATTGTTTTTCTATTCAGGTAAACCTGGTCTATAACCCAGCGGATTTCTCCCCCTATAATCTTACGGAAATCACGCCCTACTACTTTCACAGGATTAAGATGCAGAAATTTCCCTGCTCTCTCGTTAAATATTCTTATCTCTCCCTTCTTCTCTATCCCTATAACCCCACTTACCATGTTAGCCAGAATGTTCTCCTGGAAAATACGTGCACTCTGCGCCTCATCGTAAAGCAGTGCATTCTCCA
>Ga0256830_1001595_pt1 | contig 15831 bp, 7 predicted proteins | sample 128326metaG_FD_190537 | JGI IMG/M metagenome (GOLD analysis project Ga0256830, IMG submission 190537) | Hydrothermal vent microbial communities from Lau Basin, Pacific Ocean - 128-326 | ecosystem: Environmental > Aquatic > Marine > Hydrothermal vents | place: Pacific Ocean: Lau Basin | collected... | reverse complement strand
ATGACCCACGTCTTGTTAGCGATCATATTTTACCTTATTTTTACCCCGGTGGGATTCGTCATGCGTTTGTTCGGTAAGGATCCGCTGGAGCGCACAGGTAAAAAGGACAGTTATTGGAAACCCAGGAAGACCGGTACGCAAACCGATTTTGAGAGAATGTTTTAGGTTTACCACAAGCCAAAAGGAAAACAGTAAAGCAAATTTTCAAGCGTCAGGTTTCATTGTCAATATTCAATACAAATCCTTCGTGCCTTGTGGTAAATTTGAGTCCGCAGCAAAAACAGCGGATAGATTTAAAACGATGAAAGAATTGCTGACATGGGTAAGGTAAGCATCCTGAAAGAGTTCTGGGCCTTCATGAAAGTCCGGAAAAAATGGTGGCTGGGACCGATTATCTTCTTTTTACTGTTGCTGGGGCTGATTGTGATCCTGGCAGAGGGATCGGCGCTGGCCCCGTTTATTTACACCGTGTTCTGAGCAACAACAGGCTCCGGTTTCACAGGGGAATTAGTTGCGGTATAATTCACAGTTATTGTTTATTTCCATTAGCCAGTAGACGCTGTCGGAATTCCCGGGCGTATGGATATTCGGGGTTTATTTGCAGCACCATGTCAATTTCAGCGATGGCCTGGTCCGGGTTTCCGATCTGGGCATACGCGCCGCTGAGGTTGTACCGAATCTGGGGATCCCCCGGGTCGAGTTGTTTCGCCGTTTCCAGGTAATAGACAGCCAGGTTCGGTCGTTGTTGTTTCAGTAGGATAATGCCGCCCCATTTCAGGCTGAATAGATCCAGTCCGAATTTCAGGGCCTGCTGTAAAACAGGCAGGGCTTTTCCGTACTGCTTTGCAGTAAGATATACGGACCCTAAGGCTCTGTACATGTTTTGATTATACGGAAAAGCTTTAATCAGCGCTTTGCATTCGATTATTGCCGAATCGAATCGGCCGGTGTTTTGGTACTCCTGCGCCAGGCGTAAGTGGGCTTCTTTGTAGTTCAGTTTCTTTTTCAATACATCAATCGCTGTTTCTTCCACCCTGTTTCCCGGGCGTAAATCGTTGATGGACAGCGAAGATTCTTGGGTGAAAGGCCAATTGGAAATCAATATCCTGATTTGGTATTCCGCGATTTTGCGATCCAATGGGGTGACACCCCGGTCGTCCCAACTTTGTTTTTCCAGGTCCCTCGTCACGGCGGAAATATTCCGTCTTGGAGGACCGAAAAGGCGCTGGTGTATTATTTCGTTCGCGAATGTTTTTGCGATCAGGAATTGCCCGTTCAAATTAGGGTGCAGATGTTCCAGAAATAATTCCGATCCCGGGATACCGTTAGGCGAAGCCCGGTTGAAAGCGGTTTCAATGTCGGCCAGAAATACTCCCGGCAAGGTGCTGAACCCCTTCAAAATCGTGTTTAATTCACTGGGAGCACGAAAGCGGAGCGCGTCCAGGTCTTTTGCTTGCCGGTAGAAATATCGGGCCTGTGGGTACTGCCCGAAAGCTTCTTCACATTGTCCGGCCAGGTAGTTGGTCAGGGCATAACTTGAATCTTGTGTACGAAGGATTTCAAGTGTCTCGAAAGCGGTTTGATACCGGTTTAATTTGATTAATTCCTCTACAACGTCCAACTGTTCACGATAATCCGTGTCTTCCACCGGAATTGAGTGGAGAGAAATAAAAGGTGGTTGGTCTCTCAGATTTGAAACCAGGGTTCCGAATACCACCGGCACCTGGCTTTCCCGGGACCAGCGGATGATATCGGCCAGGTTCCGGTGGAAAATGGCAAGGGTTTTTCGATACAACGGAGAATTGTAGGCAATGAACCGGTCTTTCACCATCCGCTCCATGAGAGTGCGCCGGTCTCTTTCTTTGGTCTCGGAACTTCCTGCCCTGAGGATGACGGAGCGGATTAATTGGTAGAGTCGCAAGCGTTTAACGTTTTGAAAAAAAAGCGTAAGCCAACGTTGACCATTCAGAAAAGCCGGAAGAGCGCTGACCGAACCCGTTCCCAACGCGCCGTAAAATTCGTTGTGACCGGCATAGATAACGAGCAGGTCCGGTTCAAACGCCAAACATTCTTTTGCAAATTCACGCACGGTATAAGAATTGACGGCCGTCATCCCGAGATTGACTACCTCGAAATTCCGTTCCGGGTAAGTCTGCGATAATATGTCTTGTAACGACCTTGAAAAACTGCCGTTAAAGAAATAAGGAAAGCCGGCCGTGGTTGAACCGCCCAGTACAAAAATTCGGATGGTTGTCGTATCCTTATGAACCTTGAAAACGTCGTCCGCACCAAAACCGGTCTGATGGGGGTCGTCAAAGTACCGCAAGGCCACATCGGGATTGGCAATTAAGTAGTCCCGGTTCGTATCCAGGGGGACAAACAGCTCAAGATTATTTCCGTAGTGCAGAAGTCTGAGCGTGCCTTCAAAAAATCCCAGAATCAAGAGAGGGGACAGGATTAGAACAATGCGGAAAAGCCGGAGTCGGTTCATTGTCTTGGGTGCTTTAGGACCGCTTTCAACTGGGCGTGGAATGCTTGCGCATCCGGAAAATCGGGATACATTTTCAGCAACGATTCCACTGTTCGGATCGCTTGTAGAGTGTCGCCGGATAAGAAATAAGCTCCGCTGAGATTATACAGTGTCTGCCCGTCTTTCGGATTTAATATTGTTGCCGATTGCAAATATGGAAGAGCGAGTTTTACTTCTCCCTGGTTCAGATAAATGGTACCTAACCATTTTGTGCTGAAAGGATCTTTAGTCATGGTCAGAGTTTTCTCAAGAATTGGCAAAGCTTCGTCGAATCGCCGCTGTTTAATTAACAATCTTCCCAGGGCCATAAAAGGCGATTCATTTGTAGGAAAGGTTGTTGCCAGGGTGTAGTATTCTTTAATCGCCCGCTCCGGATCGCCGTTTTGGGAATAGTATTTTGCCAGGGAAACATGGGCCTTTTCATAGTTTGATGTTTTTTTCAGGACGTCCACAGCCAGCTTTTCCACCACCGTTTCAGGTTTGAGATCATCGACGGTAATAAACCGCTGGTGCTTTTTAAAAGGCCAGCCGGAAGTAAGCATCCGGATACGGTAGTCGGCTATCTTCAGGTCCAAATCGGTTACGGCTATACGGGAACGAAAATAATCATCGGATTTGGACCTTATCGGCTTAGGGAGGGCGCGATGACGGGCAATGCTCAAGAGGTCGGTTTGCAATATTGTTTGGGCGTAGGTCTTACCCATCAGAAAATATCCGTCCAGATTCGGATGAAGATGTTCAAGGATTAAGTTGTTCCCGATCAGACCGTTGTTCGAATTCTCAATAAAGGCGGCTTCTATATCACTCAGATAAACCAGGTCTTTTTGTGCTAACTTGCGAAGAATTGAATTTAGATCCCCGGAAGCTCGAAAACGCAAGCCATCGTAATCCCGGGCCTGGCGGTAATAGGTACGGGCCGTTGCATATTCACCCGACAGTTCGGCACATCGCCCGGCGTAAAAATAGGTCAGGGCATAGGTGGAATCCCGAACCATCAGGGAGCGCAGCTTTTCCAGAGCCGTGGAATAATCACCGTCCCGCATGCGATTTTTAATGTCCTCAATCTGCGCCGTAAATGAAGCTTTATCGGTGTCAGGGTCATGAATGGAAACAAATGGTTTCTGATCCCGTAAATTGGAAACCAATGTACCCAACAGGACCGGGATTCCTTTTCCTGATGTTTCCTCTATTATGTCTTCCATGTTTTCCCGGAAGATACTGAGTGTGTTTTTATAGAGCCGGCTGTTGTAGGGAATGGCCTGGTTTTGAGCCATGCGGGCCATGAGCGTTCGGTTATCCCCGGCATTCGAATCATTGGAAATCGATTGCAACAAAAACTGCATGAATTGATACAGTCTTATTGATTTCAATTTTAGAAAAAAGCGGGTAAATAAACGGTTGGTTCTGATGAAGGCGTGTTGCGAGGAACCTGATCCTAAAGCACCGTAAAATTCGTTGTGACCGGCATAGATTACCAGTAAGTCAGGATCGTAGTTCAGGCATTCCAGGGCAAAATCACGGACGGTGTAGCTCATCACGGCTGTCATTCCCAGGTTAACCACCTCCAGTTCAAATTCCGGATATGCCTCTTGTAAACGGGTCTTCAGCATCGCCGGAAAGGTTCCGGAATATTGATAAGGATACCCGGCGGTACTGGAACCGCCCAGTACAAAAATACGCAGGGTGGAATCAGGCTTTACCTTACGGAAGGCATCCTGTGTTCCGAACGAGCCGAAACCGGAGCCCTGAAAGTACCGTTTCCCCGCGACTTGATTAACAACATAGTATTGGGGGTTGAAAGGATCCGTGATAAACAGATCAAGGTTCTCTGTTTCCCAGGTAAGCCTTAGGACCGATTCAAGTAACAGGATAAACAGCACGGGTATAATAAAAGCAACAAGACGAAAAATCCACACTCGTCGCTGGTTCAGGGGAGAATTCGTGGGTGTGATTGTTTGAGACATCGGGAGAAATTACATTTCTTCCATGAAAAACGGGCTCCAAAAGGAGCCCGTTTTTGCCGAAGAATGTAGTACGGAAGGTCTACTTCAGCAGGGTCATCTTTTTAACGGCGCGATGATTTGTAGTCTTTAATTCGTAAATGTACACACCGCTGGGAACCGGTTTCCCGGATTGATCGATACCGGCCCATCGTAGCCCATAGGTCCCCGGGCGGGTAAATTCACGTTGGTAAGTGACGACTGCTTGCCCCAGGATATTATAGATGGTAAAGGATATATTTCCAGCTTCAGGCAAGGTGAATTTCACTTCCGTTACCGGGTTAAATGGGTTGGGATAATTCTGCGAGAGTGAGAATTCCTTAGGCAGAATTTCATCACTGATACCCAATTTCATATCTGGAGGCGTCTCAACCGTAAGTGGTGGATCGGTAGTCCAGGTATCTTGCGGGAATGTGTAGGCATCCGGCCATACCGGACCTGGACCGGCAGGTTGAATAAAGCGACAGCGGAACCGGCCAAAGGCAAATCCACCCCCCTCCTGCATCGAATTGGAAGGACCTTCGAACTCGTACACGTAGACCATCGAATAGGGAGTCTTTCCGGTGAATGTAACCGTGACAGTGTAAATCATGTCACCGGCAGTGGCGTCGCCGTCAAGACCCTCATCGTTTAATTTCAGGTCATCGAAACGGGCACTTTCAGGGAAATAATTCTGTAAATGAGCCACGATCGGATCTTTGATGAGTAACCATAAGGTGTCGGTCGCCGGATCGAACAACGGAGCTGAAGACATATCGACGCTGAATGTCAGGTCGATGGCATGCCCCTCCGGGATAATCCCTTCGAAGGGAAGATCCATGTAGTATTCAAGTCCGATTTCCTGTACCGTATTCGGATCACCTTCAAAGGTGTAGGGTCTGTCACCGGCGCCATAGGTGGGAGGGACTTCATAACCCCAGTCAGGGCTCCAGTCGACATTCGGATAGGGGGACCCCAGGAGGTCTAATGATTCCGGACTCCATTTAATGTAGTATTTGTACTTATCTGCCGTACCGGGGAAGTTGGTGATCGGGACTGCCAGTTCGTACTTTGTTTCGCCCGGGATACGGGTCATATTTAGGTTCGAACCGTCCGGAAGAGCCTGACTGCTCCAGCCGTTGAAACCGCCGCGAACCTGCACAGTATCGTTGCGGACGACACTAAAGATACCGATATCCTCGTAAGCAGCCATGTCAACCGTCCAGTATACATAGGCGGTTACCGGTTCTTCTTCGCTGGGGGGTTGGTTGTCGAAATAGACAAATGCCAGGGTAGTATCCTGGCGAACCGTTGCCGTGCGGTTATCGATACTTCCTTCCCAAACGGTACCGCCGGGACCGGCATAAGTAAACTTGTACTCAATACTTGTGGCCCCGGTATCCGGGAAGTTGATCAAACCGGACCAGTAATAACTATCGCCTTCCTGTACCAGGTTGTCGCCGCCGCTCCAGCCGTTAAAGCTGCCGCGAACATCCACTTGTTCACCCTGGTAGCCAATTACGCCGCCCATGTGGACACGGAACCATACGTCAACACTGTCGGTGGGAGTAAAAGGAGCAACGTCGTCCCAATAGGTAACCGGCAAAATTGTATCGGAGGAAATGGTAGCTGTACGGTTGGATATGTCTTCCCAAAATTCCTGGCCGACCAGATTTGTATACCGGAATTTATATTCAATATCCGTACCATCGGTGGTACCGATAATGTCTACGGTCTTGGACCAGTAATCTCCGTTCTGTGTTAAAGTATCATTCTGTGACCAGCCATTGAAACTTCCACTCACGTAGAATCCGGCAACCGTTGAGTCAGTGATATTATCCATCGTCGCAGTATTGCAGGTAAACGTAACACTGAATGTGTCAATTTCGGCGCCGGTCGGAGGTTCATTGTTGAAATACACCCAGGCAATGGTGGTATCCGATCCGACAGTCGCAGTACGATTATCGATACTTTCCCAGTTTACCGTTCCATCAGATGCAATCCAGGTAAACTTGTATTCGAGACTCGTAAGACCGGTGCTTATTTGTCCGGACCAGAAATCGCTATCGGTGCTTTCTCTGACCAAACTGTCACCGGCGGACCAGCCGTTAAAGTTTCCGCGGATGTCTACCTGTTCACCATTGTAACCAACAACGCCGGCCATATTAACCCGAAACCAGATATCGGTACTGTCTGTTGCCGTCAAAGGAGAATCCGATGGTCCCCAATAATGAAGAATAGTAGTATCCGTTGTCGGCACAGTAAAGGTACGGTTTGAGCCGTCTTCCCAGGTTAGAGCGTCCAGCTTATCGGTATGGGTGAATTTATATTCGACGGCGTCGCCGGCAGTCAAATCAATTGTTGTTGACCAATAGTCGCCGCCATCATTGACGAGTGGATTGCCGTCACCCCAGCCATTGAAGCTTCCGCGAACATGTACCGTACTGGTAGAGTCGGTAGCACCGTCAGGATAGGTGGACATGTTCAACCGAAAGGTTACATTTGCAGCCAGGGCATACTGAACAAAAACCGTAAACGTCAAACCAATTAGCAGTTTTTTCATGGTTACCTCTTGTTTTATTAGGAATTCCTAATTGTTGAAAGGATCTTAATACTGATAAGTAACTCAGAAGTGAGTTACGCTTTTCATCCCGCCCGAATTTACCGGTTAGATATTGGATTGACAAGGTTTTCTGATACACAAAAATGGTGAGTTCAAAACGGTTATTTTTCCTACCGTTTATTCAGGGTTGATAGTAAGGAAAATGACTACTAATAGAAAAATCACCTGCCGGTGTAGATGCTGCGATTACCGTTTTTATCGGAAACCGTATTTGATGTATACCTCAAACAGGCATCCTTATAAAAAAGGTGTTACCCCGATCATTCAAGATGGCATCTTCATTCCGATCAGCTCTTAAAATATCAGCCGTAAGGTCAGTTTATGAATTTGTCTTAAGTGGATAAACGATTCGTATGCATAATCTGCCTGGAGTTGCATGGATCGATTTACCGGCAAATTCAATCCCCCTCCCAAAGTGAATTCTTCTTCGCCGTCGGCCATGTAAAGGGATTTGAAACCACCTCTCAGGCGGGCCAAATCATCCAATACACTGACCTCAAATCCGGTGTTCAGATATTCACTGTTATCATTGGGATGAACGCCGTCCACCGCCCAGGTAAGTCGCAGTTGCGGAGTATCGATGATCTCCCCCGAAAGACCTACTCGGAGGAGGAGCGGCAGATCGAAACGGTCGGTACCCAGGTAGGCATTCACACTTTCATTGTTGCCGTTGTGGATCTCATCGATATCTTTTTGAACCAGTAGATCATCTCCCCAGATTTGCATTTTCTGGCCGAAATTACTGATACTGGCCCCAAAACGAATTCCCCGAAAGGGCGTAACGAATAAGGTTCCAATGTCAATGGCCAATCCGGTAGCGGAACTTTGGGAAATGAATTCATTGATGTATTTCACAGTTGCACCGATTCCGAAACGGTCCGTTAATTTTTGCCCGTACGACAGTCCGACGGCATAACTGCCGGCCTTGAAGGTTTCACCGGTTCCTTCTTCAAATCCGTAAGTGGTTACTTCCATCTCGTCCATGGTCATGGCGATCACATTAAATCCCAGCGTACCGGCTCCCCGGATTGGCATGGCGAAACCGATGAAGGTGTAACCGATGTCCGCAATCCACTGGGTATGGTTTACGATCAGTTCGGAGTCCCTGAGCTGTGCCATACCACCCGGATTCCAGTACATACTGGTGGCGTCGTTGGCCAGCGCGACGAAGGCACCACCCATCCCGATTGCCCTGGAACCGGCGCCGATCTTTAAAAAGTTGGCGGCCGTGGTGCCGGTTTTATTGACGTTCTGTCCAAGGACGACGCCGGATAAAATAACGGTGATGAATAGCAATTTAAGCTGTTTCATGGTTGCCTCTATTTAATGACGGCAAACTTGCCGATGTGTTCACCTAAAACTTTGTCAGTGACCGGATCCAAAGCCTCTACGTGATAAACGTATACACCATACGAAGCGGCCAAATTGTCTTTGGTCAGGAGATCCCATTCGGCGGTACCGTCATTTATATCGGAGTTGTGGTAAATCGTTTTCACCAATTCGCCCGATACGGTAAAGATCCGAATAATACATTTCTGCGGTAAATGGTTGAAGTGGATCGAACGTGGTCCGCGCCCGGAAGTGAACAGGTTGCGGGGTTCCCAGGGAACAGCCGCTACGTATGGATTCGGTACTACTTTAATTTTCTTGAGTGCCTTCCGGATTTGGCTTTTATCGATTTGGGCGGAAGAAGTCGTAAATTCGTACACGTCGTTTGACAGGAACGGTTTATTGATATACAGAAAAACCGTATCTCCGGGTATCGGACCGTAAATATTCCGGGTGTCAAAAGGTCGCGGGTAAGCCATTCGAAATACCCACGATGGACGTGGTTTCCCGTCCAATTCATTATCCATAAAAATGACGGCGTCGGTTTCCACCGAATCGGCATCCAGTAAACCGTTTCCGCCCTCAACGGAGAATTCACGATAGGTCTCGTACGGAGAGTAATCGCCAATAGCAAAGGGGATGCGGATCCAGTCGAGGCTGTCGATACCCGTGACCATAGTTCGTTTCTCAACATGAAAATTCACGGCTCGGGGAGGATATTGGGTTGTGTTGGTAGCGTGGAAAATGGAAGAGTCGCTGCCGGTATAATCGGTAGCCCAATCGTATTTGATTTGAACCGATTTGATCGTTATCTGTTCGCTTATATCCAGAGTCCACTTGAATTCCGAACCATAAGCATACATCCCGGGACCGTCCGCAAAAGCAAAGGTATATACCGCATCCGATGTATCGGTGACGATCAGGGAAATGTTTGTAACCGTGTTCCCGCCATCGTTGCCCAGGTCGACTAACCGAAGGGTCCATGTTCCGGCTGAAGAAGATTCCCTGAGATCAGGGAATGATTTCACATAGGTACCGCTTAAATAACCCTGGTGTACTTCCTGCTCCCCACCCCGGGGAGGTTGCAGATACAATTCCCCTTCCGATGTTCCGTCTACAATAATACGGTAATCAGCCGGCACCGGTATGCCCCAGGCGTTGGGACGAATTCCCTGTTTGAAAACTTCCAGTGTAAAGTTCCAGATTGAATCCGACGACCAGTGGGAAGCTTCGCGGTTCAGGTATAAAAAAGATTGATTGTTAAGAATAAGCTGAAAACCGTCGATGATTGGCTGCTCATCCTCAAGCGACATGTTTTGACTCCGGTCGATCAATGTATCGATGTTCGACGCGTCGGTGATATCCGCCAGGGTAAACCACTTTGTCGTTAAAGTATCGTACCCGGGAGCCAGTAAACCCCCTTTTTTCGGTTTGATGGTATCCTCAAAGGTAATGCGATACGTGTGGTTATCTTTTATGTTTAAGGGATCAACGATACGATAGTTGATCTCACCGCTGGAAGTGCCCTGAACATGATTAATCCGATCTATATCGGCTTCCACATAGCCGGCTGCCGGTGGATTGGGAGTTACGACCGCTACATTAGGTCCTTTCCGGACTTCACCGGTCAGGGGGTTTATGGTCAGGCGCCGGGTGGATTCGGTTGGTGGAATTTGATTGGAGATGTCGCCTCCGAAGTCGTAAGAAACCACGGCATAATAATAGGTTTGACCGTTAACGACATTGGAGTCAACAAAAGTGTGGGTGAGACCGGTTTCATCACCCAGGTAATAATGGACGCCGTTTACGGCTACCTCGTGATAACCCGCAATTCCGTCAATCCGGTCAAATTGCGCCAGGGGGGTGTAGAAAGTCAGATTCCCCTGGGCATCGGTGATGTCGTAAACATCGGCAAACTCAGGATCGGTGGCCTTGTAAATTTTATATCCTTCAAAGTCGAATCCTTCCGAACCGATGCCATACATATAGGTGTCAAACGAAGATTCAGCTACGTCGTCCCAGATCAATGTTACTGTTCCATTGCCCGCAATTGTTTTCAGGTTGGGGGGGATCGGTGCCTTGGCGAACTGATAATCCTCATCGTAAGTTTTTTGTGCAACGTCCTTGTTGCGGCGGGCATCTTCCACATCTTCCCCCAGCGCAACGGCCATGGAAATACGTTTCGTATCCCCGGCTTTAATGGGGAAAAAGGCGGAAGTGACAAATAAGTCGTAGTCGCCGGGTGGTTGTCCGCCCGGGGGTGGTTGCCAGAATTCTCCGGGGATCATGTAGAATAACCACAGGGCCGGATCCTGACTGGTGGGAATGCCACCGGCCTGGTCGTACGAAACGGCCGTCAAGCCCATTTGATCCGATTCGGAAACATCGGTTTTGTCGATATTTGGTTCACCCGGAAGATTGCTCCCTGCCCCGGAAGAAGGTCTCCGGTCATTTTGCCCCGGGTCCAGGGTACCGATATCTCCATCCAGACCCACGTCATCGGTAAAGGGGTTCCAATCATAGTCGTCGTCAATATAATTGTCCCGTGATTCATCGATCATTTCGTCGATTCCCTCATCAATCCCTTCATCAACCGCTCCATCGCCATCGTTATCAATCCCGTCGGCGTACCTTAATCCCAGGTCTTCCGGCCCTACGTCGTAGAGTATTATATCGGTTCCCGGAACTCGGTACCGCCGGTAACGATCTTGTGATGCTTGTTCGATTATTTCCTGGGTGATTCTTGGACCGGATGTGTCTGCGCCGAATCCCTCCGGATATTCCAGAGATTCGTTGTTGTCGATTCCATCGGCAAAAGCTTTTCCCAAATCCTCGGATTCCACCATAAGCAGGTGGATTTGACCGTTTTGAACGGGGTCGTTTTCGGGTGCCGGTGGCCACCGGTGCCAGTTATAACCCGAGGGAGTAAAATCGGTCCCGGCATCATCAATCATTTCCTGAGTAATTGTCGGACTTCCCGGTTCGGCATTGTCGTTATCATCAATCCGGTTGGCATAGGTGACACCTTCCTGGCCGTTGAAAGGAATATGGGCATAGTTCTCGTCAATCAGGCCATTGTAATTATCATCAACCGCGTTGGTCTCATCTTCGGTCAACACCCACTCTTCCAGGACCTTAGGACCACCGGGTTCGCCGTCACCGTCATTGTCGATTCGATCGATGGCATTCCCGGGGGTTTCCAGGTAGGCCGTGGCGGCTACGCCGACCGGGTCACTCCCGAAGGCGGCATTCCCGATTCCGTCAGCATCCATGCTCCAGGCAATATCGTAGAGCAAGTCAAAATCCGGTGTATCGTCACTGGAATCACCGTCCCCCCCCACAAGGTCCGCCAACCAAAGACAGAAAGAAACCTTGTCCAAATCTTTTGTACCGTCATTTTTGATTTCATACAGTATAAATACTACGTCTTCAACCAAAACCTGGGACCATTCCATCACCCGCACCCCCGAAAGGATTCCCATCCCTCTGCGGCTTATATCGGTGGTATCAGGAATATAGGTTGAACCTCTTAAGAAATTTTTATCGTCGGAGATTTTAAAATAGAGCTCCTGATCGGCATTGAATTGATTTTTCCCGAAGAAACCGTTCCAGGCTCCCGGCCAGCCTGGGTCGCTTTCATCTTCCATTTTGTCCGGCCAAATTTCCGGCCAGGTTTCCGGTTCGTCGCTTTTGGCAATACGGTCGGAATTGGGATTTAAATATTCCGGAACCGGCTCAAACATCATGGAATTCCCCTGGTTATCGGTTCGGCCTAAAGGTACGGTCACAAACGGTTTTAATTCCCCTTCTTCGGTCAGGACTTCGGCTCCCACAAAAAGACCTGTAAGGGCGATGTAATGCTTGCCGGAATTGATGGGCCATTCGTAAGGGATCTCCCCCGGTACGGCGCCGGTCCGACCCGTGAGCCCGAAGTTGAAAATGGAAGTACGCACTTTGTTTCCGTCAATTTCGGTTTTCCGTCTGTAATTGGGATCGCCACGTTCCGTGGTGGGGATGTGCTGACCAATTACAGATCCGCTAATTAAGAGTGCGATTAAACCGCTTGTGAATACTTTGAATGCTTTTTCGATCATTGAAACCCTCAGAAGCTAAAGGTGAATCCAAGTTGGACCTGCCGGGGAGCGCTGAACCAATCCGGCCGGGCATAAAACTCCGCTATCGTATTCGGTCGTCCTTCATCATCGGAGCCTTGTATATTAAAAGTATGGGTGGCACGTCCCGTATCTGAAAACACAGTGAGTTCGTTGCGACGGTCAAACAGGTTGAAAACTTTTACGTACAGTTCGGCATTTGCAAACCGGGAGGGAAGACGGTAAATGAAATTCATGTCGAGGTTATAGGTTATGGGTTTGCGGCGGCTGTTTTTGGGAAGGTTTGTGGATACATTGATTCCCTGGGTTGTGGCAATATTAATGGTAGGGGTATAAGGCAGGCCACTGCCAAACTGTCCCAGGAGGCTAAGGGTCCAGTTTTTCATTCCCGCGTAGAACGACCCGTTAAAGGTGTGTGTCTGATCCCAGTCCAGGGGCAAAATGGAACGTGTCGGTTCACGATTATCCCGAATAGCGCCAAATTCCTCATCCGGGTTGGAGTTAGACCCCTCCGCTACCTGGAACATGTAATTCAAATTGAATCCGTAATAATTGCTAAACCGTTTATCCAGATTAATTGTCAGGCCCCGAACATTGGAATAATCCTTGTTAACATAGGTAAAATACGAGGCACCTCCACCCAAATCGACCGGTATGCCGGTCGAGACCCAGTCGCGAACATCACGATAGTAACCGGTAACATCAATGGTTAAATCTCTGAAAATTTCCTGTCGTAATCCCAATTCGTACATAACTGTTTTTTGCGGATTGAGGCTGGGATTGCCGAATACACCGAATTTGCCGCTTTCTTCCGGGATTTTAATTCCGGGATCTCTATATAACCGTTCAAAGGAAGGAATTTGGAAAAAGTGTCCGAACGAAAAATGGATCACACCTTTATCGGTGATCGGATAGGCAATTCCAAGGCGGGGACTGAACTGCTGTTTTGGTTGGGCTTTAGTCCACCACCCACGCGCATTTCGTAATGATGCACCGGAATCCGGGAGGAGGTTGACATAGTAGTCAGCGTATTGGGACCAATCGATGGCGTCTCTTTCTTCCAAGGTTAAGGAATCGATGAAAGCGTTGCGTGGATTCCCGAGATAGGGTTCCGCCGGGTTGGTCGGGGTTACACCATGAGAATTGAAATAATCCCACCGGAGTCCGATATTAATGATGACGCTCTTGAACTCGATTTTATCCTGGATATAAGCTGAAAACTCTTCCGGTTTTTCATTGTAATAACCACGGCCGAACTGGACGTATTTATTAAAGTATTGTTCAAATTCGAGGGCCGCTTTTTTGGTTGCGAATGTTTGGGTAGACGGTTCTTGTCGGGATTTCCAATCCCAGCCTAATTGCTCACCGGTTGTGGTGTCGATAATTGTCCAGCCGCTCCGGGTACTGTCGTAGGCAATTTGATGATATCCCGGAATACGGATGGTGAAAACCGTGTCCGTGAGGCTGGCATCTTCGATGTTGTAACTGTTAAAGGACAAATCATGGGTACGGTATTCGGCGCCGAATTTAACCTGGTGAAGTGAAGAAATCTGGGAAGTTAAATCAAATTTTACCACCCGAGTGTTGGTTTCGCGGTTAAACCGACTGCGGTCAACACCCCAGATTTTGAATGTGGAGAGCGGAAGGACTATCTTTTCGTGAAGCCAATAAAACGGGTCGATATAATTGGTGTCGGAAACCGATTTATAAGCATAATGATAGTAATTTTTAGAAAATTCCGCTAAGTCAAAGGTATAAAATGTTCGCGAGGACAGGGTGTGGGTAAGACTGAGTTTTTTATTACGTCCTACATTAAAACGCCGCAACTCTCCTTCGGGAGACCACTGGGCTTCATGACGGTAGTCCTGGTATTCTTCGTCGCTCGTCATCAGGCTGAAGCGCAGTTTTATGTTTTTCATGAGGCTCAGCGTCAGTTTTGTGTTGGTGTTGAATCTTTGCCGGGCGTTCATGTGGACAATTTCCGGTTCGGGATTCGAATCGTCGATGAACCATTTTTGCGCCCGTTCCGTGATAATTCCGTTCTTGTCGAAGACGCGCCAACCGTTAAGCCAGCCGTTGGATTGATTCCGGCGGATGTTCGTATAAAAGGTAAGATATTTACCTAATAGAGGTATCGGTCCGCCCAGGCTGCCTTCCAGGTTCAATTCGTTCCGGGGATCGAATTTATCAAGCCCCTTTAAGCGACTGTCGCGAGTGGCGTAACCAGCGGAATAGACTGATAAATAACCATCATATTCCTGTCCCCCGTCCTTGGTAACCAGATTAATGATTCCGGACATAGCCTGTCCGTACTCCGCATTAAAAGTCCCGCTGATGACCTGTAGTTCCTGAATAGAGTTGTTGTCCACCGCCACGGATATTCCGCCATCGTACGCATCGGTTACGGAAACACCATCCACCCAATAGGCCACCTCGCGACTGCGCCCGCCGCGGATGTGGATTCCTCCCCCGGCATCCTTGGTGATACCGGCCTGGGCCGAAATTACATCCCAGATCTCATTCACCGGCATAATGTCCATTTGATCGCTGGTTATGCGTGCTTCCGACGAGGTCAGGTCCATTTGAACGGCCGATCTTTCCGCAACGACCGTTACCTCACTACCCTCAATGACTTCCACTGCAAGTTTGAAATTGATTGTGGTGGTGAGATCAGTGCTTATACGAACATCGTTGACAACCTGGGCTGTATAACCAATCATGACGGCTTTTATGGTATATGTGCCCGGAGGAATATTTAATATGAAAAATCGCCCGTTCATATCCGAAGCCGCACCTAATTGGGTTCCTTCAATAATAATATTACAACCGGGGAGGGGTTGACCTGTTTCCGCCTCGGTTACGACTCCGGTTAGTTTACCGGTGGTTCCACTGTACAAAAACGTTGTGAATAGCAGTGGAATAATAAGCGATACTTTTTTCATAACGATCTCATAGCAAGTTGATATGGGGTTTTGAAAATCAGGTTTTGTTCATACTCAAACCGGGTCTTTCAGCAAAAAAGACCGAATAACACTGCTGTCGATAGCGATATCGGCCATGGACTTCAGGCTATCGCGAAAAGCGATGAATGCATCGCGCCGGATTATAGCCTCGTTTCCCGCTTCAGGTACTTTGATTTGGTTGTAAATGGTTTTCATGACCTGTTTCACAATATAATTGTTTCTGAGTACGGTCAGTTCATTCCGATAATCCGGGCTTTGATCCAATTTTTGTCGGCGGGCACGCTTAAGGAGATGG
>Ga0256830_1001594_pt1 | contig 15840 bp, 10 predicted proteins | sample 128326metaG_FD_190537 | JGI IMG/M metagenome (GOLD analysis project Ga0256830, IMG submission 190537) | Hydrothermal vent microbial communities from Lau Basin, Pacific Ocean - 128-326 | ecosystem: Environmental > Aquatic > Marine > Hydrothermal vents | place: Pacific Ocean: Lau Basin | collected... | reverse complement strand
CAGCATCTCTCAGGCTTTCGAAGAGGGATGGGTCGTGCTCGATGAAGATTGACTGATGGTGGGTGTTTTCGAGCAGAGTTAAGAGCTGGTGAGATGTGAAGGCTCTGGCAACCTCGTAGCCGTGCTTTATCTTTGTGAGAATGCTGATTCTGTTTCCTGCTATGAAAAGAGATGAGAGACTTGTGTAGGCCAGATTCACAGCCTCATCGATGGCTATTGCGGATGGAGAGATGAGAACATTAAAACCCTCACGGATGAGCTCCATATTACACTTGGTTATCATGGTTTAGATAAGGGTTGGGTGCAGGGTGAAAGTGAGAGACCCAATGAAGGTCAAAAATAATTACCCTTTGTTTTGAAGAATTTGAGTTATTGTAAAGTGATACACGGCATAAAATCCAGTTTTATAAGATGTCCAGACAAGTTAATAGGATCTTAGTAAGGTATAATGTTCGAAAAATTGAAACAATAGAATCACTCTAAGAATTTTCGATTACTGCTAACAAATATCAAAATGATACTATTAAATGTCATCTGATCTAACCAAAATTAATAAAGGAGGGATAATAATTTTATCTGGCGATAAACACAATAAAGATGATCAAGATGACAGTTGATGAATTAGATGAAAAGGCGTTCAGAAATTTTGAAGGCCGAATAGTACGAAAAGATCTTGTGAATGTCCTTAAAGGGCAGATTAATGTACCCACATATGTTTTAGAATATCTGCTTGGCAAATACTGCTCCTCTTCTGATGAAGAAGTTGTAGAAGCCGGTTTATTGGAAGTAAAGAATATACTTAGTGAACACTACGTTAGGCCAGACCAAGTAGAGTTATTTAAAGCAAAAGTGAGGGAACTTGGGCGGCATAGAGTTATTGATAAAGTAAAAGTTAGATTGGTTGAAACTGAGGACAAATATTGGGCAAGTCTAGTAAACCTTCAAATTGATAAAGTCAATATTAGTGAGGAATTGGTTTATAGATACGAACGATTATTGGCTGGAGGCATCTGGGCTATAGTAGATTTGTCATACGATCCAACATTATATCATAAAAAGGAGCTGAGACCTTTCGTTATTGAAGATATCAAACCAATCCAACTTGCTTCAGGAAATGTTATAGAAGAGGTCAAAAAATGTAGAAAAGATTTTACCCGTGAAGAATGGGTGAATTTAATTCTCCGAAGTACTGGTTTGGAGCCGAATGTTTTGTCAAATAGACTAAAAATGCTCTATCTCGCCAGATTAATTCCTTTCGTTGAGAACAACTATAATTTGGTAGAATTAGGGCCTCGTGGAACGGGGAAAAGTTATGTATACAGGGAACTTTCACCTTACTCAATTCTGGTATCTGGAGGAGATGTAACGGTTGCGAGTTTGTTTGTGTCTTTAACCGGAAGGGGTAGAATTGGACTAGTTGGCCTGTGGGATGTTGTAGCATTTGATGAGGTTGCTGGACTAACTAGGCTCGCAAATCCACAAGCGATAAACATTCTTAAAGACTATATGGAGTCAGGTAGTTTTAGCAGGGGACGGGAAGAGATAACTGCGCTTGCATCTCTTGTCTTTGTTGGCAACATTAATGTGGATATCGAAACTGCACTGAGGACATCCCATTTATTTATCGCATTTCCATATGATATGCAGGATCTTGCCTTTCTTGATAGGTTTCATGCATATCTGCCAGGCTGGGAGTTCCCCAAAATGAAGAGTGACATGCTCACTAGTCATTACGGTCTAGTAGTAGACTACCTTGCCGAAGTCTTTAGAGAATTAAGAAAACTTAGTTTTGGTGATGCCATTGATCAATACTTTGAACTTGGCAGAGCTTTAAACAAAAGGGATGAAAAGGCTGTTAGAAAGACAGTTTCAGGTTTTATAAAACTCTTACATCCGGATGGCGAATTCACAAGGGAAGACGTAGAACTCTATATAAAGCTTGCAATAGAGTTTAGGAGGAGAATTAAAGAACAACTAAAAAGGATGGGTGGCATAGAGTATTGGAATACTGCCCTGTCATTTATAAACAAGCTCAATGGGAGAGAGTACATTGTCTCCCTCCCAGAGCAAGGTGTGGCAACATTAATATCCCCTGATCCGTTGCCTCCCGGAACGGTTTATACTGTGGGTCTCGACGTGGAAAGTGGGAAATATGCTCTATTTAGGATTGAAGTCGCTAAAATGAAAGGTAATGGATATACTGTTACTGGTGCGGTTGGGAAAGCAATGAAGGAGGCTGTTAGAACTGCATACGATTATCTCAGGAGTAATATAACTAAATTTACAATTGACAAAAATCTTAATGACTATAACATTCATTTCCAGGTCGTAAATATTATGCAAGCCAAGGAGGGAAGTCAAACCGCATCTGCTTTCTTTGTGGCGTTATATTCTTCGTTGATGGATATACCTGTAAAACCTGGAACAGTAGTTTTAGGTGAAATTACAATTCAAGGCGGAGTTTTACCTGTTCAAGATTTTGCTGAGTGTGTGCAATTAGCTAAAGAGAATGGAGCTAGGAAGGTGATAGTTCCAATAAGCAATTCAAAAGATATTGGACAACTCCCTCCAGAATTATTGCAAGGTCTTGAACTATCCTTCTATTCGGATCCAAAAGAGTGTTTATTACATGCACTGGAGGGTTTCGGATGAATCCAAAAGTATTCAATTCAAAACTTGTGACTGAAGGAATTGCCATACAGGAGATGCTTAAGCTACTACGCCTATATAACGAAGTAAAGGATTACAAAACATTGCGAGAAATTGTTTTCAGAGAAAATTACCTTGCAAAAAATTCAGACATTAGGATAGAAAATATCCTTGAAGCATTCAGAAAGAGATTTTTAAGTGGTTTTGATTTACCACCGCCAGACATTCTAGGAAAATTCGTAGAGTCTAATCTTTCAGACGCGGCTAAAATACAGGTACTTCTACCATATTACATATATTCGGACTGTCTTCTTAAGTTTACATATTTTGAACTCGTAATCAAAAATCTCAAATTAGGAGAGGGTCTGTCAATATCACATTCAGATGTACTGAATTTTCTAACAAGTATCAGCAAAAAAAATAATATAAGAAAATGGAGTAAGAATCTGAAAAAAAAGTGGGCAACCAGATTCCTGACTTTTTTAAGGACATTCAGAATGCTTGGAAAGTATCCTGACGCTAAGCTCAGAAAAATCCACCTTATGCCAACAACATTTGCTTTCTACACATTGTGGTTTACGTCAAACGGGCTATCCTTTCAAAGTGTATTATCACACGAAATTTGGGATTTTTACCTTCTTACGAGGGATGAAATTCTTGAGGCGGCCTACTATGGAAATAAAAGAGGATGGTGGATAATTGAAACTTCAGGGGGCCTTATTAGTTTTCAACCTAACTATACGATATGGGAGTGGATAAAACATGGGATGGAATGAACTTATGTGGGACATTGAAGAAAAAGTAATAGGAACAATAAAAGGTACATTCAGACCTCTGGATGACATACCTTTCTTCACAGTTTGTTATCCACCTGAATTGGAACGAGAGGCAATTAGACATTTCAAATTGCTGTCAGAAAGACTAAAAGCCAAAGATGTCCCCTCTGAAGTAATTTCGATGAAAGAAATCTTAAAAGAAGCTTTATCTGAGCTTGGAGTTATTAAAGAAAATGACGCTGAATGGTTAATTGAGTTTGAAAGAAATAAAAATAAAAAAGAATTAATCGAAGACTTCAAGAGGTATCTCCCCGAAAAAGTGTCAGAAATTTTGCTAAAAAGATTAGCAAATAAAGATTCAAATTTTGTAGCTATTTTGATAAGAATGGGCATTTTATATCCATTCGTAAGATCATCTTCAATTAGGGCAAAACTTGAAAATAGGGTTAAATGTATTCTTATAATAGCATACCCTTCAAATGAAGCGGGAGAAATGTTGTATTCTAAATCTTTCAGCTTGGGTGGATATTACCGTGGAGAGATAATTCAATGGAGGTGGAATGATTGAAAATATGGCCAGACTTGCTCGAAAAGGACCCATACAGGGAAATAGTAAGTGTGGTGAAGGTCAACGATCACCGTCCCGAAATTGTTTGGACAGAGCTTGAAGAATATGTTCCTACTGACGAAATTAAAGATTACTTTCGGAAATTTATAGAGGAGTTCATTGAGAGTAGGAGGGGTGCCTCTGAAAATGTTTGTGTATGGGTTTCAGGGTTCTTTGGATCTGGTAAGAGTCATTTTTTAAAAGTACTTGGATATCTGCTTGAAAATAGAAAAATTACCACTCCAGATGGTTTAGAAGTCGAATCCACACAATATCTTGCAGACAAACTGGGTTTAAGGACTTTGGCCCCACTGCTAATGAAAGAGTTCAAAACAAAGGTTCTCTTCATAAATCTACTCGATTATGACCATACTGTTGAACCGACAATTAGCAGACTAGTATATCGTAGATTCATGGAAGAGAACGGGTTTTCGGACAAAATATGGGTAGCACTTTGGGAGGAGGAACTCCAAAAAAGAGGAATTTACGATGAGTTTAAGGAATGGGTCAGCAAAGAATTTGGGATGAGTTGGAGTGAGGCAAGAAAACTGCATGCTGAGGCAATTTTAAAAAAGGCATTGACCGTATTTTTGAATTCACTATATCCTGAAGAGAGTGATGCCGAAGACGCAATTGAAGAAAGTAAGAAACATGAGATCGACCCCTCCTTTGTAGTCAAGAAGCTCAAAGAATATGCAGAGGAGACTAATAAGAATAAAGGTAGGATTATCATCTTACTGGATGAAGTAGGCCTTTATATTGGAGATGACAAAAACAGATTAACAGATTTAAATGCTCTCGCTGAACAAGTGGTAAAAGAAGGAGAGGGCAAGGTTTGGTTAATAGCAACAGCACAGGAAGCATTACCAGAGCTTGTAGAACGATTGACCGCTGAAAGGCATATTTTAGAGTGGTTGAGAGACAGGTTTAAACTTCAAATGTTATTGACTCCAAAAGGTGTTGAAGAAGTAGTTTCAGAGAGAATGCTAAAGAAGAGAATTGAAGCAATAGATAGGCTCAAAGAGTTCTACCAGAAGAATACTGGAAAAATCTTGCAAGCACTAACATTAAAACAAACAAAACAAATCATAGACATAAACGAAGAGAACTTTATAAAGTTCTATCCTTTCTACCCATATTCAATAAACCTTCTTCAGGAGATTTCCAGAGCTTTAGTTAAGACAATTGAGGATGCAAGAAGGTTAAGTGCTAGAGAGAGATCGATGCTGAAAGTGGTACATGCAATATTGAAAGGTGAAGGAGGCATTGGTGCTATAGCAGAAAAGCACATGGGATACTTCGTAACATTCGACATTCTCTATGATGCAATAAGCCAAGATCTCAGATTTATAAAATCCGATTATCATAATATAATTGATAACGAAATCGGAAAGCTCGGGGAAATAAGAGATGTCAAAGTATCCTCGGTGGCTAAAGCCCTATTTTTACTCCAAAATATTGAGGAAAAAGTTCCTACTACCATTGACAACATTTCTGCAGTTCTTTTTTCAGTTATTAGCTTAGATATCAATTCCCACAAAGATGCAATAAGAAGCTGTCTGGAAAAACTGAAAGGGCAGGGATGGGTCGTTGAAGAGAATGGCAATTATAAATTGCTTACTTACGAAGAACACAACATCGAAAAGACCATTAAAGAGAACTTACCGAGACCAGGAGAAAAGCAAAGCTTCATTAAAGAACTCCTAAAAGAAAAACTTGGTAAACACGCTTTCAAATTTAAGTACGGAAAATCAAACAGACCATTTGACGTGAAAATTACTATTGATGGAACAAACATTACTTCAGAAGGAAATTTGAAGGTTGTACTTTATACGCCATTCTCCGATAAAGAAGAAAATGATGTAGAAGTAGAGAGCATAAATAATCCGAATACTGTTTACTGGCTTGCCGGGAGTGATACAGAGTTCAATAGAACTCTTGAGAGAACAATCGCACTCCAAAAAACAATTAGCCAGCTTAGGAGTTCAATATCCGAAACACAAAGAAGTTACCTTAAATCGCTTCAAGAAGAGCTAGAAACCAATCTAAACGATAGACTTCCCAGATTATTGGAGGGAGTATTTAGAAAAGGTGTCATCTATATAAATGGTGTGAAGAGTAAGCCAACGAATGGTAGCATTGAAAAAATAATTGAAGCAACTCTTAAACCTATTGCAAGCCAATTATTTACTGAATTCGTAGACGTTAGATTGAAGGATGAAGAGTGTGCAAAAATACTAACATGGGAACCCGGAACAAGAGTGCCAAATGAATACATCGATTTGGGGATAATATCAAATAACAACCTTATTGTGAGCTCTAAAATTCCATCAACTGTCTTAAAGAGGATAGAATATAGAAGGAACTACGGATATCCAAGAACTGGAAAAGACCTGATCAAGGATTTTGATGGACCACCTTATGGCTGGGATCCTAAGATTGTAAGACTTGCAGTGGCTACTTTGTTCAAAGCTGGCAAAATCTCAGTGTTCTGGAATAACAAAGAATATACGAGTGTGAGCCCTGAATTATTCAGGTTTTTCTCTAAAATCAGTGAATTCAATAAGGCAAGTTTTGATGTATTACCTGAGGTTGACTGGAGAAAGGCAAGTGAACTCCTCTCTATGATATTTGGTGAGATTGGTGGAGATACATTCGAAAAAACAGCAGCAAAAGTTGACGATGTTGCTAGGAATTGGTTGGATGTGGCAAGACAACTCCATGTTAGAGTGAGCGATAATGAATTGCCAAAAGGCATTCAAAAATCTGTTTCAGAGTTTCTAGCCGGTATAGAGGAAATTGTAAAGGCAGGCGATCCAAATTCTAAGCTCAGAAAGTTTTTGGAAAAGGAAGAAAGTCTGAAAAAGAACTTTACTATTGTTAAAAAACTCCAAAAATTTGATTTCGAGAGCTTTAGGAAACTAAGAAAATTTGCAGACAATCAACCCGTTTTGATGGAGTTTAGAGACGAACTTAAAGACCGTTTAGAAAAACTAACCAAAATTGTTAATTCTGAAGAGATACTTGATAGAATCAGCGAAGCAATGGCCGAATACCGTATTTTGGTGAAGGAATTTGAGAAAACTTACAAAGAAGCACATTCAAGTTTTGTTGAAAGCGTCAGAGATGCAATTCAAGATATTAGAGATCACAAAGCATTTGAAATTAAACCTGACGATGCGGAAAAGAAGTTAGGAAAACTTTTAAAAGTGATTTGCGACAATATTGAGTTCGACGAAAGTCTCCTGTTGTGTACAAATTGTAAAAAACCACTAACTGCCTTAAATGCGTCTTCAATTGAAAAAATAAAGAAGGATATCCTTAAAGAGCTGGACTCTATTTTACCACAGGGTGAAAAACCGAAATTACAGCCATATCATAAAACAAAAGTCGTTAGAGTGGAGGATATCGATGAGGTCATTGAGGAGCTGAAGGAGCACTTTAAAGAGTATAGTGGTGAGATCGAAATTGAAATTGATGCAAGACCAAGAGGTGGTTAAATGCTTTCCACCTCTCAGAGGAGAATTATTGAAAATGTTATTTTGAGGTGTCGAAGGGTTTTGGAAGAAGATTTTGACAAATTATTGAGAGTTTATGGCTTTACACCGGAAAAAGTGATAGAGAAGGATAAAATTTCAGAGGATAAACTTGATAGACGAAAACAGCTGGAGATAGCTATACAACGAGAAGGAAAAAACTACAAAAAAGCAAGAAAAAGGTACATTAAATACTGTGCTTTTACATTCCTTAATAGACTCTTGGCCCTACGAATGGCAGAAGTCCATGGCCTAATCGATGAAACTGTTATTATACGAGCTGATTATGGGGACAGGTCTAGAAGAGAAAGAGATCTACTGGATAAATTCCCGGAACTTTCAGCAAATATAGTAGAATTAATTTACAGAGCTCTTGATGATGCCTACACTGAAATGAGAGAATATATACCCCACTTATTCGATGAAAATGATCCATATTCGATTCTGAGACCATCAATTACTGCTTACAGAAATGCTAGGCAAATAATCGCTGAGCTTCCGGATGAGATTTTAAAAGAGTTTGAAACAATTGGATGGGCCTACCAGTATTTTAATAATGAGGAGAGGAGAGAAATAAGAAAGAGAATGCGTGGCTTGCCGGATCCTGACGATGTTCCACCTATCAACCAATTTTACACTGTTGGCTGGATAGTGAAATTTTTGGTTCATAATACGCTCGGAAAGCTCTGGTTGGAAACACATCCTGAATCGGAACTTGAACTTGATTATTTGGTTCCTACAAAAAATAAATTTAAAGTGCCAGAGAAGAGCAAAATAGAGGACCTTAAAGTCCTTGACCCCGCATGCGGTAGTGGTCACTTTTTACTTGGAGCATTTGATTTGCTTTTTAAAATGTGGATAGAAGAGCATCCTGAAATTCCACTTTGGCAAATCCCTTCCCTCATTCTCGAGAAAAATCTCTATGGCGTAGATATAGATTTGAGGGCTGCACAGATTGCAGCAATGGCCCTATATTTAAAAGCAAGGACCACTTTTGAGATGTATAGAGAAGAAGGAGCAGAATTTGAAGTTAAGAGAATTAATATCGTCTGTGCAGATATTCATTTTGTTGATGGAGACAGAAGAGCAAAATTTTTGTCGCAATTTGAGCATGACAGAACTCTCAGGAGGATCGTGGAGGAGACATTAAGAGCGTGTGAGAATGCATTTGAGATTGGATCACTCTTAAGGATAAGGCAGCCTTTTGAGACACTTTTTGAATCGAGGAAGAAAAATGGATGGAACAGAGCAAATCTTGTTCAAGAGCAGCTTTCTAAGTACATTCCTGAGGCGATTCCAAAAGAGTACACTGTTGATGAAATTGTTAGGAAAATACGGGAATTCGTAAGGGATGCAACTCGTTCAAAAGACATGGGAACAGCCCTTTTTGGTTTAGACGCCGAAAGAGCTATCAGCCTAGTCGATGTTCTAAGCGATTATTACGACGTAGTACTCATGAATCCCCCCTACGGAGCCATGTCATCAAAATGCAAAGAATATGCAAAGAAGTACTATCCAAGAACCCACAGCGATTACTACACTGCTTTCATCGAACAGGCCATAGATCTCTGTAAACCTGGAGGATATGTCGGAGCATTAACGGGCAGGACATTCATGTTTCTTAAGTCACACCAAAAACTCAGAGAAGAAATTTTGAGATATGATGCCCTGCCGGAGGTTATTCTTGATCTGGGCTTTAATGTGTTGGATGATGCAACAGCAAGGTATGCGGCTTTTACATTACGTAGAAGGTATAAAGGAGATGGAATAAACTGGGAAGAGCACCCTGTTACCTTCTTCAGATTAACGGATTACGCTTGGGATGAAAAAAGAGTGAAGTTTGAAGAGATTTTAAGCCAGATGAGGGATGGCTGAATGGAAGCACTTGATAGACTCGAAAATATAAAACTCAAGGCTGAAGAATTACACACCAAGGGCTTAATCAAGGATGTGACTAAAAGATTCTTTTCGGAGGTATGTGAGTCGTTATCTTTTGAGATGAGATATCATTCGGAATATCGTAATGAGTGGATAATACAATCCATAGCAAGTGAGATTTATGAATTAGACCTTGTTTTGTCAGTTATTGAGAACAAGGTTGATATAAAAACTCACAAAGAATTCTTCACTGAGATGATTTTAAAACTAAGAAACTATGATGAGCTTGATTTATGGGTCATTAAGATGCCTTTAAATTTCCCTGGATGCAGGATTTTCAGTGAAGGCGACAACCTTTGCTTTATACTTCAAATCCCAGAGAAACCGAACTATCTCGATATTAATTTGCTTGGCTTGCTGGCCCATGAACCAGCCCATATTCACAATATCGTGAGTTCTAAAGTTGATTCACTAAACGAAATAAAAAGAAAGGTCGGTGAAGCCCTTGCTGACGTTCTCGCATACTCAATCGTGGAATACATGTTCACACACTCTTCCGTTTTCTTGGTAAGGGAAATAATAGGCGTGTCAAAAGCAAATAGGTCCAGGGGGGCGCATCCTTCATGGCTGGCAAGAATAACTGTGCTAAGTAACATAACCAATGAGATTTGGGACAGCACAGAAATAATCCGAAGGAATTCTGTTAACTTTGATCAGTTGTTGTCCATATTACCTTCTCCCAGTATTTCAGAAGAACTCTTAATTCAGGAGATATTGAGAGAAGCTAGAGCGTGGAAGACCGAATGGATTAAATACAAGACCGATGAAAATTTATTGGGTAGATTAGAACAATTAAGTGAAGATGAAACTGACAAGATTGGTGAAATTCCAAAGAAAATTAGGGAGTTGATTGTGAGATGTACGAATTAGCTCCATCTCTGAAAAGAACGTCAAAAGCAAGGATTTGCTATACTCAACTTGATTTGCTGGGTGAACTAATTTTTGATCTTATCATGCATAGAGATGTCAAGTTAGAAGAGCTAAAAAAGTTAGTCAGTAATTTACCTGAAATTCTTCAATTTTGTGAAGTGGATAGAAGTGAGATTGAGTTAGCCGATGCGGTAACGAGAGAATTGATTGTGAATCCCTCAAATGTCAGTTCCATCGACCTCAATAATGTATATGAAATCATTAATACCTGCAAACTGAATCTTAAAAAATACATTAAAGAGCAAACAATAGATAGATTTGTTGAGTCTGAAAGAGAGCGATTTTCAAAGTATGTGGATGAGCTGAAGAGGCATATGTTTGGTGATGAACTACAACTCGACAAGGAGAGAAAAAAAGAGGAAATACTAAACCTTGTTTACAGTTCTCCAGGTCACTACATACGAAGCTTGTACATCTATTTCAATAAAAAGTATAGGAAAATATCCTACTCTGCAGTCTGGAATTACATCAACGAGCTTGAAAATGAAGAAAAGATAATCACAATTGGTGGGCCACAAGGGAGATATAGATACTGTTTTCCAAATCCTGAAAAAATCGAAAACAGAGCAGTTTATTATGGAAAGTGCTTTGGTATTAAGGGTGTTGTGGAGAAGCCAATTTTAGATAAGTTTAGAACGCCAGAGTTGAGAGGTCCATTTTACAATATCTACCTTGTAAACTCCCATATTAAACCAATTCTGCTCGCCATCCCGTTTTCAGTTGACGTGGATACTGAAATTTCAATAAAAGCTTATGGTGAGCTTGAACCCTACAGTTACTTCGAGAGACTTGGTTATATTGTTGATGACAGAGCTTTGAAACTGGATGTGCTGCTCGGATGGAAAGTCGAAGCTATAGTAGATGGGAAGGAAGTTGAGATATGGCTTGACGAGAAGAGAGCTTTCATTAAACAAGAGTACTAATCACTCCGGTGCAACTGCTGGAGCGATTATGTATTCCAAGAATCCCAAGTCGAAAGAGTACTTGAACTTCATCAAAGCTTCTTTTAAAACATAAATTTCCAGAACTTTTACCCCGCCAATGTCCGCAACCTCTGACGTCAATTTAATATTTGGTAATGAGATTAAAGATTCTGCATCTCCAGTACTCTCACCTTTCAATCTGTGCAATCGCTGAGCTTGCCTGAACGGTTTAAATTCAGCCCCTTCTGAAACAATTGATATTTCAATTGGTTCAATGTCACTTACAAAACTCCTAATAGCCTCAAAGTGTTTGTAAACAAGCCTGTAATCTTTTGGAGATTTAATTTTACATATTGCTGCCTTGGAGAAATCGATAGTTTTTATTTGAGGTGGTTCAGCTTTTATTCCTGAGGGTACGTGAATTAGAGTTTCTTTCATTTCGGTGTGTCTCCCTGCAATTGTGAAAACGGCATGACTATTGTTCTCTATTGACAAACTAAGTTTTTCAAATTCTGTTAAATATCCAGAGAGGGCCAACTCAAGGAGAGTGCTAAAAGAGTTTGTAGAAACCGTTACTCCTTTTCTTTCAATATCGAAAAGAGAAGAGATCTGAATAAACATATTATAGTATGCTGTACTTGCCTTATTGATACCAAAAATTCTCAGACCTTCTTCCACTAATTGAACTCTCACCGTATCTAAACCATCAAAGGCTCGGCTCATTATACGCAGGAGGTTTAAGTCGCTGATCGTGACCTCATTCAAGTTCAATCTCTCCGTGGTAGTTGTTCGTTAATTTTTGGAGATGGAAAGATAAATCATTTTCGAGTAGTTGTGCAGATTCGTTCATAAAATTGGTCTCTACTTTGAATAAGATGAGTAGTAACGAAAATGCTTTATTAGGTTAAAAAGAACTGCTTAGTGTTTGGAGGTAACGTGACATGTATGTCTCCAAATTAGTCGTTAGAGGTTATCGAAGTCTTGCTGAGGTGGAGATAGAATTTAATCCCGGAATAAATGTCATAGTTGGGAAAAATAATGCAGGAAAAAGTAACATAATCAAAGCTTTAAACGAGATTTTAGGGGAAAGGCACCCATCCTATGTAGAGTTTGAGAATCGAGCTTTTCATAACGATGGCTCTAATCCTGCTGATGAACTAATAATCGCTGCTCGTTTAGACGGTGAATTACATTTGGATACTGGATTACAACTGAACTGGAGGATTAGAGTTTCTGAACTTGGATCAGAATTTACACCTGGTTGGGGTGAGAGTTGTATTGGGATTTTACAAGATGAAACTTCCTCGGGGCGTAATATTCCATCGATATCCGTGGTAGAGAATATTAAAAGCTCAGATGAGAGGTGGATATTTTTACATGCCAAAAAGGATGCTTCTGGAAACTTATTTGGATTAGTATATAGGAGAAACGGAACATGGTATAGAATCCCACTGAGGGATGACCTAAGAAAATCGCTAATAACTACAGCCTATGTCCCGTCGTATAGAGATCCAGAAAAAATGTTTAAAGTGACTGAATATTCATGGTACGGCAAATTAATCAAAAAAATCTACAGTGAAGGTTTAGAGTCCCACGAGCAAGAAATTAGAGAGATTCAAAGGCAATATTCTGACAAAATCGGTGAAATTTTCTATGATGCAACACAAGAACTCAGGGAAAGGTTGAGAAAAGCAGTTTTTCATCACAACATCTCCTTTAAACCCGGCCCATATACTAAAGACGACGATTACAAGTCTATAACTCTGTTCGTAGACGATGGTCTGGATACACCTTATTACGACAAAGGAAGCGGTATCCAGAGTGCTTTAGTTATCGCCTTATTTACGTATTATTGCGAGTGCTTCCATAAAGGGTCTTCCCTGCTTCTACTCGAAGAACCCGAAAATTACCTCCATCCTCAGGGCAGACGAGCTTTGGAAGGTGAATTGTTGAGATTTGTTGAGGAATGCAGTAATGGGGAGCGTCAGGTCATTATGTCCACCCACTCTCCGGAATTTCTTAGGAGCGTTAAATTGGAGTCATTAGTTAGAGTGCACAAAAGGCAAGGTTCGACAGCAACTGTACCTTTCCAGATTAGCGAAGAAGAAATAGACGATGAAACCAAACGAAAATTCAAACAGGTAATGAGTCAAAAGGGAGCCGAACTGTTTTTTGCAGACGGTGCAATTCTGGTTGAAGGTGGTGAGGAACATATAATCCCTCCACTGTTTGACATCTTTGCGGAAGGAGGAAAAAGATGGCTGGATATCAACAATGTTTCCGTGGTAAAGGTTGATGGCAAAAAGAGTTTCAGGAAGTTTGTTAACGTAATGGACAGGCTTGGAATATGGTGGGTCATTCTGACGGATTTGGATTTCATATATGACAGAATTAAAACTTTAAAGGGGTTAGTAAATGAGAGTTACGTCGAATTGGCCAGGAAAATCTCAAGTGAAGTCGATCGATACGTAATAGATAAAGAAAAGGAAATTGGTCGAACTCTAACAAAAAAGGAGAAAAAGAGAATAAGGATGGAGAAACTAAAATCGCTTGTTGAGGAGCGGGAGGAAATCAGAGGACTGTTAGAGAGACTAAGGGAAAAAGGTGTATTCGTGCTAACCAATGGTGAACTTGAAGATTATTTCACTGAGCAAATTATGGGACTTGAAGATAGCAAAGATAGAAGAGCTCTTGAGCTTGCTTTATATTTAAGCGAAATAGGAGATGAAGGTGAACTTTTAGAGTGGTTCGTAGATATAGATGAATTTAAGAACTTATTCGAGGCTGTAAAAAGTAGAGTCGTGAATGCGGTTGGTGGAGAATATGTTAATTGAATATTTGAGAGAGATTATACTGAAAATGCTTGAAGACCCAATATATTCAAAACCAAAAATTGTCGAACTGCCACCATCTTTAAGCCGTGATTTGAGAGGATATTTGATAAACAAACTCAGACAACAAGGAGATGAGCATGCCACTAGAGTATTTCATAAACAGATTAGGTATGGTGATTTAGATCTATCATTAAATAGAGCATTTCGTTACTTAGAAGATAAATGCGGCATAACTGACCGAAATGAAATAAGAGAATTCCTCATAAAAATGCTGGATGAAATAATGAAAGAGGAAAAATTTGTAGGTTGGAAAAAATATGAATATGACGCATTTGAAAATCCGGTTGACAATGCTATATTTGAATCAATGCTGCAGCATGCTTTAAGTTCCAAAACTAAAGATGAAATTGGCGAAATAATAGAATATGGGAAGCAAAATGGATTGTTCTACTGGGATGGTGAAAAATGGCATGTTACGAACCTAGGTCACTTTTTCATTAAACTGTCTCCATTGCAAGCAGTCAAATTCCTTTTATTAGTAGAGATTAGCCACTCTGGAGGTATAAAGGATAACTGGCATATTTCAGAGGAGTTTCTAAGAAAGCTTCTTAAAGTTAAGAAAATGTATTGGAATTTAGATGATCCTTCTACACTAGTTTACTACAATCGTGAGTGGACAAAAAGGCTAAATGACATTGGTATAGTTGAAAGAAAAATCTATTATTTGGATCCAGTTTACGAACCAATAGAGCTAGGAGACAGTATAAAACTAAACAAAATGGGAGAAATTGTTCTCGAGGAAATACTGAATACTGAAAAAGATTCGTTGTCTGTTCTTTTAGAGTTGCTTTATCGACAAGAGCTTCGTTTCTCCTCTGACCTTCTTGCATATTATATGAGTTCAGAAACAATAGGTAAGCTAAAAAGATTATTCGAGGACAGCGAATTAGTGAAAGGACAAGAAGGAGAAATACAAGCAAGCTTAAGAGCTTTTGAAGATGGGAATTACATAAGCTCCCTGAAAACGCTAATCCCCACTATTGAGGGGATTGTAAGAAATATCTATGTTAACAAAGGTTTAGGAGGTACAGATAAAGACCTTGAGCCAATGTTACAAGAACTTCGCTCAAATAAGTGGATAACCAAAGAAACTGAAGGATTGGTAATCTCGTTAGGTAGAGCCAAAAGGCTTCATGGATTAGAGAGTCTTTCGGAACAAGAGGCCCAGATACATTGTATAATTGGACTTAAGGCTTTAGAAGGGATTTTCAAGGATTACTACTTTTTCACAGTGTTGAGGCTTTGCTTCGAGAAAATATCAGAAGTAGAACCTAACGTTTCTGCTGAATATCTTTTAGAAGCCTATCCAAAGAAAAGAAAAGAAGTACATGTTCAAATAAAGGAACATTCATTAGAATCACTCTACAAAAAAGTAGAATTAGTATGCACCCTCCCCAAGTATGATAAGGTGTATTCATTTAAAGTAGAGCTTGAAAAAAATAATATTGAATTTAACGAAGTATAAAAATGGAGCAAAAAGGTGATCAAAATGCCCAAAAACGTATTCAGAGTCAAGCTTGGCGAACTGGCTGAGGTGCCGGGCAGTCCGTACTCATACTGGGCTCCCAAGTCTTTGAGGGAGTTATT
>Ga0256830_1001593_pt1 | contig 15842 bp, 18 predicted proteins | sample 128326metaG_FD_190537 | JGI IMG/M metagenome (GOLD analysis project Ga0256830, IMG submission 190537) | Hydrothermal vent microbial communities from Lau Basin, Pacific Ocean - 128-326 | ecosystem: Environmental > Aquatic > Marine > Hydrothermal vents | place: Pacific Ocean: Lau Basin | collected... | reverse complement strand
CTTGGGGGGTAAGCGTCGTCCGCGCGGTCGGCCCGGGGGGCGGGGAGAGCCCCAGCAGGGAGCAGCCCGCCAGCCCACCGGCCAATAGGGCAAGCCCGATGCCTACCCACAGCGCTCTCAGTTGGGTCATGATCCTCTCCTTCTTCCTCTTCCTCTACTTTACCTCTTCCTCTGCACCCCATCCGCTCCTAATGGATACACAACGCGCGCGGGAACCGAGGGACATCCGGTCCCCCGGAGGGAGAAGTTCATCCTACGGCCGGCTAAGGCTAAGGGGCTTGGGCCCGCTCGAGGCGGCGGCGCAGGTCCTCGGGGAGGGGGACGGCCCGAAACGCGTCCAGGTCCACCGTGACGTGCTTGATCCTCGCCTCGGCGCAGAGCTCCCGCCCCTTGAAGACGCGGAACCCGAACGTCACCGAACGGTTGCCCAGCTCCAGCACCTCTAAGACGATGTCGATCGCGTCCCCGTAGCGCACCGGCCGCTTGAAGTCCGCCTCGACGTGCACAATCGGGAACCCGAGCCGCAGCTCCCCGATCAGATAGGGATAGGGAAAGCCGATCTGCTCCATGAACGCCTCTTCGGTGCGCTGGAAGTAGTCGAAGAAGTTGGGGTAGTAGACGATGCTGGCGTAGTCGATCTCGCCGAAGCTCACCTTCCACGTCGTCTTGTAGGCCATCGCCGGATTATAACCGCCCCCGCGCGACGGTGCACTCCCCGATTGAGGTGACGCGCGTCATAGCCTCTCCGCCTCGCATCCCTTACCCTATAGCCGTTCCCAGAACCATGCACTTCCAACGAAAGCCATGCAAAGCCAAGCAAGGAGGGTGATCGGAAGTGGACAAGCTCAGCATCTACATCCCCAAGGACAAGCAGGCGCAAAAGCCCCTGGAGCGCCTCAAGAAGATCGCCAAGAAGCGCGATCGCTCGATCAACTACCTCGTGATCGAGGCGATCCGCCAGTACCTCGATCGCGAGGAGAAGAAGGAGGGCACCCGCTAAGACCCTCCCGTTAGGGTCTTCTCGTTCCGCTCGTCCGTGACGGGAGCGGGGGGCGCGCCCCGCGGGTAGGGCGCGCCCCCTTTCGCCGTTTCGACGTGTGGCGTTTTGCAACTTTCTCCCGGTTCCGTGTGTAATAGACCCCGGAAGAACCCCAACTTCATAAGGAGGTACGAGATCGCATGAAGAGCGCAGTGCGACGGATGTCCGTGGTGGCGTTGGGCGTGTTGCTGGTCCTCGGGGGGCTGTCCGGCGGGGCCCTTACCCAATCCCAATCCCAATCTCAAACCGTAACCGTCCAGCTCAACTTCCGGAACGTCTGCGAGCAGGGGACGATCACGATCCAGCAGATCGCGTTTACGGCGGGGCGCTCCTTGGATCTCTCGCTCGTGTCGATCCCGATCGGACCGGGCCAGACGGCCGAGTTTTCCCGGGAGTTGAGCTTCGTCCCCGAGCGCCTGGCGGTGAGCGGCACGCTCGACGGGCGGACCTTCAACGTCGAGTTCCAGCCCCTCCCCACGGGGCAACCCGTTCGCGACCAGGGGGAGGTCGGCGGCTGTCTCGAGGTCTTTGCCGTGCTCGAGGGGGCCGGGACCCAACCGCCCTCGCAGCCCCCGACGGGCCAGAAGCCCATCTTCGAGGGGCAATCCCTGCAGCAGGTGTTGGGGCTCCTCCAGGCGCAGGGCTTCCAGATCCGCCAGGAGGGGAGCCAAGCCAACCCCAAGCTGCGGGACCTCAGCGACCCGATGTTCCTGCGGGCCATCCCGGGCTTCAGCGCCCAGGTGGTGTGGGTGGGGGCGCCGGGGACCCTGCGGAGCGTGATCACCTGGGACAACCCCGCCGTGGACCTCGATCTCTTGGTCTTCGGGTTTGGGGCCTGCTTTCAGCTCACGCCCCCCGGGGTGCTGGCGGAGCTGTGCGATCGGGCGCCCTCCGCGCCCGTGCCGGGGGTGGTCTTCGCCGTGGTGATCATCAACTGGTCGCCCCTCCCCCAGGCGTACGTCCTGTCCCTCTCGCCGTAAACCGAAATCCCCAGGCCGAACAGGCCGAAACGGAGAGGTAGAGATAGAGGGAGAGGGAGAGGGGGGCGTGGGACCCTTCCGCGCCCCCCTCTCTTTTTCCACCCCCATCGTCCTCACCTGCCGCCGGTCATTGGGCCTGCGGGTGGGGATGGGCTATCATACGGCGGAAAGGAGGTCGTCATGCAGACGCGCCCCACATTCCAGGACGCGCTGGAAGCGCTGGGCTTTCGCGGGCTTCGGGGGGTGTACGCCAACCTGCCCCCCGCGGCGCTGTACGAGGAAGCCCTGCGCCGGGGCGAGGGGTGGCTCGTCGAGGGCGGACCCCTGGTGGTCCACACCGGCCGCCACACCGGGCGCTCCCCCCGGGACCGCTTCCTGGTGCGCGAACCCCGCTACGAAGACCGCATCGACTGGGGCGAGATCAACCAACCCCTCTCGGAGGGGAGCTTCGACCGCCTCTACGAGAGGCTGCTCGCGTACTTCCGCGGCCGAGACGTCTTCGTGCAGGATCTCTTCGTGTGCGCCCACGAGGGATATCGCCGTCCCATCCGGGTGATCACGGAGATGGCGGCCCACAGCCTCTTCGCCCACAGCCTCTTCCGCCGCCCCCGGCCCGAAGACCGCCTCCCCCACGAGGAGCCCGCCTTCACCGTGATCTGCGCCCCGGGGTGTCGGGCCGTCCCCGCGGAGGACGGCACCCGCTCCGAGACCTTCATCGTGCTCCATTTTGCCAAGCGGATGGCGATCATCGGCGGGACGAAATACGCGGGCGAGATCAAGAAGTCCGTCTTCACCGCGCTCAACTTCTATCTACCCGAGGAGGGGGTCTTCCCGATGCACGCGGCGGCCAACTGCGGGCGGGAGGGGGACGTGGCCCTCTTCTTCGGGCTGTCGGGGACGGGGAAGACGACCCTCTCCACCGACCCCGAGAGGCCCTTGATCGGGGACGACGAGCACGGGTTTGCGCCCGAGGGCGTCTTCAACTTCGAGGGCGGCTGCTACGCCAAGGTGATCCGCCTGAGCCCGGAGCACGAGCCGGGCATCTACCGCGCCTCCACGCGCTTCGGGGCCCTTTTGGAGAACGTCGTCTTCGATCCCCTGACCCGGGAGGTCGACTTCGACAGCGACGCGATCACCGAGAACACCCGCTCGGGGTACCCCATCGACTTCTTAGAGCCGATCGTCCCCGAGGGGGTCGGGGGCCTGCCGCGGGCGATCTTCTTCTTGACGTACGACGCCTTCGGGGTCCTGCCGCCGATCGCGAAGCTCACGGAGGAGCAGGCGATGCGCTACTTCCTGCTGGGGTACACCGCCAAGGTCGCGGGGACGGAGCGCGGGGTCACGGAGCCCGAGGCGACGTTCAGTCCCGGCTTCGGCGCGCCCTTCCTGCCGCGGCCGCCCGAGTTCTACGCCGAGATGCTCCGCGAGCGGCTCGGGCGCTACGCGATCGACGTCTGGCTCCTCAACACGGGCCTGGTGGGCGGGCCCTACGGGGTGGGTGAGCGGATGCCCCTGCCCCAGACCCGGGCCCTGCTGCACGCCGCGCTCGACGGCTCCTTGAAGGGGGTCCCCTTCGAGGAAGACCCCGTCTTCGGGCTGGCCGTGCCCACGAGCTGCCCGGGCGTCTCCCCGAAGATCTTGAGGCCCCGGGAAGCCTGGGCGGACCCCGGAGCCTACGACGAGCAGGCCCACAGGCTCCGGGAGCGCTTCGAGGAAGAGCTGCGGAGGTTCCGCCTCTAGATGCGCCCAAGGGGGAGCGAAGCGCTCAAGGCCCAGGCCGCCGAGCGGGCCCTGCAGCTCCTGCAGGAGCACCCCGTCCGGCTTCTGGGGCTGGGGACGGGCAGCACCGCGGAGGTCTTCGTCCGGCGCCTCGCCGAGGTTTATCATGAGGACGCCCTCCCGCTGGAGGGGTGCGTGCCCACCTCGCGGCGCACGGAGGAGCTCGCCCGCGGGCTGGGCCTTCCCCTCACGACCCTGGGGGAGCACCCCGAGCTGGACCTCACCGTGGACGGGGCCGACGAGGTGGATCCCCAACTCAATTTGCTCAAGGGCGGCGGGGGTGCCCACACCCGCGAGAAGATCGTCGCCTGGGCCTCCCAAAATTATTGGGTGATCGTGGACGAGTCGAAGCTCGTCTCCCGCCTGGGGGAGCGCCACCCCGTGCCCCTGGAGGTCCTCCCCTTCGGGGTGCGGGTGGTGGAGCGGGCCGTCCAGGCCCTCGGGGGGGAACCCCGGCTGCGCCTCGGGCCCGACGGAAGGCCCTTCACAACGGACGAGGGGAACCACGTGCTCGACTGCGCCTTCCCCGGGGGGGTAGCCCCCTCGGAGGTGGAGGCGTTCGGCCGAGAGCTGAGCGCGATCCCCGGGGTGGTCGAGCACGGCCTCTTCCCTTCTGTCGCGATACCGGGGGCGCTTCGGGTGATCGCCGCCGGGCGGGACGGGGTTCGCGTCCTGCTCCCCGGCTAGCGTGCAAAGGCGGTGCTACTCGCTCATCCGCACCGTGAGCACGGGGACGGGGGAGGTGCGCACGACCTCCTCGGTGACGCTGCCCAAAAGCAGGCGCCCCAAGCCGCGGCGGCCGTGGGTCCCCATCACGATGAGGTCCATTCCCTCCTCCCGGGCGTAGCTCAAGATCTCCTCGGCGGGGTGGCCCTCCCGGAGAACCTCTTCCACGGCGATGACGCCGGAATTCGCGATCGTTTGAGCCGTCTCGCGCACGATCTCCTCGCCCGCCTCGCGGATCGCCCGGAGGATGTCGTTCATCGCCGTCGTGGCCCCGATGTCCTGGAAGCGCGGCGGCTCGACCACAAAGAGCACGTGAATCGTTGAGTCGAACTTCTTGGCGATGGCCACGGCGCAGTTGATCGCCTCCGCCGCGCCCTTCGAGCCGTCCGTGGGCAGCAGGATGTCTTTAAACATGTTTCAGGGGCTCCTTCCCCTTCTTCGTTTGATGTTCCCTCAGCTTCTCCAAGACCCACATTCGCACCAAGGTCGTGTGCCCAATCCCCCTCTCCCGCGCGACCTTCTTCAAAAGATCGACAAGGCCAGGCTCAAGACGGATGGAGACGACCTGCTTCCTTGGCTTTACGAAGATGTCCTCCTCCACAAGCTCTAAACCCTCGATTTCCGTTACATCCTGCCGGTCCCACCACTCGGCCTCTTCCTCGTACGATTGAAACTTCGGGACCTTGGTCTTAGCCATCGTGTCTTCCTTTAAGCCTTTGAAATCTCCGCCGCTCCTTGCCGCTCATATCGCGAGCGGTGACGACACGAACTCGCCCTTTTCGCGGCGCCGTGACGACAACGGTCAGATAGCGCCCGGCTGCCGTCCTTCCCAAAATCACATAGCGTCTCGCTTTCTTAGCCCTGAGAATCACCTTCTCTTTGCCAAAGCAAACTTCCTCCACTTCTTGGGGCAACACGCGATGCCGAGCGATATGCTTCACGTTCCGCTCGTCCCACACGATCGCGGTAATCTGCGGCTGCACGTCTAATGGTAACGCGAGGGACCAGCCTCCACAAATGGACTCCACCCCTAGGGCACATGACGCGTGCGGTTGACCCCGCGCCCGCCGGGTTTTACACTTGAAGAGCCAAAACTCGACCTTGCGGCCGAATCGAGGGGAACCCAGCGCACTCCCCCCGGTTCGCAGCCCAATAGAACGAAAAGGGAAAGGAACGGATCGAACATCCGGGAGGAGGAAGAGGGGGAATAACCCATGGCTCTAGTGATCGGCACCCCGAAGGAGACGTATCCGGGCGAGCGCCGGGTGGCGGTCGTCCCGGCCACCGTGGAGATGCTCCAGCGCGCCGACGCTCAGGTGATCGTCGAGACGGGCGCGGGAGCGGAAGCGGGCTATCCCGACGAGCAGTACGAGGAGAAGGGCGCAAAGATCGCCCAGTCCCGCGAGGAGGTCTTCGAGAAGGCCGACGTTGTGTTACAAGTCCGCGGCCTGGGGGCCAACCCCCAGCAGGGGAAGGCCGACCTCGAGTTGCTGAAGCCGGGCCAGGTGGTGATCGGCTTCCTCGAGCCCCTGACGGCCCTAGGGGAGATGAAGGCGCTCGCCGAGCGCCGGGTGACGGCGTTTGCCATGGAGCTGATGCCCCGGATCACCCGGGCCCAGAGCATGGACGCCCTCTCCTCCCAGGCGACCATCGCGGGCTACAAGGCGGTGCTGCTGGCCGCCGAGGCGCTCCCGAAGATGTTCCCCATGATGATGACCGCGGCGGGGACGATCACCCCGGCCCACGTCTTCGTGGTGGGCGCAGGGGTAGCGGGCCTACAGGCCATCGCCACGGCCCGCAAGCTCGGCGCGGTGGTGACGGCCTACGACATCCGCCCCGAGACCAAGGAGCAGGTCGAGAGCCTCGGGGCCAAGTTCGCCGAGCTCGGCTTGGAGACGGAGGAGGCCCGCGCCGAGGGGGGCTACGCCCGCGAGATGGGCGAGGAGTTCTACAAAAAACAGCGGGAGATGATGCTGCGCGTGGTAGCCGAGAGCGACGTGGTCATCACCACGGCCGCGGTGCCGGGCAAGCGCGCCCCCGTGCTCGTCACGGAGGAGATGGTCCGGCGGATGCAGCCGCGCTCCGTCATCGTGGACCTGGCCGCGGAGCGGGGCGGCAACTGCGAGCTCACCCAGCCGGGGGAGACCGTCGAGGCCCACGGGGTCACCATCCTCGGGCCCGTCAACCTCCCCGCCACGGTGCCCTACCACGCCAGCCAGATGTACGCGCGCAACGTCGCGAACTTCCTGCTGAACATGGTCAAAGACGGGGAGCTGCACTTCGACGTAGAGGACCCGATCACCCGCGAGACGCTCGTCACCCGCGACGGCGAGGTCGTCCACCCCAAGGTGCGCGAGCTCCTGGGGCTCCCACCCGCCGTCGAGGCCGGGGCCGGGTCGTAGCGTATGTAATGTAGCGCCCCCGCGCGCAACGCGCGATCCGGGGGCACAAGGGGTTCAAACAGACGGGGAACGAGGGGAGTACGTCCTCCTCCCGGACACCTTGAGGAAGACACCGTAGAAGACACCGTAAAGGAGGGGAAGAGGCAGCCATGGACTTCATTACGGCGCTTACGATCTTCGTGCTGGCGATGTTCGCGGGCTTTGAGGTCATCACGAAAGTCCCGCCCATCCTTCACACGCCTCTGATGTCGGGGGCGAACGCCATATCGGGCATCACGATCATCGGCGCGATCCTGGCCGCCGGGACGAAGTACACCACGCTCTCGATGGTGTTGGGCTTTCTGGCCGTGGTGTTCGCCACGATCAACGTGGTGGGGGGCTTTGCCGTCACCCACCGGATGCTCCAGATGTTCCAGGGGCGCAGGAGGGGCTGATCCGCCATGAGCGAGACGCTGACGCAAGCCTTGGTGAACCTCGCCTACGTCGTCGCGGCCTCCCTGTTCATCTTCGGGCTGAAGCTGCTCTCCCACCCGCGCACGGCGGTGCGGGGCAACCTCCTGGGCGCCTCGGGGATGCTGCTGGCCATCGTCGTCACCCTGTTGGACCGCCACATCGTCGGCTTTGAGCTCATCATCGCTGGGTTCGTGATCGGGGGGGCAATCGGGGCGACGCTGGCCGCCCGCATCCCGATGACGGCGATGCCCCAGTTGGTAGCGCTCTTTAACGGCTTCGGGGGGGCGGCCTCCGCCGTGGTCGCGGGCGCGGCCCTCATCGACCCCACCCTGCAGCCGGAGGTCGCCCCCGGCGTCCGGGAGATCACGCTCCAGTTCAGCATCGCCACCGTCTTCTCGGGGCTCATCGGGGCCGTCACCTTCTGGGGCAGCCTGGTCGCCTTCGGGAAGCTCCAGGGCCTGATCACCGAGAAGCCCGTGCTGCTCCCGGGCCGCCACGCGATCAACCTCCTGCTGCTTTTGGGCTCGCTGGCGCTGGGGGCCCTGCTGGTGGGCGCGCCCCAGGAGTTCTGGCTCTACTGGGCCGTGGTGGCCGCCGCCTCCCTGCTGGGGGTCCTGCTGGTGATCCCCATCGGCGGCGCGGACATGCCCGTGGTCATCTCGCTGCTCAACTCCTATTCGGGGCTTGCCGCCGCGGCCACGGGCTTCGTGCTCAACAACAACGCCCTGATCATCTCGGGGTCGCTCGTGGGCGCGGCCGGGTTGATCCTCACCAACCTCATGTGCAAGGCGATGAACCGCTCGCTGCCCAACGTTCTGTTCGGGGGCGTGGGCGCCGTCGTAGCGACGGCCCAGGAGCAGGAGGACATCTACGCCGGGAAGGTCAAGGCCACCTCGCCCGAGGAGGTGGCGATGCTGCTGGAGGGCGCGCGGCGGGTGGTGTTCGTGCCCGGCTACGGGATGGCCGTCGCCCAGGCGCAGTACGCCGCCCGCGACCTCTACCAGCTCCTGGAGTCCAAGGGGATCGAGGTCGAGTTCGCCATCCACCCCGTCGCGGGCCGGATGCCCGGCCACATGAACGTGCTGCTGGCCGAGGTGGACATCCCCTACGATAAGCTCAAGGGGCTCGAGGAGAGCAACGCGCTCTTCCCCCAGACGGACGTGGTGATCGTGGTGGGGGCCAACGACGTGGTCAACCCCATGGCCCGCGACGTCAACGACCCGAGCAACCCGATCGCGGGGATGCCCATCCTCGAGGTCGACAAGGCCAAGACCGTCGTGGTGATCAAGCGGAGCTTGAGCCCGGGCTTTGCGGGGATCCCGAACCCGCTCTTTGCCGCGGACAACACCCTGATGCTGTTCGCCGACGCCAAGCAGGCCCTCACCGAGATCGTCGCCGCGCTCAAGGAGTCGTGAGGGGAATCGGTCAACGGATGGGAAACGGATAAGCGGATGGGTACGGATGGAGACGATCCGTTAATCCGTTCCCGTCATCCGCTGACTGGACCGCCGTTGATCCGGCCACCGCTCGATCTGGCGGCGGGCTTGGCGGTAGCCCTCCTCCATGAGCGCCCGGGAGCGGCGGAAGTCCCAGAGGGGCACGGGCTCCCGGGCCCTTAGGTTGAGCACGAAGAGGGGGACGCCCCGCTCCTTGGCGAGGCGCGCTTCGAGATAAATTTGGCGGTACTCGACGGTCGCGAGCATCCGGGCCAGCAGGGGCCCGACGCCGGAGCGGTCGGCGCCCTCGACCGCACCGACGAGGCGGGGGTCGGCGAGGTTGAGCGCGATGATTTGGGTAGCCCCGCGGGAGAGGGCCGCCTCGATGGGGAGGGTGCTCACCAGCCCGCCGTCCATCAGGAGCCGATCCCGCACCCGCAGGGGCGTCACCCACGGCGGGAGGGCCAGTGAGGCCAGAAGCCCCTCGAGCACGCTCTCCTCGGGGTCGCGTCCGTAGTAGACGGGGTCGAAGCTCGCCAGGTCCGCGGCCACCAGCACCAGGGGCGTCTCGAGGTCCCCGAAGGTGATCTCGGGCCGGAGCCCGTGCGCGAGGAAGAACTCCCGGATTCGGGAGAGCGGCTTCTCCCGCGCCCGCGGGCTTCCCAGCAGGAAGCGCACCGTGGTGCGCAAGAAGTGGGGGGGCAAGAGGTCCCGCTGGGCGGCGTCGCGCCAGACCTCCTCCAGCCGCTCAAGCCCCGGCGGGGAGAACCCGAAGACGGCCAGAAGGGCCGCGTTCGCCGCGCCGATGGAGGTGCCCACCCACAGGTCGGGCCGGTAGCCCCCCTCATACAGGGCCCGCAGGGCCCCGACCTGGAGCGCCCCCCGCGCCCCGCCGCCCCCGAGCACGAAGGCCAGCTTCTCCCCCTTCGCCATGTGCGCCCCTCAGGACGGTCGCTCCCCCAACACGGCGTAGTGGTACGGGTAGACGTCGTGCGAGGCAAGGCGCGCGAACCCGGCCTCCCGGAGCGTTTCGAGGACGGCCTCAAGCGGGACGCGGTGCTCCAAGGGCGGTCCGAAGTCCATCGCGATCGGCTTCCAGTCGACGACGATGACCCGCCCCCCGGGCCGCAGGACCCGGCGGACCTCCTTCAAGAACTCGAGGGGGGCCTCCAGCTCGTGGAAGACGTTCGCCAGCCACGCCCCCTCGACGCCCTCATCGTCCAAGGGGAGCTTATGCTCGTCGTTCTGCAGCGTGACGACTACGGAGTCGAGCCCGCGCTCCCGGGCGCGCTCGGCGCACATCGCCAGCATCTCCGGCGAGATGTCGAGGGCGTACACCCTGCCGTCGGGCCGAACGCGCTCGGCCACGGGCAGGGTGAAGTAGCCGGGACCGCAGCCGATGTCCGCGTAGCGCCCACCCGGCTTCGGGTCGAGCAGCTCCAGCAAGGGCTCGACGGGCTGAAACCGCGCCCGCTCCTCCCGGAGGAGCTTCTCCCCGCGGGCGGGGTCGAATTTTCGGCTCATGGGCTATGACTTCAAGCTTTAAGCGGCTTGCAGGACCAGCTCGACGAACTGGGCCTCGGGGAGCGCCCCCTCGAAGGCGACCTGGCCGTCGTTGACCACGATCTTGGGGACGGCCATGACCCCGTATTTTTGCGCCAGATGGGGGAACTCCGTCGCCTCGACCATGTCCGCCCTGACCTTGTCGCTCTCGATCGCCATCTGGTGGGCCAGCCGCACGGCCCGCGGGCAGTAGGGGCACGTCGGGGTCACGAACACTTGGATGTGGAGCGGGGTGATCAGGGTGTTGAGCAGCGTCTTCGTGGCCGCCGAGAGCGAGGTCGTCCCCCGGGAGACGTCGATCAGGTCCTCGAGGAGCGCGGCGAACTCGTACCCGGCGGGGACCCCGAAGAAGCGGACCCCGTAGACCCGCTGCCCCTCCAGGACGATCGCGGGGATCTCCTGGATCGCGAACTCCTCGGCCTTCTCCCGCTCGTCCTTAAACTCGTAGGTCTGCAGGCTGAGCTTGTCGCTCAGGGTCGTCAGCAGCTCGAGCAGCTGGTGGGTGACCGAACAGGGCTCGCACTCGAACTCCTGGGTGAAGTAGTGGATCTTCACGGGGTTCTCCAGTTGCCCGAGGATCTGTTGTACCTTCTGCTTCTCTTGTTCGGAAAGCACGGTCGGCGCTCCTTTCCTCCCTCGTCTCGTAACGCGTGGGTAGGGATTCCCTCCGCTGCGGTCCGCATCGCTCCGTATCGTACTGCTAGGGGGGTGCGGCGGCAAGCGCGGCGCGGTCGCGGTCTTCGCTTAGCCCCCCAGCAGACGCATCAGCAGGTCCCCGGCCACGTAGCCCACGACGGCCACGCCCAAGCCGACCAAGAACATATCCAGGCCGCTGCGGAAGACCCCGCGGCCCGTAAAGAGGCTCCGGGCCGCCCCCACGCCGAAGTGGGAGAGCATGCTGATGGCGAACGACGTCCAAACCGTGACGGGGTTCATCCCGAAGAAGAACGGGACCACGGGGATCACGGCCCCGAGGGCGGTGGCCACCCCCGTAAGCAGCCCCTCGCGCAGGGGCGAGGCGAACTCGCCCGCGATCCCCAGCTCCTCGCGGGCCTTCTCCTGGAGGGCGACCTGGGGGTCGGCCATTACCTGTTGGGCCGCCCGGCGGGCCGCCTCGGGGGGCATCCCCTTGGCCTCGTAGAGCAGCGCCAGCTCCTCCGTCTCCACCTCGGGCATCAGCGCGATCTCCTCGCGCTCGAGGGCGATCTCGTGCTCGTAGACCTCCCGCTCGCTCTTGGCGGCCAAGTACCCGCTGGCCCCCATCGAGAGCGCGTCGGCCACCAGCCCCGCAAGCCCCGAGAGCAGGACGATGTGCGCCGGGACGTTCGCGCCCAGGACCCCCATCACCAGCCCGAAGTTGGCCGTAAGCCCGTCGTTGAACCCGTAGATGACGTTGCGGAGCATCCCGCCCGCCTCCATGCGGTGCCACGGCTCCCCCGCCCTGCCCAGGAACTCGCGGAGCATCTCGGCGTGGACGGCCTCGTCCCGGGCAATTCGCGCAAGGGCGGGCGAGCGGCCCTGCCCTTCCTGAAGATACCCCTTGACCTCGCGGGCCTCGTCGAGGATGCGCAGGTTCAGCACCGCGGAGGCGGCCCCGCGGCGGGCCATCCACGCCAGCAGCCGGGCGCGCAGGCCCGGACGGAACTCCCCCACCTCATGGCCTCGCTCTCGAAGCATCTGGGCGAAGAGCCGCTGGTGCTCCCGCTCGACCTCGGCCAGACGACGGTAGAGCCCCCGGCGCTTGGGGTCGGACTCGAGCTCCGCCAGCACCTCGTAGAGGTAGGCCGATTCCCCCTCGTCCTGCCAGTGCTCCCGCAAGCGGTTGAGGTCCATGGTGTATCGGGGTATTGTAGACGATCGGCGCGATCCGGGCTACGAGGCGGGGAGCGAGAAGCGAAAGTTGCGTCCCCCCCTTACGGGGACTATAATCCCGGCCAAATGACCCGGCGAGTCTTCACCTCCGAGTCCGTGACCGAGGGGCATCCGGACAAGCTCTGCGACCGGATCTCCGACGCCATCCTGGACGCCATCTTCCGGGAGGACCCTCAAGCGCGCGTCGCCTGCGAGACGTTCGTGACCACGGGGCTGGTGCTCATCGGCGGGGAAATCAGCACGCACACCCGCCTGGACTACGCCCAGATCGCCCGCGACGCGATCCGCGAGGTCGGCTACACCCGCCCGGAGTACGGCTTCACCCACGACTCCTGCGCGGTGCTGGTCGCCATCCACGAGCAGTCCCCCGACATCGCTCAGGCCGTGGTCAAAGCCCCCGATCAAGTGGAAGACCCCTACGAGAGCCTGGGGGCGGGGGATCAGGGGATCATGTACGGCTATGCCTGCACGGACACCCCGGAGCTGATGCCCCTGCCCATCACCCTGGCCCACAAGCTGGTGCAGCGCCTGGCCCAAGTCCGCAAGGACGGGACGCTCCCGTATCTGCGCCCCGACGGCAAATCGCAGGTGACCGTGGAGTACGAGGACCGCAAGCCCCTCTGCGTCCGGGCCGTGGTCCTCTCCGCCCAGCACGATCCCGACGTCACCCTCGAACAGCTGCAGCGGGACCTGGTGGAGCACGTGATCGAGCCCGTCTTGGGGAAGTGGATGAACGGGGACGTGGAGATGCTGATCAACCCCTCGGGGCGGTTTGTGATCGGGGGTCCGCCGGGGGACACGGGGATGACGGGCCGTAAGGTGAGCGTGGACACCTACGGGGGCTACGGCAGCCACGGCGGTGGGGCCTTCTCCGGGAAGGACCCCACCAAGGTGGACCGCTCCGGGTCGTACATGGCCCGCTACGCGGCCAAGAACCTCGTGGCCGCCGGGCTGGCCCGGGAGTGCGAGGTGCAGGTGGCCTACGCCATCGGGCGCGCCCGACCCGTGGCCATCACCGTGGACACCTTCGGCACGGGCGCGATCCCCGACGAGGACCTAGAGCGCTTGGTCGAAAAGCACTTCGACTTCCGGCCTGCGGCCATCATCGAGCATCTACAACTGAGAAGGCCCATCTACGCGCCGCTCTCGGCCTACGGGCACTTCGGGCGGCCCGATTTGGACCTCCCCTGGGAGCGCACGGACAAGGCCGAGGTCCTGCGCAAGGAAGCGGGGCTGGGCTAAGATAAGAACCGGGTCTTGACGGTGGAGCGATTGGGGCGGCTGCGGGCGGTGCGGGTGCTTGCGTACGGGATGGGGCCTGGGGTGGGACGCTTTGCTTTGCGGTGGGGTATGCTTGAGATAAATGGGATACGACTCAGCACGGGGGGATCAGCTTCAGTTCAGGCTTGAGGAGCTCCGCTCAGAATTGCAGGGCAATCCCCACGCCGTAGACGGGCTGCACGAAGCGCTCCACAAGGGGCACGTAGAGCCCGACCTCGTTGAAGAACGTCCACGATCCCGTGGGTGTTAGGGGGAAGCTCCAGCGAGCCCCGGCCCCCAGCTGGGGGACGAAGCCGTCCACCACGTCGAACAGGAACAGGGCCTGAAGGGAGAGGGCAAACTGAGGCGAGAGGTGCCAGCGCAGGCCCGTCTCCAGATCCCAGGTCCCGGAGAGGAAGTAGGCTCCGCTTGCCCATACGCCGAGGGAGCGAGTAAGGGAAATCTCAGCCTCCAAGCCGAAGCCGGGGATGAAGACGTCGGGTTCGCCGAGGAAGGGGGCGCTAAGAGAGAGTCCGGAGGCACTGCAAGGAAGGGGAGAGAAGGAAAAACATCGCCAACAACAAGGCCCCCAAGCTCAGCAGATGCCTTTGAAGGCCCATCAGGGTTTCGTAAAGCCATCCGGCCAAGGATAGTCTTCCGGGCATAGATCTTGGGCGTTGTTGAGAAAGAGGTTCTCTTCCCCGCGAAGGGTCAAAACCTGCGGGGCTCGCTCCGGCTCTTGAGGGGAAATCTTCACCCCGCATTGGCCGCTTCCTTCAATCCGGTTTCGGTGCATCTCTAAAAGTGTGGAGGCTGCTTGTATCCCCACAAAGACTCCCACTTCGTTGTCAGTCAGTTCGTTGTCGTGCAAGTAGACCCGCCCTCCCTGCCAGGGGATGCTAATCCCCTCTTTGTAGCCTTGGATGCGATTCCCCCGCGCTTCCAGCACCGAAAAGTACCTCACCTCGATTCCGTATCCCCGTTGAGAAGGGTCTACTTCCTCCCCCAGCTCGATTACGTTATCGAGGAACACCGCGGTGGTCTCATAGTTGAGGACGATGTAGGTCCAAGGATAGCCTATGATGTCCTTCCAAACTAGCCCATTGATAGTATTGCCTACTACGAGAGCGATTCCCCACTGCACATCAATTACCCACAGACGGTTTCCTCGCAGCTCAAGGTACCCTCGACTGGAGTCTCCGAACTCCACAGGATCCCAATCCGCCGAGTACCGAGTGTTGCTCACCCGTACGCTTGTCAAGTTGCTGTCGGAAATCTGAACCATTGCTCCATTCCCCATATGAAGGGAATCAAAGATCGGCTTGCCATCCGTGCCCAGATCCTGAACGTTGCGGGCGAGGAGTTTCGCACCTGTCCCTCGGACTTCTATGTCAATACCCCAGTCCTTGAACGCCGTGTCGCGTAGGACAGCAGACGCCTCATTCCCCTCGGGCGAGAGGACTTGCAGCGCCACTAATCTAAACTCTTGCTCACGCAGCTTTTCAGGATTGGGATTCCCTTGGAAGGTGAGGTTTTCGATTGTGATGCCCGGAGCGAGAACTCGGAGGACAGCCTCGTAGGGTTCCCGAGCGGTGAGAACAACACCTTCGCGATCCAGACCACGCAACGTGAGGGCAGGAGTGGAGATTGTCGCCGAGGTAGGGTAGACCCCCGGGTGAAGCAAGAGTGTGTCACCCGGGGACGCAGCGGCTAGTGCGTCTTCTACACTTGCATAAGGACAACTTTGGGTGCAGATCTCAAGGGTGTTCCCGAAGGCTGTAGTCGATGATGCAGTGAGGAACGATGTCGAGAGCAGATATAGACCCACGACGAGCCCTGCTACGAGCCAGCCCAGGACCAGACCTCGATTCATCTGCGGATGCCCCCGTTGATCCTCTCTCTGTCGTCAATCCAGCTGCTACAGTTTACTCAAATGTGTATGCAACGGGCAACGGAGCAGGTGCCGCCATACGGCTCGAAGTTCTCCAAGCACGCCTTCACCCAGCCCCAGCTGATTGTACTCTATTGCCTCAAGCTAAAGTTGAGGGTCAGCTACCGGGAGTTGATCGATTGGCTCTTCGAGATGCCGCGCATTCAAGAGGTTTTAGGGCTCCGGCGCCTGCCCCACTTCACCACGGTCCAGAAAGCGTTTGCCCGCCTGGAGACCGCGATCTGGCGGATGTTGCAGCGGATCAGTGCCTCCTTGAGCGTTTGCGGGCCCATAGGGCAAGAGGACCAGGACGGAGAGGGCTCCCAAAAAGAGCGCTCGCCGAGGGACCTTTATTCGGGGGTTCGGAATCCCTCCGGCCAAGGGTAGTCCTCGGGGCAGAGG
>Ga0256830_1001592_pt1 | contig 15848 bp, 14 predicted proteins | sample 128326metaG_FD_190537 | JGI IMG/M metagenome (GOLD analysis project Ga0256830, IMG submission 190537) | Hydrothermal vent microbial communities from Lau Basin, Pacific Ocean - 128-326 | ecosystem: Environmental > Aquatic > Marine > Hydrothermal vents | place: Pacific Ocean: Lau Basin | collected... | reverse complement strand
TACACTGCTGGACAAGCTGCGTGCCTGCTGCGTGGACGAGCTGCCCGACATCGTTGGTGGACTGGCCTCCAAGAACCTGGACCCCGATCACTACTTCGACGACGACGGCGCGTGGGTCTTCGTCGGTCAGCAGGTCTACCCCAATGCGGCATTGCTGGTGGGTTTCGAAGGGGTGGATATCAATGTCCACGTGGTGCGTGGCTGGGAACCGGCAAGCCCGGTGTACACGGTGACGCGGGCCGAGAACAGTACGCTGTACAGTATCGACGGCGTACCGGCGGCGGACTGGTATCGGGAAACCTTTTCCCTCGACGGCGAGATGCTCGCAATGCCCGATGCGAGCTACGGGTTTCCGCTGATCGTCGATGGCCCGGACCCGGTGCGCAAGGGTATCTATCGCACCATGGTCAAGTTCGACGATCCGCCCGGCAGCGTGACCTTTGCCGGGGATATTCACAGTGGCGACCAGGTCAGGCTGGGCCTGGGCAACGGCGCGTCGCTGGTGGAGGCAGCCGGCCAGCTGGATCTGAAGCAGGCCGACACCTGCCTGCTGTTTTCGTGCGTGGCGCGCGAGCTGGTGCTCGGCGAGGCTGCCGAGACGGAAATCGAGACCCTTAGCAGAAAGCTCACCGACACCCCGTTGTCGGGATTCTTCACGCTGGGCGAGATCGGCCCCAGCACCGCCGGCGAGTTGGGATTCTACAACCAGGTCGGCATCCTTGCGCTGCTCACCGAGGCCCCCGCATGAGCCTGTCCCCGGAGCAGGAAAACGCAATGCTGCGCAAGCTGCTGGTACAGACCACCAGGGCCTACGAGGAGCAACTCAGCGTATTGTCGGAAAAGGAACAGCAACTGGGCTGGCAGGCCACCCATGATGCGCTGACCCGGCTGATCAACCGTCACGAATTCGAGCGTCGCACCCATCAGTTGCTGGAGCACGCGCGCGCCGATCTGTCGGAGCACGCGCTGCTGTATCTCGACCTCGATCAGTTCAAGATCGTCAACGACACCTGTGGTCACCTGGCCGGCGACGAGCTGCTCACGCAACTGGCCGCCGAGCTGCAACGCCACATCCGCGACAGCGACACCCTGGCCAGGCTGGGTGGCGACGAGTTCGGCGTGTTGCTGGAGAGTTGTCCCGAGGAGCAGGCCAGCGCGCAGGCGGAACGTCTGCGCAACAGCGTGCGCGAGTACCGTTTCCACTGGGGGGACAAGACCTTCGAACTGGGGGTCAGCATCGGCCTGGTGATGATCAGCGATCATTCGGGCAATGCCACCGAACTGTTGAGCGCGGCGGACATCGCCTGCTACATGGCCAAGGACAGCGGCCGCAATCGCGTCCACGTCTACCAGCTGGACGATGCCGAGGTGGCCCAGCGCCACGGCGAGATGCACTGGGTGGCGCGCATCACCAAGGCCCTGGAGCAGGACCGCTTCGTGCTGTATCGGCAGAAGATGGTTTCGCTGAAGGGTAAACCGGACACGCATCACGAGATCCTGGTGCGCATGATCGACGAGGATGGCAGCATCGTACCGCCCAGCGCGTTCATCCCCTCCGCCGAGCGTTTCGGCCTGATGCCCGCCATCGATCGCTGGATTATCGACCATGCGTTCAGCTACCTCGCCCGGCAGCCAAACGATGCACGCCCGTGCCTGTCCATCAACCTGTCGGGCGCCTCCATCAGCGAGGAGGGATTCCTCGGCTACATTCAGCGCCAGCTTTCGTATCACCGGATAGTCCCAGCCGACATCTGTTTCGAGATTACCGAGACTTCCGCGATTCACCGGCTGTCGCAGGCCTCCCGGCTGATCAACGAGCTGAAAGCAGTGGGTTGTCGGTTTGCGCTGGATGACTTCGGCAGCGGCCTGTCTTCGTTCAGTTACCTGAAGAACCTGCCCGTCGACTACCTGAAAATAGATGGCAACTTCGTGCGCGACATCGTTCACGACCCCATCGACCACGCCATGGTGTCGGCCATTCACCAAGTCGGTGCGGCCATGGGGATCAGCACCATCGCCGAGTTCGTTGAAAACGGCGACGTGCTCGAAAGCCTGCGCGAGATCGGCGTGGACCTCGCCCAGGGCTATGGTGTGGAGAAGCCGCAACCGTTGTACGAGGATTTTGCAGCGGCGGGTCGCCTGCCCATGGTCAGCGCATGAGGTGGTGTCCATCGCGCTGGCCTTTCCCGGCGCGTGTTGGGTAAGATGCCGCCCCATGAATCTGATCACAGACACCCTGCCGCGATGGGTCAGGGCCCGCTGCATGCTGCTGCCGTACCTGGTGCTGCTGGTGACCTTGTCGGCCTGCGGCGAAACCCCGGCCGGCAAGGTGGCCACCCCCGGCGACCGTGCAGTGCTGGAGCAGTTGGCCGACGCCTATCGCGCGGTGGCAGACGAATACCCGGTGCAGCCCTCCGGCATGCGCCCGGAGGGTCGCAGGCAGTTCGTGCAGCAGGTGTTCCAGAAGGCCGGCTATGATCATCGCGCCACGCTGCTGGCCCTTGCCGCCGCCGGCACCGGGAAGGCCACCCAGGAACACCGGGATCTCGCCGAGTTGCTGCTGATGCCGTACCGCGGCCTGGCCGGGGACGAACTGGAGAAACTGGCCAGCGGCGACGAATTGGCCGCGGTGCGCACACTGCGTCGCGCGACGCAATAGGATCCCCCGCCCTTCGCCAGCTCAAGCTTTACACCCCGCTGCCGCTAACGGCGTGAGCGGGCCCGGTGCCCAGCAACGACCGTGGCCGGGTTCGGAAACTCAGCACGCAAAGAGAGGCGACCATGATTCTGGATAATATCCACAATCACTACGAATACCTGGTGTACGAAGAACTGCTGCGGCAGCAGGCGCAGCGGGAGTCGGCACTGCCGGACAACATGATGGAAGACGCCGCCTGCGTGGCGTTGAACAACCTGCCGGCCCGCTATGTGCGCCACAGCGTGGATATCGCGTTCTACCTGACCCAGGACGAGCGGGAGGCCATGGACAAGCAGATACGCAACGCGGTTTCCGAGGCCATCCTGTTCGTCAGCAAGAATCCCCACAAAGACTAGCCCGCCGCTGCTCTCCGTCGCGGCCATGGTGCGGGGCTGCGGCTTGCCGTATCATCGCGGGGCCATTTCGGCACTATCCCATTCCGCACACGACACACCATGAGTTCACAGCACCGATTTTTTGCCACCGCACCCAAGGGGCTGGAAGGCCTGCTGGCCGACGAGTTGCGTCAACTGGGCGCGGCCAACGTCGGAGAGAGCCGGGCCGGTGCTGGCTTTCAGGGTGACCTGGCCTGCGCCTACCGGGTGTGCCTGTGGTCGCGTATCGCAAACCGGGTGCTGATGCCGGTGGCGAGTTTCCCGGCCGCCGACCCCGAGCAGCTCTACGAGGGCGTGCTGGCGCTGGACTGGACCGAGCACCTCGCGACAGACGGTACGCTGCTGGTGGATTTCAGCAGTGTGCGTTCCGTGATCACCCACACCCAGTTCGGCGCGCAAAAGGTCAAGGACGCGATCTGCGACCGCTTTCGCCACGAAACCGGCCAGCGACCGTCGGTGGACCGCGAGCGGCCGGACCTGCGCGTCAACGTATTCATCAACCGCGACCAGGCCACGGTGAACATCGACCTGTCCGGCGACAGTCTGCACCGGCGTGGATACCGCCTCGATGGCGCCAGTGCGCCGCTGAAGGAAAACCTTGCCGCGGGCATCCTGCAACGCGCCGGCTGGCCGGCCATCGCCGCCAGCGGCGGTGCGTTCGTGGACCCCATGTGCGGCTCCGGCACCCTGGTCATCGAGGCGGCAATGATGGCGGCGGACATCGCACCCGGCCTGCAACGCGAACACTGGGGCTTTCTCGGCTGGAAGGGACACGACCCGGACCGCTGGGCGGCGCTGAAGGCCGATGCCGCCCGCCGCCGCGACAAGGGCCTGAAGGGCCTGCCGGCGCTGCACGGTTACGACGCCAGCGGCCAGGCCATCGAAACCGCATGGGACAATGCCGCCCGCGCCGGGCTGCTGGAGCAGGTCAGCTTTGCCCAGCGCGCGATCAAGGATTGCGCGGCGGCACCCGCAGGCCCGCCGGGTCTGGTGGCGGTGAACCCGCCCTACGGCGAGCGCCTCGGTGAACACGAGGATCTCACCCCCCTGTACAAATCGCTGGGTGATTGCCTGAAGGCAAACTACCAGGGCTGGCGCGCGGCGCTGATCACCAGCGACGCGGAGCTGGGCAAGGCCGTCGGCATCCGCGCGCGGCAGATCAACAAGCTGTACAACGGCGCACTGGAATGCCTGCTGCTGCGCTTCGAGCTGGAGCCGAAATGGTTCATGAAACAGCGCGGCGACCGGGCGCAGGAGCCGGGTGCACAGATGTTCGCCAACCGGCTGCGCAAGAATCTCAAGCAACTGGCGCGCTGGCGCAAGCAGCAGTCCATCAGCTGTTTCCGCTGTTACGACGCGGACATGCCCGAGTATGCGTTCGCGGTGGACGTGTACGACACGGAGCCGTCGACGACCACGGCCGAGCCGCAGCGCTGGATCGTGGTGCAGGAATACGCGGCGCCGGCCTCGGTGGACCCGCGCAAGGTGCGCGCGCGACGCGAGCAGGTGCTGGCGGTGTTGCCGGAGCTGTTCGAGGTGCCGGAGGCGCAGGTGGTATTCAAGCTGCGCGAACGCCAGCGCGGCAGCAGCCAGTACGAAAAACAGCAGGCCACGCGGCGCTTCCACGAGGTGCGCGAGGGGCCGTGCCGGTTGTGGGTGAATTTCGAGGACTACCTGGACACCGGCCTGTTCCTGGATCACCGCCTCACCCGCGCGCTGCTGGCGGAGCTGGCGGCCGGGCGCAGCTTCCTGAACCTGTTCGCCTACACCGGCGTGGCCACGGTGCACGCGGCGCTGGGCGGGGCAACGGCCACCACCACCGTTGACATGTCGCGCACCTACCTGGACATCGCGCGGCGCAACATGGCGCTGAACGGCCTGCGCGGCGACCAACACCGCTTCGAGCAGGACGACTGCCTGGCGTGGATCGACAAGGCGCTGATCCGCGGCCTGCGTTTCGGGGTGATCTTTCTGGACCCGCCCACGTTCTCCAATTCCAAGCGCATGGAAGACAACTTCGACATCCAGCGCGACCACGTGGAGCTGATCCAGAAGACCGCGGCGCTGCTGGAGCCGGACGGGGTGCTGATCTTTTCGAACAACTTCCGGCGCTTCAAGCTGGACCAGGCGGGGCTGGCGGGCCTGCAGGTGGAGGACATCAGCGCGCAGACCATCCCCAGGGACTTCGAGCGCAACCCGAAGATTCATCGCTGCTGGAAAATAACCCGGGCCGCCACTTGAAGTTCGCGGTGCGCGCATCTATTTTTCAACGGCTTCGCCCAGAGCCGTGCCCGATCGCTTTTAGACTCTTTCTAAATCATCGCGTGGGTGATAGACTTCGCCGTTCAGCAGGTGCCGGGAGCTTGTCGTCCCGCACCGCGCAGCAACCGAATCGTTTTTGACACAGATTTTATCAACCGGTTTTTCAGACCGACTTAATGGAGGATATGCCCGTGGGAGTTCTCGTAGGCCGCAAAGCCCCTGATTTTACCGCCCCAGCCGTGCTGGGTGACGGCAGCATCGTTGAAGATTTCAATCTCGCCAAGACCATCGAAGGCAAGCCCGCGGTGATCTTTTTCTACCCGCTGGACTTCACCTTCGTGTGCCCCTCCGAGCTGATCGCGTTCGATCACCGCCTGGCGGAGTTCAAGAAGCGCGGCGTGGAGGTGATCGGTGTGTCCATCGATTCCCACTTCACCCACAACGCCTGGCGCAACACCCCGATCAACGAGGGCGGCATCGGTCAGGTGGGTTACCCGCTGGTGGCGGACATCACCCACAGCATCTGCCAGGCCTACGACGTGGAGCACCCGGAGGCCGGTGTGGCCTTCCGTGGTTCCTTCCTGATCGACAAGGAAGGCAACGTGCGTCACCAGGTGGTCAATGATCTGCCGCTGGGCCGTAACGTGGACGAGATGCTGCGCATGGTGGACGCGCTGCAGTTCCACGAAGAGCACGGCGAAGTCTGCCCTGCCGGCTGGACCGAGGGTGACAAGGGTATGGATGCGACCCCCGATGGTGTGGCCGCCTACCTGTCGGACAACGCCGACAAGCTGTAAGCACGCCGTTCATCGTGCAGACATGAAAAAGGCCGGTTTCGTACCGGCCTTTTTCGTTGGTGTCTGTTTTACCCGGTGCGCCGGGAGCTGTCAGCCCGTCAGCTGTCCAGCCTGGGCTCGATAACCTTCGGCGGCATCTGCAGGTAGTAGCCCTGCTCCCGCAGGGCCCTCATCACCTCCGTCACATCGGCCTGTGCCAGCGGGCGATCCTCGGACAGGGTCAGGGTCATCACCAGTTGCAGCGGGCCCAGCAGCTTCTGCAGGGCCTCCGGTACGCGCTCGAAGTCGTCCTCCTCCTGCACGTACAGGTAGTGATCGATCTTCTTCGGGCCCTTGTAGATGGCGCAGTGCATGGTGGTGGTTTCGCTGGTGGTGGAATCGAGTTTCGGGGCGCGATTCTAGCCCAGGGAATCCCGCGTTTTCCAGCCAGTAAGCGGGCAATATCCCCTCGATTTCTCGGGCTGTACAAAGCCGACCTGCTCTACTATAGGTTCATTATCGATAGGTTCATTATCGAGAGGTCGTTTTCGCGGAGCTTGCAGAGGAGGGATGAGCATGGCTGTGGCAATGACATTACAGGATTATCTCGATCGCTGGGGGGTGGAATACGAGGTCATTCCCCATTCGCGCACCGACAGCAGCCTGAAAACCGCGGAGGCCGCGCACGTGTCCGGCGAGAAGCTGGCCAAATGCGTGGTGACCGAGGACTATCGCGGTTACCTGATGGTCGTGATACCGGCCAGTCACCAGGTGGAGTTCTCGCTGCTGGACGACCAGCTGGATCGCCGCCTGGAGTTGGCCAGCGAGCAGGAACTCTCGGACATCTTCACCGACTGCGAGGTGGGGGCCATTCCTCCACTGGGCGAGGCCTACGGCATCGACGTTGCGCTGGACAACAGCCTGCTGGACTGCAGCGATGTCTATTTCGAAGCCGGCGATCACACCGAGCTGATTCATCTGAAGGGTGACGATTTCCGCGACCTGATGGCGGGTGCCGAACGCGGCCGGTTCAGCTATCACATGTAGTGCGTCGGCGCGGCGGGCGAACGGGCGCGGGGGTCAGGCCGTCCGGCGAAGCTCACGGCGCTTGTGCACCGCCTCGGCCAGTCCTTGAAGCAGCGGCACGCTGCTCTCCCAATCGATACAGGCATCGGTGATGCTCTGGCCGAACAGCAGTTCCTTCCCGGTCTCGACGTCCTGCCGGCCTTCTTCGAGGTTGCTCTCCACCATGGCGCCGATGATGCGCGTGTCGCCAGCGGCGATCTGCCCGGCCACGTCCTGCGCCACGTCCAGCTGGCGGCGATGCTGCTTGTCGCTGTTGGCGTGGCTGAAGTCGATCATCAGCCGAGGTTCCAGCTTCGCCGCCCGCATGGATTCGGCGGCGGCATTGACGCTGGCCGCATCGTAATTGGGCCTTTGTCCGCCGCGCAGGATGATGTGGCAGTCCTCGTTGCCGCTGGTGGCGAAGATCGCCGAGTGCCCGGCCTTGGTCAGTGACAGGAAATAGTGCGGCTGGCTGGCCGCGTGGATCGCGTCGCAGGCGATTTTCAGGCTGCCGTTGGTGCCATTCTTGAAGCCCACCGGGCATGACAGCCCCGAGGCCAGTTCACGATGGGCCTGGCTCTCGGTGGTGCGCGCGCCGATGGCACCCCAGCTCACCAGGTCCGAGATGTATTGCGGGGTGATCAGGTCGAGGAACTCGGTGCCCGCCGGTACCCCCATGTCGTTCACGTCCAGCAGCAGCTTGCGCGCCAGGTGCAGGCCTTCATTGATCTCGAAGCTGCCATTGAGATGCGGGTCGTTGATCAGTCCCTTCCAGCCGACGGTGGTGCGGGGCTTCTCGAAATAGACCCGCATCACGATCAGCAGGTCGTCGGCCAGTTCGTCCCGCACCTGTTTCAGGCGTCGGGCGTATTCCAGCGCCGCGTCGGGATCGTGGATAGAGCAGGGGCCGATGACCACCAGCAGCCGGTCGTCCTTGCCGGTGAGAATGCCGTGCACGGCCTGGCGCGTCAGTGCCACGGTTTCGGCCGCGGTGTCGGTAATGGGGTGCTGCTTGAGCACCTCGGCGGGGGGGATGACCTCCTTGATCGCTTCGATGCGCAGGTCGTCGGTGGCGTAGCGTGTGGGCATGGTGTTCGCTGTGCGGTGTTTTCGGTTCGTGGGTGGCTGTCGCCGGGCAATGCAATGGGCCATTTTCCCCGATTCCTCCCGGCGAGTCGAGCCGACCGTTATAATCCCCGGCAGCCATTCTTCGAACCACGAGCTGGCGGGCGGGTATCCGATGACATCATGCAATTCACTTTGCCGCCGTGCGGTCTGCATCGTTGCGATGATCCTGGCGTCGCCGGCGCAGGCCCTGCACCTCCCCCGCTTCGAGTGGGGCGTGGGGATCGGTGCGCTGCGCCTGCCCCAGTATCGTGGCGCGAAGGGTGTCGATGATTACGTGCTGCCCGTCCCGCACGTGGTGTACCGGGGGGACGCGTTGCGCCTGGATGACGAGGGACTGCGGGGCCGCCTGTTCGAGAGTGAGCGTCTGCGCCTGGATCTCAGCCTGGCGGGCAACGTGCCGGTGCATGATCGTGCTGGCGGACCCCGAGCCGGCATGCCGGGGCTGGATTTGATCGTGGAGCTGGGACCGACGATGGACGCGACGCTGTGGCGCAGCGTCGGCCGGGGACGCGGAGCCCATCGTGGCAGATGGGACCTGCGGCTGCGCACGCCGGTGCGCAGCGCGTTGTCCGTGGGCCGGCCGCTGCTGCAACAACAGGGCTGGGTGTTTTCGCCATCGCTGGATCTGCGTTTTCAGCGCGGCTCCCGCGGGGTTCACTGGCATGCCACGCTCAGCGCGGGTCCGCTGTATGCAACCCGCGCCTATCACGACTATTTCTACCGGGTGAAGCCCGAGTACGCGACCCCGACGCGCGAGGCCTATCGGCCCGACGGCGGGTTCAGCGGTCGCAGGACGGTGCTGACGGTGGTGGCTTCCACGCGGTACTGGTTCTGGGGCGCTTTTGCGCGCCATGACCGCCTGGCGGGGGCGGTGTTCGCCGACAGCCCGTTGGTCGAGACCCAGGACTACCTGGCCCTGGGGCTGGTGTTGTCGCGGAAGCTTGGCTGGTCGACGCGGGGGGCTGCCCACTGACCGGTGGAGGCCGGGTCGCGGGGCGGCGGATCAGCGAAACTCGGGTGGCTCACTCATCAGGTACCAGCGCTTGCTGTCCTCGAAATATTTCCAGCGCTGCCGGTCGGTCAGTTCCCGTTCCGTTGCGGTGTTGGTGTCGTAGTAGCGGATCACCACGGTCTGACGCGCGGTCAGCGTCTCTTGGTCGAGGCGCCGGGAGGCGACTTCGTAACGCGTGATGCGAACCTCCTTCAGATGCGCCGGAATGCTGGGCTGCTCATCCTCGCCCCACTTGTGAAAGGAATAGGCGGCGTCGAACTTGCCCCAGCGCAGTGCCTTTTCATAGCCCTTCAGGGTGCGGTCCAGCCTGTCCATGCGGTCGGCGGTGGTCGCGCAGCCACCGAGCAGCAGGCCGGTTACCAACAGTGTGACAAGGACGCAGACGTGACGACGGACGGTGTGCATGGAGGCGGTCTCGATGGGTGGTTGACGGGGTTGCGGGCACTGTACCACGAAAGTTACAGCGGGGTGTCTGCTGCCGACGATGGACGCGATCCGCCGGCCTCGCGGTATTTTGCGACGGCCAAAAATAAAACAGGCCCGCGGTGGGGCGGGCCTGTCCACGCGCTGGGACGCGACGCGGGGAACCACTGTATGTCGTACCTGGAAGGGATGATGTCAGTCAGCGCAGCAGGGGACGTTGCGAGGTAAATATGGCGCGACAGACTTCATATCTGTCGCGCCAGTGCAACGCTGCCGATAGGGGTGCGGCAGTTTCTTGCGCTGTGCAGAGAGGGTCCCTCCACTCAGTGGTCGCTCAGCAGACGGATCAGTAGTAATGGGTATTGCAATCCGTCAGAACCGAAAGGTAGCAGTGGATTTTACCGTTGGCAATAGAATCTTTTTATTTATTTTTCCGACCTGTGGGACAGACAGGAATCGACCTGTGGGACAGACAGGCTGACTAAAGTCCGCGTCGGTGTTGCCGATGGATTTTTTGCGTGGGGGTTTCATCCCCTTTTCCAGTGTTGTTGAACGGATTGGCCATGGGCGCAGTCACCAAGACACAGGCTGAACCGGAACTGTTGACCCGGTTTGTCCCTTTCAGTGAATGCTCGATGGAACAGCTCATCGTGCTGGCCGATCATGCCTGGCTGCTTGAGGCACCGCGTGGTCACGTGCTGATGGAACAGGGTAGCGCGGACGGTTGGGACTATTACCTGCTGGAGGGTACCCTGAAGCTGGTGGCGGCGGACGGCCGGGAGCTGTTCGTGATGGGGGGCAGTCGTGGCGCCCGTGTGCCGCTGGCGCATCTTCAACCGCGTCGTTACACCATATCCGCGATGACCCCGGTGACCTATTTGCGGGTGGAGACGGCATTGCTGGGCAACCTGTCCTTCAGTGGCATCGAGGATGGTGTGGTGGTCGACGAGGCGGAGGAGGAGGCCTCCGACAGCCCGCTGTACGCGGAGATTCACGATGACCTGCTGCACGACCGGCTGGTGGTGCCCAGCATGCCCGAGGTGGCGTTGAAGATCCGCCGCATGATCGAGGACGAGGATGCGCCCATCCCGGATCTGGCGCGCGCGATTCACAGCGACCCGGCCATCAGCGCGAAGCTGGTCAAGGTTGCCAACGGCGCGTTGTATCACGGCCAGCCCAAGGTTGAGAGCTGCGCGCGGGCGGTGGCGCGCCTGGGCCTGAACACCACCAAGCACCTGGTAATGGGCATCGTGCTGGGCAACGTGTTCCATGAAAAGATCAACACCGCGCTGCTCAACGAGATGGCACGTGCACTATGGCTGCACAGCGTGGAGGTGGGTGCCATCAGCATGGCGCTGGCGCGGGTGACCCCCGGACTGGACCCGGAGGAGGCCATGCTGGCGGGGCTGGTGCACGATATCGGCGAACTGGTGATCCTGAGCTACGCTGACAGCTATCCCGAGATCGGTTCCAGCCGCCGGACCCTGGAGGCGGTGATTGCCCGCCTGAAGGGCGAGATCGGGGCGGCGATCCTGCGTGAATGGCAGTTTCCCGACGCATTCGTCGATGTCGCCGAGGGTGCCGATGACTGGATGCGTGACGCACAACCGGAGCCGGACTATTGCGACGTGGTACTGGTGGCCCAGTTGCACAGCTATGTCGGCGATCCGAACAGGGAAGGCCTGCCCGAACTTGCGGACGTGCCTGCGCTGGCAAAACTGGCCGCCGGGGACCTGACCCCGGAACTCAGCGTGCGCCTGCTGGATCAGGCCAGGGAGCAGATCAACGAGACCAAGCGCTTGTTCCTGGCATATTGACCCGGCAATTCGGGTTGTCCGGGTGATGGTGCGGCAGGTGGATTAGGTCCCGTCGAAGCGGAAGCCTTCGCCAGGGTGCCTGGAGAGTTCCTCCAGCAGGCAGTCGATGTCCGGCGCCCCTTCGATCAGCAGCCTCAGAAACGATTCATGGTGTGCAGCGTGGGCCGCATCGAAGCGGAGCCCGATACCCCCCGGGCGGATGTGGGCGACGGTGCTGGTGAAAGCGACCCGCACCCAGCCTTCCTCGGTCTTGATGATCAGGTCCAGCCTGCAGTCGTCGCCTGCGCGGATGCTGTCCGGCGGCGTCAGCTCGACGAAGGCGCCGTCCAGGCTGATGTCCGCCGTCTCCCCGTAAAGGTGTCCGCCGTCTCCGAAGCGGAGTTCCACCACCACGTCGATGGCTAGTCGGGTGTATTTTCGGTTGTCCAAAATCGGCCTCCGTTGACTGGTTCCGCCCGGGCAGTATCGTGGCTACCAGTTTTTCATTGCCTCGAAATATCCCTGGGCGCCATTGGCCATGAAGTAGTAGTCCTTGACCCCGGCCTTTTCGAGCTTGTACTGCAGCCAGCGCACCTGTTTTCCGACTTCATCGTAGATCAGCAGTGTGCGGTTCTGACGAATGGCCTGCCTGATGTAGCGATCCAGCTTGGCGGAATCGTCGAGGCTGGCCCAGCGCTCCTTGCCGGGGTAGAAGCCGACACCGGCACGCTGGAACTTGTCGCGGACATCCAGCACCAGCGGGTTGCCACCCGGGCGGGTGGCGCGATCGCTGAAGTTGTCCGCGTTGATCATGCGCGACTTGAACGCCTTCTTCGGGATCAGGTCGGCCGTGCGCACCGGGCTTTCGCCGAGCAGCACCGCCTTGTCGGGGTAGGCGCGGACCCAGTCGAATACGCCGGCGTCATACGCAAACACGTTGTCGACATTCGCCTGCCGGGCCTTCTTGACGGCGATGTAGGATTTCATGCACTTGTGGCCGTTGCAGTAGAACACGATGGGCTTGTCCGTATCGGCGCGCAGCTTGGCCACCTCGGTTTCGAAATCCTCCGCGGCCACCGGGATGTTGATCGCACCGGCGATGCGCAGGGTATCGAATTCCAGGCTGGAGCGCGCATCGACCACCACCACGTCATCCAGTGCGTCGAACAACTGGTCCAGCTCGTAGTAGGGCACATCGGGATATTTATCGCGACCGGGGAAGCCCTCGTTGGCCGTCGCGGAGGATGTGGCCAGCAACAGGCCGGCCAGGGCAAGACAAGTGAGCTTGGATATCATTTGGGTACTCCGGGGTGATCCTGGGTCTGTGAGGCGGAAAGCGCCGGTTCGTGGTCGTGTTCAGCCGTCGTGTTCTGGTGGTGGTGTGATGGAAATGTACAGCGATCTCATTGATTTGTATATTGCGCAGCGGCCTGCCCCGGTCGGTGTCGCCGAGCATCTCGCCGGACTGTGACGCGGGTCTGCGGATATGTTCTAAAGCCCCGTGCCCGGTGGACGAAATCCTGTTCTGTAAGTGCTGATACCGAAGGGGGCGGGGTGTCCGCCGACGGGCGAACCATGTCATATCCGATGCGATCGATTCTTGTGTGCCTGCTGGTGTTGTCCATCACCGGTCAGGCCGTTGCCGATCATCGTGCCTCGAATTCACATCAACAGTCGCCGCCAAGCGCGAAGAACCGGGTGCAGGCGCAGTATGCGCGGCAGCGTGCCGAGATCGTCGCGGCCTATCGGGCGCTGGAAAAGGAGGTCGCCGAAAAATGGGGGAGTGAGGCGCTGGTGCCGAGTCCGACACGGGACGTGACCTACCGGGACAACCTGCGGCAGCGCAGCGTGATCGACTACGAGGGTGGCTTGGTAAAGGTCCAGCTGCTGATCGGTCGGGACAAGGCTGATGACCTGCCGGCGGTGGAGCGGCGCCTGGCCGACGCCATCGAAAAGACCGTGTTGCAGAGCGCCGACAACCGGCCCATCACCGAGATCGCCAGATCCCCGGAGCCCGAGAACAGCCATGGCCCGGCATTGCTGGAGGGTCTGCTGGCCAATCAGCACGGCGCCCCGTTCACCGAGGATGAACTGCGGGATTTCAAGGCCTGGAAATCCCGCTCGCCAGACATGCGCCCGTTGACCGGCGACGATGGGCGGCAGCGGGTGCTGGTGAGCACCGAGCTGAAGATGGTACCGGAACACATTCGGATTCGTGCCCAGCGCTTCAGCGACAGCGTGAGCCGCTATGCCCGCGCGCTGGATATTCCGCCGGAACTGATCTATGCGGTGATCGAAACCGAGAGCGCGTTCAATCCCAAGGCCCGCTCGCCGGTGCCGGCATTCGGCCTGATGCAGTTGGTGCCCAGCACCGGTGCTCGCGATGCGTACCGCTTTCTGTACGACAGGGATCGCATCGTCAAGGAACGTTACCTGTACGTCCCCGATAAGAACATCGAGCTGGGTACGGCCTACCTGCACATCCTGTATTTCAAGAAGTTTCGCCGCATCAAGAACCCGGAGTCGCGAAAGTGGGCCACCATCGCCGCGTACAACACCGGCGCCGACAACGTGGTGCGGGCCTTCTCCGGCAGGTACAGCAAGCGCAAGTTCGCCAGCCGTTACTACTGGCGCCGGCAGGCCCTGAACAAGATCAACAAGATGGAGCCGGAGAGCGTGTACCGGCATCTGCGCCGACACCTCCCGGCCAGGGAGACCCGGGGCTACATCAGGAAGGTGCGCGAGCGCATGAAGAAGTACAGCGCCTGACGGGTCCCCCCGGGGCAGTGAGCGGAATCAGTAACCCAGGTTGGGCGCCAGCCAGTATTCGGCATCCTTGAGGGACATGCCCTTGCGCCGGGCGTAGTCCTCGACCTGGTCACGGTTGATCTTGCCCACCGCGAAATAGCAGGCCTCCGGGTGGGCGAAATACAGGCCGCTGACTGCCGCGGTGGGCACCATGGCCTTGGCCTCGGTGAGCCAGATGCCGGTGTTCTTCTCCGCGTCCAGCAGCGCCCACAGGGTGTCCTTTTCCGTGTGGTCCGGGCAGGCCGGGTAGCCGGCGGCCGGGCGGATGCCCTTGTACAGTTCTTTGGTGAGTTCCTCGTTGCTGAGGGTCTCGTCGGCGGCATAGCCCCAGAATTCCTTGCGCACCCGCTGGTGCATGCGCTCGGCGAAGGCCTCGGCGAGGCGGTCGGCCAGGGCCTTGAGCATGATGGCCTGGTAATCGTCGTGCGCGGCCTCGAAGCGGGCGATGTGCTCGTCGATGCCGATGCCGGCGGTGACCGCGAAGCCGCCCACGTAGTCTTGCAGGCCGCTGTCCCTCGGTGCGACGAAATCGGACAGGCAGCGGTTGGGCTTGCCCTCGGGTTTCTGCAATTGTTGCCGCAGGTTGTGCAGGGTGTGCAGCACGCTGTTGCGTGATTCGTCGTGATACAGCTCGATGTCGTCGTCATTGACGCTGTTGGCCGGATAGAAGCCGACCACCGCCCGGGCACTGAGCCATTTCTCGTCGATGATCTTCTGCAGCATGGCCTGCGCATCGGCAAACAGTTTTTTTGCCTCGGCGCCCTTGTCCGCATCGTCGAGGATCTTCGGGTAGCTGCCCTTCAGCTCCCAGGCGTGGAAGAACGGTGTCCAGTCGATGTAGTCCACCAGCTCTTGCAGCGGGTAGTCGTCGAACACCCGGGTGCCGGTGAAGGCGGGCACCGGCGGCGTGTAGCCGGCCCAGTCGATGGGCGTCTTGTTGGCGCGGGCCTGTTCCAGGCTCAGCCACTGGATCTGCTTGCGCCGGTTGGCGTGGTTGTCGCGCACCTGCTGGTAGTCGGCGCGCAGCTCGGCGATGAAGGCGTCGCGGGTCTCGGGGGTGATCAGGTTCTGCACCACGCCCACCGCGCGCGAGGCGTCCTTGACCCACACGCTGGGTCCATTCTTGTAGTTAGGCTCGATCTTCACCGCGGTGTGCGCGCGTGACGTGGTGGCGCCGCCCACCATCAGCGGGATGTTCATGCCGAGGCGCTGCATCTCGCCGGCGATGTGCGCCATCTCTTCCAGTGACGGGGTGATCAGCCCCGACAGGCCGATGATGTCCACCTGGTGTTCCTGGGCCGCGTCGAGGATCTGCTGCGCCGGCACCATCACGCCGATGTCGATGACCTCGATGTTGTTGCACTGCAGCACCACGCCGACGATGTTCTTGCCGATGTCGTGCACGTCGCCCTTGACCGTGGCCATCAGCACCGTGGCGGCGGCCTTCTCGCCCACCTTCTTTTCCGCCTCGATGTAGGGAATGAG
>Ga0256830_1001591_pt1 | contig 15858 bp, 10 predicted proteins | sample 128326metaG_FD_190537 | JGI IMG/M metagenome (GOLD analysis project Ga0256830, IMG submission 190537) | Hydrothermal vent microbial communities from Lau Basin, Pacific Ocean - 128-326 | ecosystem: Environmental > Aquatic > Marine > Hydrothermal vents | place: Pacific Ocean: Lau Basin | collected... | reverse complement strand
TGCCTGCCTGGTTGGAAGCCCCGATGACCCTCGTGACCATCGTCGCCGCCCTCTTCTTCTTGGCCTGGCTGGTGGGACGCGACCAGTTGTCCCCGACGGTCAAGCGCTGGGGATGGGCCAGCGTGATCCTCACCCTGGCCTCCTTCTTCTGGTCCCTGTGGGTGGAAACCCTGGACCCCGCCCTCCGCTCCGGGAACCTGATGAAGGTCGCCCGAACCGTGAGCCAGGTCGTCATCGCGGTGGGCGGCATCGCCTTGGCGTTGGCCGGGGCGGTGCGATTCCTGCGGGCCTGGGCCCGCACTATGGACTGGACCCCGGCGACCTCGATACAGGAGTTTCTCGACTCGCCCGCCTTCCAGGAGATCCGGCAACAGCCCACGGCCGCCGACCGCTGGCGGGAGGCCCTCGCCCTCATCGCGCGAGTCCTCCTGCTACCGGGGCTGGGATGGGTCCCCCTGGGCGTCGGAATGGTCATCCTGGCCTTTCAACTCCTGGAGCCGGACCCCACCCTGCAGCCCGATCCCACGGTGGTCAAGGTGGGCCTCGGGTTCACTGCGCTGGGCCTGCTGCAAATCCTCTTGAGGGCGCTGTTCGGAGGGTAGGCGGGGACGTCGGCACCCCCGGATTTCGAAGACGAAAATTTGACAAATCCCCTCCCTTATGCTAGAATTTCGGTAACTGTTCACCCTCCCGCAGGTTAGGCGCATTTCCGACGTGAAACCGTGCTTTAAATAGCCCATCGGGGCTGAAAGCGCCCTCGACCGGTGACCTGCGGGAGGGTGGGCTGACAACGGTCGGAGAGTCCGGGATAGCCAAGGAAAGGAAAGGAAGGGAGGTCAACCCATGAGTATCCCCGTCGCACCCTCGGAATCGGCCGTGCTCACCCTGACCCAAGCGGCAGCGAGCCAGTTGCAGAAGCTGCTCCAGGAGCGCAACCTGACCGATCACGGTCTGCGCGTCTTCGTCTCCGGCGGTGGCTGCTCTGGCCTCCAGTACGGGATGACCTTCGAAGCCCACCCCCAGCCGTCGGACATCGTCGTCGAGAGCGGCGGAGTCCGGCTCATCGTAGACCCCACCAGCTTGCTCTACCTCCAGGGCTCCACCATTGACTACGTGGACGACCTGATGGGAGGCGGCTTCCGCATTGACAACCCCAATGCCGTCGCCACCTGCGGGTGCGGCCACTCCTTCCGCACCGGTCAGACGACGGCCTACGGAGAAGGGAGATGTAGCCGCTGATGAACCGATTGGCGAAGGCCACCAGCCCCTACCTGCGCCAGCACGCCAATGACCCGGTGGACTGGTATCCCTGGGGAGAAGAAGCGTTTCGGAAGGCCCAAGAGGAGGACAAGCCCATCCTGCTCAGCATCGGCTACGCCGCCTGCCACTGGTGCCACGTGATGCAGCACGAGTCCTTCCAGGACCCGGAGACGGCCCGCCTGATGAACACCCTCTTCGTCAACGTGAAGGTGGACCGAGAGGAGCGACCCGACGTGGACGCCATCTACATGCAGGCGGTCCAGCAGCTCACGGGCCGGGGGGGCTGGCCCCTCACCGTCTTCCTCACGCCCGAGGGCGTCCCCTTCTACGGCGGCACCTACTTCCCCGCCACCCCCCGCTATGGGATGCCGGCCTTCCGCCAGGTGCTGGTGGCCGTCGCCGAGGCCTACCGCCACCGCCGTCAGGAGATCGAGGTCAACGCCCGGCAGCTGATCCCCCGGCTCCAGGGCTCCATCCCCCCCAGCCCGGCCCGGGATGGCCTCACCCCCCGGCTTCTGGAGGACGCTTACCTGCGAATCACCCGCGAGTACGACCCCGTCCACGGCGGCTTCGGCAAAGCCCCCAAGTTCCCCCCCGCGATGACGCTGGAGTTCCTGATGCGCGTCTACCACCGCTTCGAGTGGGAGCCGGCCCGCCAGATGGTAGAGCGCACCCTCCAGAAGATGGCCCGGGGTGGCATCTACGACCAGGTCGGCGGCGGGTTCCACCGCTACTCGGTGGACGCCTACTGGCTGGTGCCCCACTTCGAGAAGATGCTCTACGACAACGCCCTCCTGAGCCGGGCCTACCTGCACGCCTACCAACTCACCGGCTTCCCCCTCTACCGGCGCATCGCCGAGGAGACGCTGGACTACGTGCTGCGGGAGATGACGGCTCCTCACGGCGGCTTCTACGCCTCCCAGGACGCCGACAGCGAGGGGGAGGAGGGGCGCTTCTATGTCTGGACACCGGAGGAGGTCCGGGCCGTCCTGGGGGAGGAACAGGGGGACCTCCTCTGCCGCTACTACGGCATCACCGAGGCGGGCAACTTCGAGGGCCGGAACGTCCTGCACATCCCCACCGATCCCGACGTCCTGGCCGAGCAGGTGGGCCTCTCCCTGGAAGCGCTGGAGGCGCAGGTGGCCGAGGGGCGGGCCCGCCTCTACGAGGCCCGGGCGAAGCGGGTCTGGCCGGCCCGGGACGAGAAGGTCCTGGTCAACTGGAACGGGCTGATGATCGCGGCGATGGCCGAGGCGGCCCTGGTCCTGGGGCGGGAGGACGACCTCCGGGCCGCCCAGGCCGCCGCCGGCTTCATCCTGGAGGCGATGCGCCGGGCCGACGGCCGGCTCTTCCACGTCTACGCGGGAGGGGAGGCGAGCGTGCCCGGCTATCTGGACGACTACGCCCACCTCATCGCCGGCCTCCTCGCCCTCCACCGGGCCGACGGTGACCTGCGCTGGCTGCGGGAGGCGGGGGCCCTGGCCGAGGTGATGCTGGACCGCTTCTGGGACGACGACCTGGGCGGCTTCTACGACACCGAGCCGGAGCACGAGCCCCTCCTGGTCCGCCCGCGCACCCTCACCGACAACGCCACGCCGGCGGGGAACTCGATGGCGGTGGACGGGCTCTTGCGGCTGGCCGTCTACTTCGACCGACCCGACTACCGGGAGCGGGCGGAGCGGGTGCTCACCGACCTGAGCCGCCCGATGAAGCGCCACCCTCTGGCCTTCCCCCACCTCCTGTGCGCCCTCGACTTCGCCCTGGCGACGCCCCAGGAGGTGGCCCTGTTGGGCGACCCCCGTCAGGCCGACACCCAGGCCATGCTGGCTGTGCTCACCCACCCCTTCCGCCCCCACCTCATCCTCGCTCGGTCGGCCTCCCCGGAGGAGGCGGACGATCTCTCCTTGCTGCGGGGCCGGCGCCCCTTGGACGGTCGGGCCACCGCCTACGTCTGTCGGCAGTTCGTCTGCCAGGCCCCCACCACCGACCCCGACGAGCTGGCCCGCCAGCTCGCCTCGTAGCCCAGTGTCACCCTCCCGCAGGTCACGCGGTGCTCAACAACCGCCACAGCTTGCCGAAGGCTATCTACGACGCGCTTCTGGCCGTGGAGGGCACCTGCGGGAGTCACCCTCCCGCAGGTCACGCGGTGCTCAACAACCGCCATAGCTTGCCGAAGGCTGTCTACGACGCGCTTCTGGCCGTGGAGGGCACCTGCGGGAGTCACCCTCCCGCAGGTCACGCGGTGCTCGACAACCACCATAGCTTGCCGAAGGCTGTCCACGATGCGCTTCTGGCCGTGGAGGGCACCTGCGGGAGGGCTTCTGTTACCCTCCCGCAGACCACGCGGTGCTCGACAACCGCCATAGCTTGCCGAAGGCTGTCTACGACGCGCTTCTGGCCGTGGAGGGCACCTGCGGGAGGGTTTCTGTCACCTCCCGCAGGTCACGCGGTGCTCAACAACCGCCATAGCTTGCCGAAGGCTGTCTACGACGCGCTTCTGGCCGTGGAGGGCACCTGCGGGGTCACCCTCCCGCAGGCCACGCGGTGCTCGACAACCACCATAGCTTGCCGAAGGCTATCTACGACGCGCTTCTGGCCGTGGAGGGCACCTGCGGGAGGGCTTCTGTCACCCTCCCGCAGGTCACGTGGGGCACCTGCGGGAGGGGGGCACGGGTTGCACCACCGCCGGGAGGTGTGGTATACTTGGGGTGGACGAGGTGCACCGCCGCCTCTCCACCCCACAACACGTACCACACACCGGAGGTCCTATGCTCCCTTTCCGACTCACCCCCCTACAACGCAACGCCTTGATCGGTGACGTCCTGGCCCTGGGCATCCTGACGGTGGCCGGCTTCGCCAGCCATCGGGAACTGGACGCCGGCCTGCGCATGCTCACCACCTTCCTCCCCTTCCTGCTGGCCTGGGCCTGGGTCGCCCCCTGGTTCGGCCTCTACGACCGGGCCACGCTGACCGAGCCCCGCCGGGTCTGGCGCGTCCCCTGGGCCTGCTCGGCCGCCATCCCCCTGGGAGCCTTCTTGCGGGGGCTCCTCCTCAACCGCCCCATCCTGCCCATCTTCGTCCTCGTCTTCCTGGGGCTGGGCGGCCTGGCCTTCACCCTCTGGCGGGCTGCCTACGCCCTCTGGGAACGCCGGCGGTCGTGAGTCGCCCGCACCCTCCGATGACGCGCCTGCCACGCTCCCTGGGCCGGAGAGCTCCGATCCCAGCGGTCGGCCTCCTCTACGCCCTCGCCGTCTTCGTCCTGACGATGCCGGGATCGCTGCACCCTTCGCACCAGATCATCGGCAACAACGCCGACGTCTGGATCTTCTACTGGGACACCTGGTGGCTGGGCCGGGCCATCGCCGAAGGGCGGCCCTGGTTCTTCACCCCCTACCTCTTCCACCCCCTCGGCGCAGACCTGCTGGCCCACTCCCACGCCTTTCCCTTCTCGGCCATCTCCCTGCTGATCCGCCCCCTCCTCGGTCCGGTGGCCGCCTACAACCTCTCGCTCCTCTTCGGCCTGTGGATCGGCGCGATGGGAACCTTTCTGCTGGTGCACGAGATCGCCGAGGACCGGGCGGCAGCCCTCTTGGCCGGGTTCCTCTTCACCTTCGCCCCTTACCACATCACCCAGGCGCTGGCCCACGCCAACCTGAGCGCCATCCACTGGTGGCCCTTCTACGCCCTCTTCCTGCGCCGCCTGCTCCGGCGAGGGCGGGTCACCGATCTGGTGGGAACGGGGTTCTTCGCCGCCCTCACGCTCTGGGCCAGCCTGCACCTGGCCCTGCTGCTGGGAGTGTGGACCGTCGTCTACCTGGGCTGGCACCTGGTCCGAGCCCTCCGCCGCCGGAAGCGGTGGGACCGCCTCGCCCGGCCGGCCCTCCGCCTTGGGCTCGCCATCCTCCTGGCCCTGATCCTGAGCCTGCCCCTCCTCCTCCCGCTCCTGACCTCCCAGGCCCGTTGGGACCAGACCCCTGTCCTGGTTGACGAGACGATGACGCGGCAGACCGACTTGCTCGCCTACGCCATTCCCCCGCCTTACCACCCCCTGCTGGGGAAGTGGACAGAACCCCTCTACCGACGCTTCGAGACCAATCAAGAGGGCATGCCCTACCTGGGGTACGGAGCGGTAGTCCTGGCCCTCCTCGCCCTGCGGCGGTGGCGTCGGGAGGCCGGGGGATGGCTGCTCACGGCCGGCCTGGGCCTGGTCCTGGCCACCGGACCGGTGCTCCGCTGGAATGGTACCCTCTACCCCCGGTGGCCGCTGCCCTACCGCCTGCTGGGCGAGCACTTCCCCTTCTCCGCCCTTCGGGTTCCCGACCGCTTCAACCTGCTGGTCGTCTTCGGCCTGGCCGTCAGCGCCGGCCTGGGAGTCGCCGGGCTCTCCCGCCGCCATCGCTGGCGGCTCATCCCCCTCGCCCTCCTGATCGTCGGCGAGTACTGGTATGCCCCGCTGCCCACGATGGACCTCCCCCCCGGCTCCCCCTTCTTCGCGCAGATGGCCCAGGACCCGGCCTGGTACGGCGTCGTGGACTACCCGATGGGCTACACGGCCTCCAAGCGCTGGCTCTACTACCAAACCCTCCACGGCAAGCCCATCGTCGAAGGACACGTCTCCCGCTACACCGCCCAGAACTACGCCTTCATCGCCTCTCAGCCCCTGCTCCGCGCCCTCTACCCGGCGTGGGACCGCCCTGCCCGCCTTCCCGACGAGATGCTCGCGCCCTCCCCCGACACACCGATAGCCCTCGGACCCGCCCTGCGCTCCCTCGCCGAGGCCAACGTTCGCTACCTCCTGGTGCACAAACCCTACACCTCCCCCAACCTCTCGGCCCGCCTGCAGCGCCTGCTCCCCTCGATCCCCTCCTACGAAGACGGCAGCCTGAGCGTCTACGAGCTCACCCACCCCCGCTTCCTCCTGGACGAGGGCATGCCCCTCCCCCTCAGCCCGACGGTCTCCCTGCTCCGCCTCGACCTCCGGCCGCCGACGACGGAGAAGCCGGATTGGCGTCTGCTCGCCCTGGCGACCCTGGAGGCCCCGCCCGCCGCCCCCCTCCGCTGCCGCCTGGAACTGCTGGACGGCTCAGGGGCCGTGCGAGACCTGGGTGTATCCCTGACCTTCTTCGAGGAGCTTCCCCCGGCCGAGGGAAGCTGGAGGGTCGGGGACCTGGACGTCCTGACGGAGAGCTTCTCCCTTCCCCCCGACCTGGAGGCCGGCCGCTACCGGTGGGCGCTGACCTGCCCGGACTATCGGCGGGTTCCCCTTCCGGGATGGCTCGAACGACCTCCCGACGGCCCTCCCCTCCCCCTCCGCCGCCCGACGGGGATCACCTATGGCTCCGCCATCCGGCTGCGGGGATACTCCTGGCAGGCGGTCGGCCCCTCCCTGCGCCTGACGCTCCTCTGGGAGGCCCTGGAGCCGCCAACGGACGACTACAAGGTCTTCATCCACCTGCTGGACGGGACGGGGGCGCTGGCGCGCCAGCACGACGCGATGCCCTGCGCCGGGGCGTGCCCCACGAGCGGATGGAAGGCCGGTGACCGGATCGCCGACCAGGCACTCCTCCCCCTGGGCGGGCTCCCGCCGGGGGAATACCGCCTGGCCGTAGGGCTCTACCACCCCACCACCCTGCAGCGGCTGCCGGCCCGGGACCCGGCGGGGCAACCCTACCGCGACGCCTACGTGGTCCTCCCCGAGCGCCTGCGCATCACCGCCTTCCCCGTGCCGGATAGATGAGGATGAGGATGAGAAAGCACGCCCTCCTGCTCCTGCTCCTGCTCGCCTTCGCCCTCCGCCTCTACCGCCTCGACGTCCAGAGCCTCTGGTGGGACGAGGGGATCAGCCTGCACCTGGCCACCTCCAGCCTGGCCGACATCGTCGCCGACCGGGCGGCCAACCTGCACCCCCCCCTCTACTTCGTCCTGCTGAAGGGCTGGGTCGCCCTGACGGGCACCACCGCCTTCAGCGCCCGCTACGCCTCGCTGCTGGCCAGCCTCCTCCAAGTTGCTGCCCTCTACGCCCTCGTTCGCCGCTGGCTGGGCCGGCCCACCGCCGCCGTCGCCGGCCTCCTCATCGCCCTCTCCCCCCTCGCCGTCGTCTACGCCCAGGAGGTCCGCGTCTACGCCCTGCTCCCCCTCGTCTACCTGGCCCTGCTCGCCCTCGTCCACGAGTTGGTCCACAGCGCCTCGCCGGCCCCTCGCCGCCTCTGGCTGCTCCTGGGCCTCACCGAAGCGGTGGGGCTCTACCTGCACTACATGACCCTCTTCCTCATCGCCTACGGAGGGGGCTGGTCTCTCCTCGTCCTGGGGCGGCAGCGACGCCGGACCGACCTGCGCCGCTGGGGGATCACCCACCTGCTGGTGGGGCTGGCCGGCCTGCCCTGGCTCGGCGCCATCCTCCTCCACTGGCCCGCCGTCCAGGCCCGCCTCCAGATAGGGCGGGGCCTGACCGAGCCCATCCCCCTCGACTACCTGCTGCGTCAGGTCTGGACCTTCCACCTGACCGGGCTGGCCGGTGCCGTGGGCCGGCCTGAGCTCCAGGGACTGGCAGGACTCACCCTCCTGCTGCTGCTCGCCCTCACCCTCCTCCGGGTCGCCCACCCTGCCACCCGCCGGACCACCCTCCGCCTGGCCGCCCACTGGCTCCTCCCCTTGAGCTCCGCCCTCATCGTCTGGCGTCTCCGCCCCTTCGCCCACCCCCGCTACGTCGCCCTCTTCGCCCCGGGCCTGATCCTGCTGGCCGCCGGGGTCATCCGCCCTCCCGGCCCTCCCCTTCGCCTCCCCCGGCGCACCCCCCTGCCCCGTCCGGCCCTGGCCTCCCTGCTCGCAGGGGCGACGACCGCCAGCCTGATCCTCATCTCCTTGGTGGGGCTGCGGGCCTACTTCTTCGATCCCGCCTTCGCCAAGGACGACGTGCGCGGGGTCGCCCGCTACCTGGAGGCGGTGGCCGGCCCCGACGACCTGATCCTGGTCCCCGACTCCGACTGGTCCCTCCCCTTCACCTACCGGGGCGAGGCAACCGTTGCCATGCCTCCGCTGGCCGACCGGGAGCGGATGTGGGCGCTCCTGGCCCGCTGGACCGCCGACCGTCGTCGGGTCTTCGTGCTGGATTACCGGCGGGGCACCCGCGACTGGCAGGGGGTGATCCCCTTCGCCCTGGAGCGGGCGGGAGCGATGGTCGCCCGGCAGGAGTTCGACGACCTCTTCGTCCGGGTCTACCACCTTGACCGGCCCGTCGCGCCGCCGACGCCGGCCCCCATCGAGGCCCGCTTCGGTCCGCTCCTCCTGACCCGGAGTTGGGTGGAGGCGGAGGCGCCGGCCGACACGGCCCTCACCCTGGCGCTGGGCTGGCGCCTGGCCGAAGCGACCGACCAGCGCTACCGCCTGGCCCTCCGGCTGCTGGACGCCGACGGCTGGCCCCTGGCCGCCGCCGACGCTCCCCTCCTCGACGAGGGAGGCCGCCCTACCGACCGCTGGCCCGCCGGGCGGGAGGTCACCACCTACCACCTCCTCCCCCTCCCGCCGGGTACCCCGCCCCTCACCTACACGCTGGCCCTGGGGCTCTACGCGCTGACGGCCGACGGCCCCCGCCCCCTGGACCTGCTGGACGCTCAGGGCGCTCCCCAGGGGCAGCAACTGGCGCTGACCACCGTCCGCCTGACCGCCCCCTTGGGCTTGACGGACAACCCCTACCGCGTCGAAGGCGGCCCTCCTCCCCTGGCCGAGCCTGTCCCGATGGCCGACGGGCTCCGGCTCCTGGGCGCCGCCCTCGACCGCACCACCCTGGCCCCCGGACAGCCCCTCTTCGTCACCCTGCGCTGGCGGGCGACCCGCGCCCCCCTCCCCGACCTGCGGCCCCGGCTGGCCCTGGTCCAGGCAGGACGGGAGCTGAGCGCCGATGCGGCGGCCCCGGCCCTGGGCCGCTACCCCACCGACCGTTGGCAGGCGGGCGAGACGGTGGTGGAGCACCGCCGGCTGACCGTGCCGCCGGAGGCGGCTTCGGGACCCGCCGAGGTGGTGCTCTCCCTGAACGGCCATCGCTTGGTGCTGGGCCAGGTGGAAGTCCGCGTCGGCGAGCGGCTCCTCACCCCACCCCCCATCGCCCACCCGATGGAGGTCCGCTTTGGCTCCGTGGCCCGGCTCCTCGGCTATGACCTGCCGGACCGACCGATCCGGGCCGGCGAACCCCTCACCCTCACCCTCTACTGGGAGGCGCTGGAGGGGGCGACCGGCACCCACTACACCGTCTTCACCCACCTCCTGGCTCCCGACGGTCGGATCGTCGCCCAGCACGACGGGGTGCCGGCCGGGGGGCGCAAGCCGACCGGCGGCTGGCTCCCCGGCGAGATCATCGTGGACCCCCATCCGATGGCCTTTCGGGAGCCTGGCTACCGGGGGCCGGCCCGCATCGAGGTGGGGCTCTACAATCCGACGACGGGGGAGCGACTGGTTACGGACCGAGGGGAGGACTTCGTCTACCTGCCGGGAGAGCTGGAGGTGGGGCGGTGAAGGGGGCACCAAAATGGACGAGGCGCCTGGGGGTTCAAACCGCCCAGCGCCTCGATTGGAGAGAAATCATCCGCTGAGGGGCCATCCCTTCAGCGCGGGGCCTATCATACCACAGGAGCCGGGTCCTTAACTTGACGGTTTCCCTACGACATGCCACCGCTCTGCCACATCCAGACGCCCACCCGGTGGCCCAAGGGGTGAAAGGCCAGCCGGTCGTAGAGGCGGCGGGAGGCGTCGTTGTCCTCCTGGGTGTTCACCGTCACCTCGGTGGCCCCGGCCCGGGCCAGCGTGTGCAGCGCCTCCAGCAGGAGACGCCGTCCAATCCCCTGCCGCTGGTAGGCGGGGTGGATCGCCAGCCGGACGATGTGACCGTGCCGCTTCCGCAGGGTGCTGAACTGGTAGCCCACGACCTTCTGCCCCCGTTCGGCAACCAGGAAATGGTGAGCCTGCAGGAGCGCCCGCTGAAGGACCATCTCGCTGTACCACCAGAGGGGAGGGAAGGCCGCTTGGTCCACGCCAACGATGGCCGGGATGTCCCGCCGGGTGGCGGGTCGGATGCGGACCGTCGTGTTGGGGGGGATGGGGATGGGGGGGAGCGCCCGCCCTGTCCGCTCCAGCGTGATCACCTGGTTCACCCGCTGGAAGCCCTGGTGTACGAGGGCGGGGACCAGCCAGAGGTCGTCGCCCAGGTAGGCCAGGCGGGCGATCCCCAGGGACGGGAGAGCGTCTCGGCAGCGCTGCAAGAGCGCCGACCAAACCTGCTCGTCGTCCCGGCTCAGGATGGTCGCCGCTGCCCGGATCCAGGCGGTCGCACCGGCCTCGGGGACGGCCAGGAGGAGGGCCACAGGCTGCTCCCCCTCCAGCGCCAGCAGGAAGGTGGGCCAGCCCAGCCACTCCTCCCAATCCCACCACTCCAGGAGGAGGTGCACCCGCCGACCGTGGTAGAAGAGCCGCTGCAGCGCCGGTCGGTCGGACGGTGTGGCGATGCGCACCTGGAGCTCTGGAGGCCGCCGCTGAAAGATGGACCGAAGCGACATCGTCCCCTCTCTTCGAGGGCCAGAAGCCCCCACCTCTCCAGGGCTCAACGAGGCTCCAGCAAGATCCAGATCCCCGAGGTCTACGCAAGGCGATCTGCGCCTTGAAATGCCCTCGAAAAGGGAGGGCTATTGCCCCCCAGGACCGCTTTTCAGACCTCGGGAATCTCCAGGGTTAAAGGTTGATAAGCCCTGCACTCCTCGGGGAAGCCCTGAATCTGGAGAACATCTTAGCACAGAGCTCCCCAGCGGTCAAGTCCGACACCCCTCCGTTCAATCCGCTCCTCCAATTGAGAGCGGACATCCGTCAGCTATTCGTTGAACGTTCGGTGGCAGGAAGGCAGGGAGGCTGAGGAAAAACGCGCTGACCCCACCGCGAACACGGTGGGGTCAGCCTGCTACAGGGGGGTCGCCCGAATCCGCTTCCCTCCGGGCGAAGGGCTCCGGCCGTTGAGCGCAGGGCAGGGGAAGGTCGCGCTAAACGGCTCCACCTCGTCCCCGGTGCCATCCCACTTTGCCTCTCCCAACCATCCTGGATAGGCACCGGAGCTCACGGCCAACTACCCATAAGGATAGCCAGAAAAGCTTAAAGGAAGATGAGGAAGAGGTGAGAAGTCAATGAGAACTGGGGAGGGCCGGCCAGAGGCGGCGCACGACCGCCACCACCTGCCCAATGGTGACCGGCCGGACCAGGAAGGCAGCACAGGAGGCCCGCAACGACTCGAAAGCCCGCCGCTGGTAGACGCCGACGATGAGCACCAGCGGCGCCCCTCCGCTGAGCTGCTGGAGCGCAGTCACCTGGTTGGGCAGGGCCAGCGGGTCCTGGTGCACGTCCACCACCAACAGGGCCGGCGCGGTCACCTGACCGCGCAGCAGCCAGGTGATGGCCCACTGAATCCCCGGTGCCGCCCGCACAGGGAAGCCGGCCTCCTGGAGCTCCGCCAGCAACAAGGCCCGGCTCCGCCAATCGGCGGCGACCAGCAGCAGTTCGCCCGTCTCCTCCGTCATCCCTCCGCCTCGTCCCAGGAGGTGAGGATACCTGCCAGGAGGGCCGCCCGCTCGGGCAGGCTGGCGATGAGGACGTGCTCGTGGATGGCGTGGGCCCCATCCCCCATCGTCCCCATCCCGTCCAGCGTCGGCACGCCCATCGCCGCCGTAAAGTTCCCGTCCGACGCGCCGCCGCTGCTCCCCTCCCGCAGGATGATCCCCATCCGGGAGGCGATGGCCTGGGCCCGTCGGAAGGTGGCCACCATCTGGGCATCCCGCTCCATCGGAGGGCGACGCAGTTCGCCCCGCACCTCCAACCGCGCTCCCGGCAGCCGGGGGGTGAGTTCCTGGATCGCCTGCACCATCCGCTCCCCCTCGGCCCGGCTGGAGACCCGCAGGTCCACCAGCACCTCTGCCCAGTCGGGCACGATGTTGCGCCGCTCGCCGCCCCGGACCACCCCCACGTTGACGGTGGTGCCCCGTGCGTAGTCGGTCATCCCTTGGAGGGTGAGGATCTGGTGCGCCAACTCCTCGATGGCGTTGACCCCTTGATCGTGGGCTGCTCCTGCGTGGGCTGCCACCCCCCGGGCGACCACGGTGAAGATGCCCGTCCCTTTGCGGGCGGTCTTGATCCCCCCTTCAGGAGTGGCCGGCTCCATCACACAGACAAGACAGCTCCGGCGGGCCTCCGCCTCGATGAGGGGCTGGGAGGTCTGGCTGCCCACCTCCTCGTCACTGGTGAAGAGGACGGTGACCGGATGCAGGGGCTCCAGGCCCAGCTCCCGCAACCCCTGGAGCACCGCCAGGGTGATCACGATCCCCCCCTTCATATCGTGGGTGCCGGGACCGTAGAGCCGGCCATCCCGCACCGTCACCGGCTGCTCGGCCAGCCGCCCCACCGGCCAGACGGTGTCCATGTGGCAGAGGATCAGGAACTGGACACGGGGATCTTGGCCAGGCCACCGGGCGATCAGGTGATCCCCCCACCGCTTCTGGCGCACCACCTGTACCGTCGCGCCTCGCGACCGAGCCTCCTGGGCGATCACCTGGCCCAGCGCATCTACTGCCGCCTTGTCGTGGCTAGGGGATTCCATCTCTACGAGCCGGCGCAGGAAGGTCACCATCGCCTCCGTCCGTTCGGTGAAGTAGGCCAATAGGTCTGGGGTCTGTCCTTGAGCCATAAACCGTTTCCTCCGATGATCCGTAGGGATGAGAGTGGGCGTATTGTACACCGAACCGACGATAGGGACCACAGCGATCTTGCTGGTCTGTCAGGAGGATGGTATAATCCCTCCGCCTTGTCCGATGATCGCCTTGGGTAGCCAACCATCGAGGATGACGTAATGCTCAACCAAAGCTCGCCTCTCACCGGGCGACTCCTGGCCCTGGCCCGGGCCAATCAGAAGGAACTGGAACGGTTCGTCAAGTTCAGCATTGTCGGAGCTATCGGGGCCGTCGTAGACTTTGGGTCCTTTAACCTGATGGTCAACGTCTTTGGCCTGCTGCCTGAGCTGGCCGGTGCCATCTCCTTCGTCTTGGCCATCTGTAGCAACTTCCTCTGGAACCGCTACTGGACCTACCCGGATTCCCGCTCCAAACCGGTGGCAGGGCAGTTCCTCCAGTTCTTCGTCGTCAACGCGGCCGGCATCGTCATTCGCATCCCCATCCTCTGGCTCACCCGGAGGCCCCTGGGGCGGCTGGTCGCCCACCTGACGGCGTGGGGGCCGGTTACCGCCCAGCGGTTGGGCAACAACCTGGCCCTGGCCCTGGCGGTGGGCATCGTGATGTTCTGGAACTTCTTCGTCAACCGCTACTGGACCTACAACGACGTCGAGTAGGGCAATGAGCACCCCGGAAGGGGATGCAGGGGCGTGATGCGGATCGGCATTGACTACACTCCGGCGGTCCACCAGGGCGGCGGGATCGGACGCTACGTCCGGGAGCTGGTCCGTGCCCTAGCCGCCCTCGACCAGGAGACGTCCTACCTCCTCTTCATCGCCGGTCCCTCGGATCGGTTCGCACGGCCTGCCCTCCCCCCCAACTTTTCCCTGCGCTTTTCGCCCCTCTCCGACCGCTGGCTAGCCCGCCTCTGGCACCGGCTGCGTCTCCCCCTGCCCGTCGAGCGCTTCACCGGCCCGCTGGACCTCTTCCACGCCACCGACTTCGTCCTGCCTCCCACCCGGCCCGGCACGCGCACCCTCCTCACCGTCCACGATCTCTCCTTCGTGCGCGCGCCGGAGACGGCTACGCCGGCGCTGCGGCGCTACCTGAACCGGGTCGTGCCCCGCTCCGTGGCCCGGGCCGACCACGTCCTGGCCGACTCCCAGGCGACCCGCGAGGACCTGATCGCCCTCTACGGCGCACCGCCGGAGAAGGTCACGGTGCTCTACAGCGGTGTAGATGCCCGGTTCACCCCCCGGCAGGAGCCGGGGGAGCGGGATCGTCTCCGGACCCGCTACGGGCTGCCCGACGCCCCCTTCATCCTCAGCGTGGGCACGCTCCAGCCGCGCAAGAACTACGTGCGCCTCATCCGGGCCTTCCACCGGCTCACGGCGATGGGGGTGACCTGGGAGGGCACGCCTCCCCATCTGGTGATCGCCGGAGGGCGGGGGTGGCTCTTCGACGCCATCTTCGCCGAGGGAGAGCGGCTGGGGGTGGCGGACCGGGTGCACTTCCCCGGCTTCATCGCCGACGAGGACCTGCCGGCCCTCTACCGATCGGCGGCCCTCTTCGCCTTCCCCTCCCTGTACGAAGGGTTCGGCCTCCCCCTCCTGGAGGCGATGGCCTGTGGGGTTCCTGTCGTGGCCTCCAACGCCTCTTCGCTCCCCGAGGTCGTGGGGGAGGCCGGCCTGTTGGTGGAGCCGACGGACGTGGAAGGGCTGGCTCGGGCGATGGCCCGCCTGCTGTCCGACCGCCCGTTGCGCGAGGCCCTGGTCCGACGGGGGCTGGACCAAGCCCGCCGCTTCACCTGGTCGAAGGCTGCTGAGCAACTGGTGGCCCTCTACCGCCGTCTGCTCTCCGACGATCGCCCAAGTCCAAGCCGTTGAGGGAGGCCGACGGCGGCCGAGAAAAACTGCCCTACACCCCTCGGTACCTCAGCCCTCATCGCATTGCCGCGAGCGTATCAAGTTGGGGACCTACAGGTAGCCGAAATAGGCTCTGGGCTTCGTAAAATGGTCGAAAAAGGGGGGGGAGCTTGCCCATAATGAATTTGAGCCAACCCGCGAAATAGGGTACAATGTACCCTACTCTCTTTCCCCGCGAGGTTGGCTCCTATGCATTGTACTACAAAACCCCCGATTGTTCAACTGGTTCAGCTTCGGTGACTGTTCCAAGTTCGGTGACATTCCCTAGATCACCCCACTGGGGTAGCGAAAACGGGGTCGGAAGGCGGTGCTCGCCCCACATACGGGCTGTGGAGGGGGAGAACATCAGGTCTGTGCCCCACCACTTGGGATTTTCACCAGTTGTGGAACAGTCACAGCTTCGTCTGCACGCCCTGGTGGTGCTCAGCATCCTTGTCCTGGCCGTCCTCGGCTCCATGCCTGAAAGCCAGGCGGGCTGGCTCACCTGCCCGCCCCAGGTGGTGGTGGTTCCAGGAGGTCAACGGTATGGGCGACGCCATAGCCCGAGGTGTGACGGCGTCCATCCCGGTGCCGGCCGGTGGTATCTGTCTCGCACCTGGCACATCCCCCTTCTGCGTAGCCTGTTGCCGGGAGGCTTGTGGCATCTCAGCGGCCGGGAGGGGCCGGCCTGGGTGAGCCTGATCCCCTGGGTGCAGTGGGTGTGGCAAGGTGGGGGGCGGTGGTGGCCCTGGCTGCTTCATCAGCCCGAATGGCAGGCGGTGCGCTGGCTGCTGGAGCAGGGGCAGCTCCTGGCGATGGCCGCCCTGGCCGGGCTGAGCCTGGGGGCGCTGCTGAGGGGCGAGGTGGTGACCTTCCACCGGCCGGCGATGGGGAAGGGGGGTGGGGGCCCCGGCCTCTGGACGATAGGCCTGGGCTGCGCCCTCTGTGGTCGGGAAGAGCCGTGGGTCGAGGTGGTGCGGGAAGAGGACGGGAGCTACAGGGCC
>Ga0256830_1001590_pt1 | contig 15867 bp, 13 predicted proteins | sample 128326metaG_FD_190537 | JGI IMG/M metagenome (GOLD analysis project Ga0256830, IMG submission 190537) | Hydrothermal vent microbial communities from Lau Basin, Pacific Ocean - 128-326 | ecosystem: Environmental > Aquatic > Marine > Hydrothermal vents | place: Pacific Ocean: Lau Basin | collected... | reverse complement strand
GGTGGTCCCGGGAACGCTCCTCGCGAGCTTCGGAGTCGCGACCCTGCTCGCCTCCCGCGACGGGTTCCGCCGCGCCATGGCCGTCGTCCTGGTCGGCACGCCCATCCTCCTCTGCGCCGTGGCCCATGCCACCGGTTTCGAGGACCCGCGCCAGTTCGTCGCCGAGTACCAGTACCACGCCGCCAACTCGCTCAACCGGCAGAAGCGCTACCACGAGGCGCTGCCCCGCTACGACGTGGCCCTCACCCGGGGCTACCAGGTGCCGATCGCCTTCGCCGAGCGCGGCTCGGTGAAGCAGGTCCTCGGCATGGAGGCGTTCCAGGCCGGCGACCGCCAGGCGGCGGTGCGCTGGTATCGCGAGGCCCTGCCCGACTTCGACCTCGCGCTGCGCGGCAATCCCAACCTGGTGGGCGCGTGGTTGAGCAAGGGCGACCTCCTGCTCAAGCTCGGGCGCTACGACGAAGCGGAGCGGGCGCTCCAGCAGGCCCTCCAGGTCGCGCGGCGCACCGGCGACCAACGCGCAGCCTCCATCGCGACCACCCTCTTGAGCCAGCTCGAGCAGGTCCGAAGCGGCGGAGGGAACCCCCAACCCCGATAGACCGGTCGCCGATGGACCGGTAGAGCCGCGGAACCGATGCCCCACCCCCCAGCCCCCAGGAAGGAACCCGCGCCGCTGCCGCGTGAGCTCCGCGCCCGCGAGGCGCGGTGGCGCTGCCCGGCGTCGTGGATCCCGCCGCGACGCAGTCACCGTGAGGCGGTCACTCCCGACGAGCGGCTGTTCGGCCAGGAGCGGGCGCTGACGGCCCTCCAGCTCGGCATCTCGCTGGACGCCCCGGGCTACAACGTGTTCGTCACCGGGCTCGGCGGCATCCAGCGCTCCGAACTCCTGGTGGAGCTGCTCGAGCGCATGGAGCTCCACTGCGCCGAGCCGCGCGACCACGTCTTCGTCCACCACTTCCAGAACCCGCTCGAGCCCAAACACCTCGCGCTGCCGCCGGGCGGCGGACCGCGGCTGGCCGAGGGCATGACCCGGTGGGTGCACGCCCTGCGCACCGAGCTGCCGAAACTGCTGCGCAGCAAGGAGCACGTCGAGCGCCGCCACCGGCTGTTCCGCCGCTACCAGCGGGCCGAGAGCCAGCTGTTCCGCCGACTCGGCAGGAAGGCCGAGGCCCGGGGCCTGGCGCTGGTCGAGGTCGAGGGCGAGCGCGGCCGGCGCCGCGACCTGCATCCGGTGGTCGGAGGCGAGGCGGTGGACCCGGACGCGCTGCGCAAGCGCATCGAGGCGGGCGACGCGCCGCCGGAAGCGGCCGCGCTGCTCGAGGAACGCGACCGACTGCTGCCCGAACTCGACCGCGCCCGTCACAAGGCGCGGGCCCTGGGGCTGCGGCTGATCCGCGAGAGCCAGGCGCTCGACGAGGGCGTCATCCAGGAAGCGGTCGAGGACCTGACCCTGGCGCTGGCCGAGGAGCTGGAAGCCGACGAGGCGCTCGGCGCCTGGCTCGGCGACTGCGCCCGCTTCGCCCTGGAGCGCAGCCGGCTGTTCCTCGGCGGGAAGGTCGAGGAGGAGGACGAGGAGAAGGCGCGCCCCGGGCTCGAGGTGTTCCGGGTCAACGTGGTGCGGAGCTCCCCGGGCGACCTCTGCCCGGTGGTCTACGAACCGCACCCGAACTACGCCAACCTGTTCGGCACCGTGGAGCGCCACATGCTGCGGCGCGGGCCGGGCTGGATCCACATGGCGGTGCGCCCGGGCACGCTGCTCGACGCCGACGGCGGCTTCCTGGTGCTGGATGCCCGCGACGTCATCAAGGAGGCGCAGGTGTGGCGCGCGCTCAAGCGCACCCTGCAGACCGGGGAGCTGGCGGTGCACGCGCTCGAGAACCTGTCGCCGCTCGGCGTCACCGGAGCCCGACCGCAGCCCCTGCCGCTGCGCGTCAAGGTGGTGCTGGTCGGCGACGAAGGGCTCTACGAACACCTCCACGACCAGGACTTCGACTTCCCCAACGTGTTCAAGGTCAAGTCCGAGTTCGAGGACTCGGTGCCCCTGACCCGTGAGCACGTCGCCGCGCTGGTGCGCACGCTGCGCGACTTCGGCCAGCGCGAGGGGCTCCTGCCGCTGCACCGCAGCGGGCTGCAGGCCCTCGTGGAACGCGCGGTGCGCGACGCCGACCGGCGCAACCGCTTGTCCACCCGGATCGCCGTGCTCGGCGACTTCGCGCGTGAGGCCGGCTTCTTCGCGCTCCGCGAGGGGGCGCCGAACATCAAGCGCGAACACGTCGAGGCGGCGCGGCGTCACTTCCGCGCCATGCACGCCTCGGAGGCCGAATGGCACCAGCGATCCATCCTCGAGGGCACCACCGTCGTCGAGACCACCGGCGAGCGCGTCGGCGTGGTCAACGCGCTGACCGTGGTCCGTCTCGGTCCGCTGTCCTTCGGACGCCCGGCGCGGGTCTCGTCCATGGTCGGAGCCGGCGACGAATCGCTGCAGAGCCTGGACCGTGAGGTGGACCTCGCCGGCAACATCCACAACAAGGGGCTGCTGCAGCTGGAGAACGTGCTGCGTCATCGCTACGGCCAGGAACGGCCGCTGCCGGCGCGGATGAGCCTGGTGTTCGACCAGAGCTACGGCCCCGTGGACGGCGATTCGGCCTCCACCACCGAGTTCTACGCGGTGGTGTCGTCCCTGTCCGGGCTGCCGCTGCGTCAGGACGTCGCGGTCACCGGCGCCATCGGGATGCGCGGCGAGGTGCTCGCGGTGGGCGGCGTCGACGAGAAGGTGGAGGGCTGGTTCCGGCTGTGCGCCGAGCGGGGGCTGACCGGCACGCAGGGGGTCCTGCTGCCTTGCGCGAACCTGGACGACCTCATGCTGGCCGACGAGGTGGTCGAGGCGATCGAGGAGGGGCGCTTCCACCTCTGGGTCGCCGACCACGTGGACCAGGGGCTGGCGCTGCTGACCGGCCGCCCGGCGGCGGAGGTGGACGAGAAGGTGCGCGCGCGCCTCGAGGCGCTGCGCAAGGCGGGCAAGGACGAGGACGACGATGGGCCCAAGGGCGGCGACGACGGCGCCTCGGGAGAGGGCGGCGACGGAGCGCGGTCGGGACGGGGCTAGAATGGGGGCCCCGACGGCCGCCATGCGCATCCTCGACCCCCACGTCCACTGCTACTCGCGGACCACCGACGACTACGAGGCGATGTACCTCGCAGGCGTCCGGGCCGTGGTCGAGCCGTCGTTCTGGCTCGGCCAGCCCCGCACCTCGGCGGGCACCTTCCGCGACTACTTCCTCTCCATCCTCGAGTTCGAGCGCAGCCGGGCCGCCGACTTCGGCATCACCCACCGCTGCACCATCGGGCTCAACCCGAAGGAGGCCAACGACGAGCGCCTCGCGGCCGAGGTCCTGGAGATGCTGCCGGAGTTCGCGCGGCGCCACGGCGTGGTCGCCATCGGCGAACTCGGCTACGACGCCATCACCCCCGCCGAGGAGAAGGCCTTCGTCGCCCAGGTCGAACTGGCCATGGAGCTCGGGCTTCCGATCCTGGTCCACACCCCACACCGCGACAAGCGGCGCGGCACGCTGCGCAGCATGGACGTGCTCGCCGACCTCGGCGTGGACCCGGGGATGGTGGTCGTGGACCACTCGACCGAGGAGACGACGCGGGACATCCTCGAGCGCGGCTACTGGGCGGGGCACACCGTGTACCCCGAGACCAAGCTGACCGCACCGCGCTTCCGCAACCTGTTCCTCGAGTTCGGCACCGAGAGGATGTTGCTCGACTCGAGCGCCGACTGGGGCAAGGCCGACCCCTTGAGCGTGCCGAAGACGCTGGCCCACCTGGAGCGCCACGGCGCCGACCGCGCCGACCTGCAGCGCCTGGTCTGGGACAACCCCATCGCCTTCTTCGGGGCCCATCGGCTCGACCTGCCGGAGGGCGGCGAGCGCCCCGCCGGCGAGGGGGCGACGCACTCGTCCATCCGCGAGGAACACGTGAGCCGTCCCGCCGGCGCCTCGTGATCCGCCTCCTGCCCACTCTGCTCCGCCACCTGGTGACCACCCCCGAGCTGCCCGCCGTCGGCTCTCCGGCCCCCGCCTGGGAGGCCGAGGACCACACCGGTCGCCGCTGGAGCGCGGAAGCGCTGCGCGGCGAGCGCTACCTGGTCTGGTTCTACCCCAAGGCGATGACGCCCGGCTGAACCAACGAAGGCCGCGGGTTCCGTGATCGGATCCGCGACTTCGAGGAGCGCGGCGTCGTCGTGCTCGGCGCCTCCTTCGACCCACCGGAGCGCAACGCCCGCTTCGCCGAGGAGGAAGGCTTCCCCTTCCCCCTCCTGACCGCGCCGAGGTCCATGGCCGAGGCCTTCGGCGCCGCGGGCGACGGCGACGCCTTCACCCGCCGCGTCTCGGTCCTGGTCGCCCCGGACGGCACCGTCGAGGCGACCTGGCACGTCAGGGACCCCGCCGCCCACGCGGCGGTGGTGCTGGAGCGGCTGTCCGACCGGCCCTGACGGAAACTGGCCCTCGCGGGTGTGCCCGCCGTTCCCGGCCTCCGGGGAATCCCAGGGGCGCACCGCCCCCCCCCCACTCCCGGGCCGACGACGCCGACCTCCCCGACCCGGGCGCGGAGGGAGGCCACTCCGCCCCGACACACTCGGGAGGGCCAGTCTCCGCTACTCGCGCGGGGCCTCCCCGACGACCACCGGCACCTCCCGGATCTCCCGCCGCGAGAGCACCTTCAGCCGCACCCTCTGCCCCGGCTCCACCGCGCCGATGCGGGCGCGCACCTGGGTCGCGTCGGTGACCTCCACGCCGTCGATGGCGAGGATGACGTCACGGAGCTCGAGACCGGCGCGGTCGGCGGGACCGTCGGGGACGATCTCGACGATGGTCGCCCCGTAGGGACGCTCGAGGCCGAGCAGGCGCGCGGTGTCCGCGCTCACCGACTCGACCTTGACGCCGAGCCGGCCGCGACGCACGTAGCCGTGCTCGGCCAGGTCGGCGGTGAAGCGCCGCGCCAGCGCCGAGGGCACGGCGTAGCCGATGCCGCTCCACGACGGCGCGCCCTCGGTGGCGCCGATGGCGGTGTTGATGCCGACCACGCGCCCCTGCATGTCCACCAGGGGGCCGCCCGAGGAACCGCGGTCGATGAAGGCGTCGAACTGGATGAAGTCCTCGTAGGCGTCCTCGCCCTGGCGCAGCCGGCGGTGCAGGGCGCTGACCACGCCGAGGCTGGTGGTCCCCTCCAGGTTGAGCGGACTGCCCACCGCCATGACGAGGTCGCCGGGCCGGAGGTCGTCGCTGTCGCCCCAGGCCAGCTGGCGCCGTGCCGCCCCCGCGGGGATCCGCAGCACGGCGAGGTCCGACTTGGGGTCGGTCCCCAGCACCTTGCCCTCGAACCGCCGCCCGTCGTGCAGCACCACGGTGGCCCGCGGCTCCTCGCGCACCACGTGCTGGTTGGTGACGACCAACCCCCGGAAGGCGTCGACCACGAAACCCGACCCCTCGCCCGCGACCAACTGCTCGCCCTCGTGGTGGCGGACCTCGATGGTCACGGTGGCGTCGGCGACCCGCTCGGCGAGGTCGGCGATGGCGTCGGACAGGGCGACCAGGTCCACCTCGGGGGGCGGCACGGGGTCGCTGCGCAGGCTGCCGGCGGCGAACGCCAACGCGGAGGCGCCGAGGACGAGGATGGCGAGGGGGGCGGGACGGAAACGCATCTCCCCCTCACTACGGCATCCGCGGGGCCGCGCAGCGGTCTTTTCCGAAAGGATCCGGTTCCGCATGCCGTCTATCGTAGGGCCGTGCGCCGCCCCGCCACCCCCCTCCTGGGGCTCGCCGCCCTCGTCCTCGGCGGCGTCCTGGCCTGGTTGCTGTTCGCCGGGCCGGGGGGCCCGGACGCCGCCTCCGTCGGCGGCGGGCCCGAGGGGCGGCCCGCCCCGGACGCCGTCGGCGCGGAAGCGGCGGGCGAAGCCGCCGGCGCCGAGGTCGCCCCCGACCGGGACGTGGACCGCGCTTCGGTCGAGGACGTCGCCGCCGGCGCCGGCGCCGATGCCGCCGCCGGCCTCGCCACCTTGAGGCTGCGGCTGGTGGATGGCGACGGCCACCCGGTGGCCGGCGTCGCCGTCGAGGCGAAGGGCGCCGACGCATCCGTCCGCGGGGTCTCGGACGCAGCGGGGCGCGTCGTCCTCCGCGTGCCCCCGCTCGCCGCGCTGCGCCTGACCACCGACGCCGCGACGTGGTGGGCCCCGGCGCAACGGGTGTCGACGCCCCCGGCCGGCGGCGAGCAGGACCTCGGCCCCTGGGCGCTCGCCCCCACCGCCCGCCTCGAGGTCCAGGTCCGCGACCCGGAAGGCGCGCCGGTGGCCGACGCCGTGGTCCGCCTCCTGCCCTCCCGGGACGGGGGCGCGTTCGGCTGGTCCGGCGGCTTCGAGGCCTTCGGCGTCGGCGGCGGAGCCCGGGCGACGACCGACGAAGCGGGACGGGCGGAGCTCTCGGTCGAGACCGAGGGCCGCTTCCGGCTCGTCGTCGAGGCCGCTGGGTTCCCCCCGAAGACGGTCGAGGGCATCCGCCCCGCGCACGGCGCCGAGGCGCCACGGGTCGAGGTCGCCCTCGAGCCGGGGCGCACCCTCACCGGCCGCGTGGTGGACGCCGACCGCCGGCCGGTCGCCGGGGCCAGCGTGTGGTTGCGCCTCGTCGGCGCCGAGGCCGTGCCCTTCTCCGGCTTCCTCCTCGCGGCGGGCCCCTCCGACGACGGCGTGACCACCGACGACGAGGGCCGCTTCCGCCTCGGAGGTCTGCCCGACGACGGCGGCCCCGAGGCCGTGCACGCCGTGGTCCTCGCCCGCGCCCCCGGCGTCGGGGAGGGCCTGCTCGCGTGGACCCCCGACCTGCGTGATCCGGTGGTCGTCCTGCGCCCGCGCGCTTCCCTGCAGGGGCGCGTCCTCGACCCGGAGGGCGCACCGGTCGCCGACGCCCTGGTGCGCGCCCGCCTCGAGGCCAGGGAGGGTTGGGGCGATTGGAACGACTCCTGGGAGACCCGAACCGACGCGGAGGGGAGCTTTCGCTTCGACGACCTGCCGCCCGAGCCCCTGCGGGTGCTGGCCGAGGCCGGCGCCCGGCGGAGCGCGGAGCTGGCCGTGGATCCGACCCGACCGGGGGCGACGCTGGAGCTGCGCCTCGGCCCCGCCGCCGGTCTGACCCTCCGTTTCGTGGACGTCGGAGGACGGCCGGTGCCCGGAGTGGAGGTCCGACTGACGCGACCGGGCGCGGACCGGGCCGAAAAGGTGCAGATCGTGTTCGACGATGCGGACGAGGTTCCGCTCGAGGACGCGTCCGCTTCGGCCGTCGAGCCCCGGGTCTCCGACGAGGAGGGGCGCGCCCACTGGCCGGCGCTGGCCGACGGCGAGTGGACCGCCCGGGCCGTCGCCCCCGACGGCACCACCTTCGTCCACCCCTTCACCCGCAGCATCGGCCTGCAGGAAGAGGAGGTCGTCGTGCCCGAACCGGGTTTCCTGGTCGTCGAAGCGGCCGACTCCGCCGGCGAGCCGGTCGTCGGGCTGGAGCTGACCGTGACGGCGGCGGAGACCGACGGCCTCACGCGCACGGCGACCACCGATGCGGTCGGCCGGGCGGCCTTCCCGCCCCTCGCCCCCGGCGCCTGGGAGCTCCGCCACCGCGCCGAGGCCGACGACGGCGGCGGCGCCGTGATCCTCTTCATGGAGCCGGAGGAGGAGGACGCGCCCGCCGAGGCAGACGCCGTCGAACGCCTCGTCGTCCGGCCGGGCGAGGTCCTGGTGCACCGCCTGGTCCTGGACGCGCTGGCGCAGCCGGTGGTGCGCGTGGTCCGCCACGGCGCCGGGGTGCCCGGGGTCCGCATCCGGGTGCGCCGCCCGAACGCCGGCGCCGGGATCTGGGAGAGCGGGGCCGGCCGCTACCGCACCGACGGTCGCGGCGAGGTGGTGCTGCCGCCCCTGCCGCCGGGCCGCTGGGAGGTCGCGGCGACGCCGCCCGGAGAGGCGCCCCCGACCAGCGTCGAGGTGGAGCTCGGCCCCGGACGCCACGAGGTCGAGGTCCGCTTGTCGGGGGCGGTCGTCGAGGGCGTCGTCTCCGACGGCTCCGGTCCGGTGGCGGGGGCCGAGGTGTCGCTCTCGGCCTGGCAGCCGCCGGGCGAGGACGAGGACAGCAGGGCCCAGGGCGTCGCCATGGTCACGGTCGTAGGCGCGGATGGGGGCATCCACATGCGCACCGTGACGGCGGGCTCCTCCCGCACCACCATCCGCAGCGACACCGAGGGGCGCTGGCGCTTCGAGGACGTCCCGCCGGGCCGCTGGCAGGTGACCGCCGAGGCGCCGGAGCGGGCGCCGGCCGCCTCCGCCCCGGTGGTGGTCGAGGGGGGCGGCGCGGTGGAGGTCCCGCCGCTGGTCCTGTCCCCGGGAGCGGTCATCCGCGGCCGGGTGCGCGGGTGGACCCCGCTGCCGCCGGACGCCCCCGACGACGAGGTCTTCTCCCACGGCTGGCAGTCCTCGGTCCAGCTGCTCCGCGGCGGGCGCCTGCTCGAGGTCTCGCTGCCGGACGCCGAGGGCCGCTACCGCTTCGCCGGCCTGGCCGCCGGCGCCTACTCCGTCACCCTCATCGGGAAGCCCCCCGTCGAGGTCGAGGTCGGCCCCGGCGAGGAAGTGGTCGTGGACGTCGGCGGCGACTGACCGCGGGGGCGCCGCGCCGCGGGGGAGCAGGATGACGCACCGCCGGCGCGTCGAGCCGTCTTTCCCCTTTCCCCGACGGGACGACGCCCTACAATCCGCGGCTCCGGCGCCCGGCGCCCCGCCTTCGGGAGGACCCGTCGCCCGACGCCTGCGCTTTCGGCTCCACTCCCCGTCCACCCGCGCCAACCCAGATGTCGGTGATCCGCATCAAGAAGGGCCTGGACCTGCCCATCCCAGGCTCCGTTTCCGACCTCACCCTCCAGGAGGCCGCCGAGCCGGCCCGTGTGGCCCTGCTCCCCCAGGAAGTCCCCGGCGCCAAGGCCCAGCTCCTGGTCCAGGAAGGCGACCGGGTCGCGGTCGGCACTCCGCTCTACTGCGACCGTAGGAACCGCCGCGTGCACCACGTTTCGCCGGCGGCCGGCGTGGTCGAAGCCGTCCACCGCGGCGAGCGGCGCAAGGTGCTCTCGATCGTGGTCCGGGTGGACGACTTCGAGACGCGCCACGCCGAGGTCGGCCCGATGGACCCGACCGCGGTGTCGCGCGAGGAACTCGCGGCGCACCTCCAGCAGCACGGGCCCTGGGCGTCGCTGCGCGAACGCCCGTACGGGCACGTGGCCCACGCCGAGGAGACGCCCTTCGCCATCTTCGTCACCGCCATCGACACCGAGCCCAACGCAGTGTCGCCGCGGATCCTGCTGGAGGGACGAGAAGCCGCCTTCCGCACCGGCCTGACGGCGATGACCCGGCTCACCGACGGCGACGTCCACCTCTGCACCGCGGCCGACGAGGACTGGTTCCCGTTCAAGGCCGAGGGCGACGTGCTCGTTCCCGGCGTGGTCCACACCGCGTTCGAGGGGCCGCACCCGGCGGGCCTGGTCGGCACCCACGTCCACTTCCTGGCGCCGGTGGGCGCCGAGCGCAAGGTGTGGCACGTCCACGCCCAGGACCTCGCCGACCTCGGCGACTTCCTGCTCACCGGACGCTGGACCACGCGGCGAAAGCTGCCGGTGACCGGCCCCGCCGCGCAGCCGCCGAGCCTGCTGACGGTGCGCCCCGGCTCCGAGACCGGCGTCTTCGCCGGCTTCGTGGACCCGGGCATGGAAGACGTGCGCTACGTGTCGGGTTCGCTGCTGGCCGGGCGCACCGCGAACCCCGGCGACGTCGAGGGCTACCTCGGTCGCTACGCGCGTCAGCTGTCGCTGGTCTCCGACCACACCGAGCGCGAGTTCCTCGGCTGGATGCGCCCGCTCGGCCGGCGCTGGTCGTACGCCAACGTCTATCCCGCCAAGTTCCTACCCGGCGCGCGGCTGCGCTGGGACACGGACCTGAACGGCAGCCCACGCGCCATCGTGCCGATCGGGTTCTGGGAAGAGTTGATGCCGCTCGACGTCCTGCCCACGCAGCTGATCAAGGCGCTCGCCAGCGGCGACGCCTTCGGCGCCGAGGAGCTCGGCGCGCTCGAACTGTGTGAGGAGGACCTCGCGCTGTGCGAGTTCGTGGACCAGTCCAAGACCCCCATCGGCGCGCTGCTGCGCCGCACCCTCGACCGGCTCGCCAAGGAGTACCACGGGTGAAGTTCCTCCGCCGCCAGCTCGACCGGATCGCCCCGCTCTTCGAGGAGGGCGGGCGCCTCCAGAAGCTCTATCCCCTCTACGAGGCGCTCGACTCGTTCCTCTACTCGCCGGGGACCCGGACCGCCACCGCCCCCCATGTCCGCGATGCGAACGACCTCAAGCGCACCATGATCACGGTGGTGATCGCGCTGACGCCGGTCACGCTCTGGACCCTGTTCAACACCGGCTGGCAGGCGATGCTGGCCGACCGAGCCTACGCCGACGCCGTCGCTGCCGGCTTCACCACGGGCAACGTCCTCACCGCCACGCTCATCGGCCTGAAGGCGTTCCTGCCGCTCTACCTGGTGACCATCGCCGTCGGCGGCGCCATCGAGACGGTGTTCGCGGTGGTCCGCAAGCACGACATCAACGAGGGCTTCCTGGTCACCTCGCTGCTGTTCCCACTCATCCTCCCACCGACGCTGCCGCTGTGGCAGGCCGCCCTCGGCATCACCTTCGGCGTCCTCATCGGCAAGGAGATCTTCGGCGGCACCGGGATGAACGTGCTGAACCCGGCGCTGACCGGGCGCGCCTTCCTGTTCTTCGCCTACCCCGGCGAGATCTCGGGCGAGGTCTGGCGGCTGATGCCCGGCGACCCCGGCCGGCTGGTGGACGGGGTCAGCGGCGCCACCACCCTGGCCCGCTGGTACGAGGGCGCCGTCCCCGGTTCGGACCACTCCTGGTGGGAGGCCTTCGTCGGCCTGACGCCGGGCTCGATGGGCGAGACCTCGACCCTGCTCTGCCTGGTGGGCGCCCTGATCCTGATCCTGTCCAAGGTCGGATCGTGGCGCATCATGCTCGGCTGTCTGCTCGGCCTGGTCACGGTGGGTTCGCTGCTGAACCTGTTCGCCGTCAACTCCTACATGGCGGTGCCGTGGTACTGGCACCTCGTGGTCGGCGGCTTCGCCTTCGGCGCCGTGTTCATGGCCACCGACCCGGTGTCGGCTGCGCAGACCGACCTCGGTCGCTGGATCTACGGCTTCCTCATCGGCGCGCTGGTGCTGTTGGTCCGCGTGCTGAACCCGGCCTACCCCGAGGGGATGATGCTCGCCATCCTCTTCATGAACGTCTTCGCCCCCACCATCGACCACTTCGTGACGCGGGCCAACGTCCGCAGGAGGCAGCGGCGCCTTGGACTTCAGTAACCGCTACATCATCGGCTTCTCGCTGGCGCTGTGCCTGGTGTGCTCGCTGGCGGTGAGCTCCGTCGCCGTCGCCCTCAAGGACCGGCAGGAACTCAACAAGCGGCTCGACCAGCAGGTCAAGGTGCTGGCGCTGGCCGGGCTGCTTCCGGAGGAGGGCAAGCCCTCGCCGGAGGAGGCGGTCCGCCTGTTCGAGGAGAAGGTGAAGCTCCTCCTCGTGGACCGGACCACCGGTGAGCACCTCGGCGAAGTCGCCTTCGGCGAGGTCGACCCCGTCGCCGAAGCGAAGGACCCGGCGACCAGCGCCAGCCCCTCCGACCCGGCAGCCCGGGAAGCCCAGATCCGGCGGGTCCCGAACCGACTCCTCGTGTTCGTCGCCTCGACCGAGGAGGGTGAGGTCCTGGTCCTCCCCATCTGGGGCAATGGCCTGTGGAGCACGATGTACGGCTACCTGGCCCTGGACGGCCGGCGCCCGGTGGTGGACGGCATCGTCTTCTACCAGCATGGCGAGACCCCTGGACTCGGCGGCGAAATCGACAACCCCGGCTGGCGCGCACAGTGGCCCGGCAAGGAGTTCTGGGACTCCGAGGGCAACGTCGTCGTCGAAGTCGTCAAGAGCGGCCACGTACGCGACCCCAAGCATCAGGTCGACGGCATCTCCGGAGCCACCCTGACCAGCCGCGGCGTGGACGCCACGGTGCGGTTCTGGCTCGGTCCCGAGGGCTACGGTCCCTTCCTGAAACGACACTACCAGGAGGCCTCGCGATGAGCGCTGACTACAAGGAGGTCCTGCTCGGACCGCTGTCCATCAAGAACCCCATCACCATCCAAGTGCTGGGCATCTGCTCGGCGCTGGCGGTGACCACGCAGATGAAGACGGCGCTGGTGATGAGCGCTGCGGTCATCGGGGTGCTCGGCAGCTCGAACTTCATCATCTCGACGCTGCGGAACCGCATCCCCGGCAGCGTCCGCGTCATCACCCAGCTGGCGGTCATCGCCTCGCTGGTGATCATCGCCGACCAGATCCTGAAGGCGTTCCTCTACGACATCTCGAAACAATTGTCGGTCTTCGTCGGCCTGATCATCACCAACTGCATCGTGATGGGCCGCGCCGAGGCCTTCGCCATGGCCAAACCGCCGTTCCTCAGCCTGCTCGACGGCATCGGCAATGCGCTCGGCTACAGCTTGATCCTGATGACCGTCTCCTTCTTCCGGGAGTTCCTCGGCTCCGGCACCGTGTTCGGTCACGAGGTCATGGCCACGGTCCACGACGGCGGCTGGTACGTTCCGAACGGCCTGATGATCCTGTCGCCGGGGGCGTTCTTCCTGATCGGAATCCTGATCTGGATCCAACGCACCCTCAAACCGGAACTCCAAGAGGATGCCAACTAGGAGCGCAGCGATGGAGCTCTTCAACCTGTTCCTGAAGGCCACGTTCATCGAGAACATGGCCCTGGCCTTCTTCCTCGGCATGTGCTCGTTCCTGGCCGTATCCAAGAAGGTCGAAACCGCGATCGGACTCGGCGCCGCGGTGGTGTTCGTGCTCACCGTGACCACGCCCTTGAACCACCTCATCCACCAGCTGCTCCTCGCGCCGGGCGCGCTCACCTGGGTTTCGCCTTCGCTGGCCACGGTGGACCTGTCGTTCCTGTCGTTCATCGCCTACATCGCAACCATCGCGGCCGTGGTCCAGATCGTCGAGATGACCATCGACCGCTTCTCGCCCAAGCTCTACGCGGCGCTGGGCGTGTTCCTGCCCCTGATCGCGGTCAACTGCGCCATCCTCGGCGGTTCGCTGTTCATGGAGCAGCGCGAGTACGACCTGCCCCAGAGCCTGGTCTACGGCTTCGGAGCCGGCTTCGGTTTCTTCCTGGCCATCGTCGCCCTGGCCAGCATCCGCGAGCGGCTCAAGTACTCGAACGTCCCACCGGGCCTACGCGGCCTGGGCATCACCTTCCTGACCACCGGACTGATGGCGATGGGCTTCATGATCTTCGCCGGCATCCGTCTCTAGGCCATGCCCGACCCCCAACTGCTCACCATCGCTCTCGGCGTCGCCGCCTTCACCGGCGTCGTCCTGCTCATGGTCTTCGTGCTGCTCGCCGCCAAGGCCAAGCTGTCGCCGGCCGGAACCGTGAAGATCGTGGTCAACGACCTCGACGATGAGCCCATCGAGACGCGTCCGGGCAGCACGTTGCTGGCGACCCTGGCCAACGCCAAGATCTTCGTCCCCTCGGCATGCGGCGGCCAGGGAACTTGCGGCGAGTGCAAGGTCCAGGTCATGGAAGGGGCAGGCGACCTGCTGCCGACGGAAGAGACGTTCATCACCCGCGCCATGGCCAAGGAGCACTACCACCTGGCCTGCCAGGTGAAGGTCAAGTCCGACATGCGCATCCAGGTGCCGGAGAGCGTGTTCGGCGCCAAGCAGTGGGAGTGCGAGGTCATCTCGAACCACAACGTGGCCACCTTCATCAAGGAATTCAAGGTCCGGCTGCCGGAGGGCGAGAAGATCGTGTTCCAGAGCGGCGACTACATCCAGATCGAGATCCCGCCGCACGACGTCTCGTTCCGTGACTTCGACGTCGAGGAGGAGTACCGCGACGAGTGGGACAAGTACGACCTGTGGCGCTACCGCTCGGTGACGAACGAGACCGTGGTTCGGGCCTACTCCATGGCCAACTATCCGGCCGAGGGTCACGACATGGTGATGCTGAACGTGCGGATCGCGACTCCACCGCCTGGCACGGAGGGTATCCCTCCGGGGAAGGGGTCGAGCTTCATCTTCAGCCGCAAGCCCGGCGACAAGGTCAAGATCTCGGGTCCGTTCGGTGAGTTCCACCTCCAGCAGACCGACCGTGAGTGCTGCTTCATCGGTGGTGGTGCGGGCATGGCGCCGCTGCGCTCGCACATCATGCGGATGTTCTACATGGACCACACCGACCGCAAGGTCACGTTCTGGTACGGAGCGCGGTCCAAGCGTGAGATCTTCTACCAGGAGGACTTCGACAAGCTCGCCGCCGAGCACGACAACTTCGACTGGCACATCGCCCTGTCGGAGCCGAAGCCGGAGGACCACTGGAAGGGGTACACCGGCTTCATCCACCAGGTGGTGTTGGACCACTACCTGTCGAAGCACCCTTCGCCGGAGGACATCGAGTACTACCTGTGCGGCCCGCCGATGATGAACAAGGCGGTGCTGAAGATGCTCGACGACCTCGGCGTGGAGCCCGAGATGATCCGTCTCGACGACTTCGGCGGATGATGCGGCGCGCGGGCCTGGCCCTGGTCCTGGTCGCATCGGCAACGGCCTGCGCCCGCCCCGAGACGAGCTCCGCCCCCACCGGGGCGGAGCTCGTCCGCCTCTCCGGGGCGACGATGGGCACGACCTGGAGCGCGGCACTGGTCGCCGATCGGACGCGGGAGCCGGAACTGGCGCGTGAGCTTCAGGAGGTCCTGGACCGGGTGGATGCGCGCATGTCCACCTATCGGCCCGATTCGGAGGTCTCGCGGTTCTCGGCACTGCCCCTCGGTCCGGACGGCACGGCTTCGCTGGAGGTCTCGGACGAAACCGCAGCCGTGGTGCGCCTCGCGCTCGAGGTCGCGGAGCGCAGCGGCGGCGCCTTCGACCCCACGGTGGGCCCCCTCGTCCGACTCTGGGGCTTCGGCCCGGACCCGGCACCCGACGGCGCGCCGCCGCCGCAGGAGCTGGCCGCGGCACGCGACCGAGTCGGCTGGCGGGCCCTGCGGGTCGAGGGCAACCGACTGGTGAAGACCCGTGAGGGCCTGGAGCTCGACCTCTCGGCGGTCGCCAAGGGGCACGCCGTGGACGCGGCGCTCGACCGGATGGCCGAGCTTGGGGTGTCCGATGCCCTGGTGGAGGTCGGCGGCGAGGTCGGCGCCCGCGGGCTGCGTCCCGGGGGCGTGCCGTGGCGGGTCGGCATCGACCTGCCGCGGGAGGGGAGCCTGCCCGGCCAGGCACTGCAGCTCGTGGTTCCGCTGTCCGACCGGGCGCTCGCGACCAGCGGCGACTACCGCAACTTCCGCATCGTGGAGGGCCGCCGGGTGGGCCATGAGATCGATCCTCGGAGCGGGCTTCCCGTCGGCCACGACCTGGCGTCGGTCTCGGTCGTCGCGCCTTCCTGCGCGCTGGCCGACGCGCTGGCCACGGCCTGCTTCGTCCTCGGCCCGGAGGAGGGGATGGCCCTGGTCTTGGACTGGGACGACGTGGAGGCGCTGCTCGTGCGTCGCACCGAGGAGGGTTTCGTGGTGGAGCGGAGCCCGGGATTCCCCGAACCGCTGGAGCGCTGACCCCGGTCCCCCCGAACGGGCGTCGGGCCGTCGGGCGGTGCAGTCAGACCTCGAAGTGGTCGCCGGAGGGATGCGCTGCGGAGGCGGCGTCGGCTCGGTCGCCGGGGCCCCG
>Ga0256830_1001589_pt1 | contig 15872 bp, 11 predicted proteins | sample 128326metaG_FD_190537 | JGI IMG/M metagenome (GOLD analysis project Ga0256830, IMG submission 190537) | Hydrothermal vent microbial communities from Lau Basin, Pacific Ocean - 128-326 | ecosystem: Environmental > Aquatic > Marine > Hydrothermal vents | place: Pacific Ocean: Lau Basin | collected... | reverse complement strand
TTAACCTTCCTGCTCTTCCAGGGCATTGAGAAACCTTCGCTCTTTTCGACAAATATTCTCGTCGTTACCATGGTCAACCTGAACATCACCCTGGCCATCCTGCTTGTTTTATTGCTTTCACGCAACCTGATTAAACTCTATTTTGAACGGCGCGTGGAACCCAATAAATCCAGCCTCAGAAGTAAATTGATTGCCGGACTGATCGGACTTTCGATGATCCCTTCGATCCTGCTCTTTGTCGTAGCCAGCGGTTTGCTGACCAGCAGTATCGACAACTGGTTTTCAATTCAAGTGGAAAAATCTTTGGATCAGTCCCTGGCAGTCGCGCAGGATTATTATGAAGAAACGGAAAAGAGCGTGGGCGCAATTTCCCGGCAAATTGCTTTGAAACTGACGCAAGGAAGACAGCTAAGAGAGAGCCACAGCCGTCTGCTACAGTTTCTCAATGAAATAAAAGCGGAACATCGGCTTTACAATCTCTATCTTTTTACACCCCAATACCAATCCTTGGCGGAAACAACGGAGGAAACCCCGGGGCCGGCAAATGAAAGTCACCGCCCAAATTCAAAACAGTTGGAAACCCTTTTTAATCAAGCAGAACACACTTCAAAACCCGAAGCAGGCGCACCTCATCTTTCAATCACCTCTACTCCGCAAGGCGATCTTGTTCGATCGATTCTTCCACTCGAAAAAAGGGGAAGACGTCTCGCCATTCTTGTAGTTGATCACCTCATCCCTTCGCTACTGGTCGGAAAAATGGAGGGCATCAAGAAATCCGTCCAGGAGTATAAACAATTAAAGGCATTTAAAAATCCGATTAAAGGCAGTTACATCCTTTCGTTTTTGATTATTGTTTTTCTGATTATTTTCTCCGCCACTTGGTTCGGACTTTATCTGGCAAAAAATATCACGGTCCCCATTCAAAAACTCGCGGAAGGCACACAAGCCATTGCGCAAGGCGACCTTGACGTCCAGATTGACGTGCGGGCGACGGATGAACTGGGCATCCTCGTGGATTCTTTTAATAAAATGACGGCCGATTTAAAAAACAGTCAACACAAGGTTGCGGAGGCGACACAATCGCTGATGGCCTCCAACAAAGAACTTGAAGGGGTCTTGACCAATATTGCGGCGGGCGTTATTTCCGTAAATGAAAAAGGGATCATCACGACCTTTAATCCCTCTGCCGAAAAAATTCTGGGGGTCGCGGCAAACGACGCCATCCATCACAACTACATCGATTTTTTTTCCCATCGCGGCATGAAAGCCATCACAAGCCCGCTTCAAAAAATTCAGGAAAAAGGCAAAGAATCCCTTCAGGAAGAAGTGGTTTTGGATATAAAAAGTCAACTCTCCATCCTGCGCATGGTGCTCTCCGTCTTGCATGGCACGGATCGTTATTTCCTCGGATATGTTATTGTTTTTGATGATTTAACCGAGCTGATCCGGGCACAAAAACTGGCCACTTGGCAGGAAGTGGCGCGACGCATTGCCCACGAAATCCGAAACCCGCTGACACCCATCCAACTTTCGACAGAACGTCTTCGGAAAAAGTATTTTCAGGGTTCGGATGATTTTGACCGCATCTTTAACGAATCAACCCAGATTGTCATTAATGAGGTCCACGGCTTGAAAATGCTCGTGGATGAATTTTCGGATTTTGCCCGCATGCCTCCCCCGCGTTGCAGCCTCCAGGAAATCGAACCTATCTTGAAGGAAGTGATTTCGCTCTATCAAAGCGGACACAAAGACATCCGGGTGCAATCGGCCTTTGATCCGGCCGTGCCCGCCATGAATATCGACCGGGAGCAAATCAAGCGCCTTTTCCTCAATCTTTTTGAAAATGCGGTGACCTCGATGCAAAGCCACGGCCTAATTACCGTCCGCACACAGTGCGACCCCCTGCAAAAAAAAGTACGCGTGGCCGTGTCCGATGAAGGCATCGGCATTCCACCCGAAGATTTGGATAAGCTTTTTTTGCCTTATTTTTCAAGGTCGAAAACAGGGACGGGCCTGGGGCTTGCGATTGTGAACCGCATCGCAACCGACCATAACGCACAAATCCGTGTAACCGCGCGTCAGCCGAAAGGCACGACGATTACGATTGAATTTTCTGTATAGGACGCAGCATCTCCTAAAAGGAGTCCCATGTCTGAAACCATCCTCATTGTGGACGACGAACCGGCCATTTTAAGCACCCTTTCCGGTATTTTGTCCGACGAAGGCTACGAAGTCCAGACCGCGGAAAGCGGCCTGGAGGTTATCCCCATGGTGCAAAGCACACCGCCCGCACTGGTATTGCTTGATATCTGGATGCCGGAACCCGACGGCATCGAAACCCTGCAACGCTTGAAAACCTTCCTGCCCAACCTGATCGTCATTATGATGTCGGGACACGGCTCGATCGAAACCGCAGTCAAAGCCATTAAATTGGGGGCCTATGATTACATCGAGAAACCGCTTTCCCTCGAAAAAGTCGTTCTGATGGTCAAACATGCCTTAAATGAATTCCACTTACGGGAAGAAAACCGCTCTCTGAAACAACTCGTCGCAAAAAAATATGAAATGGTCGGCGCCAGTCGCGCCATTTTGCGTTTAAAAGAACAAATTCGTATGGCTGCGCCTTCCCAAAGCCGCGTCTTGATTTCCGGAGAAAACGGCACGGGAAAAGAGCTGGTCGCCCGCAGCATCCATGCGGAAAGCCCCAGGCGCAACGCCCCGTTTTTAGAAGTCAATTGCGCTGCCATTCCGGAAAACCTCATCGAAAGCGAACTCTTCGGTTATGAAAAAGGCGCCTTTACCGGCGCATCTCAGCGCAAAAAAGGCCAATTCGAACTGGCTTCGGGCGGGACCCTTTTTCTGGATGAAATTGGAGACATGACCCTGCCGACACAGGCCAAGGTGCTAAGGGCGCTCCAGGAAGAAGCCTTCATGCGCGTCGGAGGACACGAACGGGTCCATGTGGATGTGCGGGTCATCGCCGCATCCAATAAAGATCTGCCGACAGAAATCAAAGCCGGGCGCTTTCGGGATGATCTGTATTACCGTCTCAATGTTATTCCCCTGCATGCACCCCCCTTGCGCGAACGTGCGGATGATATTCCCCTCTTAATCTCCTACTTCATCAAACAAGTTGCCGAAGAGCAAGGTATTCGCCCGAAACGGCTCACCTCCGAAGCCTTTGATTTGATAAAACGCTATTTTTGGCCGGGAAACGTGCGCGAATTAAAAAACGTCGCAGAACGATTGCTCATCATGGCCCCTACACCCATTATCACCTCACACGACATTCCCGATTTCATCAAAGAGGCAAGCGGGCAGACACACGACACGGTTTCAATTCAAAAAAACGCTCAGGGCATCATCGGCCCCAAACCCCTGAAAGAAGCAAGAAGCGCCTTTGAAAGAGCGCATATTTTGGCTGCACTCACGGAAAAGGACTGGAACATTCCACAAACCGCAGAAGCCCTTCACATCGAAAGAACCCATCTTTACCGAAAAATGAAGCTGCTTGGCATTAAAGCCCCTACGGAAAACCCATCCTGAAACCCGGTTTTCTGAAATTACCGTAAATCACATCCTCTGTTCAAAACTTCATCTGGACACATCGCTATAAAACGATATAAGTTACAATATATTCTCGCAGTATTTTGTCGAGGCGTCCTGTAAGATAATACAATCTATATCATTTCTGTCTTGACGTATATTTTTATACTTTTCAATCGTTTGATCAGCATTGAGACTTTTAGGCCCCAGTGAAAAAGGGAGGTCTCCTAAATCATTTATCAAACACAGAAAAGGTCCTTATTCAATTGACTCTCCCTCAGTCTTTATCTAAATCTAATCCGTTCGCTTTTAAATAAAAGACTCGGGTCTTTGATTTCTGTGTAAGTACAGTTTGCAACACTTCATTCTATTGACACTTAGGGCAAGATCATGAATATAACCGACTATTTCAACACCCATTTTGAAATAGTGCCTGCCGATACGAACGATTTATTAGAAGAAGTTCTGAAACTCAGATATCAGGTTTTTTGTGTCGAAACAACGATTTTAAATAAAAGAAAGCATAGTAATTGTAGAGAGCGCGATCAATACGATAACCGTTCTGCCCACCGCCTTATTCGACATAAAGAGACAGGACTCTATGTAGCGTCAGTCAGGTTGGTTCTACATGATCCTGACGATCCCAAGAACCTGTTTCCAATCGAAAAATTTTGTAGCAATTTTTTTTACAAGGGAGATGTTCTAACAAAAAATCTTCCAAGAGAATCGCTTTGCGAAGTTTCTCGTTTTTTGATTTCAAAAGAACGGCAAAAAGAAATATCGAATGCAAATGCCTTAAAAGGAGAAAATCACCGCACTAAAATTGTCTTTCGGCGAAAAGACGGTCTTCTGTGCTACCTGGTTCTATTCGGGCTCATTAGTTCCGTTATTCATACAGCCTTAGAGAAAAACCGCCCTAATTGGTATGTATGTGTCGAACCATCGCTTTTCCGACTCCTTAAACAGTTCGGAATTGTATTCACTCCCATTGGCCCTTCATTCGATTACAACGGACAAAGACTGCCTTGCTTCGGCACAACAGAGTCCGTATTAAACGGAATTCATCAATATCGCCCTGACCTCTGGAAGTTTGTCACTCAAGGAACTCCTACAATACCAATAAAATATTCACAAGAACTAGAAGCACGCCTAGGCATCAAACATATATGAGATCTTTGCTTAGAGTTGCGATAGTCTTTTTCCTGTTCACCGCCTTTCCTAAAGTTCATGCCCAAGAGGTTGTCGTCCATTCAAGTGTCAAGCAGGAGAGCATTTCAAGAAACACCCTCCGGGCAATCTTTGGCATGCGTCACCGAAAATGGCCCGACGGATTTCCGATTAAGGTTTTTGTCCTCAGAGACGATGCCTCGCTGCACATCTCATTTTCCAAGTCTATCCTATATATCTTTCCGTACCAGCTCAGAAGAGCTTGGGACCGCCAAGTTTATTCCGGAACCGGGCAGGCTCCGAACGAAGTCGAATCGATAGAAGAAATGCGTAAAAAAATCGCCGACACTCCCGGCGCAATTGGGTATTTACCCCTGCCGGAAAACCATGAAAATGAAGTAGATACCGCGTTGAGGGTGCTGCATGTTCGTTAAGGGATCAAGACTGATCACAATCATATCTGCTTCATGTTTTCTTTTCCTGAAAAGCATCGTAACACCCCTCTATGCTTTTACATGGCCGGAAACCCTTCAAATTTACGGCTTTGCCAGCCAAGGCTTTATCTTGACCTCAGACAATCGTTTTTTCGGAAACAGCGAAGAGGGCAGCTTTGATTTCACAGAGCTCGGGCTAAACGCCTCTATCCGTCCTCTGCCCGACCTGCAACTTTCAGCACAAGTTCTTTCGCGCCGCGCCGGTGAGGGCGATGATGGAAATCCTCGCTTAGATTATGGACTTTTAGACTACAATCTCATCTCAAATCAATCCGGAAACCTCGGATTTCGACTTGGCCGTGTGAAAAACCCACTCGGCTTCTATAACGATACACGCGATGTCGCCTTTACAAGACCCAGCATCATTTTGCCACAATCCATTTATTTTGATCGCACACGAAACCTGGCGCTTTCCGCTGATGGACTTCAGATTCACGCCGACCAGAGGACCGATTTCGGGGACCTTTTTTACCAATTAGGTATCGTTTACCCTAATGTAGATGACCCGAAAACAACAAATGTTCTAATTTTAAACCAACCCGGACAGGTAGAAGGAGAGCTCTCTTCCATCGGTCGACTCATTTTTGAAAGAGAGGGCGGTCGAACACGCATAGGCTTAAGTGGTGCCTTGGTGAACATCCGCACCGAATCGCCGACCTCTTCTACCCGCGGAACCATCCGCTTCCGACCTTTGATCTTATCAGCCCAATACAATGCTGAATTTTGGAGCCTCACCTCTGAATATGCCCTTCGATATCTAAAATATCAAGATGTTGCAGGATTTCCAAATTTTAGCCGGACAGGCGAAAGTTTCTATTTTCAAGGAACATATCGCTTTTTTGACAAGCTCGAGGCATTGCTTCGATATGATGTTCTCTACCAAGACAGGAATGATCGTAGAGGGAACAAAGCGACCGGGACAGACCCAAAACATTCGCTTTTTGCGAAAGACTGGACAGTAGGCTTGCGTTGGGATATCACAAATGCCTGGATGGCACGTATCGAATATCATTATGTGGATGGAACCGCTTGGCTCTCATCTTTAGATAACCCTTTCCCGTCAAAAACAGACCGATATTGGGAGCTCTTTTCGATCTTAGTTTCATTCCGTTTTTAAAATCCGGGCGACTTGAATCTGAACATTTTTTCTGTGTAAGCACAGTTTGCAACACTTCATTCTATTGACACTTAGGGCAAGATCATGAATATAACCGACTATTTCAACCATGACTTTGAAATCATTTCAGCTGATACAGATGCACTTCTGGAAGAAGTATTGAGGTTGAGGTATCAAGTTTATTGCGTTGAAAAGCCGCTGGCCGACCCTAAACCTGAGGCCAACGCCAAAGAATGCGATATCTATGACTGTCGATCTGTCCATAGTTTAATCCGGCATAAAGCAACAAACCTGTTTGTTGCTTCTGTTCGACTGATTCTCCCTGATCCGACAGATGTACAAAAAAAATTCCCCATGGAAATTTTTAGCGGAGAACAATTTTATGACAAGGATATCGCGAAGGAAGCATCCTTTAGGACACTTCTCGGCGAGATTTCCCGGTTTCTTGTCTCTAAAGAGCGAGAACAACTCACCAGGATGAGTCCATCTTTAACCATGACTCGGAACAGCGCTTTAGGTCCGTCACATAAACGAGACGGACTTCGTTGTTATCTCCTCGTTTTCGGTTTAATGTCAGCCATAGTACGCATGACCAGTTCAAATAACATCTTATATTGGTACGCAGGTCTCGACCCAGTGCTCCATAGACTCCTCAAAAGTTTCGGCCTTATTTTCCCTCAAATCGGACCTGCATTCGAATACCACGGCAAAAGATTGCCCTGCCTCGCCCCGACAAATAAAATTCTTTCCGAAATTCGCAGCTACCGCCCGGATCTTTGGAATTTCTTGACCAAGGATCGTCCACCGTATCAGAAAGAACAACATCAAGCATACTCTTTGGATGATCTAGAGAATCTACCCGGTCCAATTCGCCGATGAAGCGTCTCTTTCTCGCCGTTTCAATTGCGATGACGCTTTTCTCTCCATTTCAAAGCTATTCCCAAGAAGTAATCGTCCATCGCGATGTCACCCAACAAGAAATTCCCCGAAATACGCTTCGTGCGATCTTCGGCATGCGGCTGCGCAAATGGCCGGATGGAAAAGCGATCCGGGTTTTTGTATTTCGAGACGACGCACCCCTGCATGTTGAATTTTCCAAATCGGTGCTCCACATGTTTCCCTATCAATTAAGGCGCGCATGGGACCGACAAGTTTATTCAGGAACAGGGCAATCTCCGATAGAGGTCGAGTCACTTGAAGAAATGCAACGCAGAGTTGCCAATACACCCGGTGCAATTGGCTACCTGTCTTTGAATCGCTCAATGAATTCGCCCTTGGACAAGGCCATGAAGGTAATCCATGTTCGTTAAAATTTTAAAACTGATGACTGTGATCGTCTTGGTATCATTATTCCTGAAAAGGCCAGTACATAGTTTAACTTGGAAAGACACGACACAAATCCATGGTTTTGCCAGCCAAGGACTTATGCTGACATCAGACAACAATTTTTTTGGCGACAGCGAGGACGGCAGCTTTGACTTCAGGGAACTGGGGCTAAACCTGTCCATCCGTCCCACGCCGGATCTCCAGTTTTCAATCCAGGGTCTTTCCCGATGGGCAGGAGAAGCGAACGATGGAAACCTCCGTTTAGACTATGGATTTTTAGACTACAGCCTCATTGAAAATGAGGCCGGAACCTTGGGATTACGCATTGGCCGGGTCAAAAATCCCTTGGGTTTTTACAACGATACGCGTGACGTAGCCTTCACCCGCCCAAGCATTCTCCTGCCGCAGTCGATCTATTTTGACCGCACACGAAACCTGGCCCTATCTTCCGACGGGGTCAACATCTACACGGAGTACCGAAAAGGCTTCGGTAATATTTTTTATGACCTAGAAGTGGGGTATCCAAAAGTAGATAACCAAGAAACAGAACTGGCATTCCTTGGTCCAAATGCGGCAGAACTCGGAAAGCTTGACCCAAGAATTTCATATATTAGCCGAATCACCTTTGAACCAACTGGGGGACGAACCCGTTTCAGTCTAAGTGGCGCCCTTGTCAACATTAAATTCAAACCTGCAAGCATGGGAACCAAAGAAGGCAATATTCGTTTCAGACCCTTGATTTTTTCAGCGCAGTACAATACCGAATTCTGGAGCCTGACCTCCGAATACGCCCTTCGCTATTCAAGGTTCGAAGATGTCGGAAAACCAACCTTCTCCATAACAGGCGAAAGCTACTATCTTCAGTGGAGTTATCGTTTTTTGGATAACCTTGAAGCCCTACTCCGTTATGATGTGCTTTATCAAAACCGTGACGACCGCTCCGGAGATCGCTTTGCTGCGACCTCCAGCGCACCCAATTACAGCCGATTTGCAAAAGACTGGACGATGGGCTTGCGCTGGGACATCACCTCTTCGTGGATGTCACGAATCGAATACCATTATGTGGACGGGACCGGATGGCTGCCGCTTTTGGACAACCCAAGAGCTTCTGAAACCAACCGATACTGGCACCTTTTTTCCATACTCATTTCATACCGTTTTTAAGCATGCCGTTTGGTGGGATAAAAGGCATCGGTGAAATAGGAGATAACTCAGATGAATGCAGGGGATGAATTGTCGTTGTTTTTTTCTCGGTGGCATCATCCTTATATATGGACAACGCACGCTCTGCCCATTGGAAAGCCCTTAAATTTCACGATCTTGGCAGTTACAGGCTTACACCCTAAGCTCAAACAATAATTTCTCCGGCCCAAGTGGAGAGAAAGGCTGTTTCAGCCCGGCCCGCCACAGCGGTTTGCAAAAGACGGGACAATTGGTCTACGATGGAACATCACAAGAGTGCTTATGTCGCGTATCGAATACGACTCTATCGGTGGGACGGCTTGGCTCCCATCCTTGGACAACCCCTCACCTGCTATGTCAAAACGCTACAGGGATCTCTTTTCGGTTTTAATCTCATTCCGGTTCTAATAAACCCGCTTGTAGCGGCCCAAGGTCCGCGCACCATCCCCGAAAGATACAAATGACAGAAAATACGAAACAGATAAAGCGGTTTTTAAGTTTGAAATGGAAGGCGCTTTTGTTTTTCAGCCTCTTTCTTCTCATCATCAACGCTTCTTTTCCCTACTTCAGTCACCAAAACCTGATGGAACATTTTGAAGCGCGCCGGGAAAACCAACACAAACATCATATTCAGGAATTCAACGGCCTCATGGAACACACCGTCAAACGCCTGCAACAGTTCGGCGGCATCATCCCTTCTTTGTCCGGCATGGAAACCGCCTTGGCCAGTGCTGAAAACAAACAGCTTGTTCTGGCTTTTGAAGATCACTGGCCTTTGTTACAACTGGACATGGGCATTGATTTGGTTCGTTTTTACACAACCTCCGGTCTGGAATTAGGGCGCTGGGGCACCTCAAGCCGGATGGAAGACGAAGAACAACTTATTATCAAATGGATGGAAACCATTCAAAAAAAAGAACACCCCATTACGGCACTCTCATGCAAAACCATCTGTACACAATATGTAATGGCCCCCGTTCTTTCAGAGGGAAGAAGTATCGGGACCATTTTACTGGGTGCCTCTTTGGCCGAGGTCATTGTTAACTTTCAACAAATCTCGAACCTGGATGTGGGCGTGCTCATCGATAATAAAGGATCCTTCTCTCAAAATGAAACAAAGGACAACAGCACCAAAACCCTTCCTCAGTGGAACAAAAATATTGTCGCCCTGACCAATATCAATCTCACCCTGCCCTTGCTTCAATCCGTCGCCCGGGCAGGCGCACCCTTTTCCGAAATTCAGCAGCACAAAAAAGTACGTTTTGAAAAGAAGCACTATGAACTCCGGCTTATTCCCCTCGAAGGCTTCTCCGGCGGCGGCGCCGGGCACCTCATCCTGATTGACGACATCTCCCGGACCTTGTCTGAAATTGAAGCAGCCACCCGGCAGAGCCTCATGGCCGGCGTCTTGGGCCTGCTTCTCTCGGAAGCCCTCCTGCTCGCGATTCTCTGGGCACCGACATCACGGCTCAAACTCATCACCGATACCCTGCCGCTCCTGGCAAAGAGCGCCTTTAGCACCGTACGCACGACCGTCAGGACGCGACACCGCGGCTGGCTCAATGATGAAATCGACATCCTTGACGACACCGCCATCACACTCTCCCATCAACTGGAAGCACTCGAAGCCGAAGTCAAAAAACGCACAAAAGCCCTTGCAGATCGCATGGAAGAATTAGCCACTGAAAAAGACTTCATCGCCCTCTTACTGAATACCGCCCGCGTCATCATCCTGACCCAAGACCACACCGGCAAAATTATGATGTTGAACCAGCACGGCAGCCGTATAAGCGGCTACTCCGCCGCCGAACTGACTGAAAAAAACTTTGTGGACCTCATCTCCGAAGAAGACCTCACTGTGGACATGATGAACCAACTGGCCCAACTTCACGCGAGCGAATTGGATGACCTTTCTCACGAATCACTCATGACCTGTAAAAATCAATCTACGCGGCACATCGTCTGGTTTCACTCCCGTCTGGCGCGGAAAGGAAATACCGAACCCCTCATCCTCTCCGTCGGACTGGATCTCACCGCCAGGAAACAGGCCGAGCTGCAACTCTCTTGGCTGGCTGATCACGATCCCTTAACAGGCTTGTTCAACCGCCGCCGATTTCAAAGTGAACTGGATCGCATCCTTTCGGAATCAAAACGCTACAGTCGTGCCGGCGCACTCTTATTTTTTGACCTCGATCAATTTAAATATGTGAACGACACCCGCGGCCATCATGCCGGAGATGCCCTGCTGAAACTTGTGGCCAGCCAGCTTTCGCGGCTTGTGCGTTCCACGGACATTATCAGCCGTTTGGGCGGAGATGAATTTGCGATTGTCATCTCCGAAACAGACGAAACCGGCGCACTTCAAGTCGCCCAAAAAATCACCGAATACCTAGAAGATGTCGAAATGCCCGTGCTTGAACATGCGTACAAGGTCTCCGCAAGCATCGGCATCGCGCTCTTTCCCGCACACGGGGAAAGTGTGCAGGAGTTGCTCTCCAATGCAGACCTCGCCATGTATCAAGCCAAGGAACGGGGACGCGGCAGTTGGCACCTCTTTACCGGACAAGAACAGATCAAAGCCAGGATGAAAGAACGGGTCTTCTGGCGGGATAAAATCAAACAGGCCCTGGATCACGACGGTTTTGTCATGCATTTTCAACCGGTACAGGAAATCGCAAGTGGCACCATCTCTTATTATGAAGCCCTCCTGCGTATGCGCGATCAAGACGATACACTCATCGCCCCCGGAGCCTTCATCCCCATTGCAGAACAGTGCGGACTGATTTACGCGATTGATCACATGGTGCTGGAAAAAGTCATCACGCGTCAAGCCGAAGTCGCACGGGAAGGACGCGACATCAGCTTCACCTTAAACCTTTCGGGTTATGCCTTTAATGATCCGGGCTTGCTGCCTCACCTCAAAGAAACGCTTGCGCGTACCGGGGCGGATCCGAGAAATATCGTCATCGAGATTACCGAGACCGCCGCTGTTTCGGATCTCGTAGCCGCCTGCAACCTGATGCATGAAATCAAAGCCCTTGGTTGCCGTTTTGCGCTGGATGACTTCGGAACGGGCTTTGCTTCTTTTAACTACCTCAAACAACTCCCGGTCGATATCGTAAAGATCGGCGATACCTTCATCAAGGAAATCGCATCGCATCCCGACGATCAAATTTTTGTCAAATCATTAACCGAAGTCATCAAAGGCCTGGGGAAAAAGACCATTGCCGAAGGCGTTGAAGACGCGGCGACACTCTCCTTGCTGCGCGAATACGACGTCGATTTCGCACAAGGCTACCATGTCGGCAGACCCGCTCAGCACTTACTCGAAGAAGTCTTGTAGCGGGATGAATTTCCCTTTTTCAAAAAGGGAAGACCGTATAAATTTACATCTCTGCGGAATATTCAACTACAAAAGGTTCCATTTGAAATCATCTTTGAAATTTTCTCGAAGTCTTTTTGCAGGGAGCGGTCTTCATCCAGAGCAGGCACTTCCGCACGCAATGTCGCGATTGCCGACTCCACCCCGGCCCCCGGTTTCAATGGTGCATGAAAAGCGACCCCCTCTGCCGCAGCAAAAAGCTCAATCGCCAAAATATCTGAAACATGCTCTGTGATTTGCTGAAGTTTCAAGGCCGAACCCATCGCCATGCTGACATAATCTTCCTGATTCACCGAAGTCGGAATCGAGTCCACCGAAGCCGGATGCGCCAGCACCTTACATTCCGAAGCCAAAGCGGCAGCCGCCACCTGCGGCATCATCAGCCCGGAATTTAGACCCGGACGCTGCGTCAAAAAAGGCGGAAGATCAATGCAGTCCGGGTCGATCAACTGCGCAATACGGCGCTCGGAAATCACGCCCAAATGCGTCAGCGCAATCGCCAGCAGGTCGAGTGCGAGCGCGACCGGATGACCGTGAAAATTTCCCCCGGATAAGATTTCACCCGTTTCGGGAAAAACGATGGGATTATCCGTGACGCTGTTCATTTCAACAGACAAGGTTTTTTTGGCAAAACGAATCGCATCGTAGACCGCACCGTGTACCTGCGGAATGCAGCGGATCGAATAGGGATCCTGAATCCGCTCACAGGCAATGTGGGAGTCACGGATTTCACTCGCCCGTAATAACTCACGCATTTTTTTCGCTACACGCAACTGCCCCGAGTGCGGCCTTAAGTGCTGAAGCTTTTCATCAAAGGCCGTCGGTGTGCCCATCAAGGCCTCAAGAGACATCGCGCCCGCTAAATTCGCTGTTTTTTCCAATCGCTCCGCATCATGCAAGGCCAAAAGCCCCAAAGCCAAGGCCGCCTGCGTGCCATTCAGCAGTGAAAGTCCTTCTTTCGCTTCAAGCCGGACCGGCGCAATCCCCGCACGTTTCAAGGCCTCCGCACCGGAAAGCCGTTCCCCTTCAAATAAAGCTTCCCCTTCACCGATTAAAAGCAAGGCAAGATGCGCAAGCGGGATGAGATCACCGCAGGCCCCGACCGAACCGCGACTGGGAATGACAGGATAAATACCGTGGTTTAATATTGCGATAAGACGCGCCACGATCAGCGGACGGACGCCCGAATGTCCCATCGCCAAGACCTGCGCCCGCAGCAACAACATTCCTCTGACCACTGCCTCAGAAAGGGGCGCACCCGCGCCGCAAGCATGGCTTCGAATCAAATTGACCTGAAGCCGCCGGACCTCAGTGCGCGAAATGCGTTCGCGGGCCAGCTTGCCAAAACCGGTATTGACCCCATAAACCACATCGCCCGCTGAAATTATTTTTCCAACAAGCTTGCAGGATCGCTCCATTTTTTTTGCGGCCCGCTCAGAAAAACATACGGGTCGGCGATTCAGCACCACCTCATAAAAATCAGAAAGCGAAAGCTTCTCGCCGGTGAGGGCCAAGGCTTTTTTCATCCTGACCTCCCCGTCCGGGTCGATTTTGCCTGAAAAGAGAATATCCGCTTAAACAACAGAAATTGATAGACCGCATAAAAACACATCACCGCTTTAAGCCGGTAATCAAAAACGAGATCTTTCAGGGCAGCAAGACTTAAAGCTTTCAGGGCCTGCAACATGAGCGTCATTTTTTCATCCTCCGGCTCACGATAGATTTTTTTTGTGAGCAATTCGGAGACCACCCACTTCATACCGCAATAAGCGCGCATCTCGCTTTCATAGGTTTTTAAATTCGCTGTCTTCTTTTCCAAAAAATCTTGTACCTGTCTTGCGGCGATTTCCCCGCTTTTTAAGGCATGACGAATGCCTTCAAAGGTGAGCGGGTTGACGGTTGAAACCGCATCCCCGACCGCAATCACGTTTTGATCCGCATAACGATCCCGATGATGACAGGTATACACAATGGTTTTGCCGTGCCGATCCAAGATGTTGACCTGATCTGTTTTGAGGCACTCTGCCATCAGTTGATCCAAATAATCCCGCATTGCGGCACGATGCGGGACAAACTGCATACCCGGGAAATTTCGTCCCACACCCACTTTAAGACAATTGGCCTGCATGGGGAAAATCCAGGCATAACCCTGCGGCATCCACTTGGCCCCGATATAAAATGAAAGACAGTCCGCATACGCTTGATAGACCTGTTCAGGCACTTCGACCAGGTATTCAATGCCGCGCCCGACAATCACATCGTTTTTCCAATCCGCCTGTGTTTTCGTGCGGCCGGTCAAAACCCGTCGATCGGACCCTGTCGCATCAATTAAAACTTTTGCCCGCACACTTTCGGTAAGACCGTTTTCCGCCTTTTTAAAAGTCACAACGCTATGGCCCGTCTCATGCGCATGCGCACGGTATGTACAGCCGAGGGAAAGCTTCGCGCCGTTTTTTTCGGCGGTTTCGGCTAGAAAAGCCCGGACCTTTTTAAAATCAAGCACGAGCGCCGTCGGCGCATCGTCTCGCCAGACATGCGTAGCCTGCGTCGCCGAGATACGAATCTCACGGCAATAAGCGCCCACAACCGTTTCGGGCAATTGAAAATCGCTAAGGATTTCAATCGGTGCGCCGCCGCTTGAAAAATCGTTTGCGGCAAACGATTTTTCTTTTTCAAGCAACAAGGTTTTAAACCCCGATTTTGAAAGCGAGCGCGCCGCCGCGCCGCCGGCCGGCCCGGCCCCCACAATCACAACATCGTAATCGTCCATGTCATCCCCAAAAAATGAATACGCCGGGATCACAATATACCTGTTTATAATTTTTAGGACAAGAAAAGCCGAAGCCGAATTAAAAGAAGCGCTGATTAAATCGTACAGGCCCTTCTTTTATGAACGACTGACACGCTGAATATTGGCCTGCACGGTTTGAGTCATCCGGTGATTCGGCCCCAGAGTCTTGACAAAAATTTTAAGGGCTTTTTGAAATAAAGCGACGGCTTCAGCCTTTTCCCCGATTTTTTCCCAAGCCATCCCCAGATTGTTGTAGCGGATGGCAACTTTGGGGTGATTTTGCCCGTAACCTTTTCTTTCGACTTCAAGGGCCTTGCGGTGAAAGAAAATCGCGCGCTTCATGTCACCCAATTGCTCCCAGGCCAAACCCAAGTTTGTGTAACGAATAATGACTTTAGGATTGAGCGCCCCGTAAATTTCCAAGTCGATCTTCAGGGCTTTATCATAAAATTCAATAGCTTGTTCCATGTCGTTCAATTGATAAAGCGCGGAACCCAGATTATTGTAGCCCCTCGCAATCTCCGGATGCACTTCGCCGTACAGCGCCAAGTCGATTTCAAGCGCCTCGGTATAATAGGCAATCGCTTTTTCCGCATCGTCCAATTGATAAACGGCCAAGCCCAGATTGTTATAACTTCTTGAAGTATTGGCATCCACGAGCCCGTAGACTTCCAGGTTGATCTTCAGCGCCTTTTCATACAAGGCAACGGCCTGCCGGTGCCGTCCGGCTTTGATGAGGATCGAACCGATATCGTTATAACGTTTGGCAACCTTTTCATGCGCGCCACCATAGACCGCGATCTCAACTTTGAGCGCCTTGTCGTAAAAAACAACGGCTTCTTTGAAATGCCCCAGGGCCTTCCATGT
>Ga0256830_1001588_pt1 | contig 15883 bp, 10 predicted proteins | sample 128326metaG_FD_190537 | JGI IMG/M metagenome (GOLD analysis project Ga0256830, IMG submission 190537) | Hydrothermal vent microbial communities from Lau Basin, Pacific Ocean - 128-326 | ecosystem: Environmental > Aquatic > Marine > Hydrothermal vents | place: Pacific Ocean: Lau Basin | collected... | reverse complement strand
AACACTCGATACGATTGTAAAGGATAATGTTCTTCTTGTAGGAGATGCGGCGCACCAGGCAAATCCTTTCAATGGTGGGGGAATCGCGTCAGGGATGAAAGCGGGAATCATCGCGGGTGAAGTAGCGGCAACGGCTATCAAAACGGGATCATTGAAGGTGTTGAATTCTTACCCGAAACGCTGGAACAAACTTCTTGGACGCAAACACCGCATGCTCTATCGGTTGGCTTCAACGATCTATTCTCTGAGTGACGAGACATACAACAAGGTCGGCGATATCCTTGCGGATCTTCCTCCGGAAAAACTCACCCTTCGGCATCTCATCCAGGCAGTCTTGCTTCAGCACCCTTCCCTTCTCAAGGATCTCTTCATTTTCGGGCGATTTTAATTATCTTGTAATGATTACTGATGAATAAACTTCGTTCAATAATTAATAAACTCGAAAATTACCAGGCAACTCCCGGACAGTGGGTAGCGGGTTTCATCGCAGTAGTTTTACTTCGGTGCTTCATCGAATCCATTTTTGAAAAGCCGAACAACATTATGATATCCCGGGATTTTTTCGAGTCGGTCAACGCCTGGTTTATTCATTTTCCCCTATTCTACGTTTCAATTTTCCTTTCTCTCGTCCTGGCGATAAAAATATCCATCCCCTACAAGGACACACGAAAAATTCTCAAAGCCGTTTACCTTGTTTTCATGTTCATCCTTTCCGCCCCGATTTTTGATTTGATTCTTACGGGCGGTGAAGGTGTCAACATCGGCTACATGCGAAACGCCACTCTTATTCCGCACCTGATCATTGATTCGTGGGACATCACTCAGGACTTTAGTCAGTACGGCCTGTCGGACGGAATGAGACTCGAACTGTTGCTTGCGGGAATCATGGCTATCCTGTACGTGCTCGTCTCGACAAGGGACGTGGTCGCCCGGGTCGTTCGCGCTTTTGCCATGTTTTTCATGGTCTTTTTCATCTTCGAGATGTACGGGTTCTGGCCCGCGCTTCTTTCGCATGTACTTCAGAAGGGTTTCGATTTTACCCCGATCTCCGATGAGAGTGGTTACCAATTAATGCTGAAGACGTTTTATGAAACGAAATTTATTCGAGGGAATTTTGCCAACGGCAGTTCTCTTGTTTACTTGTGGCTCATTGTCATCCAGGGCGGCATTGTTCTCTGGTCCCTCAAACTGACATACTTTAAAAGTTTCTTCCGATCACTCCGATGGTGGCGGTTCGGCCATTATTTCTTCCTCTTCGTTCTGGGACTGGTCATCGGCGGCTACGAATGGACGGATACCGTAAACAAAAGCGTATTCCCCTTCACGTTTTTCGATGGATTCGCACTTCTTTCACTTTTGCTGGCATATACGTTTCTGTTTTTTGCCACAACCATTTACAATGATATCGAGGACCAAGGTATTGATTCACTGGCGCACCCCGACCGCCCACTGACATCAGCCCGTATCCCCAAAGAACACTACAAAATCATTGCACATTCTTCCCTTGCCATGGCGTTGTTCACGGCGTACAACGTCGGCTACCCAACTTTCCTCGTGTTTATCGCAACATTTACTTGCACTCATCTCTATTCCATTCCTCCGTTCAGACTTCGGCGATTTTTCCTCGTGTCAACATCTGTGCTGGGGCTAGCGGCTTCTACTGTTGTTCTATGCGGAGCCTCCTTTTTTCTCAAACATCAGGCGTACGAGTTGTTTCCTAAGGACCTCTTATTGATCGTCTTCATCACTTTCTTCTTTGGAGCAAACTTGAAGGATCTTGAAGATGTCCAGGGCGATTACGCAGGGAAAATACAAACGGCGATGACTCTATTCGGAGATAAGGGCAGGATAGTGATCGGCGGATTGGTTTTCACTGCATTTGTTGTCGTGGGATTGTTCTTCATGGACTGGCTCCTTCCGCTGGGAATCGTGATGGGTATCATCGTGTACTACCTCATAGCGGTCAAGAAAATCTCAACGATCAAACCAGCGATCTATTCCTACTTCGCATATTTTGTTGCCGTCATCTCGTATTACATCGTACAGATGTAAACACCTCCTTGGGATGAAAATCCACAAGGAGGTGTTTATCACAAATCCGCGCTGTTTACTTAACCTCTATCTCGATAACAAAACCTTCGTCCGAAGCCGTACTGTCGATCCTCCATCAACGGGCACCGCATCCATGTGCACAAAAAATAATCCGGGTGGAACCATACGCGTCACCCACCGAAACTCATAATAGCCTTTATCGATTTCATCTGTCACGATGTCGCGTAATGTTCGACCATACAAGTCGGAAACCCAGACATGGATGTAGCTGTCCGATGGAAGCTGCACCGGGATTACTGCATAATCAACCGATGGATTGGGATAGATCGGACCGACAGTGTATGATGTTGCCGTCGAGCGAATCGTTACTTCAACGATATTGGAAAAAGACTGTGTGCCATCGAAGTCCGTTTGTTTGAGGCGATACCGGTAAATCCCTGCTGAAGCAATCGGACGATCGAGAAAAATGTACGAGGTTTTTTCTGTCGTTGATCCTCTACCCGTAACGAAACCTCGAGACTCCCACTTTACATCCGAGATGGATTTCCGTTCAACGGTAAAACCCGCATTGTTCGTTTCCGTAGCAGTCGACCACTCCAGAAGCACTGCTTCACCGTCTTGCCTTGCCGTAAACGTCTCCAACTCGACCGGCCAACTAAATTGGCCGGAACCAGTCGCCGAGGCGAACGCCTGTAGATACGGGTTTCCATCCTTCATGTAGCCCGTCATACCATTCGCGCCGGTATTCTGATAGAACCCAAACGATGCCGGACCTGGAGGATTCTGCACTCTCGGTAGAAACATCATTTTACACAGATCGATGACTTTGTTCGGTGTCATCTGGTAGAAACCGGTTGACTGCTTTGGCATTTCTGCATAGAACGAAAGATCAGGATCAACTCCATCCGTTTCGATAAATGCGTTCGAAAGAGACACCCATCCATATTGCGCGAAAAAATGATCATGTATCGGTAATCGCCCGCCGCCACCGGGCTGAACCGGTACGACCATGAGAGGATTATAGGTGACAGCCGCCTGGATCCCTTTGCATCTCCAGCTGGAATTGTCATTGGTAACCGTCAGTTTGATCCGGATACTATCCGAGCGATGAATGAGATGTATCGCGATAGACGGGCTCTGGGCGATGGCATCGATCGATGCGAGCGCCGTCGCAATCAGTAACAGGATTCCCCCTCTGAAAAGGAATGTGCCCTTCATAACACCATATTTCTCTTCGTAAATAACATGGTATATCATTGTATGAACTGCTTGACCACCAGTTTACCTGACAGCCCGAAAAAACAGAAAGAAAAAGAGGCGCCGGATGGACGCCTCTTTTCCAAGTCTAATCCAGAGTGTTACCTGGAGAGTGTCATCTTCATTGTTCGTACGAACTGCCGTCCGCTCTCCACTCCAGTAGCGTGCATCGTATAGAAATACAAGCCACTGGCGAGGTTGTCAGCGTTGAACGTCACCGTGTGGTGTCCGGCGCTCTCTGAAGAGTTCACAAGTTCGGCAACTTCACGTCCGTAAATATCCGTCACGACAATGCGCACCGTACTTGCTTCAGGCAGCACGTACGTGATGTCGGTACTTGGATTGAACGGATTCGGGAAGTTCTGGGAAAGAATGAACTCCGCGGGGAGTTCAGCCCGGTTACCACCTTTCGGTGAACCCGGATGCATCCGTCCGAGGTTGAAATTGATACCGAACATATCGAAATTATTTACTCTTCCATTTCCATCGGCATCCATGTAGCAACCCAAAGGAGTATACCACGGCTGCGAGAGCACACCAACCCAATCAAAGATGGAAAGCTGTCCGCCTATCTTATCCAGGTCACCAACTCTCATACGAATGGGACCATTCAACCAATTCATGTTCAGGTTGGCATCGAAGATATACTTCTGCAGCGCCGCATGGTCTCCCATGTTACAAACGCCGTTGTTATCCACGTCGCCCGACCAGACAACACATGGGTTGGTTCCCGGGGCAACTACGAGAATTCGCACCTGGAATGCATAATCATCATCCAGGATACATTGGTTCGTGTAAGGGTATTTGAACTTGAGCACGTAGTAGCCCGGAGTCAAGCCGGCCAGAAGCCCACTGTAATTCAACGTAAAGGTCTGGTTGACGTTCGTCAACGTGACCGACTGTGGTGGTGCTGTTTGAACTAACGCTTGCGACGGTTCGGGACCATACATTTCCAGTACGATGTTGATTGTCTGTGGTGAAGGGGCCCCTGCTGATACCATACCGTCAAACGTGATGGAGAAATTGTCGCCCACGTTATACAGATAATCTACGTCGTCCATGGTAATGTTGCTGATAACTGGACCAGGAGCGGAACCCAGTTTATACTCATCCATATCCAGAGGTGTTGGACCTTTTCGTTCGTATGGATTGTATTGGTAATTCGCTCCATATCCCCGGCGGGCATCCCACGTCGCAATCGGACTGAACGTACCATAGTACGCCGCGAGAAAATTATTTCCGTCAACGATATGATACGAGAATGATGCTCCAAACGTATCGCCGGGCTTCGCTTTGAAGTGGCTGGCTACCATGTCGATCGCCGCCTCGGCGTAGTGCAGGTTGGCTCCGGCAGGAGTAATCTCGGAGCGATAGCCGGTCTGGATATTATAGTCGTTACGCGTCCAGTTATGCGGCCAGACGAAGCGGCTGCCCGTTCCGCTGAAGAAACTGCTTTCCCACCGTGCACCAGGCCCAGAACCGCTACGGGAGAAGTTCGGTGTTCCCGGATTGTACCATGGTATCACGGGGTATGTGGGGAATTGGTACGCTCCTTCGTTTCCGGGAAATGTTGACCATGTTCCATCATTGCCGAGATCATACCACATGCAGATTTTCGGAGCGAATGCATACCAGCCGCCGCCGCCCATCAGTTCATCCTGCATAAGGTAATTATACCATGTCCGGTACCTCTTGTTTACGAGCCCCACATACAGGTTGTCGCAATCATTCGTCAGCATGAGTTGAATATCTTTGTTGCGAATAGGCTGGGCCATATCCGGACTGTACGGTGCAAACGGTAATGGCGGAGCGTTAGGCACAGCGCGATCGTACCATTCCTGCAATTTCGAAATGCTCAAATCGGTCATGTCCATGATGAGAGCGCCATCCCACTCCGCGGGATCGTAATTTCCATCCATCGACGGGGGATTTGTAGTAAACGGGATTTCGAACGTGCCTGCGGCAATCGTCGAACCGGGGCCGGATTTTGCCAAGGCGGCTTCCTCTTCCGGCAGGTCATACGATTTCTGCAAATCCGCAAATATGCCAAGACTGGGAATTTGCAGACTCTCTTGAAACTTGATGGATGCAATTTTCTTGATTGGCATTTGCACGAGCGCGTCTAACTGCTCTTCGGACATTCCGGAGAACGTCGCTTTCATCGCCGAAATCTGTTCCGTACCCATTTGGTCGAGAACAGATTGTGCAACCTGGATGATGCCGTCAACATCCTCATCCGAAAGAAGCGTGGCAAGCTCAGGATGACGGTTCAGCAGCGTATAAGCGCGTTCTTTGCTCACCGGGAGCTTCTCCACATTCTTTTCAATGAACTGCTGAACGCCCGGCTTTGAGAGTACAGGCGTTGACATGTCCTGAGCTACTGCGGAAAAGGTCAGAAAGACCATCCCCGCAATGGTAACCAGGGATGCAAAATGCGTTATAACTTTTCGCATAGTTCCTCCATTGAATAGTTAGCTGATTTATATTTTAAACATTAAATAAATTGTAAATTCCTACGGGGCTCCCTTTAGGTTCTTAAGTATAGTAAAACTCACCATATCCCGCAATGCCTTTCCCTGAAAAATTTCCTCTCCTTTTTTAGCGCTTTCACATATTGACAATTATCCGATAATCATGTAAATTGTGGTTTCGTATTCCTCGGTAGCTCAATTGGTAGAGCATGCGGCTGTTAACCGCAGGGTTGTAGGTTCGAGTCCTACCCGAGGAGCCAAACCTCGACGAACGTCGAGGTTTTTCACACTGTCGAGAAGCATGAATGATGACCATCAAACAATTCGAATCCGGCCCGGTTGACACGATTGGTTACATCGTCCACGACGGCGATTCTGCCCCTGCTCTCATCATCGATGCGCCGATGGGAAGCGCCGAAGCAATGGCGACATACGTTGAACAGCATGCTCTTTCACCGGTCGCCCTCGTCTTGACTCACGGACACTGGGATCACACCGGTAACACCGCGTCACTTTGTCGACAATTACGTATCCAGGCGTGGATTCACGAACAGGACAATCACATGATGGAAAACCCAAGAGAACTCCTCTTCGACCTTCCCTTTGAACCGGAACCTTACACCGCCGACCGGTTTCTTCATGACAGTGAAGAAATTATCGTCGGGAATCTCACTTGCACTGTTCTCCATGTACCCGGACACACGCCCGGCCATGTTGCACTCTATTTTGCTGATCAGCATGTGGTCTTCGCTGGTGACGTCCTGTTCATGGGCAGCATCGGAAGAACAGATCTCCCCGGTGGAGACTACGACACTCTCATGCTGTCAATAAACAAGAAGCTGCTTTCTTTACCCGGAGAAACGCAGGTACTGCCCGGGCACGGTCCACCGACAACCATCGACAGGGAAATGCAAACCAATCCATTTATCATCAACTATCGTGAATCTCTCTCCTAGGCCATGTCAAAAACACCCCCTCCACGAATCGGCATCATCATGGGAAGCGACTCGGACCTTCCCGTGATGATTGAAGCAGTGAACATCTGTGAGGAGTTCAACGTTCCGTACACGGTGAAAGTGCTTTCAGCTCACAGAAACGCGGAAGGTACAAAACAATTTGCTGCTGCGGCGCAAAAGAATGGGTTGCAGGTCATCATTGCCGGGGCCGGCGGCGCAGCACACCTTCCTGGAGTTGTCGCCGCCTATACAATCCTTCCGGTCATTGGTGTTCCCGTGCAAGGGAAATCAACGGCCGGTCTGGATGCTTTGCTATCGATCGCCCAAATGCCACCGGGTGTTCCCGTTGCTACAACCGCTATCAATGGGGCGAAAAATGCCGCTTTATTGGCGATCCAAATACTTGCCGTTCATGACAACGTATTGTCACATCAACTCCTTGAGTACAAAAAACGGTTGAAGAAACAATCGCAAGACAAAAACACGATGCTTTCGGATAAAATCGCCCGCCTGCTCAACCGCGACTGAAGCTGGGTGCGGACATTGCATTTTTCTCCATTCGGAAGTAACTTATGAATTCGATGCGCCTGTAGCTCAACAGGATAGAGCGTTGGCCTCCGGAGCCAAAGGTTGAAGGTTCGAGTCCTTCCAGGCGTACTACGAATTACCCGCATTCACAACAGGAACGTTTCTCGTGTTAAAAGCCAAAAAGAAAATCAAAGCCTTTGAAACGCCCGCAGCGGCGCAATCTCTGTCACTGTGGGATAGAATCCTGGATTTTTTTCAGGATAATTCAAAATTCGTCTGGGGAGCGGTTGGAACCGTCGCGGCCCTGGCAATTATTCTTCTCATTTATTTCAATAACAAGGCCCAGGAAGAACACGAAGCCTCGTCAAAGCTTGCCGCCGTCCAGGTTCTCTACATGCAAAACAATTTTCAACAAGCGGTTGACGGTGACCCTTCGCGGGCAATTATGGGTCTAAAAGATCTTGCATCGTATTACGACGGCACGAAAGCGGGTGAGCAAGCCAGTTTAATGCTTGGGAACGCCTACTTGTACCTGGGCAAATACGACGACGCTATTGCAGCATTCAAGGATGCAGATGTTTCAGCGCCGTTACTCAAAGCCGCGGTCAAAGCTGGAACCGCCGCCGCTTACGCAGCCAAAAAGATGTACCTGGAAGCGGCTCAACTTTACGAAGAAGCGGTTGATATCTATCCTGTCGAAATGGTTGCGGCAGATCGCTGCATCGCTGCAGGCAGGAATTACGCCAGAGCCGGTAATAAGGAAAAAGCTCTTGAAATGTACCAACGAGTCAAAAAGGAATTCAAATACCCCGGGTACGCGCAAGATATCGACATCTTCATCAGCGAACTGGGCATACAATCCGAAGGGTGACTTGAAAACAATCCAGACCAGGTTTTCTTCCTAATGAAAGCTCCCTCAAGGGGGCTTTTTCATTGCAACTCGCCGCATTACGCTGAATATTCCCCTCCTAATCAAATCCGTGTCGCATCATCCCCGTGCCGTATCATCGCATTTAAGACGGTTATCTTCATTTGACAAGCACTGGGATTGCAATTATTTCACCGCCGAATGACTTTTTTCACATATTTTCACTGCGCCATGAGTCAACCAGCGGATAATATAGCACTACCTTCCTTTCCAAAAGCCTCTTTTCTTGAATTTTCAGCAATAAGCGACACGTGATGTAAAAAATTTCAAGAATGGCACAGTCTTAGCTTCAACTCCTTTGGATGTGAATGAAAACATGCGAAAGGAAGGGAAACTATGAAAAAAGTGCTAATGTCTTGGACCCTGATGATTGGGCTGGTTGTAACATGTTACGGGCAATCGTATAACGACGTTCTTGTCATCGTCAATACAAACAGCTCTATTTCCAAACAAATCGGAAATTATTTCAAAACCGCGCGCAGCATTCCTGCCAAGAATATCTGTGAAATTGCGTGCTCAACAAACGAACAGATCGACAGTACAACTTTCGTGTCGATAACGGACACCATTAAAAGCTATATGAGCACGAACAATCTGACGACCTCGATCAATTACATTGTCACAACGAAAGGGGTACCTCTGAAAGTCAAGCGTTTTGGCAGTACGGCAAGCTCCTGGTCGAGCTCGAGCTCCTTCGACAGCGATCTTACGATGATGAACAGCGATATCGAGAGCAGTATCGCCAATCGAGGCGGCGTGGCGAACCCGTACTACGGTATCTCAACTGCGTTCTCCAGGAGTTCGACATACAAAAATATTTACCTGGTAACGCGCCTGACCGGTTATACGTACAACGACGTCAAGGCAATGATTGATCGAGCCGCACAGCCGTATCACTCCGCTGGAAAATTCGTCTTCGATAAAGACCCCTCGAAAAATTCGTACCTCAATTCAAACATGGATGCCGCGAATAACATTCTCGTCAACAAGGGATATTCGACGTTGCTTAACAGTACAACCAAATTCGTCGTGGAGGAGAAAAACGTCTTGGGGTACGTCAGTTGGGGAAGCAACGACAGCTACTGGAGCAGTTACACCCAGCGCGCTCAACCCCATTTTGAGTGGTCGCCCAAAGCGTTGGCGGAGACCTATGTCAGCACCTCGGGCCGGACGTTTTCAGATAGTAACTACGTCGATCCTACCGTCGGTGCGTGGCAATCACTGGTCGCTGACCTCATTCACGAAAATGGTGTGACTGGCGTCAAAGGCTATGTGTATGAACCCTTCAGTTCCGCGATGGCCAAGGTTAACATCCTGTTTGATCGCTGGACGGCCGGACGAAACCTTGCCGAGAGCTTCTATTCCGCAAGTTATCTCATCGGTTGGATGGGTGTCATCGTTGGCGACCCGAAGTCCACGTTTGCCGGTAATGGCCACTTACCCGTTGAGCTTGTCAGTTTCAGTGGCAAGGCCGCCGGCGACAGGATTATTCTCAAGTGGAGAACAGCAACAGAAATCAACAACTACGGGTTCGAGGTTCAGAAAATGGGCCGCGACGACTGGCAGCCGATCGGTTTTGTTGAAGGAAACGGTACCGTCAATACACCTCAACGATACACCTTCATCGATCGGGAGCCCTCTCCAAGCAACAAGTACAGGCTTAAGCAAATCGACCGGGATGGGACATTCAAATACAGTCACGTCATTGTGGTCGAAAATAGTGAAGTCGCCGATTTCAGGCTTGGGCAGAACTATCCTAACCCGTTCAATCCTAGCACGGTGATCAGCTACAAACTTCCTGACGCCGCAACACTTACATTGAATATCTATTCCGTTGATGGGCGTCTGGTGAATTCTCTGGTCAATAACGAATATTTTCCGGCAGGCCAACACTCAGTAGTCTGGAACGGACGATCTGCTGAGGGAGATCCGGTAGCATCAGGGATCTATCTTTATCATGTCGCAGCCACCACGTCCGATGGCCGGATATGGTCCGATTCACGGGCGATGCTGCTAACACGATAATACAACCACTGATGCTGTGATCACCTAGCAAAAGCCCCTGACAACGGGGCTTTTTTATTACATGTCGTTGCTTTTCCTGGACACTGACCACGCGTCTTTCGCTGAATGATAGCTGTAATTTTCACCGTATTTGGCATTTCCTGATTAGTCAGATATCTGGCACCGAAATTGAGTAACTCAAGGAAACATTCTTGAGATGGAGGACACTATGAAAACATCAACTTCCCTGCTAAGCATTCTCCTGCTCACTCTCTTTTCATCGTGCTCGAATAACCACGGTGTCGGGGTCGTCGAAGATTACATTCCGCCTCTACCCCCCGTCGGGATTGTCAGTGTATCCCTTGACAATGCAGTCGAACTCCAGTGGATACCAAACCAGGAACCCGACCTCTCCGGGTACAACGTGTACGTCAGCAACCGGTACGATGGTAGATACGCGCTCCTCGGCACGACGACTGAAGCTTTATTCGTCGACAAAGGAGCACGCAATGGTATTACGTATTATTACGCGGTAACGGCGTTTGACTTTTCCGGCAATGAAAGCGATCTCAGTAAAGATATCGTGTACGATACTCCCAGGCCTGAGGGATACAACGTTCGGTTGCAAAACCGTTTTACAAGGCCGGAGTATGCCGGGTATGACTTCTCCACCTTCCGTGTTGTTCATTTCGACACCGATAACACCGACATCTACGTCGAGTTCGCCACCAACGGCCAACCGTATTTCGTCGTATGGGAGGATTCGGATATCCAAGACATGGGATGGACGGAAACCCTTGACGATATTACGCAGGCTCCCCAAAGAGGATGGTCGCCCACGAAAGATGCACACATCATACTCGGCCACACGTACGTCGTTTGGACCTTCGACGATCATTACGCCAAGGTCAGGGTCATCGAAATCACTTCCACGTCGGTTGCTTTCGACTGGGCCTACCAGGTCGATCCCGGAAATCCCGAACTTTTTGCCAAAAAGTCACCAGCGGAGCGGCATCGTGGAAAAGCTCCTGTCAAGCAACGAACGGAATAAGTAGGGAGGTGCACCATGAAACGAATGCTCATTATCGGTCTCGCTGCTACCGCGATCCTGTTGGTCGTTGCAGGCAAGGCGTACGGATACAACGGCATTCAATCTCCGCCTGCGCGTCTTGTTTCTTCCCCCTACATCGAGGTCTGGGTTGATAGAGGAGATGAAGCATTGTATGACATTAACGACCGCATCAACATCTTTGTACGCGCCGTCTCGGATTGCTATCTGTCTGTGATTTTCATCGACACCGAAGGGAAGTATCTCCGACTTTTTCCCCGGAACGGAAGCAACGGTTTCGTGCGTGGAGGTGAAGTGTATACGATCCCGGGTGGCGCAGGCAATTCCTGGCGCGCTTCAGGACCGGAAGGTATCGGTTATATCCATGTTATCGCGACCCAATCTCCTTATGTCTTCAATCCAGTTTTTACACGCAATGGTTATTGTTCGCTCCAGCCCATTCACGGAGATCCGTTCCTCGGAATCAACCGATTCACAGAAGAATTCGTGGACAGCAGGTTCGTGGTCGGAACAGCAACGACATCGTTCTTTATCGGAAGGCGCGTATGGTACCCGCGTTACCTCTGCAACAGTTGCCACGATTCCCGTACCGTTTCCTTCGATCCCTATTACTCGCGGTGCCGTAAATATATTATCCGCACTTCACGCATGTACGATTACTGGTGGCGGTACCACTACTTTCCTTCAACCATTGGTGTGCGGTTTTCAGGACCGTTCTGGAGTTTCAGCTTGCGCACTTCACTCCGGCGACCAATTCCCGTTCATTCGTATTGCCGGGTTGCCGTGGGCTACACAAACATGTACTATCCCCGACATCCGCGAAGACCATATCAACCGCCCGTGTACCCGGTGTTCCATAAACCACGTAAGCGCGTGTTTGTAACACGGTCGAATCAACCAACGAAACGAGTACGAAGAAGGGTTATGATGCAGCGAAACACGACAACCAGGGTTCCCACACGTGTCCCTCGTTTCTCTCGCTCCACGGCAACGACAACCGCCGGGTTTAAATCAACTCTTCAAGCGAAGAGAAAACGATATACCACCACACGAAACACATCTCCCCGGAACATCGTCGTGAAGTCCAAGAGCAAACGGACCGGGAGCTATACATCATCAGCGTCGAAAACTAACAGACCTTTGCGGGATCAAAAACGCCGGTCAGGCGTTTTACGCAATCGTGATTATGCGAAACCGATGCTAGTTACATGGCGCAACAGAAAACACAGATCCGGTTTTTACTCTTCGACAATCCATCGCACCGTCAAGACGAAATGAAAGCCGTTCCGGGAAACAAGGACGAAAGTCACGATCCACGTCCAGGCATTTATGTTAGAGGTACATGCACGGGCTCGACTTTCCGACGGGCATCTTGCATGTGAAAAAAACGAAGGATATACTTTGAATATGATTCTGCTGTGGATGTTGCTGGCTATTGGAATAGGATTTCCCGTAAACGACGCTCACGAGAAACCATACCCCCATCTCGTTCATTTCGTCAGTGCCGCCGGGAATATCCATGGGGTCTCGCCGTATAATCTTGACGACACGAGGGCAATCCTGCAACGGATCCGGAAGTCCTTCCGGGACGCCAACCCCGTGTTCATGAAGGACGACCTTGGACAGCGTGTTTATCTCAGCCTTTTCTCGGGAAAAGCGGGGTACTTTAGCAGTGGCCAGGCTTTCCAGATATTGAAAAACTTCTTCAACCGTTATCCCGTGAAATCCTGCACCTTCACTTCCGGGAAGTCCTCTTCGGACTCACGCTATCTTTCTGGCCGCTACCAGTACCTGAAGCGAGGCAGGCTGCGCTCGGCGCAAGTCTTTGTTTCAATCATCAAATCCCGCTCCGGCTGGAAAATCAACCAGATCACAGTCACTCACTGACGCCATTCCGTGAATTCCAGCGCCCATGGACGAGTCACAATCCCTTACGTGCTTCGCTCGCGCTGGAGGATTGCATTCCTGGCGGTGCTTGCACTGGTACTGACCGAACATTTCAGCGGCCCGATCTTTTTCAACTATGCTTTAACGAATTGGCCCGCAGCCGGCCGGCAAATCGACTCCACCCGGTCCGTCATTATCCAGGAAAAGTTCATGGAGTTGACGGAACCGGTCCTCGACGTCATCGACCAATTAAAACTTCCTTCGCTAGAGGGAACAACGCCTGAAGACACGCTCGCCTGGAAAAAAAGCCTGTTCGTTACGCTGAAGCAGGCTCGATCAAAACCGTCACTCGCAATCACTGTTTTTGATCTTGAGAAACGCGTACTCGCCTATGTCGGACAATCGATGGTGATGGACACCGCTCGATTTCGACGATCATTTTACCGGGAAACAGCGGCCCTGTTCGTTGCGCCGCATGAGATCATCTTCACTGTATGGAAACCCGTAGATACGAAACCGAAATTAATCCTGATGGCGGGCATCCCCGTTTCACGCACGTATCCATTACAGAATCGAATGCTGATGCCCAGCGGTTTGAAAGCGGATATCCAGCGATCTCTCGGTTTGGAACTTCATGTCTTGGCAAAAACGAAAATGATCGACGATCCATCTCTTGTCTCTTTCCCTCTTTACGACAAAGAAGCGCACCTGGTCGGAAGCGCAACTATCCCCGCTGAAACCGTCGATGAATACGCCATGTTCCTGCGGACAAATCTCAGGAAAGTCCGCGTGTTTCTTCTCCTTTTCCTTCTCTTTCTACCTGCAACGGTACTCTTGAAAAAAGGCTGGATCGAATCCCGTCGTTCCGCTGCGTGGCTGATCCTTACAATATTCGTTCTCTGGAATGTTCGCTGGGCCCTGTTCAAAACCGATGCGCTGAATATTTTCCTCCCCGATTCGTTCAATGATCCAACGTTGTTCGCTTCATCTTTTGCCTGGGGATTTGTTTCCTCGCTTCCCGCGTTGATTCTATCTCTTCTCTGTCTGTTATTCAGCGTTATCGCACTCTTCCGATTCGCTCTGGAAAGCGAAGTAAAAACATCGCGATGGATCACGCCAGGACTATTCCTCCTGGCCGGATTTATCGTTCCGCTCATTTTGAGAGGTACTGCAGCGTCACTGCGCAGTTTTGTTTACGATTCTTCCCTTCCACTGGGCGGCTTGGATTCCTTGCTTGCTGAACCGGCCGTCTTTAGTCTTCTTATCGCAGGAGGCATGCTATGTATTGCGGCAGTGCTCGGTTTCCTGGCAATTGTTTTTATGTTACGAAGGCAAAGCGCTTTGTTTCCAACAATGATGGGAAGACTTGCTTTGCTGGTAGTTGCTATCGCTGGTTTTGGCTTTTATTGCCTTCTCACCAGGTCGCCCCTCTTGCCGGAATCCATATACTACTTCACATTTGCTTTATTTCTCGCTCTCATACTTTTACCAGGGTATGAACGTGTTCTCGCACCGAGATGGTTTCTCGCCGCGGGCTTGAGTCTTGGTGCAAGCGTACTGTTCGCACCCATTTTGCATTACTTTTTGAATGAATACAGGATGGGCACGGTTGAAATATCCGCCAGAGAAGAAATCCAACCAATAGATTCCTGGACGATGCTTTTACTCCGGCAGTCGATGGATCAAATCGCGCAGGCGTCGGTGTTGCGTGAAGCGGATCTCGACGCCAACGCTATTTTTGAAGCCTGGGCCCAGTCTCCACTATCACGGCACAGGGTGAATTTTATCATTGGCTGTTTTGATTCCAGCAATCGGCCCGTCACACGCTTTGGAATAGGCATATCGACATCAATCCTTATTCAAGCGCATGAATCCGCGCTGCCTGGTCGCCCGCCGATTACAATCACGTCAACCCAGCCTCAGCTGGGAAGTTTTAAGTACGCAGCCATGTCCGCTGTAGTAAATAAATCCAACATCATTACGATTGTCATCGAATTCCCCGACCGCGCGCGCAATCAAACACTGACGACCGAGCTGCTGCGCAATACTCAGAGCCCGGCATCCCTGCTTCCGGAAGACCAGTTTATCTATAGTTGGTTCGAGAACGGTCACCTCGTCAGCTCGAATAATTCCGACACTCATATCGGGTCCGCCCTGCCTGCAGCGATTACTGAGGTTCTCGCAACTTCAAATGAGACGTGGGGTAATCTTGTAATCGGAAAAGACTTGACGCCAACATTCTTTCGAACATCCGGCACCGGCAACCGCATCCTTGCTGTCTCCATCCCTCCGGGGGATTTTCTCTTCGACGCCTACAGGACTATCCGGTATTCCTTCATAACCGTTATTATTACCGTTTTCGTCGTATTGATCTTGTTTCCCGGTAAATGGAAATCCGTCCGTGTTCGCCTGGAGACGTTTCATTCGCGGCTCGCCCTCGCCTTTCTCCTCATTGCCGTCGTCCCTTTGTCAATTCTCTGGGTCAATTCAAACGCATTGGTCCGCGAACAAGCGGAATCAAACTCAAAGCGAACCCTCAAGGCACGGCTGCTTGATTTCAATCGCTATATCCATTCTTCGCTCGGCAACCATCCCACCCTTCCTTCTGCAGACTCTCTCCTTCGCTCCCTGCAACCGCTTGGCAAGATGGCAGGCATGGAGTTGAACCTCTATTCAGGATTGGAGCTTGCCGCAAGCACCCGGCAGGAGCTATACGACACGCGCCTCCTGG
>Ga0256830_1001587_pt1 | contig 15888 bp, 10 predicted proteins | sample 128326metaG_FD_190537 | JGI IMG/M metagenome (GOLD analysis project Ga0256830, IMG submission 190537) | Hydrothermal vent microbial communities from Lau Basin, Pacific Ocean - 128-326 | ecosystem: Environmental > Aquatic > Marine > Hydrothermal vents | place: Pacific Ocean: Lau Basin | collected... | reverse complement strand
TGCATCCGGTATTTATGCCGAAACCTATAACCCGGTTTATACCTCCGAAATGGGTACTTACGACCAACTGGCCTATGACAATGGAAGTGGTGTCACCTTTGACGTGAATTACCGGGAAGCAGAAACGGTTAACGACAACATAGCAACAACACGCCTCACCATTAACAGTGTTGGTAACGCCGACATTATTGAACTGGGCTCCACTGTTTTTGGCACTGGCTCAGGAGCGGTTACGGTTAATTACGCCGCGAACAGCAAAAATAACATATCCCTTTTGGCGCTCAATGGCAGTGATGTCAATCTCAACGGCAACGTTACTGTGCCAGGTGAGTTACACATAACCGCCGACGAAATAACCCAGAGCGACTCAAGCACCCTCACAGCCAGCAGCCTGACACTGGACGCTGTTAATCAGGCTGGAACTGCTGACAACAGACTAAGCACAAACGTGAACGAGCTTGCCATCATCAACCACAGTGGCACACTCTTTATCAACGAACAAAATGACATCACGCTGACTGAAATATCCAGCACTGCGGGTGGTATTGATATTGTGGCAGCCGGCTCCATTGTCAGCACGGCTGACCTGGTAAGCGGTGGAACACTCAATCTTGACACCACGAACAGCATCGACTTGTCGGGCCGGAATCAGTTTTCCGGAGTCACCACATTCAATGCGGCTGATCGCATTGTACTGGGTGGTGCCAATACTTTTGCCGACGCTGTGGATATGACAGCCACAAACAGTATTGCCTTTGCAGGAGATGTTATCGCTTCTTCATCAATGATACTCAGTGCAGCGAATATTGATTTGACCGGCGAAAACCAACTGGCAGGCGAACTCACCCTGTCAGGTGCCACTATTGATATCAACAACACCATTGCCACCACGTTGGCAGACGTTACTGCACAAAACCTGACGATAAGTTCAACCGGCAGCATAACGGGCAGAGGAGCCATGGTGGTCCAGGATGGCAGTATGGCCGGATTGGCGACATTAACCTCGGTAGAGGGCGACATTCTCCTGGAGAATGAAAACAACAATATTGAGGGCATCAGTCTCACTGCCGCCAATGATGCGACGGTGATTGAATCCGATGGCATTGTTATCAAGGACGCCACAGTCGGTGGTACATTAAGCGTTACATCCAATAATGGACTGGCCGCCAATGATGCCGCTATGGGTGAAATGGGCGTTGGAGATATCACTGCCGCCACGATCAACCTGAACGCCAGCGAAGGTGGCATTGTCAGTCAGTCCAGTAATCTGGTCGCAGATGCTATCACCCTGACGGCCGCATCCGGCATTGGTAGTGGTAGCGATGCCGCCACCGCCATTAACACCAATGCTGCCACATTAAGCGTTATTAATGCTTCTTTTGATGCGTCGGGTACGCCATCAACCGGCACGACCACAGGAGTGGTCAATATTAATAATACCGGCAACGTCACCATTACAGACCTTCGTAACTATGGTGATATCCGCTTGACCATGGCCAACTCCGGCAATATTACCCTGGGCGTGACAAGCAGCAGTGGTGCCATTGACGCCAACTACGGAGGCAACATCAGTGATGCCGCCTACGCAGGTGATGTCACTATCGAGGGTGCGGGAGCTAATACTTTTTCGACCCAGGGCGTGGGCACCCTTTCGGGTAATGCCGACATTATTGCTGAAAATCTTACTGTGAATAATGTCTCCCGGTTTGGCACTCAAACCAGCCCCATAGGATTAAGAGTGAACAATGACTTTACGCTGATCGCCAACCAGGGTGCCGTATACTACCTTGGCGGTCGACCAGGGACAATTACCACCACGGCTGACTTGTTGCAACTGGCTATCCGGGGTTTCACTGGCATATCGAGCCAGCAACTCATTGATATTGAAACCTTGGGTGAAATTGATCCGGCCATTTTTACGGAAGTCAGAAACTACAACTACGATGATGTTGCCCTGCTGCTGCCAGCCGACCAGCGTTACGACTATGATGACGATGAAACAGAAAACGAGGAAGAGGACAAAGCAACAGGCGCGCGCGACCGAAAAGAAAAATAACAAGTCATTACCCAGCACTGGGAACATGCACATAATAAATATGCGGGGGAGGTCAGTTGGTCATTCGTTGTATCGGGTTTACAGGGTAGAATGACGGGCTCATTCAGGATTATTAAAACAGTTAACATGTTTCGTATACACCTGTGGCATGGTCAGCATACTATCCACGATATACCTACCCATGACGTTTGAGATTCAGGTTAAAGAGCAGTCTGCTCCTGGCGTAATGCCGCCCCAATTGCCGGTAAACAATGCGCTTGTTGGGATTCCGAAAGGGGAGTATCGCAGTCTACAATCGTATTGATATCCAGATGCCGGACTGACATGCCCAAAGCGTTATTCAAATATTCGGCCAGGCCCGGGATTGGTATCTCAGTGGGTGCCAGCACCAGCCCGACCACTGGCGGCTGAGAAAAATAACGGTCGTAATAATCCAGTGAGCGTTGTATTTCCAGTACCAGACGATCAAATTCGGTGCTGTCTGCAACATTACCTTCAGAGTTCAAACCATCATCGTCACTTACGCTCCGGGCCAGATATTCATAACCGAGATCCAGTGTACGGGCAAAATACAATGTGGATTGACGCGCCACCACCACCAGACCCTGTTCACGGGTAAGGTAGATCATGGCAACGCCCGCTTCGTTTTCCGGTAAAGATAAAATAATATTGCGCAACACCAGTTCAGGAATATCAATCGTGGTGAGATTGACATCGGCATTCTGCAACTGATCGACATGTGTACGTACCGTGGATGTTCGTGATACCACCACGTACAGTTTATTTTTCTGGCTATATGCACCACTGCCCGGTGCGTCAAATACATCAATTACCGCATCGTCGATATGAAAGTCAATCAGGTCTTTCACTTGCCAACGCACTGCGGCACGTAATTCATTGGGCGGCACATCCGGTGCATCGACGCTCAGTACACTGTATTCACCCAGTCCCATGACGGTGGTGCAGGTATGTTTTGCCAATGAAAACTCGTTGGCTTTTTTCTGCAATTGTTTTTCATGATTACTGCCTTTGTTCCAAGGTGAAAAATCACAGACTTTCAAACAGGGTTTTTCTTTGCCAGGGCTTAGTGTAACTATGGCTATTCCCGCTTCGCTCGGCACGATTGCAGCAATCAGTGGATTTTTATTTTTCCCCAGTAATGAAAACATGAAAGCAGACTCCGTTGTGTAGCATAAATAATCAAGGCATATAGTGGACAACTATTTGTCGTTGGGTTCGTGGGTTACCGGATGTACCGCCCGCCGTACCTGTGCTGGTAATGGTGTACACATTATTGATGCCGTTAATGGTCAGTGTGCTCACTGTGGTAGTCACCCATGCCTGGCCACTTAGCATGGTGTTGTTGGTGCTCACGCCTGCACCACCATTAACTGTTACATCCCATATTGCCCAATCGACACCACTTTCTGCGGCATACAATGCCTGTGATGAATACCATTCATCAATGGTTTCTTCTGAGCCCGATACCAGCATCTGTGTCATTAAAGCACCCAATGCCGCCAGTGCAGTGATCACAAAAATTGCGGCAACTAACGCAGCACCACGTTGCCGGGCGGGATGCTCTTTACTTATTAGCGGCAGAGAAGCTAATGGCTTTATTTTTGTCATCATGGTGTATTTCTCACATGAATTTCACGATAAAGCTGGATTATTTCTCCAGTGTTTGTGTCGGCAATCTGTAAATCCACACGCAATACGCCTGTGGATTGCGGTGTGCCCGGAGCATAAACAAACGTTACCGCTGAAACGCTATTTATTAACAAGGGATCACTGTTGCTCCAATCCACGGCTCCGTTATAATTTGTCAGGCCGGTGGCAGAGAACCAGTGCAGGTTATCGCCATTCAGGCCCACTTCAACGGTTTGGTCCGCGATGGAAAAATGTTTGCCCGGTGATTCCACTGTAAACTGTTGCCCGGTAAAACTTAGAATCCGGCCGTTGGTGGTGCCATCATTTCCCGGGCCTGTGGCTGTCGTTGCTACGATGCCGGATATCGGTGTTGCGGTATTACCCGCTTGTAAATCCGCAGGTGATGTATTGGCAATTATCAGCACATCACCTGTCTCATAATTTAAACTGGTACCGACAATGTAGAGGCTGGTAAGGTTGGCATTTTTGCGAAAACGAAGATTGATGCGAGAAAATTCTGTACCAAAATTATCAAAACGTTCTACATAACGCCCCCCAGCGCGGCTGCGTGCAAATTCAATACCTGTGCCACCAGAAAGTACGGATAAACTATTGGGTACAGCCTGATGTACTTCACGCGCGAGCCGTTCCAATGCCAGACGTCCTTTGGCTACCAATTCTGCCCGTGCCTTGCTGTGAGTATAAGCCTGCATGGCTTTGGCGATAAACGGTGTGAGTATTCCGGCAATAATGCCCAGTAATACAATCACGGTAATCATTTCGATGAGGGTGAAACCTGAGTGCCTGGCTTTCCGGGGGAGCATCAAAAATTTACCCGATAAGCTGAAATAGAAATGGTTTCATTGCTGGAAGATGTTACGTTGACAGTAATCAAGCGCAAGTCTGCGGTAGGCACGGTATTCCAGTTTACGCCGGGCTGCACCACACTGACGTTCACTGTGTAACCGGTATAACCGGGCATATCAGTACCTGACGAGTCTTGCGGCGGGCTTTGATTCAGTCCGTGGTAATCATCAATGTCATCGTAAGTGGCTCGCGACTCGCCATCTGTACCGATGGCGATTACAGCCGGTCCTGTGGCACAGGAGCCACTGGCAGTATTAACGCAACCGCCACCGAGTGGTGTTGCTTCATTCCATTGTTTACGCAGAATTTCATCCATAAAGGCATTGGCCACGGCCAGTGCCTTTTGTCGTAGATATGGTCGATGACTGTTGCCGACATTGTTCATAAACAGTGCTGTCATCCCTGCCAGCATTACGCCGACCAATGTGATAACCATAACTGTTTCGATCAGGGTAAAACCGGCTTGCTGGTATCGTTTATTCACCGTACAAACCCCGTAATGTTTTCCACTGTTACGTTGTCGCTGTCTGATCCTTTACTCAAGGTGATCGTCAGTGGTACACCCAGTCCCAGAGGATTGCCGTAGGCATCAAAAACAATTGTGGCGGTGGTGTCCAATGTGATGTCCGACCAGGTCTTTGTATAACCTATCGAGCCGGTTAATGGATGTGTAATGGCCGTACCATTCTGGGTCACGGTATAACCTGTTCCGTTAATTGCAATTTGATAATTACTTGCCCCGGAATGGCTCATGGATTTATTTTGTGCATAGCGTATGGCTTGCACCAGTTCGCCTGATGCGGCAGCCACATCAAAAGTATTTCGATTGAATTTACTGAAGGCCAATGCTGATAGTGCGCCAGTGATTACGATTACCATAATCAGTTCGACCAAGGTAAAGCCTGCCTGTCGTTTGTTAAGTTTCCTGATCATCAAGGGGACTCACGCCAGTATAAATAACGGTCGTCACCACGAAAAATACCAAAAGTGGCTGTGGCTGAAGGATTGTCGTCGTAAAGGTTACCGTCCAGAAGTTGATCAATAGTATCGTAATCGTATTGCAGCCAATCGGGCCAGACAGTGTTAAGGATACTGCTGCCACCGGGGTTACCTGCGCCGGTAAGAGTTAATGTCAGATTACCTGCGCCGTTGGTTAGTGTTAGCGGGCTTGTGGGGGTCGCTGTAGCAGTAATATTGATATCGGTTTTGGTGTAATTGTAACTGGAGCAGGAGTCATCAGCATTCAATGTCCAACCACTATTGACATTAAAAAACCAGCTGGTGATCGGCATGAGCAGGCTGTCACCCACTTGGCTCATGGTGCCATGCACATCCTGGGCATAGGCTCGGCCAAAGCGTTGCAAATTACCCACAGGGCTGATGTTGCGTGGCGTATCATTGGCACTGGCTTCACCATCACTTACAGCCGACAGTGAAATTGTCAGGTCGCTGGTGAATGGAGCCACCTGCCCGACATTACGTTCGTAGGTAAAATCATCTGCACTGGCACCGCCAAGGGTAAAGGTTAGTGAGCCATTATTATTATCAACACGGGCGAGCGTGCCTGCTGTTGTGGTAATTCCTATTGCCAGCACACCATTTTCATCTAACTGCGAATTATCAGCAGTGGGATAACTGAGGCTGATACCTCCAATGGTTAGTTTAGCCCAGGTGCCGGTATAATTTGCAGTAGTGGTATTCACTGCACTTGTTGCCATTGCAGTGACGGTGGGGTTGCTCAGATAATCAAAACCTTCTCCCAGATAAGTGAATGCAGTGCCACTTGTGCAGGTGTTGGCAAAACTGCCATCGGCGGTGCTGGTAACAAAATGATCCGGATAGAAACGCCCCACATTGGCACTGGCTGTGCCTGTTACATCCCCACCGCCCAGATAATCACCATCGGCCACACTGGGAGTCAGGGTGATAATACCAACTTCATCCCAATGAAAATCAATACCGGTATCGATACCGGCGATAAAGCCATCAAAGCCCGAGGTGAATGCAATGGCTGGATTATTTGCTGCACCAGCTGCCACCAATGCCGGTGTCAACACCACTGACTCCGGGATGCTTTCCTGACCGTAATTCGGTGTGCTATTACCCAGTGCATTCACTGCGGTTACGGTGACCGAAAAGGTATCGCCTGCGGCCATAAATGCAGCACCATTTTCATCAGTGGCAGTACCGGGATTTACAAAACTGTCACTACTGCGTTCAATTGCACTTAATATAAAATCAGCGGGTTTGACCACAAAGGCATCGCTGATGCCACGAATGCCTGTAGGTAAATCAACGCTTACTGAATCATCTTTCGTGGCGAGAGTGATTTGTCCCACATCAGCATAATTAACAGTAACTACTGCCTGGCCATTATTGAACGTCACGGGCTGTGTCGAACCAGCATCGGCTGTTGTTTCATCAGTAAAGGCATTCACTGTGTTGATAGTGACAGGCAGCGTGCCTGTTCCTGGGTTATTGTATGTTGACCAGAATTTGAGGTTTTTTGCACCGGTGTATGCTTCGATAATACCGCATACCGGATCAGTCGGTGTTACGCCATAGGCGGCCAGATATAACGGGAAATCACTGGCTGCTGTTTGTGCTGGAATCGTATTATCCACAACACCTGAAAATGGCACTGCCAGTGGTGATGTAGTCACAGTAAAGCCATTAGGTGAAAACACCAGATTACCTTCAGTATCATCATCACGAATGACGCCATCATAAGCATCAATATCAATGCTGGTTGTACCACTTTGATAATCAAGATCAAAAATAGCCACACCATTATCTGTCACATCAAATGTGTAAGTGGCCAAACCATCATTGGCCACGGCATCAGAAAAATTAAGTGTCGTACCAGTGTTAAGCGTCCAGGAGCCAGTGGCGCTTTGTGTATCCAACGTAATATTTCCAGTGTAACCGGTATAAGTTGCGCCACCCGATAATTTGGCGGTAACCGTAATGGCTTCTGTCAGACAATTAATGCCAGTGTTGTTATGTGAAATAACAAAATGATCCAGTGTTAAGCTGCAAGGATGTGTGGCGTTCATATCGGCCTGGATTTCAACCTGGCTGCGCACAATGTTGTAAATGCGTGCCTCATCAATGGAGCCATTGGCGGAGTTGCCCGTCATAGAGCCCACTATGTACGAACTACGATTGTCACCAAAATACAATGTATCCATCTCTCCCAGCACGCCGTTCGTGGGATAAGTCTGTGAGACATCGAGATTGCCGTTGATATAAATTTGCAGCCGGTCATTCGGTAGATCCCAGGTAACGGCTATGTGTACCCAGACATTGGCGGGAAAATTATTATTGCCACCTTCGGGACGCCAGTCACCATCCACACTGTCTTCCAGGCCAAAGCTCAGGCGACTGTTATTTTGTAGAGATAGATAAAAATATTTTCCACTACTGGCCAGGGAGGCATCCATTAACTGACGATCACCATTGTTACCATCCCAGGGGACATTGCTTTTGTACCAAAAATTAATAGTGCCAGCATTGCCAACATCATTGTTGATATCAACACCGGTATCAACAGCATCATAAACAGCACTTGATGTATTGGATGGGAACTCACCGTAGCCACATGTGCCCGGAGTGCCGACGACTACAGGGTTTGCATTTGCAGGTACAGCTGTTCCAACGGCTACACCATGGTTACCATTACCACTGCTGTCCACCACGCTACCCCATACCACGTCATCCATAGCATAATAGGCGAATGCATCGGTAGGACAAGGACGTGTTTCTGTCATAGCGACACCGACCTGTGCAGCGCTGAGAGCTGCATTGTAAATACGCACTTCATCAATCATGCCGTCAAATTCACGGCCACTAAAACCTTGATCAGCCCCAATTTGTAACGGGTCATTATTATTAATAAGATTTTCAGTATATGTAGTTGATCCACGATTAACGCCATCGATATAAATTATCTGGCTGCCACTATTGGAATAGACAATAGCAATGTGATACCAGGTTCCCGGAATCAGTGTTACACCACTGCTGTTAAACTGGCGGGTAGTACCAGCAGAGTTTTGCCACCACCAGTTAATGTTAGCGCTGCTATTAATATGAAATTCGTAATTTTCATCTTTAGAGAGAATGCTCATTAATCCACTACCCGGAATGGAATTCGGCCTGATCCAGGTCATCACTGTCAGGTTATCTGAGATATCCAGTAATGCATTATCGGCGACTTCCACAAAGTCAGTGCTGCCGTTGAGTGCTGCACCATTGCATACCTGTGCAGGTGCCGTAGTTGCAGAACCCATGCGCACCCCGTCAAGCCCGTTACCGGTGCTGTCAACCACTTCACCTGCCGTACCCGTCCAGCTGGTTTCATCCATGCGCCATTCTCCAACTGCCGCAGGCAAGGTTACTGGTGGTGTGCCATTGAACTCCACAACAAACCAGCCAATATCTGCACGCTGTCCGGTAAAATTACGGCGCATATTAATTGAGGTGGATGATAGCTCCAGCGTTACCGAACTGACGCCGGTAATATCATCACCATTATAATTATTCATGCCCATGTTTTGTCCGCTATAGGCTTGTACTGATGCGAATGCCACCGAACGATTGACATCGATGGTGCTGATGGCAATGGTATTTTGTGCATCGCCACTGTTGAGAAGTTCGCTGCCATGTTGCACAGAACTACCATCATTCAACTCCACCACTTGCCAGATAATTTCATCAATCCGGTCGCCAACAGAATCACGGTCTATACGCAATGTCGTGGAATCAATCAATTGCGCACGAATCATGCGCTCATCAACATCCGGGCCGGAATCCGGGCTGAGAAAACCCACCAGAGCAAAACTGGAAGCAGTATTTACCGCCGTTGGCAAAGTGATATTGATGCTGCCGGTACCGCTGGACATGGCAGAGCTGCCCGTTTGTACATTAATGTCTGCTGCGTTGGTAAATTCCACCACCTGCCAGGCGATAATATGACTGCTGTTACCATTGCTTGCCCTGAATTGCACATTGGTATTACTGGTAAGTCTGCCGGTGGAGGGATCATCCGAACTCCAGATTGAATCTGTATTCCGGGGAGTTTTTGAGTACAATACAAAGGCCTGGCTGGTAGAACTGACAGCAGTAATGGGCACATTCAGTGTCGAAGAGGTTTGATTCACTTCACCACGTTGTACCGACACGCCGGAACTGAACTCCATCACATACCACTGAATATTGATCGTTGAGGTTTCATTCGTTACCCGTACAAATTCAACGGCAGTACCTGCGCTATTGATTCTGCCTCGCACCGTGGAGCCTGGTGGCCGATTGCTGGAGGAGCGGGTCTGAAACATCAAAAAAGACCGGCCGGGGTCAACGGCGGTAATACTGACCGATATAGTACCGTTGCCGGAACTGATTGCTATGCCACTTTGTACCTGATTAATGGTTGCTGAATGCACCGCAGAAAAATTGCCCGAAAAGCATAAAAAAACAAATATCCATAAAAACCGGGCAATAAATTTTTTCGGCAAAAAACCGTTCTGGAATAGCCTTGCCAAAATTATTTTTTTTTCATGGCATACAAATAACATCACAATGTCTTTCCCAAAAAACAAGCCAGACAGCTTGCGCGGCCTGGCTTTGTTTCAATAGTTTTTCACGACATGGGCAATAGTTGCCCTGGTGATAAACCGGGTCGTTAATTAACAGCCTGTGCCGAGAACAGTGCTGATAACCGGAGCAGCAGGAGCGACTGCTTCTGTATAAGTAAAACTGCAGGTGCCTGAGCCATTGGTAATGGTTAATACGACAGGTGGGCCAGGAACCGTTGAACCCTGAAAATCCAGCCCGGCACCTACGTTAAGGCCTGCCAGATTAACAATTGTGGCTGCATTAGGATAACCATTTTGATACGTTACAGTAGTACCTTCAATTGTTGCTGTAGAGTTGTCAATCAAAAATGCCGCATGGGCAATAGCGGCCGCAGAAGAAACTGCACCACGCGCCCCGGCGATAGAAGCACCTTCTGCCCGGGTAGACAAGTCAGCAAATTTTGGTAAGGCCGTTGCCGCCAGAATCCCTAAAATCACAATAACCATTACTAGTTCAATAAGGGTAAAACCGCTTTGTTTCTTCATATCACTTCTCCAACTTTATATTCTGTAATGTGTCAATATACTCGTGGCGATTGAAATTTAAGTCTAATTGCACGCCCTATTTATTCCATGGCTGCGTTGTTGTTCTTGCAATAGAACGACTATTACGCGTTATTTCACCTTGCCATGAAGCAAATGTGACGCACACTTAAACCTAAATCTCAAACGCCACGGGTATAGTTCGGGGCGGTTGTACCCATAATTGTTCTGACGCAGCCCCATTCGTTGTAACTATCGGTCGTACTTAAAAAAAACTTTATATATTATTGGCTATTTATTTGATTGCGACTTCGGATAAATTCCACATAGGCAGAAATACACCCAGGGCCAGAACTAATACAATTCCCGCGATGATCACGGTTAATATAGGTTCAATACGTGCGCTAAGTTTGTCGATGTCATTTTCCACTTCAGCTTCGTAAAATAAAGCGACTTCGGCCAGCAATATATCAATGGAACCGGTTTCTTCACCTACCGCCATCATTTGCATTACGAGGCCATCAAACAAACCGGTAGCCGCAGCAGTACGTGTAATGGACTCGCCACGTTCGATACCCGTTTGCATACCCAGTAAGCGTTCTTCTACATAATGATTATCCAGCGCCTTGGCCACCACAGTGAGTGCGGTAATCAGTGGTACACCCGCTTTTATGGACATGGAAAAAAGCCGTGTAAATCGCGCGAGTGTGGCGCGATAAATAATATCGCCAGCCAATGGTAGTTTGAGTTTTTGTTTGTCCCAGCGATAACGGCCAGTGTCGGTTTTTATGTAATGCCGTATACTTAATGTAGTCATCACCAATATACCTAGCAGCTCCGGCCAATAAGTCACACTAAAATTTGAAACATTCATCAGGATCAATGTTGGCAGCGGCAACTCTGCGCCAAATCTGGAAAACACACCTGCAAACGAAGGAATCACAAATAAATTAATAATGGCGATAGCGATGGAAATTGCGATGAGCACAAAACCGGGATAACGCAGCGCAGATTTAATCTGGTTACGTGTGCGCTTGTCACGTTCCATATAACGTGCCAGCTGATTAAAAATTTCATCCAGTTGACCTGTGGTTTCACCAATACGAATCATTGATACATAAAACAGCGAAAATATTTCCGGATGTTCATTAAATGATGTCGCCAGATCCCGGCCGGATTCCAGGCTTATTGTTACATTACGAATAGCTTTTGCCAGAGTGGTGTTTCTAGTAGATTGTGACAAACCATGCATGGCGCTTAACATCGGCACGCCCGCTTTGGTAAGGCTGTACATTTGTCGAGAGAATTGAATGATGTCAGTGTCAGTTACTTTTTCGGTAAAAAATTTACCGAAATCAATTTCAGTGGATGCGCCCATTTTTGCCGAGCTAATATCGATAGGGATGACGCCATTTTCCAATAGTTGTGAAGCTACTGCATCTGAGCTCACGGCTTCCATGGTGCCCTCAATAGCATCACCTCGATGACCGCGTGCTTTATATTGAAAAAGTGGCATAGGTTAATCCATCAATGCTCATCGATCCAGCCGCTGATGCGAATGACTTCATCGATGGAAGTAACGCCCTGTTCAGCTAAAATTAGACCATTTTCCAACAAAGGGGTGAACTGTTTTTGTGCTAATGCACATTTTTTGAATGTTGCGTAATCCTGATGACGCAAGGCGTCGGCAAGTTCACCAGTAATATCCAGCATCTCGTGTATTGCGGCACGACCATGATAACCGGTATGCCCACATGCAGGACAACCGGTACCGTGTTGAAAATTCATTTCCGTAGCACGCTCTTCATCCACGGCTGCTTTCAGCCAGGCCAGTTGACCTGCATCCAGTTCATGGATAACGGTACATTTATCACAAATACGACGCACCAAACGTTGTGCAACAATGGCATGCACTGCCGAGGCTATCAAAAAGCCCGCTACCCCCATGTCGATAAGCCTTAATGCGGTACTGATGGCATCATTGGTATGCAGAGTTGACATCACCAAATGACCGGTAATTGACGCACGTAGGGCAATTTCTGCTGTTTCCTGGTCACGAATTTCACCGACGAGAATAATATCTGGGTCTTGTCGCAATGCGCTACGTAATACTCGCGCAAAATCCAGTCCTACCTTCTGATTGATTTGCACCTGATTAATACGAGGCAAGCGATATTCCACCGGATCTTCCACGGTAATGATTTTCTTTTCTGGTGTGTTTAATTCGTTTAATGCGGCATACAGCGTTGTAGTTTTACCACTACCGGTCGGACCGGTGACTAACAATAAACCGTGAGGGCGGTGAATGGCTTTTTCCAAGCGGGCCCGGATATCATTTGACAAACCAATTTGATTCAGACCCTGCACACCTGTGGAGTGATCCAGCAAACGCATTACCACCGCTTCACCATACTGTGTTGGCATGGTAGAAAATCGCACATCGACTGCCCTGTTTTTTAACTTAATATTAAAACGACCATCTTGCGGTAAACGTCGTTCGGCAATATCCAGGCCAGCCATTAATTTAAGACGCGACACCAATGCAGCCACAATAGCTTTTTCATCCATCACCTGTTCGTACAAAACACCATCAATTCGACGACGAATACGTAATACAGTTTCGTCGGGTTCAATATGGATATCAGAGGCATGGGTTGCCATGGCCTCTTCAAATATTGTTTCAATCAACCGGACTACCGGTGCATCAGATTGACTGACAATTTTGTCTAATGATGCCAGGTCAAAGACATTTTCCACCATATCTTCGCCAATTTCTGTGGCAAGGTTTTGTATTTCAGTACCGTGCTGGTAAACCTTGTCGATGGAGGCAACCAAGTCTCCCTCTTTTACTACGGCAACTTTAATCGGGCCTTTCACTACCCGTACCAGGTCATCGTAAGCAAAAATATTGGTCGGATCAGCCATGCCAACCAATAAGCCATCCGGTGTATCTTCCAGCGCCAGTGCCCGGAACCGGCGCGCTGCTGTTTCCGGGATTTTATTCACTACATCTGGTTTGAATTGAAAAACGCTCAAATCGACAAAAGGCACATTGAGTTGACGAGACAATAAATTAAGCACGTCATCTTCTTTTACATAACCATTTTCGATCAGGACACGGCCAAGTTTGTGGCCGGATTTTTTCTGTTCATTTAGCGCTGCAATCAATTGTCCTTCGGAAATGAGCTTGTGCTCAACCAGCAAGTCACCCAGACGAATACGTTTTATCTGTGCTGACATGTTTATTCCTCAAACTCGTCCAGCACATGATTAGCATCCGTACGCACAGGTGCTACAGATGTTAATGCCACGATGCGTGTCTGTATGTATTTCAGCACGGCACTATCCAGGCCGCCAGCACGTTGTGCCCGCTGAAAAGCATCCAATGCGCGTGCAGTTTCACCCATGGCATCCTGTGCCAAAGCCAGTCCCATCCACCAGTGCGCTGTCTCGGGGTGCCGTAATAAAATTTGCTGATAGACTTGCGCCGCTTGTGCATGTTTTGCTACTTGCTGATACAGGGCTGCCAGCAAGGCATAATATTCCGGGTCAGCGGCCACGGTTGGACGTGCCCGTTCCAATACCGCGACAGCGTTAACAATATCACCCTGATCCACCAGAATACGGGCATACAGTTTTGCCAGTGGCGCAGCATCCGGCATCAGATGCAAGCCTTCGTTCAAGCTGTTTGCAGCCTCACTTATGCGACCGGTATTTAACAAAATTGCCGCCAGCGTTTCACGAGCCCGAAGATGAGCCGGTGAAAAAGACAATGCTTCTTTCAGAGCTAGTTGTGCATCCTGAGGGTTATTACGAGACAGCATCTGTATTGCACGCTGAAAGGCCAATTGTGATTGTTGTTCGCCAGTAAGTGGGTGGATGGTTTTATTGATGTTTTGTTCGCTGCTGATAGGTGTTGCTTCAGTTATATTTTCAATATTTGGAGCGATGGATACGGGCGTCACTTTTTTTGTAACAGACTTTTTTATAATGGTTTCGATAGTTTTTATTTTATCAACGAGAGAAAGGTCAGGGGTTACCGTTGTGGATAATGTGGTTGTTTTTGTATTTTCCGGCACAATGTTCATGACAAAGTCGGGTGCTTCTTGTTTAGGTGCGATGGCCATCATATTTTCTGTTAGCACTGTTTGTTGTTGGCTGCCCAATGAATAAGCCACCAGTACACCGCTCACAAAAACCACCGCCACTATGGTGATGATCAAAGCCATATAATTAATTGAAAATTCCACAGGCTGTGTTATTGAGCCACTGGTGCCAAGCCCGTTTAAAGGCGATGATGCTACCCTTGAAGTACGGCGCTGTTCGAGGTCGCGTAACATTTGATTAATCAGACTCATGCATCAGGCTCCCAGGCTCATTGCCGCCGCAGCTGCTGCGGCACCCATAGTAGAAACAATCGCCGTACCCATACGCGCAAAACCGGAAGTCGGCAATGGCATTGTGCCATCAGTATCTTCCGCAGCCAGTTGTAAATGTTGCAAAGTGATATGAGATGCACCCTGACCATAAGCTACCATCAACATTTTATGCGCCAATACATTAATCACTCGTGGCACGCCCTGACTGATATAATGTAAGATCTCCACCACATTCCGCTTAAACAGTGGCTTACCATGGTAACCAGCGATCAGTAATCGGTGTGCCAGATAACCTTCGATACCGTTAATATCGATAGTTTCAAGCTCTTGGGAAAAAGTAATGCGCTGACGTAACTGCCGAAGTTTATTTTGTGACAGCCGTTCATCCAGTTCAGGTTGTCCAAATAGCACCACTTGAAGTAGTTTGTTTTTTTCGGTTTCCAAATTGGTCAATAGACGCAAAGCTTCCATGGACTCATCAGGCAAGGCCTGTGCCTCATCCAGAAATAAAACTACCTGTTTTCCTTCGGTATTTAATTTAATCAGGCGATCATTGATCAATGACAAAATGCGATGCTGACCCATGTTGCGGGCATATTTTATATCCAGTTCATCGGCCAGGGCCATGCGCAAACCCGCCGGTGTCAAACAGGGATTAGGCAACCAGGCGGTAACAAAATTATCATCCAGGATATTCAACACCTTGCGACACAACAGTGTTTTTCCTGTGCCCACCTCACCGCTGATTTTTATAAAGCCTTCACCGCTGCGCAATGCTACCAGTAAAACATTCAAGGCCTCTTGATAGCTCCCGTAATTG
>Ga0256830_1001586_pt1 | contig 15898 bp, 9 predicted proteins | sample 128326metaG_FD_190537 | JGI IMG/M metagenome (GOLD analysis project Ga0256830, IMG submission 190537) | Hydrothermal vent microbial communities from Lau Basin, Pacific Ocean - 128-326 | ecosystem: Environmental > Aquatic > Marine > Hydrothermal vents | place: Pacific Ocean: Lau Basin | collected... | reverse complement strand
TTCCTCCGTCACGAGATAGAACGGTATGTAGGGCCCGCCCTGGTAGAGATCGACATGAACGAGATCGAAGTGTTCTCGACTCGAAAAAAGCCATGGGCGCGCGTCGGCCACATGTATTCGAAGCTTGGGGTCATCCCGCGATAGGCCGAAAAACCGGATGCCCGCCTCCGCGACCAGAGGATCGATTTCGATGGCGTCAATCTCGACCGCCGGTGCTGCATGGCGAGTGGCAAAGACGGAAGCTCCTCCGCCGAGTCCCAGGACGAGCAATCTTCTAGCGGGTGCCAGGAGCGGTCCTAGGGCGAATGCGTCCCGATAGGTATTGCTCCAGCCGGTTTTCCGATTGTAGATGGACTGTGCCACGTCGTGTTGGTTCAGCGTGAGCCAAAGTTGGTCACCCTTTTCCCTTACTTGAATCAGGTTGTAGGCTGATTCGGCGCTCCAGAGTGTATCGGAGGCCCAATCCAGGTCGGTAGGGGAAATCAACGAAACGAGCAAGGGGATCACGCCTAGTGCGCCCAGTGCGCGTCTCGAAGAGAGCAAACCCAAGGCGGCGAGCAAGCCGCTTACGGTACAGGCCGTAGCCAGCGTCTTGAACGTTCCTATCTGCGGAATGAGCCAGAAAGTCGTGATCACTATGCCGGCGACGCTGCCGATCGTAGAAAGCGCCGACACCCGTCCCGCGACGCTTCCTACCTGGCCTGCACGCGCCAAAAGGCGTACGGCGAAAGGGCCCACGGAAGCGAGGAGCGTCATCGACGGAACGAAGACGATGATAGAAGCCAGAATCGTTCCTTTGATCTCGCCGAGCGTCGCCAAGGCGGGCATCAGGCGACCCAAGGACGTAAGAATCAAGAGCTGATAGAGCGCGCTCGCCAGAAGCAGCCCGAACAACGGCCCATCGGTTTTGCTGCGGTCCGCGATATGACCTCCAAGGGCATATCCGAGCGCCAACGCAACCATGACGATGGAGATCATATTGGCCCAGACATAGATCGAGTAGCCGAAATAGGGCGCGTAGAGCCGAAAGGCCGCCATTTCCAGGGACATCACCACGGCGCCGGAAACCGCCGCGGTGAAGAACCAAAGCGATCGCCGCATCGGGGGAAGAGGAGGTTCGTTGCGGCTTTCCGCTGCATGGCCGCTGCTTCTTGGGCGTTTGCGAGTCGACATTCGCACATTATTCCATCAAAATCGGCTACGTCAGGTCGATTGAATCGATCTGATCGCTACGGTGGCTTCCGGTCGTGTTCCTTCTTTCGCGCAAAGTCTCGATATCAGTGAATCGACCACTCCAATGGCCGTTCTCCGTCGACTAGGCTCTTCCTGCGATGCGGCGGCGTGCGCAGAGGCGATCATTGCGTGTCGGCCCAATCAAGTGCCAGCGAGGAAAGGGGTTGCTATCTCTCGCCATAGGAGATATTTGGGCTAGAATCTCTCCCCATGAAATCTCGCAAGCAAGACTTCGGCATATTGACTGCGATCGTTGTTTGTCTGCTCTTTTCGGGGGCGGGAAGTCTCGTTCTAGAAGTCGTCTGGTCTCGTCTACTCAGGCTGGTCTTCGGTTCGACGACGCTCGCAATCTCGACGATTCTCGTCGCCTACATGCTAGGGCTAGGACTCGGCGGGCTCTTCGGCGGACGGCTCGCTGCGCGGGTTCGGAATGGTATCAAGGCCTACGGTCTCTTCGAGGTGATCGTCGCGCTCTACGCGCTGACGGTTCCTTTCATCCTCGAAGCCTTCCCCTATCTCAATCGAACACTGTTGATGCCGCTATCCTACTGGCCCGCCGCGATCATTCGATTTCTGGTCGTTCTGATGGTTTTGCTTCTGCCGACGTTGCTGATGGGAGCAACGCTTCCCGTGCTCGTGGCGGCTCTTGCAAGCGAAAACAGCAAGCTCGCCAAGAGGGTCGGTTTGCTCTACGGAATCAACACTCTTGGCGCGGTATCCGGCGTTCTCGCGGCGACTTTCGTTTTCTTTCCCTTGGTTGGCGTTGCCTATACGAACGTCATTGGAGCACTGCTCGATCTCGTGGTCGGGCTGATCGCAATATTCATCCTGGCTCCGCGGTGGAGCGCGTCCCATCGCGAAGCACCTAAGCCGTCGCCACCGAAGCGTTCTCCGGAAGACCTCCCCCGACGGCGGTGGAGTATTCCGGTTCTGGCGTATGGTTTGATCGGGTTTTCGGCATTGGTCTATGAGGTTTCCTGGACGCGCGCGCTATCGATGGTCCTCGGCTCGTCCGTCTACGCGTTTGCCATGATGTTGGCGGCCTTTCTTACGGGGATCGCTCTCGGCAGTCTCGTGGGGCGAGTATGGTTCGACAAGCTGAGTCGTCCGTATCTGGTCTATGCTGCGGCCGCGGCCTCATTGGGCGTTCTAGCCTATGGCACGCTCGCATCGCTCCGCCTGATGCCGCATGTCCTGCTTCGTGTGCTCGAGTGGGGAGGCCTTACAGGAGGTTATCTGGTGCTGGCCAGCATTCCGGTTTCCATGTTGGTCATGCTGCCGCCGGCGCTCGTGCTTGGCGCGCTTTTTCCGCTGGTCATCCGTACGGCCTCGTCAGAACAACGGAAGGGTTCCGGGACGGTCGGTGACGTCTATTTCGTCAATACGATCGGTTCGGCAGCCGGTGCGTTCTTCGCGGGATTCTTGCTGATTCCCGGGATCGGAATCGAGCGCACGATCGACGTAGCCATGACCAGCAACTTCATCGTCGCAGCGATCCTTCTGGTTTGGAAGCGCGACGAGGCGGTGACGGCTCGACGGTTTGGTTTGCTCATCTGCGTCGTTTGGCAGCGCTCGTCTGGGTCGGTCCGACTCAGTGGAAGCAAGAAGAAATGACGACCGGTGTGTACTACAAGGCGGAGTCGTTCATGAGCTTTGGAATCGACTTCGATGAGCTAGGCGGCCTCGAAAAGGACGAGATACTCTACTATCGGGATGGTCTGAATACGACGGTTTCCATGCACAGCTCTCGCTTCGGGCTCGACATGCGGCTCAATGGTAAGACCGATGCGTCGCTCGGTGATATGTCCACCCAATCTTTCAGCGGGCATATTCCAATGCTCTTTGGTGGACCGGCGGCGGATGCGCTGGTGGTTGGCTACGCTTCGGGTGTGACGACGGGGGTCGTCTCTCTATACGATGCAAAACGCATCGATGTCGTCGAGATCGAGCCGGTCGTTCTCGAAGGATCCCGGTTCTTCGATGACTACAACTATCGTCCGCAGGAGAACCCTCGGGTCAAGGTCATCGTCGAGGATGGGAGAACGCATATTCTCGCCACCGACAGGCGCTACGATGTGGTGATTTCCGAGCCGTCGAACCCGTGGATATCCGGGGCATCGAGCCTGTTCACCCGCGAATACTTTCAGATGGTTCACAAGGTTCTCAAGCCCGGCGGACGGCTTCTGCAATGGATCCAGCTTTATGATATGGATCCTGAAGGAATCTACGCGATTCTCTTCGAACTCAAACGCGAGTTTCCCCATGTCTATGCGTTTCTCAATGGCCCGAGCGATGTCGATCTGCTGTTGCTGTCCACCACGGAAGAGCTGACCAGCGAAAGCCTTCCTCGTTGGCAGGAGATTCCATTTGCAGCGCGGAAGGATCTCGCGCGTGTCGGTATCCATTCCGAAAAGGACCTCTGGAGCTTATTTCGTCTTTCAGATGAGACCATCGCTTCCCTGGCCGCGCGGGCTACGACCGGAAATACCGATGACAATATGTTCATCGAGCTGCATGCGCCCTTTAGCATGTATACCGGCACGTTCAGCAATTCGCTGATCTTGAAGGGAGATCGAAGCGGAGTGCTCGATCTTGCCGACCGCGGGCCGGAACCGGCCGATGGTCGAAGTGTCGCCGAACTCGCGCTCTCCTACGGACTCGGCAGGGGAGATCGAGATCTCGCAACGAGTCTACTTTCAGAAGCAGCCCATCGCGGAGATAGTCCGGAGTACCATGTCGCTTTGGCGGAACTCGGACGTCGTTTCGGAGGTATGACGACCGACGAAGCCATCGAGCGTTTGGATCGGGCGGTTTCGCTCGATGCGAACGCTTTCCTGCCTCGCTTTCATCGGGGCAAGGCCTTCTTCGAAGTCGGTCGTCTGGCAGAGGCTCTCGGCGACATGAATCATGCGGCGAGCCTCCGGCCTGAAGACTATCGGCCGCAGCTCTTCAAGCTTCGCATCCTCGGGGCGACGGGAAGGGCCAAGGAGGCAAGGGTGATTGCAGATCGTCTGCTCGGCGACAAGGATGTCGCGACCTTCGAACGCAAGGTCTGGGCCGATGCGGCCATCATCTCGGCACAGATGGGCGAATTCGATCGCGCCGTCGAGGAAATGCGAAAATACTTGCAGTCCTTTCCGTTGGCTTCTGCCGAGTGGGAGTTGTTGGCACGAATGTACGAAGCTCTGGGATCCAAGGATAAGGCCGCCGAAGCGAGCGAGAATGCGCGCAAGGCCCGGCACAATGGAGTCGTGCAAAAGCACCGGCGTGCGAGGTTGCTGGAGTCCTATGGGTTTTTCGAGAGGTCTCGACAGATCCTCGAGAGCGTGCTCGCCGCGGAACCGGACAACGCATTGGCGGCCGAAGACCTTCTTCGGATCGAAGAAGCCATCTCTGCGAAATCGAGACTTCGCTAAGAAATGGAGATGAGGCACCGTTCCGCTCTGCGGTCGATCGCGCATATCCTGCTCGGTTTTCTGCTCCTCGCCGTGGGAGCAGTGTCCCTCTATCGTTCGATGGGAGTAAGCGAGAAGGTCTTGGTTCTCGTTACGATTTCGGGCTTGAGGGAAGACGCCATCGGCCCGAGCAAGACGCCGGAGATTTGGGAGATGACCGAAGGTGGGGAGAGGATCGGCACGCACCTCACGTCAGTCCCGGCGGCGGTGCCCGCGTTGGTGAGTCTGATGACGGGCACTCCTGCGGAAGAACTCGCCTCAGTGCACGCCGCGACGACCCGCATTGGACTCAATGAGCAGATTCTGGCGACCCGGTTGAGCGAAGCGGGTTTTCGGGCCAGCGCCATGGTCGGTGAGGGTGAGGTATCGAGGCTAAGCGGAATATGCCGAGGCTTCGATGTCTGCTCGCTCGCTTCAAGTCCCTTCGATCAAGCCATCCTTCCGGACGAGGTCGCGAGAGTGCAGATCCGAAGGGCAGGATTCCTGCGCGCGGAAGATATAGCCTCCTCCGTCGTGCTCTTCCTTAGGGCTCTTCACCCCGGTTCGAGTTCGTTCGTCTGGTTGCATTTTGCCGACCCGGCTCATGCACTTCGAAAGCAAGGCGACAAAGAAGCCTACCAGGCGGCAGTGGCGGAAGTCGATCGAGCGATCGGCCGGTTGAACGGTGCGCTCCATACATCCGGACTTTCCGGCTCCGCGGTCTTGGCTGTCGTTTCGCTTCACGGAGAGGCCATGGGAGACGCCGGTGAAGCGCGGCACGGTTTGACCATGACGGACTCCGTGGTCGAGTTGCCGTATTTCATCACCGGCGGCCATGAACTTCCTGTGCCCGAGGCGATCGTCGGCATTGATCAAATTCACCAGATGCTCTTGGAAAGAGTCGGTCTTGCCGGCGAACAATCTGACGAGGCGGTGGCCGCGTTTGCGCGCTCCGGTATACCTTCCCGCTACTACGGCTGGAACCCGGCGATCCGAGCGGAATTTGAAAGCGGTACGCTGGCCATCGTAGATGACGTCGTCTGGACTCCTCGCGACTCTCCGGAGATTCGAGGGGAGGGGGCGTGGGAGGCCATTCCACGGTCGGCGAGGGAGATCATCGCGCGGCGCATGCCGGACCTGAAGCCGGAAGTCATCGGTGTTGTGGACCGAGCAGCCATTTTCGCCCTGATGGCGAGCGGGCACGAACTCCTTCTTGCCGATGAAATGGAGCAGGGGTTGCGAGTGCTCGAGGAGGTTTCGGAACTTGCACCCGACGCGATCACGCCGTGGGAGATCGGAGTCGGTCGGATCATGCAAGTGCCTGAGAGGAAAAGGGCGCAATATAAGGCGTTTCTAGAGCGTGCCGACCGTTTCGTTGCAAGGCAAAGCTCCAATGCCAACGTCCTGAGAACTCTGGATCTCGCGCGCATCTTGATGCGGATGGAGAAGGAGGAAGATGCGCGACGCCTGTTGTTGAAGCTGCCTGTCGACGGGCTTTCTTTGGGCGAGTCGTTGGCGATTGCGGAGGCTTTCGTTTTGAGCGGAGCCATTGAGGAAGCTGTTCGGCGTCTCGAGAAGATCAGCGAAACTGAAGGCTACCCAGCGGATCTCGAAGAGTGGATCGGAGACCTGCATCAGCGTGCCGGCAACGCATTTCGCGCGCGTGTAGCCTACGAGCGGGCGCTCGAGACGCCTTACGCGCGTTCCTCGAGCCTGATTGCAAAGCTCGGAGATGCGCTGGCAGGGCTAGGCGACTACGAATCAGCGCTCCAGCGCTACGCGGAAGCCGTACGCGAGGATCCGACCTATCGCTACCCTCACATGCGTGCTGCTGACGCTTTGATTGCGCTCGATCGGCCGGGCGCAGCTGCTCATGCGGTCGTGCAGGGGGTGCTTGGTACCGGAAATCCCGTGGAAGATGCGATCCTGCGGGCCCGAACTCTCGCTTCGAAGGGCCTCGTGCCGGCTGCCGTCGAAGAACTTCACTCCATGATATCCAAAGTCTCTGGTCCAGGTAGAGCGCGATTGCGTCTCAGCCTAGCGAGGTTGCTCTTCGATGTTGGTGCAATCGAAGGTGCTCGCGAAGCGGCGGTGGAAATGGCTGAGGGAGGTCGGCCGAGCGCTGCGGCCATGATCTTGCTCTCCAAGATCGCCGCGGTCAACGCTTCCGAAAAAGAGGCCATCGAGTGGTTGGACAAGGCGGAGGAAGTCGCCGGTCCGGAGCAGTCGAGACTCGTTCGAGCCGAGCCCCTGTTTCGAGAATTCGGAACGGATTCCGAGTTGGCGAAGCGCGCTGCGAACTTCAGCGGTCGAGGGTCTGCCAAGACCAATAGAAGCAAGAAACCCCAGGAGGTCCAGCAGTGAATCGAATTCCGAGGATCATGTCGCTGCCGTTGTTCGCTGCACTGTTCCTATGTCTTGGGGGATGTTCCGAGCGTCCTCCGTCGGTCCTGCTGATTACGGTCGATTCCCTAAGGTCCGACCAACTGGGTCTCGAGCGCAATGGGCGTCAAGTGGCGCCCAACTTGGCGCGCCTCGAAAGCCGATCGCTGGTCTTCGATAAGGCATTTTCACCTGCTCCGTGGACCACGCCCTCGGTCATGTCGCTGATGACGGGATTGCCGGCGCCGGCCCACTGCGTCGAGGAGCACGACCGCGCGCTAGCGACCTCCATCCCGACATTGGCGGAGCGATTCAAGAAAGCCGGATACAAGACTGCGGCCTTTGCTCCGGCGATCACGCTTCGACCCGAATATGGTTTCGACCGCGGGTTCGACGACTACCACTACGAGCCTTTTGGTCATCGACGTATTTCCTCCCCCAAGATCGTATCCTTCGTGCGACAGAAATTGGAGTCATGGAAAGGCGAGCCTTGGTTCATCTGGGTGCATCTTTGGGATCCGCACTACAACTACAATCCGGAGCCGCCCTACGATGAGTATTTCCGCAGAGGAGCAAAGCCGGAATCCGAAGAAGTGCAGCGCCTCAAGTGGGAGTTTGAACCGGTCACCGGCGAGGAGGCCGAATACTTGCAAGGACAGTACGAGGGCGAAGTCAACTATACCGATCGCTATCTAGGCGAGATGCTCGATGCACTGGAAAGCTCGACGGGAAACGGTGAGGTTGTCGTGGCGCTGCTCGCGGACCATGGCGAGGCATTCCTCGAGCACGGCTGGCTTGGCCATACCAACCGACTCGATCAGCCGGTGGTTCATGTTCCACTGTACCTCTCGTGGCCGGAACGGATCCCCTCTGCCAAGCAGGATGACGTCGTGAGCACGGCCCAACTCGGCAGGACTCTGCTTCATCTTGCCGGATTGGAGGGCGAGACCTTCGGCCGTCATTCTCTACTTCCGGGAATTGCTCTCGAGGGCAAAGCAGCAGAGAGCGCATCGGGAGTCATGAGTCAGACCGTTCGCAGAGGTTGTTGGACGTCTTGGATGGAGGATGAGTTCAAGTACGTGCTCGAGCATCGCACCTGCTCCGAACAGCTTTTCGATTTGTCGGCGGACCCCGGGGAGAAGAACGATCTGTCCGAGAAGATGCCCGATGTGGCGGCCAGGATGAAGGAATCCCTGCGTCAAGAACTCGAATCGATCAAGGCAACCGGCTATCCCTGCCGCTCCATGCCTCCGGAAGTCATCGAGCAGACGATGCAACGACTGATGAGCCTTGGCTATGCCGGCAAGAGGCCGATGCCGCCGGGCGAGAAAAGTGCAGCTCGGGACAGCTTCGGTGATCTCGCTGCTCAGCCATGCCCCAAAGAATACGTCTGGCCGTGTTTCTCCAAGCCGGAGTGACTTCGCCGGTCAACTGGAATTTGGTTCTCGCTCCTCGTTCGCGTCGGGGAGCGCCGAGATTTCCCGCGGGGGCAAGACAGGCCCGATATCCTCAGGGCCAATGTCGAGTGCCGGAGTTCCAGGGTAGACCGTCCCGATGATCTCGATCAGTCCCGTCAATTCCAAATAACCGTTGAGGCTTTGGGGTCCCATGATGACGACCGTGCTGATCCTACCGGAACGCCACCCTGGGGGCTGCCTTGTCTTGTAGGGGTATGGTGTCAACCTGAAATCCGTCTTGCCGCTTTCCTCGAGAGAGGGGAAGGCAATGGTCTGAAATCGGCCGCTGTCCACTCGCATTGGCCGACCCGAGTCGTGGCTCGCGCGAGTGGCGCTGGTGATGCTGGCGAGAATCCGATCGGAAGTCGTGCCGGCGAGTTTCCACTGGCCATAGTCCCAAATCAACGGCGTACCGGTCAGCATGCCGATGGGCAAAGAGAGCGTGACCAGTACGAGGGCGAGGCCAATCAGCGATCGGCTTCGTCCGGAAGATTCGCGCCGGAGTTGGATGATAGACCCCAACCATCCCGCAATCAGAATGACGATCGGTGCGAGGATCGCCTCGGAATAGCGGGGCCGAAACCGAGCCGATGCGATGAAGACGGCGGAAGAGACGAAGATCCAGACCAGGCAGCCATTGCGCACTCGGATCCACTGCGGAGAAGAAGGGATTCGCGCCGTGCGTGCCAGCCCAAGGCAAACGAATGCCAATCCCAGCAGGATGGCAGCGATGGGCCAGGCGACGGCAAGATCTTGGTGATCGAAAAGCGCACGAAGCAACTGGCGTGCGGAGTCGATTCTTCCGACGGCGTATCGGACAGACAAGTAGTGCCCTACCGTGCCCATCAAGAGATAGCGAAAGCCGATATGGATCGCAAGGCCTAGGCCCAGAGAAAGACATGCCAGCCAGATTCGCCGGGAGCGGCTGCTCCGCCGTTCCCAGGGCGCCAGCACGATGCCGCTGATGACGGGCGCGAGCAGTGCGGGTTCCTTGAAGAACGGCGCCGACAGGGCGGCAGCACAACCGACGATGGTCGGCCAGGCCGACGCACTCTCTCGCGCTCTCGACAGAAGAATGATGGAAGTGATCATCAAAACGTTGACCCATCCATCCGCATCCCGAGCGATTGCCGGAACCGACTCGGTTTGAACGGGGTGCAGCATGTAGAGCAGGGCGCCCGCGAGCCAAGCCACCTGGAGTCTCGGTGCGCGCAAGCTGGAGGCGTGCGCGACGAGCAGAACGGCGACCAGAAAAACCGCCAGCCGCATCGCGTGGTAGGGCCATGGGCTTTCACCGAAGAGGGCCCATTGGATACCGGCGATCGCAACCGTTGCCGGTCGCCAGAACTTGGCGCCCGCCCAAAGTCCCTCGAGGTATGTTTGCTTCCAGAGAATGGAAGGGTCGTCGAGGAATCGATTGCCCTGAGCGAGTATCGGCCAGACGTCGGCACCGGTCAGCGGGATCGATAGCACGAAGCCCCACGCTGCAGCCAAGAGCGCCAGAACGACGACCATCGCAGCGATCCATTGCCATCTGGCGGAAAACGTCGAGGATTTCGCATCTTGCGATGGCTTGGCTAAGTCTCGTATTTCATCAACCACTCGGACTCCATTCCCTCGTCACACCCCGCGACTCCGGCGACGATTATTCCATCGGCAACGTGTCGGTCAAGAGGCCAAACTCGCAGCCGGCTGCTCGAGTCGACCGCAGTGCCTGCGCACGAAGGCCACTTTCGTTCCGCGGGCAGTGCGAAACCGTCTCGGTACTTGACTCGCGAAAACCCTCAGAAGCCTTGCGGAAAAGTTTGCGTACTGTATCATATGATCGTAAGGTAACGATCAATGGTCAAGCAGACAAACGGCGATGCATGCCTTCCTCCGCTTCATGACGAGCCCGACCTTCGGCCTGTCGAAGGGGTGGAGGCGGATGCCGAACTCGCCGACTTGGCGAAAGCGCTCGCGCATCCCGCCCGCGTTCGGATTCTGCGCCTCTTGGCTCGGCGAAATACCTGTATATGCGGCGAGATCGTCGATGATCTGGACCTGGCTCAATCCACGGTTTCCCAGCATCTCAAGGTCATGAAGACCGCGGGCATCATAGAGGGCGAGGTCGAAGGAACGCGAGTGTGTTATGGCTTGAATTCGCGCACGCTGCGCCGGCTGAAGGCTCTGGTTGGAGGGCTTTGATTATCGTTCTTAGGCGATATTCGTAGAAATCATGGGTACGTTCGAGCGCTTTCTTTCCATCTGGGTGGCCTTGGCGATCTTGGCCGGAGTCGGTCTTGGTTTGCTCGTTCCCGGTTTGTTCGAAGGGGTTGCCGGCTTGGAATGGGCACACGTCAACCTGGTTGTGGCCGTGCTCATTTGGCTGATGATCTATCCGATGATGCTCAAGGTTCGGCCGTCCTGTCTCAAGGATGTCGGCAGAAAACCCAAAGGCCTCGTGCTCACACTGGTCGTCAACTGGCTGATCAAGCCGTTTACGATGGCGGGGCTCGGCGCTCTCTTCTTCCACTACGTCTTCGCAGGCCTCGTTCCGGCTGCGGATGCTCAGCACTATGTTGCCGGCATGATCCTGCTCGGAGTCGCTCCGTGCACGGCGATGGTCTTCGTGTGGAGTCACCTCACCGACGGTGACGCCAACTACACGCTCGTGCAGGTTTCGGTGAACGACATCGTGCTCGTTTTCGCCTTCGCCCCTATCGCCGGTTTCTTGCTCGAGGTCACCGACCTGCAGGTGCCGTGGGGAACGCTCTTTGCGTCGGTCGTCATCTTCGTGGTGATTCCATTGGGGGCGGGCATGCTGACACACGGCTATCTGAAGAAAAGAGGCGATGTGCGGGCCGTCGAACGGCTAGCGAGCAAGCTCAAGCCCACTTCCATCATCGGCCTGCTGCTCACCGTCGTCTTGCTCTTTGGATTCCAGGCGGAAACCATCGTCGCGCAGCCAGGAGTGGTCGTGCTGATCGCGATTCCTCTGATCATCCAGACCTACGGAATCTTTGCCATCGCATACGGGCTTGCTCGCCTACTGAGGCTTCCTTTCGATGTTGCTGCGCCGGCTTCAATGATCGGGGCGTCGAACTTTTTCGAACTCGCCGTGGCGGTCGCCATCAGTCTCTTTGGGCTTGCGTCGGGAGCCGCGCTAGCGACGGTCGTGGGAGTCCTCATCGAAGTACCCGTCATGCTTTCGCTCGTCGCCTTTGCCAATCGAACCCGGGATTGGTTCTCCGTACCTGTTCGGGAATGAGAGCGAACGATGCCTGAAGATCATGTCGACACCCGGATTCCCGGTATCCTGTTTCTCTGCGTGGCCAATTCGGCTCGCTCTCAAATGGCCGAAGGTCTAGCACGCGATCTGTTGGGCCGGGAGGTGCGAATCCAGTCGGCAGGCTCTCGTCCATCGACTGTGAATCCCATCGCCATCGAGGTGATGAACGAAGTCGGTGTCAGTATCGCTGAACAGAGATCGAAGTCGGTCGACGATATCAACCCGAAAGGCGTGACTTTGGTCGTCACTCTCTGCGAAGAGGAGGTCTGCCCGGCGTTTCTTGGGGGGAATTCGCGCCGGCACTGGCCCATCGAAGATCCGGTGAGCGGGGACCGGAGTTTTTCGCGCGAAGAGATGCTCGCTCGTTTTCGAAAGGTTCGCGATGAGCTTTCCCGCAGGATCAAGGATCTCGCCGGAGAGGTTCAGCCTATTCGTTGACTTCGATCAGGGTCATCATGCCGGCTTCGGCGTGCTCGAGAATATGGCAGTGCATCATCCACTTGCCCCAGTCGATGGGGACCATGGCGACGTCGATCGTCTGTTCTCCGTAGAGGAGAACCGTATCGCGGAAGAAACGCTCGTTCGCGGGCTTGCCGTCGCGCGCAAGCACTTTGAAGAATTGCCCGTGAATGTGCATGGGATGTAGGCGCGGGGAAACATTCTGGAAGCGGAGTTTCGTCCAATGGCCGTGCGTGAACTCCGTGATTTCGTGTTCGCCCCAAGGGCGTCCGTTGATCGTCCATTGGATGCCATGCTTGCCGCCGCGTCGCGCATCGAGCACATAGGTGACGTCCACGTCGCGCTCTAGCGCGCCCGCATACTCGGGTATTCGCGGGTTCGAGGGTGGATCGAAACGCGGCGTCTCGATGGGCTCGCCCTCCACGCGAATGGTCGCGAGCGTGAACGGCCGTCGGGTGAAGCGGTCCATGATGTGAATCGTCTTTCCGCTAAGTTCGCTCGGCACGATGATGTCGAGGTCGACTCGATTTCCGGGGGCAAGATCGAAATTCCTGAATTCGAGCGGGCCGTCGGTGTACATCCCGTCCACGGCGATCATGCGCGGCTTGAATTTGGAAAAGTCGGGGCGGAAGACGCGGCCGTTGGCCGTGTTCGCCAGCCGCAGGCGAATGCGTTCGCCCGGCTGCACGACCATCTCTTGTCGTGTCTTTCCATTGACGGTGATGACGCGTCCCCAGCGCCCGTCATGTGAAAGATCACTGCGAGTGACGAAGCGAGGGTCGATCTGCCCATCGCGTCCAAGGCGCCAGTCGTCGAGCACCCATACCTCGTCTCGGTTGTAAGGGAGCGGTACGGCATCCTCGACGATCAAAACTCCATAGAGTCCGCGCTCGACCTGCTCCGATGTGCGAACATGGGGGTGGAACCAGAAGGTTCCCGCATCCTTGGGAACGAAGCGATAGACGAACTTATCGCCGGGTTCGATGGGATCCTGCGTCACTCCAGGCACGCCGTCCATCGCATTGGGGACTCGCATTCCGTGCCAGTGAATCGTCGTGGGCTGAGGTAGGTCATTGCGCAAAGTGACCTGCATCTCCTCCCCAAGCTTTACGCGAAGTACGCCGGCGGGAACCTTGCCGCTGTAGGCCCAGACATCGAGCGTTTGCCCGTTGAAGTGCTGCACTTTCGTCGGCGCAGCCCGGAGCTTGAATTTCCGTCGCCGAGACGGCTTGGGGGCTTTTTCCGGATAGGCGAGAAGGAGCGCCCGCTCAAATGCTTCGCGCTGCTGATCGCCCGCCTTCGTCACGACCTTTTTCCGCGTGATGGTGGCCGGCGGTCCGACCGGGGACTGCCGGTCGTCCGGCTCGTTTCGGCTCGCCGAAAGCGAATCTCCCACAGCGAGCGATCCTAGCAAGAAAAGCAACGAACAATGGCGAATGCAACCCACGGGTACCCTCTCAATCGGACTCAGCCGCCGAGCATCGAATCGCCGGCTCCTCATGACGTCTTTTCGGAATCACGCGAATGTACGCTAGGGGTGCACGAGCGTCAACGGAGTCGATCTCGTCCGTCGTGTCGGGACGGTGGACAATCTTCGGGCGGCTTCTTACTCTCTTGGGCTCCACGTAGGACGGGCAGATTTTATCGAGCGATCGGTACTCGGAATCGGGGTGAAGCGGACGCAAGGCGCCGTAGCATACGCGCGATTCGGGAGCTTTGCGGGGAAAGGGAGGGCGAAGCGGTGAAAGCGCGGAGCAAGGGGAAGGTTCGAAAGCGGCCCGAGCGCGCCCGGCGGAACGCGCCAGTGCGGAGCGAAGTGCCGCCGGCGACGGATTGGCGGACGACGGACGAGGATGAGATCAATCGCCGGCGTATCCGCGCACGCGAGCAGCAGCCGCGTATCCGAAACCTCCACCCCGAACACTCGATCTTCTCCAATTTCGAAGTGCGCTCGAAGAGCGGGTTGACCTACCACGTGGAAATTCGGGACATCGCAAGACGGCACTTTCATTCTACGACCACCGACTTTCAGATCAGCGGGCTTGGGACCTGCAAGCACGTCGAGGCGGTTCTGCTGTATCTTGAGGCTCGCTTCCCGCGCAAGTTCGCCTCGGCGAGACGCGAAGGCTCCGACCGGATCGACATCGTCGTGGATCGCGTCAACGGCACGTTGAAGGTCGAGCGAAACCGGGAATGTCTGCCGCTCGGCTATCGCAGGCTGTTCGACCGGGAAGGCGTTCTTCAAGAAGGCATCGACCCGGAGGAGGCGATCGTTCGCCTGCGGCGCTCGCGCTCGAAATCGTTGCGGATTTCCCAGGAGGTCGAGCCCTGGCTGCAGGCTCGACGTCATGAGGAAGAGCGCCGCCTGCTGCGCCGCGAGTACGAGCAAAGAGTTCGAGATGGTACTTTTCCCCGGGACGAGACACGCCTTCCGCTCTATCCCTATCAGAGGCAGGGAATGTTGCACCTTGCTTTTACCGAGCGGGCATTGTTGGCCGACGAGATGGGTCTTGGAAAAACCGTACAGGCGATTGCCGCTTGCGCTCTCCTGCATCGCATGGGCAAGGCTCAGCGTGTGCTCGTCGTCTCACCGGCGTCGCTCAAGAGTGAGTGGGAAGAGCAGATCGAAAAGTTCACCGATCTGTCGCATCAGGTCGTCTTCGGCGCGCGCCACAAGCGGTTGGAAGCGTATCGGAACGCCCCCTTCTTCACGCTCGTCAACTACGAGCAGATGCTGCGCGACGGGCTCGAGGTGAACGAGCGCATGAAGCCGGATATCGTGATTCTCGATGAAGCGCAGAGGATCAAGAATTGGAGCACCAAGACGGCCCAAGCGATCAAGCGACTCAAGAGTCGCTACGCCTTCGTCTTGACGGGAACACCGATCGAAAATCGGATCGACGAACTTCACTCGATCATCAACTTCATCGATCCGGCCGTGCTCGGACCGCTTTTCCGCTTCAATCGCGAGTTCTACGAGCTTGACGAGAGAGGTCGCCCTACGGGATACAAGAATCTCGACAAACTGTACGAGAGGATTCGTCCGCTGATGATTCGACGTCGAAAGGCCGACGTCGAAGACGAACTTCCGAGCCGCAGCGATCGCACCCTCTTCGTACCGTTGGGGCCATCGCAGCGAAGCGCATATGAGGACCGCGAGGCGCAGGTCGCCCGCCTCGCGCAGCAGGCCAAACGCCGCCCGCTCACCCGGGAAGAGCAAGACAAGCTGATGCGAGAGTTGGCCATGATGCGCATGCTCTGCGACACGCCATACATTCTCGGTTCCGAGGATCGCAGCTGTCCGAAACTCAAGGAACTCGAAAAGATTTTCGACGGCCTCTGTGCCGACCCGGAGGTCAAGGTCGTCGTCTTTTCCGAGTGGGTTCGCATGCTCGATCTCGTGCGCGATCTGTTGGAAAAGATGAAGATCGCCTATGCCGTACATACCGGGAGTGTGCCGCAGCGTCGGCGCCGAGCCGAGATTCGACTCTTTAGGACCGACCCCCTCTGTCGTGTGTTCCTAAGTTCCGATTCCGGGGGTGTCGGTTTGAATCTACAAAACGCCAGCGTCGTGATCAATTGCGATCTGCCCTGGAATCCGGCGAAGCTCGAACAGCGGATCGCACGCGTGTGGCGTAAGAATCAGGTGCGCAACGTAACCG
>Ga0256830_1001585_pt1 | contig 15904 bp, 15 predicted proteins | sample 128326metaG_FD_190537 | JGI IMG/M metagenome (GOLD analysis project Ga0256830, IMG submission 190537) | Hydrothermal vent microbial communities from Lau Basin, Pacific Ocean - 128-326 | ecosystem: Environmental > Aquatic > Marine > Hydrothermal vents | place: Pacific Ocean: Lau Basin | collected... | reverse complement strand
CACATGGGTATGAAAAACTCAAAGAAAAAGTCCGTCTCGTTCTCCCCGTCCCCCACCATCACCCCAGGCCTGAACTGGGACTCCCACGGATTCTTGGGTATGAATCCCGCATTGGCCGAAGAAGCCCAGAGGAAGATGACCATCAGAGAAGATACAAACAGAATAGCAGCGATTCTAAAAACTGTTCTACCTTTTTCCATGCAACCCTCATCTCTCATGATATCCTTCCCTCCCGAAGACTTTAATAGTATAATTTATTATTCTTATGTCTTGGACTCTAGTCACAATAAAGCACTTAAATAACAAAGAAATATAACTCCTCTCTGCCACATAAAACAATAAAGGGAAACAAGTCAATATCTTTTTAAATTTTGGGAGACATTTTTTTGAAAAACTAACCCCAAGTGACCCCGGGAGAGTCAAAGAAAATCCGCTCACGAATCCAGAAGGAACTCCCTTATGTCGTCACCACCCATCAACACCATGATCAGCCTGTCCAACCCTAAAGCGGCTCCAGCCGCCGGGGGCATGCATCCTATGGCCTCCAGAAGATCCCTGTCCAGAGGCCAGGCCTCGCCCCTCCTGCTCAACTCCTCCTCCATCCTTCTTTTCTGCTCCCGGGGATCTGTAAGTTCGGAGTAGCCGTTCATGAGCTCCACCTCCCCTATATAGAGTTCCACCCTTTCGCACACCCTGGGGTCCTCCCGGGAGATCCGGGCCATGACGGAAAGGCCGGCAGGATAGTGATAGAGGAACACGGGCCTATCAAGAAGGCCAAGGGCAGGCTCCACCTGGGCCACAAACAGGTAGTGGAAACACGTCTCCCAGCTCTCCCCTCCATTGAGCCGGAATCCCTTTCCCTCCAGGTGCCTCCTGAAGGCATCCTCATCCATATCCAGGGGGTCCACACCGGCGAACCGGCGAAAAACCTGGGATATGGAGAAGGCGTACCAGTCACCGGCCAGGTCTATCCCTCTCCGCCCCACCTTCAGAGAGGTCCCCACTCCCAGTCCCCGAGCCAGAAACAGGACCAGTTCCCTCACCTCCTCCATGAGGGCCCGGTAATCCTCACCCACCCTGTACCACTCCACCATGGTGAACTCCCGGCAGTGCAGAGGTGTGGCAGGGTCCTTCCTGAAGACCCTGCAGATCTGGAAGATGTCACCGGCCCCTGCACCCAGGAGCCTCTTCATCTGGTACTCGGGAGAGGTATGGAGAAAGAGCCCACCCTCCACCCTGAAGGGGTCCACATGGGGGTCCAGGTTGGGAGCCGCCTGGAGATAAGGCGTCTCAACCTCCAAAAAGCCCCTTTCAGAAAAGAAAGTCCGTACCAGAGAGAGGGCCCTGGAGCGGACACGGAAGCGGTCAAAAAGAGAAGGATTATTTTTCAATCTCCGCCAGTCTATGGCTCAGAACCTCTTCCTCTCCTTCTCCTCTTTGCAACGGACACACAGGATGGCAAAGGGTTTAGCCAGGAGTCTCCCTTCCTCGATGGGTTCCCCACACTCCTCACAATAGCCGTAGGTGCCCTCCTCTATTCGCCTAAGGGCATTGTCTATGGAGCGGAGTTTCTGGATATCCATGGCCGATAGAGCCGACCTGAGTTTCTCCTCCTCCAAAGCCACCGCCTGGTCTACGTCGTCCCCCACGGCCTGCCTATCCCTGTTGTTTTTCTCCTCTTCCTTCTCCTTGGCAAGCTTACTCAGGATTCTGTGCTTCTCTTCCAGAAGCCTCTTTTTAACCCTCTCTAAGTCCCTGTGGTTCTCCATGTACTCACCCCTCGAAAATTTTCTGGACAATGGTCTAGGTATCCTCCAGAAAAGCCTCAACCTCCTCTTCCATTCTCTTCAGACGCTCCAGCCGCGAAAGCCTCTTTTCTATACCCTCCAAGCGCTTACCTCCCCCATCTCTCTTCAGCTCTTCCAACTCTTTTCTCAACTCTGCCACCTCTTCCGATATGGCCTTGATTACGGTGAGGACAGGGTCCGGCAAGAGGTGATGATCCAGATCCACTCCATGGACGGTGATGGACTCCTTCTTGGCCACCCTACCCGGCACCCCCACCACCGTGGAGTTGGGAGGCACTTCCCTCACCACCACGGAATTGGCCCCGATCTTACTGTTCTCTCCCACTACGAAGGGACCCAGGATCTTGGCCCCGGCCCCCACCACCACCCTCTCTTTCAGGGTGGGGTGCCTCTTCTCCTTCTTGAGGCTCACCCCTCCCAGGGTCACCTGGTGGTAAAGGGTGACGTTCTCGGCGATCTCCGCCGTCTCCCCGATCACCACCCCCATACCGTGATCGATAAAGAAGCCTTTCCCTATCCTGGCCCCGGGATGGATCTCTATACCCGTGAGGAATCTGGCAACATGGGACAGGAAACGGGCCAACAGGTGAAACCTCCTGTTCCACAGCCAGTGGGACACCCGGTGGAAGAGGATGGCGTGAAAGCCGGGGTAACAGAGGAGCACCTCCAGCTTGCTCCTGGCCGCAGGATCCCTCTCAAAAACAGCGTTAAAATCTGCCTTGACCGTCTCCCAAGCCCTTTTAAGCCCCATAGTTTCCACTAATCTCCCTGAAATTTGGGGTTACCCACTACACTCAAAACCACCCCCAAGTCAAGACTAATATATCCTCCGCCCCCATCGTTGACACTCCCCGCCTGGCCATGTAACCCTAACCCCCGACAATGAAAGCCCAACATCCACTCGCAAGGAGGGACAAACCCTTGAAAAAGGTTCTCTGTTTTCTGGTGGTTCTCCTGTTGGTGGGAGGGATAACCACCCCTTCCAGGGCCCGGGTCACCCCCAGGGACAAGGTGATGGCCTATACCTGTACTATAGAAGCCCAGCTATTGCGTATGGAGAGGGCCAATCCCAAACAGCTCATCCCTCTCTATGGAAAGATCGTCCGGATTCTGCCCAACCCCAGCAGCTATATAGATTACGCCCACGCCCTTCTGGAAGACGGAAACCTGAGGGAAGCCCTCAACATCCTGGAAGAAGGCTACCAGCTCTTTCCCCAAAATCCCCGCCTGCCCATCCTCCTGGGAGAGATCTACCTAAACCTGGGCAAGACGAAACAGGCCCTCTTCTACCTGAAAGAGGCCCTGAAGAGGGATCCCAAAAACCCCGACCTCTACGAGAAGCTGGTGGAGATCTACATGAAGAGCAAAAACTACGACGCCGCCTTCAATCTCTTCCAAGAGTGGAAGAAGCACACCCCCCCCTCTGCCCGGCTTTATACCACCTGGGGCAAGAGCTACATGGCCATCGGCCTGTATAAACAAGCCTTGGACAGGTTCAAAAAAGCCCTCCAGTACAATGCCGACGACGAAGAGGCCCTGAAATACACGGCCATAGTCTATCAGATCCTCAAAAAGAAGGACAAAGCCATTGAAGTCTACAAGAGGCTTCTGAAGCTGAATCCCGCCTCCCCCGAGATCACCGATCGTCTGGGAAGGCTGTACCTCCAAGAGGGGAGGAAGAGGGAGGCCCTCAAACTCTACACCCGTCTCCTCAAACTCCACCCCGGCTACCCCCAGCTGGTGGGAAGGGTGGTCTCCATCCTGGTGAGCATGGGGAAAAGGGACGAGGCCCTGAAGGTGGTGAACAGAGCCCTCAAGGCAAAACCCAACAGCCTGGGCATCCTCATGCTCAAAGGAGCTCTATTGGAGGACACAGGTAAGAAGAGGGAGGCCTTGGAACTCTACCTGGGCTTCATGAAGAAGAACCCCCATCAACCTTCCATCTACGTAGAGGTAGCCCGCCTCTACTGGCGCATGGGGAAAAAGGAAGAGGCCTTCCAGGTGCTGAGAGAGGGGCTGGTGAGCAACCCGGACAGCCCGGAGATCTACCGGGCCCTGTCCGTGCTTTACGGCGAAAAGGGAGACAAAGAGAAGGCCCTGGCCAATGCCGCCTACGCAGTGGTCCTCAACCCCAGAGACCCCCGGCTCCTCTTCTCCCTGGGAGCCATGCTGGAGAGAAGGGGAGAGTGGAAGAAGGGAGAGAAGTTCCTGAAGAAAGCCTTGAAACTCTCTCCGGGCAATCCCTCCATTCTCAACTACCTGGGCTACATGTACATAGACAGGGGGATAAAGCTGAAAGAGGGCATTACCTTGGTGAGGGAAGCCCTGAAAGCGAGGCCCAACAACCCCTACTATCTTGACTCCCTGGCCTGGGGGCTCTTCAAACTGGGCAAGGCAGAGGAGGCCCTGAAGATTCAGGAAAAGGCCTTGAAACTGGCCAAGAGACTCAACCCCATTCTTCTGGGGCACATGGCCGCCATCTACAAGGCCCTGGGAATGAAAGAAAGGGCCAGGGAATACTACAAGAAGGCCCTGGCCCATCTGGACTACAAGGAGCTGGCACCCTGGGAGAAGGCAGAGATCATTTCCGGCGCCAAGTCTGTGGGGCTCTCCTGGCCCTGATCCTCCTCACGGCGGGCTGCGCACCCCACAGGGCCCCGGGCCCCATGGCCCCACCTCCGTCCTTCCGGGCAACGGGGAACTTCCGGTATCAAACCCCCGAAAGGAGCCTTCGAGGCATGTGGGACCTCATCTACACAGGCGGAAACGGGTACCGCCTGGCCCTTTACAGCCCCCTGGGCACCCTGGAGGCCTGCCTGGCCTACGGTGAAGGGGGGTTCACCTCCTGCGGAGGCAGGAAGCCGGTGCTACCCCAGGTCCTCCGGTTCCTCCCCCCCTCCCTCCTGGCCCGGCTGCCCCTTATCCTCCTGGGGCATCCCCCCCAGGGCGAAAGGACCAGGGATAACCGGGGGCGGACCATAAAGGCCCGCATCACTGTGGAAGGGAGACCATGGACCATTATCTACAGGCACTACCTGGCAACAGAAGGGACACCCTATCCCACCCTGGTACTCATCAGGGGAGAGGGAGAAACCCTGAGAATCAGGGTGGAGGAGATGGTGCCAAACTGGACTCCATCTGCTGGATAAAGGGGTCCAAGAGAGAGAACTTGGTCTTCAGGCTCGAGCGGTTCACCACCAGGCGGGCGGTGATCTCCGCAATGGTCTCCACCTCTTCCAGGCGGTTCTCCCTGAGGGTCCTCCCTGTGGAGACCAGATCCACTATCTGATGGGCCAACCCGGTAAGAGGAGCCAGCTCCACAGAACCGTAGAGCTTGATGACCTCCACGGCCACTCCCTTGGAGTGATAGTGATCCCGGGCTATCCTGGGGTACTTGGTGGCCACCCTCAGGCCTACCCGGTCTTCCAGATTCAACCCCCCATCCATGGGCTGGGCCACCACCATGCGGCAGTAACCGAATCCCAGGTCCAGGGGCTCGTACAGGTCGTAGTCCCCCTCCATGAGAACATCCTTGCCCACTATACCCACATCGGCCGCCCCGTACTCCACGTAAGTGGGAACGTCCTGAGACCGGACAATGTAAAAAGTGAACCCATATCTGGGAAAGGAGAAGACCAGCTTCCTGCTCTCCTCCAGCATGGGTGACAGGTCGTAGCCCATACGGGAGAAGAGCTCCACTCCCTCCTCCATGAGCCTGCCCTTGGGCAGAGCCATTCTTATCTCACCCGCCATCTTTTACTCCTCCTTCCTGGGCCCCAACTCCCATTCTCCTTTTTCCATGGTCCCGGACCATGGCACCCACCCCACCTCCCATGGACCGGTCCCATCAAGTCCCCCCTCAATCACCCCATCGGCCTCCTGGGCGGAAGCCCGGGAGAAGGCCAGCCAATCCACATCCCGTCGCCACCTCTCCCAGCACCCCTGGGCCAAAGGCAGCATGGCCATAGCCGAGGAGGGCAAAGGCCCCCTGTAGCCCTCACGGGCCTCATGAGAAAGGGGAAAGGGGAAAACCGCCATGGGACCACCGCCTCTCATGCCCACAAGGCCCAGCCACGCCCTCCAGCATGGATAGGTCCTCCGGGTCTTCTCCTCGGCAGCCTCGATTCGAGGCCAGGCCCTCCAGGAGGGCAAGAGCCTCAACCACACACCCACCGGCTCTCCCTCCCGGGCCAGGACCTCCAATCTATCCTTCAACCCAGCCAGGGCATCCCTCCAGGCCAAAAGGTTCAGTCTCACCATCCCCTCCTGTCCCTTGAGAATCTGGCCTTCCATGAGGTTCAGAAGGAAGTGGAGGTGGTTCAGGGGAGCCCTCAACCCCTGGGCCTCTACACCCCAAGCCGTTATATACAGCGTCTTGTACCACGCCTCCCGAGCCTCCAGCACCCGGAGAAAAAAGGTGCCCCGGGCCTTCTCCTTCACCCTCTGGATGCGGCCCCCGGAACCGGTACGGACGTCGCACAACCACTCCTTGGTCACCTCCACCTCTAGCCGGTCCCTCCCAAACCAGGGCACCACCAACAGGTATCCCCCCTCCATTCCGGGATAGGGCTGAAAGGGCCCCTTCCACTTCACCTTCCTTTGGACCACAAAACACCCACCCTCACCCCAGGGGCCTCTCAAGGCGAAACCGTTGCTCTGACAGAACACCCCCCTGGTGCCGGGCCCCTTGTAATGCCCGGGGGCCTCCCCCAGAGCCAGGAGCCCACCCTTCATCATCACCTTCAAGGGATAAGGAACACCCTCCAGAAGCAGCACCTCTTCCCCAGGATGGTAGACCCTGTTCCCCACCACCAGAAGGGGGCGAAGGGAAGGTAGGGGGGTGGTGAGCCTCCACAAGACCAGAGGCAGGAGGAGCAAAAGGGATCTTCCGCCTCCTCCCCGGGGAGACATTCTAGCCCCTTTTGTCCAAGAACTCCTTCAAGGCTGCTTCCACCACGTGGGAGAGACGGGGAAACTCCTTCCTGTGGGTAACCTGGAAGAGGCGAAGTCTGTCCAACACGTCCACCGAAAGATAGAAATGGGCATGGGCCTTCTCTTCCGGTTCCTCCTCTTTAACGGCGGTGATAATGGATCTGGGCTTTCCCGCCCGTTTCAACCCCTTTTTCAGCTCCTCCATTCTATCTTTAGCCACGGCCACCTCCACAAGCCCTGTTCCATATCTCCAAGGCCAGCCTCCGGAAACTCTCTCCCACGGCCTGTTCATCCCTCTTCAACTTCCACACGGGCCTGCCCAGGATGAGGGCCTCCCTCACCCTGGCAGAGGAGGGTATGACCCATGAAAAGAGGAGATCCCCGTACTCCTCCTCCAGGAGTTCCTGAACGGCCCGGGTAGCCCTCTGCCTGGCGGCGAAGGCAAAGGGAGCCACTCCCAGGAGCTTGGCCCCCTCCCCAATCTCCCTGAGCTCTTCCAGGGAGCCCAGGAGATCCCCCAGGGCCCTCACCGAATACAAGGAGACATCCACAGGGGCCACCACCCACTGGGCCGCCACCAGGGCGTTAATGGTGAAGAGGCCCAGAGAGGGGGGACAGTCCACCACCACAGCATCAAACCGGTTTCCCAGAGTGTCCAGCCAAGTTTTCAGCCTGAAGTAGTTCTTGAGACTCAGGTCTTTCTCGTGGACGGAGAGGGAGATCTCCGCCGCCACCAGGGCGATCCCCTCTTCCACTTCCAGGGGAGTGATGCCCTTTCCCTCAAATACCCGGGCCACCAGGGCACTCTGGGGGAGATCCCCGGACCACAGGGAACCGGTGAGGTCCCCCTGGGGATCCATATCCACGGCCAGCACCCTCCTCCCCTCCTCCGCCCAGGCATGGATGAGGTGGAAGGCCAGGGTGGTCTTGCCCACTCCCCCCTTCTGATTGGCCACCGCCAGCTTCAACCCACACCCCCTTTTTGACCAATTCATCAAAAGATTAACACAACAGAACAGCCCTTTCCAGAGGCCTCATCCCGCCAGAGCCACGGCAGAGATCTCTATCCTCGCCCCTCTGGGGAGAGAGGCCACACCCACGGTGACCCTGGCAGGGGGATTCCGGGGGAAATACCGGGCATACACCCGGTTCATGGCCGGGAACTCCTCCAGATCCACCATATAGACGGTACACTGGACCACATCGCCCAGCCCCAGACCCGCCGCCTCCAAAAGGGCCTTGAGGTTCTCCAGGACCCGTTCCGTCTGCTCTTCAATGGAGTCCCCCACCAACTCCCCCTGCTCTGGATCCAGGGGTATCTGCCCCGAAAGAAAGACCCATTCCCGGGCTTTTATCCCCTGGGAGTAGGGCCCTACTGCCCTGGGGGCCCCGGAACTCTCCACCACTTCCCACGCCATCCCTCACCCTCCTAGCGGTATCTCTTGATCTCCCTGGCCACCTCCCGCTCCATGGTCTTCCTCCTGATGGTCTCCCTCTTGTCCACCAGGGTCTTCCCCTTGGCCAGGGCCAGTTCTACTTTGGCCTTTCCTCTTTTGAAATAGATGGAGAGGGGCACCAGGGTGAGTCCCCTCTCGGCCACCTTACCCGCCAGACGCCTGATCTCCTGTTTGTGCAGGAGGAGCTTCCTGGGCCTCAAAGGGTCAGGCACAAACTGGGATGCATGGGAGTAGGGGCTGATGTGGCATCCGTATAGAAAAACCTCCCCCTTCTCCACCTTGGCGAAGGCATCCTTGAGGTTGACCCTGCCCTGGCGCAGGGACTTCACCTCGCTGCCCTTCAGCTCTATACCCGCCTCGTAGGTCTCCAGGATCTCGTAATTGTGGCGGGCCTTTCTGTTCACGGCCACTACCTTCCTGCCTTCCCCCATGATCCCTCCTCTGGGTATGCTATCCCCCTGACAGAAACAGGGCAACCCTTTGAGGTCAAACCCCGTACTGCTTTCAAAAAGGGGGCCTCCCTCCCTTAACGAACCCTGTTATGTTGATTTGGCCAAAAAAATTTCCAGAAGGCGGAAAAATCCTGCCCCTTCCCATTGACGCCACTAATGATTCTTTGATATCGCTAAACCCGAAACCGGAATAAGAGAGGCAGGGTTATAAAAGGGGCTTACTCAAGCGAGGGGGAGGTGCAAAATGGATTTTTCTTTCACAGAAGAGCAACGCCTCATGGCTGAGACCGCCAGGAAGATCGCCAAAGACTTCCCACCCGACTACTGGTACGAGAAAGAAGAAAAGGGAGAGTTTGGAGAGGAGTTCTGGAGAGCCATAAGTGATGCCGGTTTCCTGGGTATCCTCATCCCCGAGGAGTACGGAGGGGTGGGCCTGGGGGTGACAGAGCTTATGCTGGTCATCCAGGAGTTGTGTGAAAACGGCTGCGGCATGGCCGGCAACTGGTACATATGCCTCACAGAGGTCTTCGGCGCCAACCCCATTGTGAGGTACGGTACGGAGGAACAGAAGGAGAAGTACCTTCCCGGGATCGCCAAAGGCGAGCTGGAGTTCTGTATGGCCCTGACGGAGCCCAACGCGGGCACCAACACCTTCCGCACGGAAACCTTCGCCAAGAAGGAAGGAAACGGCTACCGCATAAACGGCACAAAGATGTTTATCAGCGGGGCCGACAGGGCCAAGGGCATGCTCCTTATCGCCAGGACCACCAAAGCCAACGAAGCCCCAAAAAAGACCCACGGCATCACCCTGTTCCTGGTGGACCTGCCCAACGAAGCCGTCAAGGTGAGCCCCATTCCCAAGCACGGGATAAACTACTCCAAGACCTGTGAAGTGGTCATTGAGGACCTCTGGGTTCCTGAAAGTGCTGTTCTGGGGGAAGTGGACAAGGGGTGGTATGCCCTCCTGGACGTCCTGGATCCCGAAAGACTGGTCTTCACTATAGCCTCCACGGCCATTGGAAAACTGGCCATAAAATACGCCGTGGACTACGGTAACCAGAGAAAGGTCTTTGCCGATCCCATCAGCAGCTACCAGGCCCTCCAGCATCCCATAGCCGAGGCCTATTCCAGCCTGGTGAGCGCCGAGCTCCTGGCCTACAAGGCCGGATGGCTCTTCGACCACGGAGGAAACTACAGGGAGATCGGGGCCGTGGCCAACATGGCCAAGGCCGTGGCCGTGGAGAATGCCACCAAGGCTGTCTACTGGGCCATGCAGACCCTGGGTGGCTACGGTTACGCCAAAGAGTACCACGTGGAGAGGTGGTGGCGGGAGATCAACCTGGTGAGACTGGCTCCCGTCACCCAGCAGATGGCCTTGAACTACATAGCCCAGCACGTCCTGGGCATGCCCAGGAGCTATCGGTAACAACCCTCTTTCCTTCCACAGGGCTGGCGGGTGGCCGCCAGCCCAACCCACCCAACGACCAACAAAAGAGGCCGCCGGATCTCTCCGGCGGCCTCCTAAATACCCTTCCTCAAGGGGCTCAGTACTCGGGCATGGGAGGAGCCGCAGGCTTCTCCTTCTCGGGCACCTCCACCACGCCGCACTCGGTGGTGATCATGAGACCTGCCACACTGGCGGCATTCTGAATGGCAGAGCGCACCACCTTGGTGGGATCGATGATCCCTGCCTCGAACATGTCGGCAAACTCCATGGTGGCGGCGTTGTAGCCCTTGTTCTCCTCCATCTTCTTGGCTTCCTCTACGATGACGGAGCCCTCGATACCGGCGTTACAGGCAATCTGCTTCATAGGCTCTTCCACGGCCTTGCGCACGATGCCCACGCCGATGAGTTCATCCTCATCTCCACCTTCATCCTTCATTCTCTTCAACAGATCGTCCAGGACCTTCTGGCTCCTGAGGAGGGCCACACCTCCACCGGGCACGATGCCCTCTTCCACGGCGGCCTTGGTGGCGTTGAGGGCGTCCTCCACCCTGGCCTTCTTCTCCTTCATCTCCGTCTCCGTGGCGGCACCCACCTTGATGACGGCCACGCCGCCCACCAGCTTGGCCAGACGCTCCTGGAGCTTCTCCCTGTCGTAGTCGGAGGTGGTCTTCTCGATCTGGGCCTTGATCTGCTTGATCCTGCCCTCAATGGCCTTGGAGTCGCCGAAGCCGCCAATGATGGTGGTGTGCTCCTTGTCCACCACCACCTTCTTGGCCCTGCCCAGGTCGGCCAGCCTCACGTTCTCCAGCTTGATGCCCAGCTCCTCGGAGATGACCTGACCGCCGGTGAGGATGGCGATGTCCTTGAGCATCTCCTTGCGCCTGTCACCAAAGCCGGGGGCCTTCACAGCACAGGCATTGAGGGTGCCCCGAAGCTTGTTCACCACCAGGGTGGCCAGGGCCTCACCCTCCACGTCCTCGGCGATGACCAGAAGGGGCTTACCGGAGCGGGCCACCTCTTCCAGCAAGGGGAGCATGTCCCTGAGGTTGGAGATCTTCTTCTCGTGGACCAGGATGTAAGGCTCCTCCAGGACGGCCTCCATCTTCTCGGGATCGGTGACGAAGTAGGGGGAGAGGTAACCCCTGTCGAACTGCATACCCTCCACCACCTCCAGGGTGGTCTCCAGGCCCTTGGCCTCTTCCACGGTGATGACGCCGTCCTTGCCCACCTTCTCCATGGCATCGGCAATGAGATCGCCGATCTCCTTGTCGTTGTTGGCGGAGATGGCGGCCACCTGGGCGATCTCCTTCCTGTCCTGGACCTCCCTGCTTATGGACCTGAGATACTCCACCACCTCATCCACGGCCTTGTCGATACCCCTCTTGAGGCTCATGGCGTTGGCACCGGCGGTGACGTTCTTCATGCCCTCCTTGAAGATGGCCTGGGCCAGTACGGTGGCCGTGGTGGTACCGTCACCGGCCACATCGGAGGTCTTGCTGGCCACCTCCTTCACCAGCTGGGCCCCCAGGTTCTCGAACTTGTCCTCCAGCTCTATCTCCTTGGCCACGGTGACGCCGTCCTTGGTGATGACGGGGGAACCGAACTTCTTCTCAATGACCACGTTCCTGCCCCTGGGACCCAGGGTGGCCTTCACGGCCTCGGCCAAGAGATCCACACCCTTGGCGATCTTTCCTCTAACCTCATCCCCGAAAAGGAGTTCCTTGGCAGACATCACTCTTCACCTCCCAGTGATTTTTTATTCTTCAATAATGGCGTAAATGTCGTCTTCCCTCATGACCAGATACTTCTCTCCCTCGATCTTCACCTCGGTGCCCGCGTACTTACCGTAGAGGACCCTGTCCCCCACCTTGACGCACATGGGAATCTTCTCACCGCTGTCCAGGATCCTGCCATCGCCAACGGCCACCACCTCTCCCTTCTGGGGCTTCTCCTTGGCCGTGTCGGGAATGATGATCCCTCCGCTGGTCTTCTCCTCTTCCTCCTCGAAAGGCTTCACCAAGACCCTGTCGTGAAGAGGCTTCACCTTCATACCCATCCCTCCTTCAACCACTGAATTTTTCCATCTGTTAGCACTCACTTGGGTAGAGTGCTAATTCCGGTGGGTTTAAATAGGAGGATGACACTCCATTGTCAAGAGGGTGATCAAGAAATGTGACATAAATTTTTTAGGAAGGGCCCCAGGGCATCCGGGGCCCCAGATCTACTTGCCTTCCACTTTCACCTGGGCGTCTTCGATGATGGCCTTGTAAAAGTAACCGTAACCAAAGTCCTTATCGGTGGCGAGCTTCCCCTTCACCACCACCACGTCCCCGGGCTTCACAGTAGCCTGGGTGGTGACGGTGATCTGGGCCTTGCCATCTTCTCCCGATCCATCGGCCACGTGGAGCCAGTTCTTGCCCATGATGCCGGGGAGAAACTTTATGACCTTACCCCTCACTGCCACCACCTTTCCAGTGAGGGCCTTGGCATTCCTGTAGAGCTGGGCCACGGTGTATCCCCCCCGGGGAGGCTTTATGGAGCCTTTGGGAGGGAAGGGTAACTCAAAACCCATGCCTCCGTGGGGCGATCCACCATGGAAAGCACCCGCCGTGCCCATGCCACTGTGGGGATTGGAGGTCGCTGGGGCCTTCTTCTCCCCGGGCAATTGGAAAGAGGGCGCCATAGAAGATGCCCCGGCACCACCCATGGACCCTGATACACCGGAGGATCCCCCTTCAGAGGGCTCCCACTTGCCGTTCACCCTGGCCCGGGTGGCAAAGAGGATCTCTTTGAAGGTTCGGTTGAGGCTCCTGCTTTTGAAGTCCCTCATGACCATGGCGTCATCGGGGGCCACCTCCACCCTGTCCCCCTTCTTCACCTGGATGGGGGGCAGGGCCACCCATACCTGACCCTTCTCGCCCTTCACCTGCACATAGGTGTAACCCCCGCTGTTTATCACCTCGTGGGCCATCCCCTTGGCCCCCCCTTGGGCCCACAGGCTGGGAACCCAGAAGAGAGACAACACCAGACATAAAACAGTCTTACGCCAGTGGTTCTTCATCCTTTTCCTCCTTTCTCCCACGGCTTTTCCCCATCTCCTCCCCCTGGACCCCATCAAGAAAATCCCAGGGCACGGCCTCGCCGCAGATCCAGCACACAATAGGCCTATCCCTGTGGGTCAACCTTTCAGGGGCCACAAAGTTCTGCCCCCCGCAATGGGGACAATAAAAGACCAGTGCCATGCTCACCTTCCCAGGGCCAGGGGATGAATGGGTAAACTGGTCAAGGAAAGGACCCTCCTCCCCTCCTTAACCACCCTTGGACCATCTTCCACCCTCAACCTTCAACTCCTTACGGTTATTGTTCCCGGCTCTTAACACCCCCCACCCCCCATCTGCAAGATTCCCCAGAAAAAAGATTTTTTGTAGGCGAGATGGAAGATCGGCCAGCTAATCCTTTAAAGAACAAAGCATTATCCAAGACTGAAAAGTCCTCAGGCCTCGTTGCAGCCCCCGGGCCAACCCAATATAAAGTACAGGCAGAGGTGAAGGCGAAAGCAGAGAAGAAAAGGAAAGCCCGGTCCATGAAAGGGGCTCCGCTCTTGAGATCCTCGGCCTTCACCTCAACCTGCACTCGATTTGGAGGGAAAGCATGGATGATTTCGTCCATCTGCACCTGCACACTCAGTACAGCCTCCTGGACGGCAGCATAACCATATCCAAACTCTTCGAGAGGGCTCCCAAGTTGGGTCTCCAGGCCCTGGCCATCACCGACCATGGGAACATGTTCGGAGTGGTACCCTTTTACAAGAAGGCCAAGGCCACAGGTATCCACCCCATCATAGGGTGTGAAACCTATATGGCTCCCGGTTCCAGGCTGGAAAAGACCACCCACAGAGGACTCCCCGACGCCTCCTACCACCTCATCCTTCTGGTCAAAGACAGGCAGGGTTACAAGAACCTGGTGAAGCTCATCTCATCGGCCCACCTGGACGGTTTCTACTACAAGCCCAGGATAGACAGGGAGATCTTAAAGGAACACAGCCAGGGACTCATCGCCCTCTCCGCCTGCCTCAAAGGGGAGATCCCCCATCGCATACTCCAGGGAGACCTGGAGGGGGCCAGGGAAGCAGCCCGGGAGTACCTGAAGATCATGGGAGAGGGGAACTTCTTCCTGGAGATCCAGCACAACGGCATACCCGAGCAGGAGGAAGTGAACAGGGAGCTCATTTCCATGGCCCGGGAGATGGGTATCCCCCTGGTGGCCACCAACGACTGCCACTATCTGGACCCTCAGGACGCCCAGGCCCACGACGTGCTCCTATGTATCCAGACCGGGAAACTGGTCCAGGATCAGGACAGAATGAAGATGTCCACCGACGAGCTCTACCTCAGGAGCCCCCGGGAGATGAAGGATCTCTTCTCCCATCTGGAGGAGGCCGTGGACAACACATGGGACATCGCCAACCGATGCCAGTTCGAGTTCCAGTTCGGCCAGCTCCACCTGCCTGTCTATAAGGTGCCCCAGGGATACGACCTGGACAGCTATCTGGAACATCTGGCCTGGCAAGGACTGGAGAGAAGAAAGGATAGGGGGGAACTCAGCCCCCACAAGGACTGGGGAGAGTACCAGGAACGGCTCAGGGAAGAACTCACCATCATCAAAGACATGGGATTCTCGGGCTACTTCCTCATCGTCTGGGACTTTGTCCGCTTCGCCAGGGAGAAGGGCATTCCCGTAGGACCGGGAAGGGGCTCCGCCGCGGGGTCCCTGGTCTCCTACGCCCTGGGCATCACCAACATCGATCCCCTGCCCTACAACCTCCTCTTCGAAAGGTTCCTGAACCCCGAGAGGGTGAGCATGCCGGACATAGACATCGACTTCTGCATGGACCGCAGGGACGAGGTTATCGAATACGTCAGGGAGAAATACGGCAAGGACAACGTGGCCAAGATCATCACCTTTGGAACTCTCTCGGCCCGGGCGGTGGTGAGGGATGTGGGCCGGGCCCTGGGGGTACCCTACAAGGAAGTGGACCGCGTGGCCAAGCTCATCCCCAGCGGGCCGGGCATCAGCATGACCGTGGCCAGGGCCATAGAAGAAGTACCCCAGCTCAGGGAACTCATGAACGAAGACGCCCGGGTGAAAGAGATCCTGGACATCTCCCAGAAACTGGAGGGCCTCTCCCGCCACGCCTCCACCCACGCTGCAGGGGTGGTCATCACCCCCGACGACCTCAGAGAGCACGTACCCCTCTACAGGGGAACGGACAACGAAGTGGTGACCCAGTACGCCAAGGACGAGCTGGAGGAACTGGGCCTTTTGAAGATGGATCTCCTGGGACTCAAGACCCTCACCGTCATCCGCATGGCCCTGGATCTCATAGAGAGGTTCCGGGGAGAGAGAGTGGACCTGGAACACCTGCCCATGGACGATGCCGAGACCTACAAACTCCTGGAGGAAGGAAAGACCCTGGGGGTCTTCCAGCTGGAGTCCACAGGCATGAGGGAACTCATAAAGAAGCTGAAGCCCTCCCGTTTCGAGGATCTCATAGCCCTGGTGGCCCTCTACCGTCCGGGGCCTCTGGGGTCGGGCATGGTGGAGGATTTCATCAACAGGAAACACGGGAAAGTGAAGTGGAAGCCCCCCCTGCCCCAGATTGAAGACATCCTGGCCGAGACTTACGGGGTCATCCTCTACCAGGAACAGGTGATGCAGATCGCCAGCCGCCTGGCGGGCTTCACCATGGGCCAAGCGGATCTGCTGCGAAGGGCCATGGGCAAGAAAAAGATGGAGGTCATGCTCAAA
>Ga0256830_1001584_pt1 | contig 15905 bp, 11 predicted proteins | sample 128326metaG_FD_190537 | JGI IMG/M metagenome (GOLD analysis project Ga0256830, IMG submission 190537) | Hydrothermal vent microbial communities from Lau Basin, Pacific Ocean - 128-326 | ecosystem: Environmental > Aquatic > Marine > Hydrothermal vents | place: Pacific Ocean: Lau Basin | collected... | reverse complement strand
GTTGTGTGGCTGCTGTGCTTTTTCGCATTAGATTTAAGTATGCCTTGCCTGCTATAATTGGCGGTGTGCTGATAGCAGGTATAGTGGTGTCGTTGCTTACTTACGGCGGAAAATCTCTCTTAATACAATGAAAGGAGGCGAAGGATATGGAGAAAGAAAGTGATGCGAGATTCTTAGCCTTCATAAACCAGTTGTATCTGGGAGGTATGGCTCACCTGGGTAAGTTGCCTAATCCGGCCACTGGCAAGATAGAAAAAAACCTGGAGATAGTGCATGAGACCATAGAGACATTAAGAATGGTGGAGAGAAAAACCAGGGGTAATCTTTCCAGGGAAGAAGAAAATATGCTTAAAAGTTTCCTTACCAATCTCCAGCTTAACTATGTGGAGGAGTTTAATAAAAAAGGCCCAGAGAAGGAAGAAGCGAAAAAAGAGAAAGGCAAAGAGAAGAAATGAGTTGTGAAAGCGGATGGGAGGCAATAAACTTAAGGTTTGCGGAAAGAGTGCCAAGAACAGAGTACTCAGCACATCGGCACTGGGAACTGGTCAAAGCAGTAACCGGGATTGATACTTCCCGGGAGGAAGACAGGGAAATAGCCAGCAAGGAATTTGTGAGAATGTGGGATTATGTTTTTATGTGGATGTGTCCCACGGGGCCGGATATTAAGAAATACGGGAAAACAACTTCCATTACTATAAAAAGTTATGGGAACCTATTCTGGAGGCAGGTAAAAAGTTGATTCTTACTTCGGATGGAAAGTACGATATGTTTTTTACTGATATTGTAGAGTGTGGTGTGCATATGGTGGTTATGGAGCCGAGTTGCGATATGGCGGGATTCGCGGAAAAATACGGCAAAACCCATGGGTTTGTAAGTAATGCAGATTGCAGGATTCTGCTTAGCGGGAGCAAGGAGGATATCTACAGCGAGGTAAAACGCTGCATGGATATAGGCAAGAAATACCCCGGGTTTATCATGGCAGTGGGAAATCATATCCCCGCGAACACTCCCGTGGATAATGCACTCTATTACAATGAAGCGTACTTAAAACTTTCCGGAAGATAACAGTATTAAAGAGTACACGGTGTACCATATGGAACAGTAATCCTGAGTTAATTCCTCCTGTAATTCTTCAATTTTCCTTTTCTTTCCTTACTTTCAGGGATTGGCATGAAATTTGTCCCCTTAGTATACAGAAGGAGGTGAAAATATGAAACAATTGATTTACCCAAAGAGCAAAGTTCCCCTATGTATTCTGGCTGGGATGATGATGCTTTTACCCACCCTCCTATATGCCCGAAACATGGGAGATGTAGCCAGAGAAAGACCTGCCCCGGTATTGATGGGAAAAGGATTTGCTGTAATGCAGGATGAGTACCGATTAGTTAAGATAATTGTTACAGAAAAAGAAGTAGAAGGAGAAGGGGTAGGCAGGTTGCGGGGGATGCTTTTCCTGGAAGGAGAAAAATATTTCCTCGATGTAGAAAAAACAGGTGACGGGGAGTTCTCTGGAAAGGTACTGCTCCAGAAAGAAGGCAGAGAAGAAGTAGGAGATATTTCCCTCCAGGTGAAAGAGGTGGGAGAGAAAAGACAGGAAAAAGTTATCACGGGAAAATTAGTGCTGGAAGGAGAAAGTTACCGTCTTTACCTGCTTTCTCCCGGGAGAAGGGGAGAAGGAAAAAGAAGAATGAGAAAAGGAGGTGAGTGCTATGAATAAGGAAACCAGAATCCTCAGTATCTTTGTAACTCTTGCGTTTCTTCTGGGAGCTGCCGGGACAACTATTTCGATAGTTAACAATCACCTGATAAGAAGTAAAGTGATAAAGCCCAGCAGGTTTCTCATGATGCGCAGGTCACTGGTGCAGCGTCCCTGGAAAGGGCAGAACATGATGAAGCCTGGTATGCAGTTGCAGAAGGGTCGCCAATGGCAGCAGACACCACAGGGGAGAGTTCCCAAGAGAGGTCTGGAGAAACGCGGAGGAGCTTTGCCCAGGGGAGAGTTAAGAGAAAGATTGCAATCGCTTGCACGTGAGAAGGAGAAAAGAGAGAAGAGATTGGTACAGATGATTGGCAGGTTGAATAAACAACTCAAAGAACAGGAAGAGGCAATAAAGAAACTATCTCACAAGGTAGAAAATCTGGAAAATAAGATCGAGGATTTACAGTAAATTAGCTATCCGGGGAGGGAAGAAGTTTTACCCTTCATCGACACTTCCTGCTTCCCTCCCCGGTTTCTTTTTTTCCTTTTTTACCAGCTCCCTGAAAACTTCTACTACTTTTGGGTCAAATTGAGTGCCGGAATTCTTCAGGATTTCTTCGATGGCGTCCTGGTCACTCTTGGCTTTTCGATAAGGACGGTCAGAGGTCATGGCGTCGAATGCATCTGCTACAGCGATTATCCTGGCAAAAAGGGGTATTTTGCCCCCTTTCAATTTCCCCGGGTAACCTTTCCCATCCCATCTCTCATGGTGTGAACGCATGGCAGGAATTACGTCTTCCTTAAGTTCTCTTATGGGAAGAAGTATGCGTGCTCCTACATCAGGATGCATTTTTATCTTTTCGTATTCTTCGTCATTGAGGGGAACCTCTTTTCTGAGTATCCTTTCCTCCACGCCGATTTTACCTATGTCATGCAGTAATGCGGCTAACCTCAGCCTTTCAAGCTCTTCTTCTGTAAAGCCCATCTTTTTTGCAATCTGTAAGGAAAGCTTGGTTACTCTTTCTGAATGTCCCTCTGTGTAGGGGTCCTTCGCATCGATTGCAGCAGTTAGTGCCTGTATGGATTCAATAAACAGCCTTCTGGTATCCCGATATAGCTGCAGGTTCTTAAGAGCAACAGATATCTGGGGTGCGATGGTGATATAGAGACGCTTTTCTTCCAGAGTAAATCTTTTCTTTCCTTTTCTGTACAGGGAGAGAGCTCCCACTATTTCGTCGCCTACTTTAAGAAGAGACGCTATGTAAATAAATCCTTCATTCTGGATGGTGGTGGCGTTTTCTATAAGCTCGATTTTGTGCTGGCTTAGACGGTTTATTATCTCAGAATCTATGTGGAATAATTCTATGCGAGGAATATTTGTGGGAAGGTAGTAGGCAAGGGGAGGATACTTATCTCCGCTTTCTCCTTTTTCTCTTAGTATACCGCAGGAAACTTTTAAGGTTTTCCCCAATGTTTCTATCAATGTTTTCATTAATGGTATCCCCTTTACCTCTTTGGCAATCTGCGAAACTGCTTCCACGGTTTTCAACTGGGTATCGCGGTGGGTAAGTAAGAGGGAGATGTTCCGGTAATTCAGGTAAGTGGTGTACCAGAGTTGCAGGAATACGGTAAGGGCAATAGGCATGAATTTAAAGGTGTATGACAGGTTAAAGAATACCAGAAAAGAAATCCCTTCTAAAAGAATCATGGAGACCAGAAACATGAACATGGAAAAAGATAGTTTCCTGGAAACAAGAAAAATCACAAAGAGTCCGTAAATGAAGATTAGGGAAAATAACTTGTAAACAGTGTCCGGCACGGGGCGGATAAAGTCATGGGCAAGGAGGGAAGAAAGGGTGTTCGCAAGAATAAGTACACCAAATCTTCTTCCCACCGGCGTATTCAATATATCAGCATTGGGCAATCCTTCTGTGGTCTGTCCCACTATTACTATTTTCCCTTTGAAGTAAGAAGGGGAGACTTTGCCCTGTAAAACCTTGTAAAAGGGAAAGAGGGGGATGGACAGCCTGGAGTAATGATTTATTATCAGGCGGTTATGCGAATCTAAAGGGATTTTATTGCCCTGGCTGAGAAGGTATCCCTTTTTTAACTGGATATTTTGTATGTTTCGAAATCTCATGTAGGTAATAAGGGGAATAGATGGGTAAAGCTGTTTATCTTCTTGAATAAATATGGGAGCGGTGCGCACTACTCCATCCTCATCGGGAATTACATTGATATGCCCTACTCCCAGGGTATTTCTTTCCAGGGAGGGGATATTGTGGGTTACTTTCCATTTCCCTACCCGGTATATCCCACCCACGTTATCTTTTTCCTCTAACTTGGCATAGATAGGCAAAATAACTCTGCCCGATTTTTTTATGCTTTCCGAAAATATTTTGTCTTCATTCTTATTGCCGGAAGGTGCGCTGAAATATATGTCAAATACAATAATCTTGGCACCCATGTCAGTGAGCTTCTCAATAAGTTTTGCGTATATTGTACGGGGCCAGGGATACTTGCCTAATACCTTGAGAGATTCCTGGGTTATCCCGACCAGCACTATGTCATTCTCTCTGGGAGCGTAATTCCAGCGGAAAAAGAAATCGTATATAAAATCGTCTGTCCGTTTGATTAATCTCAGGTTGGATGCCCAGGAAGAAAAAAGAAAGAGTACGAGAGGAACCAAGAAGAGAAAGACCTTCTTCCAATCTCCGGGATTCCTTTCCTTTCCGGATAAAGCTTCAGCTACTTTCTTTTCTGGAGAATCGTCTCTCACTGGATAAATGTAGCACAAATGATACTGGCTTTCAAATTTTCTCCTGTTTCATTTCTCTTCTTTTTGAAGAAGAGGAGAAACTCTCAAGAGCAGGGTGAGAATCTCAAAAGGTGAGAAAGAAAGGTAAATGTTTTTCCCTTTAGTGGTGAGCTTCTTTCCTGTTTTACCCAGGATATCACACTCAAAAGCTTCTTTTACCGGTAGAGAAGTCCTGATAATTCCCTTACCGCTCTTTCCTCTTGTCTCTTCCAGCCTGAGCAGGATTTCCTTCCCCTGTTTTTTATAGTGAGCAAGTATTAGATTTTCTGGCTCTAATGCGAATAGTGGTTCATTTTCCTGGATGCCTGCAGGAAGGAAGAGAGGGGGATAGTTGAAATCATACCACAGTTTTACCGGGTTCTCTTCCGGGTCATGGGTATGAATGCGATAGTGAAAAACATGCTCTCCTCTATCCACTACTATATCGGGACAGGAGATTCTATTTTCTGAATAGGGGGATTTCAGAAGGGACACTCTTACCTCGTTTTTCTCTACTTCGAATCCATACTTTGCTTTTATAAGAAAAGTTATCCCTATATCTTCCCCCCTTAGGCTTACCATTCCCTGGGAAGGAACCTCAAATTTTGCTTTTTCCCGGGGAGTCTCTCTTTTAACCGGCCTATTGATAATGCCGTATGGCATCCGGTAAAGGGCATGGGTGGAGTTTACATTGAAGGGAAACACTAACTTGAGAAGTTGCTCGTCTTCCCACCAGTCTACTTTTACTCGGAAATCAATCCAGGGGATGCCGGGATAAAGAATTATTTCCTGGGTGAAGAAAGAAGTGGGGTAATCTCCTCCGGGAAGGGATAAAAGCAAGTCCCCTAAATATTTCTTTTTGCTGTCTTTCCAGACAAACCCTTTCTCAACTTTGAGCACTCCCTCAAAATTGTCTTCTCCCTTTTCACAACTAATTTTCCATGCTTCACCCGCTCTCCCCGTGTACTCTATGTTCCAGGAAGCACAATCTTTGGGCTTATCCTCCCGCAGTATTAATCGGTTGCCTTCACCGGAGAGAATATCTTTTTTCCTTTTGCGGTCATATATGCGGGATAAGTTTCCCGTTTTCGGATTTAATTCTACATAAAAGTACTCGTTTTCCAGGGAGAACGAGGTTGTTTTTACTGGGGAAGGATAATTTTCACTCTTGGAAATGTAAAAGGTGGAAATTCCACAGGGAGCAAGTTTTACCGCTGCTTTTATTTTACCTTGTGCTTCCCAGGTGGGATACACCTTACCTGCTTTATTAAATAGGCTGCCGTTATCTCCCTTCTTATCTATTATTAAAAGATGAATTCGTTCCCAGGGAAGAGGGTTCCATAGCAAGATAATATCTCCCTTTTGCTCTTCTGTCTTCTCCAGGGAAGAAAGAAGTTTGTTCTTTTTTGCTTCCAGAGTTCCCCATAAACCCTCAAATTCTTTTTTTGCATCCTCATACACGGGACGGATGCTGCTTCCCGGAAGAATATCATGAAACTGATGGAAAAGCAGGGTTTGCCATTCTTTCCTCAGGTCTAAGTTACCGGAAGAAGGCTTAATAAAAGTTTCCAGTTTTTCCAGGTTCTGTAATTGCACTTCGGTTTCCCTGTTCCATCTTTTCACCTCCGATTGTGTGGTGAAAGTTCCGCGGTGGTACTCTAAATAGAGTTCGTCCTTCCAGACCGGGATATCTGGCTGGTGCGCCAATTCCCGGAAATACTCTTCAGCCCTTATGTACCTCAAGTTGGGGAAAACCGGGATTCTTTTTAACTTTTCTACCTCTTCCATCATTTCCCGGGTGGGACCCCCTCCATGGTCTCCTACTCCAAAGAGCCAGAGAAGGTCCGGGTATCCGGTGGCTATATCCATCTGCTTTAGGTAATCTACCATGGAAAGCGGGTCAATAGGCTGGTTCATAGTGCAGGGAATGAGACACAGGATGCGGGAGCCATCCGGCCCCTCCCACCAGAAAAAACGGTGAGGAAAAGGATTTGTATCGTTCCAGTTCATCTTCTGGGCTATAAGATACTTTATGCCAGCCCGAGAGAGTATCTGGGCAAGATTCCAATTATAGCCGAAGGAGTCAGGGAGCCATTCCACTGCCGGTCTAACGGAAAATTTGTCCTGATAGTATACCATTCCCTGTTCCAACTGGCGGATAACGGATTCTCCATCGGGAAGATTCGCATCGTACTCAACCCAGCCACCCCCTACGATTTCCCAGCGGCCTTCTCTTACTCTTTCCTTTATGCGGGAAAAAACTTCCGGATAAAATTCCTCCATCCATGCATAAGTCTTGGGTTGACTCTGCGCATAAATAAACTCTGGATACTCCTTCATTCTATCCAGTACCCCCTGAAAAGTTCCCCGGCAGATTTCTACGGTTTCCCGCCAGCGCCACAGCCAGGCCAAATCAATATGAGCCTGTGCAACCAGACTTATGGTGTAATTCCTGGCAAGCTCTGAAAAAGGATTAAGTCCGCCGCGTATATCTTCCAGGCTCTTTAAGAATTTTTTCTTTCCTTCCTGTAAAGAGATAGAATTGACTATATTCCTCAATTCTTTCTTCAGTTCTTTTCTTCTTGCCTCGGGAAGGGAAGAACGATTTACCGCGGCTTTATATCTCAGAAAGCAGAGTCTCTGAGTAATATCATTATCAATAAGAGAACATGATACCTTTAGAGAAATAATGAGAGGCTCCAATTCTTTGCTTTTACCCCCTTCTCTCCATTTCTTCTCTATGGCTTCAATTTTTTCTTTTATTTCCTGCATTTCTCCTCCCTACAGTAAAAAAATATGGCTAACCTGAAATTAACGAGATTATTTGTTCTTTTCATTGCCCGGAAAACGAAACTTCCAGATTCTATCATAACGTAAGTATTCTTTCAGGTTTTTAATTTACCTAAATAAAATGAGCATGAGCTCTTTGGAAGAAACAGGATGCCTAATTTCACGCTATGTGCAACTTTTCTTTTGAATGACGAATAATCAGTAGCGAGTAGTGAGTAGCGGGTAGCGAGGGGAAAGCAGGAAAGACTATAGACCTTAGACTATAGACTGTAGACGGGGAAAGGAGGAACAGTAGTGAGTAGTTAGTAGTGAGGGGGGAGGATAGGGAACAGTAAGTTGTCTGCCTGCCCCGATGTTACCCCAGGAAGCGGGTAGGGCATCTCGAACAGTTACCTTTAAAAGTCGCACATGGCGTTAATTTCATGATAATCTACGGCCTACAGGGTGTTAATCTTGACAGGAGTGTTGTTCTTATGCTACCATGTAAGCGATTTCATGGATGATTTCATCGGGTAGAAATGAAAAATAAAAAACAGGTAAACATACTGGATGTTGCCCGAGAAGCAGGAGTTTCCATAGCTACGGTTTCCCGGGTTTTAAACAGGCATGCTAACGTAAGCAAGAAAACCCGGGAAAAGGTATTAAAGGTTATAAACAGCATCCAGTACCAGCCACATTTGGCAGCCCGAGTCCTGGCGGAAAACAAAAGCAAGAACAGGGTATTATGGCGCACGAAACTTATTCGGGTTTTTAGCAGGAGTTACCCGGAAGCAGAACTGAAGTTCTTCCATATAATCCTGGATGGGATTAATGCCACTTTATCTGACCAGGGCTATCATACTATTATCTCCGGGTTTGAGAAGTTTACTGAGCCGGTGAGTGCAGACTTGCTGGAGTGTGATGGAGTGATTCTGGTGGGGGAAAGGCATGAAGAGGTTATGAATTACTATCGTGCTGCTCATAAACCGATGGTGGTGGTGGATGATGACCCCGGGGATGCAAACATTGATTGGGTAATTCCTAACAATGAAGATGGCATATTGCAGGCTATGGACTATTTAATAAGCCTTGGCCACAGAAAAATCGCTTATCTTGGTTCAACAAAGGGAATGCCTGGTTGGGAAGAAAGGTTTACCGGATATAAAAAGGCGCTGGAGAAAAGTGGTTTACCTTTTAGCAAAGAGCTAGTACTTGACTGCATGGCAGATATAGAAGAGGCTAAATTGCATCTCCTGAACAGGTTAAAAAGCCCCTCCCATCTACTCACAGCCGTGGTTTGCTGTAATGACATTGTGGCTGTGGGAGCGTTAAAAGCCTGCAAGGAAGCAGGGGTAAAGGTGCCGGAGCAAATGAGTATAATTGGTTTTGATGATATCCATGTCTGCCTGGTCACTGACCCCAATCTTACTACCGTAAAAGTTCCCCGCTATGCTATGGGAGAAGAGGCCGCCAAAAAGATTATGGCACGCATAAACGGGGAAAAATCCCTGGGAGTTAAAATAGTGCTTCCTACAAGATTGATAATCCGGGAGAGCTGCCAGGCAATAAAAAGATAAAAAATGAGAAAAAGACTTGACAAAAGTAGTTTTGTCATGTTAAACTGTAAACGATTGCAGAAATAATTACATAAAATTGAAGCATAAAGCGGTGGTAGAGAAAAGATGGAGCAGATTATAACGGGAAATTTTAATAGTGATATCCGTTATCCGATGGAAGACAGCGGGAATATTGTGCAGAGATGCCCGGAGAATCCTATCCTGACTGCTAAAGATACTCCCTATTCCTGCAATTCAATTTTTAATCCTGCTGCTGTCATGTATGGAGAAGAAACAATACTTGTTTTCAGGGTAGAAAATAAGGTGGGATTTTCTGCCCTGGGGCTGGCCCGGAGTAAAGACGGTGTCCATTTTGAGATATATCCCGAGCCGATTTTACTTCCGAGTACGGAAGAACCTTTTGCTCGCTATGAAGTTTATGGACTCTCTGATCCCAGGGTGAGCAAAATTGGAGAAGCATATTATCTTGTTTATGCTGCTTACAGTGAGCTGGGTGTGCATCCGGTTGTTGCCAGGACTTATGATTTTATCTCTTTTGAAAGAATCTCGCTGATAGCAGAACCCGACAATCGTAATGTTGTCCTGTTTCCCGAGTTGATAAATGGAGAGTATGTGCGACTTGATAGGCCCATGGGAGAGATTAACACTGCCCCGGGTATATGGATTTCCTATTCTCCGGACCTTGTTTACTGGGGGAAGCATCAATTTGTCATGGGGCCTCGTCCCGTGCACTGGGATTGCAACAAAATCGGGCCTGGAGCTCCTCCCATAAAAACGGAAAGAGGGTGGCTGGAGATTTATCATGGGGTACGCAAGACAGTAGCAGGGGATATTTACAGGCTGGGGTGCGTTTTGCTTGATTTAAACGACCCTGCAAGAATTATTGGCCGGGCGATGCCCTACATTTTATCTCCGGAAGAACCCTACGAGCGCAGTGGTGATGTGGGTAACGTGGTGTTTGCGGGAGGAGCTGTTCTTGATGATTATGGGGAAACAATAAGAATTTACTATGGAGCTTCAGACCAATGCGTCTGTTTAGCCACGGCGAGGGTGGATGATTTGATAAGTCTCTGCGTAAATAATGTTAGATGAAATGGTAAGTAAATATAGAAGTCAGGATAAGGAGGTGAGGAATGGCAAAAAGTGGGTTATGAGGTATGCACTTGTTAGGCAAAACTGGTTTCTATCCCGATACACATCGGGAAGGAAAAAAGGAGGTGCGAGATGATGGGTAAGATTCGTAAGTTGTGGGGAGCAAAAGGAGCTTTCACGCTGATAGAGCTCCTGGTGGTTATCGCAATAATAGCGATACTGGCTGCCATGCTGCTGCCTGCCTTGCAGAGAGCCAGGGCACAAGCCAGGCAGGCGGTCTGTATGAACAACCTGAAGCAAATAGGGCTGGGCTGGCGGATGTACATTACCGACTACCATGGGTATCTCCCGCTAAAAACCTCGGGTTACTGGGATAATCCTCAGCATGACCTTGTGCATGACTATACCTGGGTAACCATGTTGAAGTCCTACGTGGGCGATTTAGCGCCCAATTATGGGGCTGGCCGGTTTGACACTGTCAGGGTAGGGGGTGTTTTCTGGGACCCGGCTTTAAATAAAAATACTACACTCAACGATGGAAAGAGGTTTTATGCCGTGTATTCTGCTTACGGGATGTACCAGCGTGCTGTAGGAGGGCTCGATTCAGGAAGTGGTTATTCCGGATATCGCAGGGAAGCCCAGATAGTTGCCCCTTCTGAGCAGGTTTTGATAGCAGATACCCATTTTATGCCCAATTATCCCGACTACGGGATTTATGGTCTAAATGATCCTAACCCTGTGCTTATGAACATAGACTTCCGCCATAATGGGATGGTGAACATTCTTTTCTGTGATGGTCATGTAAAGCCTATGGATAAGGCCACTATCTGGGATCCTTATGTGGGACAGTCGCACTGGGATTCGGGCCCGTGGAGAATCAGGTAGAGAATGTAGATTATAGCCAGAGAGAGGGAAATTGAGGAGTAAATATCTTCCCCGCAGCAACAAACTGCGGGGAAGATTCATAATTGGGCAAAAATCTTGGAGAGGAAAAAGGAGGGATATCTTGATGAAAAAAGGTATTATGATGGGGTTGTTTTTTGCTGTGATTTTGCTGGTAAGTACTGGTGGGTTAGTTCAGGCAGACATCTATACCATTGAACCTTCGGACGATGCCGGAATTTACGATGGATATGATTTGACGGGAGGCACGGCTACCTGGTTTAAAGTGGGGTGGGAAAAGTGGAAGCAGACGCAGATGTTTGGGTATCTCAAGTTTTCTCTAAGTAGTATCCCGGATGGATGGATTATTAGCTCGGCAACATTGCATATGCTCTCTGGTAGTCTGAGTGATGGCACTCCGGTAGATCTGGGAGTATATGGGGTTAGCGATGATAACTGGGATGAAGAAACGTTAACAGGTATCAATGAGCCGCCGATGGATGCTTCGTACAGCGAAAAGAAGCTTATCAGCCAGGCCGGCTGGTATAGCTGGGATGTTACGTCGCTGGTAGAGAGCAATAATAATGCGGAGGATGATGTTCTCAGCCTGGGCCTGAAACAGGCTACAATCGATGAGCCCTCAGATGCCAACCGCCTGGTATCTTTCTACAGCAAGGAAAATCCTGATACTGCTAAGCATCCATACCTGGAGGTTTCGGTCATTCCCACGAGTTTAAATTTACTTATCAACGGAGATTTTGAGCAGGGATTTAGATCCTGGAACGGGATAGCTTATTCATGGCTATCCTGGGGAGCAGACATTTATACAAATTGTAGTACACCCTATGAAGGTGTTAATGCCCAGGAAATAGAACGCACAAGCTCAGAGAGTGGGACCGTAGAGTTCTACCAAACCGGTATTCCTGTCAATGCGGGGGACGAGTATAAGATCCGTTTATGGATGAAAGGTAATCTCAGCAATGAAGTTGTGGTCAAGGTAAGAAAAAATACAAGTCCCTATACAACCTACTTCTCCCGGAGTTTTAATATAACTTCCAAGTGGGCTCCCTACGAATTTACTGCAATAAGCAATGGCTCAGATGAAGATGCCAGATTTCTCATAACGTTTACTACCGATAGCGGGAAACTTTGTGTGGATAAAGTATCAATGTTTAATTTGAGCAAGCCTACAATACTGGGGACCGTCTATCTTGATTCGGAGGGAGGAGATGATGCTAATGACGGCCTTACAGAGGCTACTGCCTGGCGGACCCTGGATAAGCTGAACGAATATGATATTGGCCCGGGTGCCACGGTTTTGTTCAAGAGAGGGGGGGAGTGGCATGGTAGCATTACAAACTTTTTCGGTGCTCCTGATAGGTTGGTTACCTTTGGAGCGTATGGGGAGGGAGCGAAACCCATCATCAACGGTGCGAGGGTAATAACCGGATGGACAGCATATGATAGTAATATCTATGTAGCTTCGGGAGTAGGAGAGAAAATTACGCAGTTGTTTTTGAATGGGGAAAGGCAGACCCTGGCGCGTTATCCCAATAGGGGGTATTTAACCATAGACGCGGACAGTCCGGCAAACCAGGTGGTTGACTATGATTTAACCCAGCCGGATGATTACTGGAATGGAGCTGATATATATATGCGCACCTGGGCCTGGAGAATTGAGAAAAAGAAAGTTATTGATTATATAAAAAATGATGGTCTGATTACATTAGATAGTGAGACTGCCTCTAGCAACCGGGAAGGCTGGGGATATTACCTGGAGAACAAGTTTGAGGAACTGGACTCGCCGGGAGAGTGGTACTATGATGAAAGTACAGACAAATTATACTTCTGGCCGCCTGCTGGGACAGACCTTAACACAGAGAAAGTGGAAGTATCTACCATAGCAAGCTGTTTTAGCAGTGAGAGAAGTATTGAATATGTGCGGATAGAAGATCTGGATATTCGTAATTTTTCCCAGTACGGGATAGTTTTCTCAGATGTGGCTAAGCCGAGCAATATAGAGATTGTGAATAACGATATTTCTAATATTGGGTTGCAGGGGATAAGATTATGCAACGGTAGTGAGATTAGCGTGGAAAATAATAAGGTATGGAATATATATCAAGGATACGGACAGGACGGGGCCATTGTTCTGAGGAGTCCTTACCTGTCCAAAATCATCGGGAATGAAGTGTTTAACTGCGCTAACGAAGGTATCTGGTACTGGAATGGTTCGGAAGGAATTATTCAGGATAATTTAGTATATGATATAGGTTATATAGGTATCCGCATAGGCGGATATGAGGATAGTCCGGATTCGAATAATTTAATAACGGGTAACATTGTAAAACGCACCTGTTTGACCCTGGATGACGGGGGTGGTATTTATGGGCAATTTATCCATAGGGATACCATTAGTAACAATATTGTGGAAGACGTTATAGGTAATGCGGACGGCCGGCCGGAAGATGATACTATAGCCTCAGAGGCTGTGGGTATTTACCTGGATGACCGTTCCCGCGATGTAACTGTTACTGATAATACTGTACGGAATGCCTCCTGGGGTATTTTTCTGCATGATGCCTCCAATAATACTGTAAGAGGAAATTTAGTGTATTCTGCCAGAAAAGCTGCTCTCCGGATTTCATCCGGTGATATTTCCGGCAATATTGTGGAAAACAATACCTTTTACACTGCTCCTTTTGCTGATGCTGCTGTAAGTGAACATGCCAGTTCGCTGGGTAATATAGATGAGTATGCGGACTATGAATATAATTACTATGCCCAGCCATTGAATAATTATGCCTTTAAACGAAAATATGTGGCAGATGGTTGGGTTACAGAACTGCTTCATCTTTCGGAATGGCAGGCTTATTCCGGTGAAGATATTTATTCAGAAAGCCTGGATAACTTTTTCACTTTTGAGCCCTATGAGACGGTTTATCGAGGGGTTGATTTTATTGAGAATGGTAAATTCGATAGTCCCACCACTGCCGGCTGGACGCCCTGGCCCTCCACTACTGAAATATCAATAGACGAGAATTCTCCTCTGGATGGGAATGCTTTAAAGGTGTATTCAAATGATAATTCCCAGTCGGATGTAGGTCTTGTTTATTACCGTTTTCCGGTTGAAAAGGATAAATACTACCGCATATCTTTCAGTGTTTATTCTTACAAGGAAGATACCCTGAAAGTATCCCTGCGGAGCAATGTATCTCCTTACACTTACTTAAGTGAAACCGAGACGGTAGACATGAAACCGGAGAGGCAGGAATATGCTCTCATCCTGAAGGCTTCTGATAATGAGCCGGATGCCCGGTTAGAGTTTAAGTTCAACTCACTGGATACAACCTTCTGGCTGGACAATATTACTCTTTATGAGGTGGAAACTTATGCTAATAACTTAGCTGACTACTCCTCAATTTTCATAAATTATGACAGGGTTTCCAATGAAGAAGTAATACTTGACCAGAAATATGATGACCTTTACGGGAACGATGTAGGGAGCTCAATCACTCTGGAGCCTTTAAGCGGGCAGATACTGATTAAACAAAAGACAGCTCTGCCTGTGGGGAGGTGGCATTTTGAAGAAGGGGAAGGGCTTGTAGCCAGGGACAATTCACCCAACAGCAACCATGGTACCCTCAAGAACATGGATCCATCCAGCAGCTGGGTAGAAGGAAGGATAGGGAAGGGATTAGCCTTTGATGGTGTGGACGATTATATAAAGGTGGAGGAAGGGAGTGGCCTGGATATTACCGGGCCGTTAACAGTGGAAGTCTGGTTTAAGCCCGAGGATATAAACAGCTGGCAATCTCTGGTGGCTAATGACCAGTGGAAAGTGGGGGGATATGCGGTAAGGATAGGGAATAAAAGAGCCTACTTTATTTATAACATTGCAGGTGCGCAACAGTCTGTAATCACACCACCTGATTCAATAACGGAAACCGGGAGATGGTATCACGTGGTAGGAGTGCTGGATGGGACAAGAGAGCATATCTACCTGAACGGTGTAGAGGTAAACAACGAGCCGGGGCAGACTCCTGAATCCAGTGCGTATAATGTGGTTATAGGGGCCGGAACTCCCTCCGGTGGTTTCTATCAGTTCAAGGGAGTTATTGATGAGGTGAGGATTTACAACCGGGCCCTGAGCGCTGATGAGGTCTATGAGCATTATCTTGCAGCAGATACCCGGGGTAAATGGCGTTTTGAAGAAGGGGAAGGCAGTACTGCACAGGATTCTTCCGGGTATCATAATCATGCTACCCTCAAGAACATGGATCCATCCAGCAGCTGGGTGGAAGGAAGGATAGGGAAGGGATTAGCCTTTGATGGTGTGGACGATTATGTAAAGGTGGAGGAAGGGAGTGGCCTGGATATTACCGGGCCGTTAACAGTGGAAGTCTGGTTTAAGCCCGAGGATATAATCTCCCGGCAGTCTCTGGTGGCTAATGACCAGTGGAAAGTGGGAGGATATGCCATACGGATTGAGGATAAAAAAGCCTACTTTATTTACGATATTGCTGGCTTACAGCGCTCCGTAATTACTCCGCCTGATTCAATAACAGAAACCGGGAGATGGTATCACGTGGTAGGAGTGCTGGATGGGACAAGAGAGCATATCTACCTGAACGGTGTAGAGGTAAACAACGAGCCGGGGCAGACTCCTGAATCCAGTGCGTATAATGTGGTTATAGGGGCCGGAACTCCCTCCGGTGGTTTCCATCAATTCAAGGGAGTTATTGATGAGGTGAGGATTTACAAGCGGGCTTTGAGTGCAGATGAGGTGTATGAGCATTATCGTAGTGGGGCATCTGAATAATTAACAATAAAGGAGGGATATCTTGATGAAGAATAGATTAATTGGAGTACTCATAATAAGTTTTGTAGTTATCTGTTTCTCGCTGGTTAACGCAGAAGCCATGGTAATCGTGGAGAAAGGTATTCCCCGGGCAAAAATTGTTATTGCTCAGCAGCCGACAAGGACGGCAGAGTATGCAGCGAAGGAATTCAGGGATTACATCAGGAAGATTTCCGGGGCGGAATTGCAGATAGAACGGGCCGGGGGGTATACAGGGCTGAGGGGAGA
>Ga0256830_1001583_pt1 | contig 15910 bp, 14 predicted proteins | sample 128326metaG_FD_190537 | JGI IMG/M metagenome (GOLD analysis project Ga0256830, IMG submission 190537) | Hydrothermal vent microbial communities from Lau Basin, Pacific Ocean - 128-326 | ecosystem: Environmental > Aquatic > Marine > Hydrothermal vents | place: Pacific Ocean: Lau Basin | collected... | reverse complement strand
ACGAACCGGCGACTGGCCGGCGACGCGATACGAGGTCAAGGCATCGGGGCAAGGCCGGGCCTGCCTCTATCTCCGCTACCGCCGCCGGCGGCGCACAGAAAAGCCTTGAAGCAAGGCTTGCGTTCGCTATTATCCGGCCGTTATCTTGTTGGTGATCGTCGGCTCGATAAGGAAGTCGAGCGACTGCGAGACAGTGGGCCGGCGGCCCACTTTCTTATTGGGCTTATTGGGCGGATTTTCGACCCGAGGATGGCGGGATGGAGCCGGCAGCCCGCATCGAGCGCCTGATCGCGCCGTCGCTGGAGGCCATGGGCTACTCCGTCGTTCGGGTACGCTTGAGCGGAGGACAGAGGCCGACCTTGCAGATCATGGCCGAGCGCACCGCCGACGGCTCGATGAATGTCGATGACTGCGCCGAGATAAGCGGCGTGGTCTCGGCCTTGCTCGACGTCGAGGATCCGATCCGGGGCAGCTACACCCTCGAGGTCAGCTCGCCCGGCCTCGATCGGCCGCTGGTCCGGGCCGCCGATTTCGACCGGTTCGCCGGCCACGTCGTCAAGATCGAGATGGAGCAGCCCATCGACGGTCGCAAACGGTTCCGCGGCCGGCTCCTGGGCCGGCGCGAAGGTTTCGCCCGTATCGCGCTCGACGATCTCGAGGTCGAACTGCCGATCGCCGAGATCGCCAACGCCAAGCTGGTGATCACCGCCGAGATGATTCAAGATTCGTTGAAACAGCAGGGTTCGTGAACGGGATTGACCATGGAGTCGGCACTCAGCCTGAACCCCCAGGAGCTTTTGCAGGTCGCGGACGCGGTGGCCCGCGAGAAGGCGATCGACCGCGATATCGTGCTCGAAGCCATGGAAGAGGCGATCCAGAAGGCGGCCCGCGCCAAGTACGGCGCCGAGCACGAGATCCGGGCCGAGATCGACCGGACCTCGGGCGATATCCGCCTCGCCCGCCTGCTCGAGGTCGTCGAGGAGGTCGACAACGACGCCACCGAGCTGGCGTTGAGCGACGCGCGCGAGCGCAATCCCGACGTCCAGGTCGGCGACTATCTGTCGGAATCCCTGCCGCCGATCGATTTCGGACGGATCGCCGCCCAGACGGCCAAGCAGGTCATCGTACAGAAGGTCCGCGACGCCGAGCGCGAGCGCCAGTACAACGAGTACAAGGATCGCATCGGCGAGATCGTCAGCGGCCTCGTCAAGCGCGTCGAGTACGGCAATCTGACCATCGACCTCGGCCGCGCCGAGGCGGTGCTCCGGCGCGACGAGTTGCTGCCGCGCGAGAGCTTCCGCCAGGGCGACCGCGTGCGCGCCTACATCTACGACGTCCGGCGCGAACCGCGGGGGCCGCAGATCTTCCTCTCGCGCACCCATCCACAGTTCATGACCATGCTGTTCGCCCAGGAGGTGCCCGAGATCTACGACAAGATCATCGAGATCAAGTCCGTCGCCCGCGATCCGGGAAGCCGGGCCAAGATCGCCGTGCATTCCAACGATTCGAGCATCGACCCCGTGGGGGCGTGCGTCGGCATGCGCGGCAGCCGGGTGCAGGCGGTGGTGGGCGAGCTCCAGGGCGAGAAGATCGACATCATCCAGTGGTCGCCGATTCCCGCCACCTTCATCGTCAACGCCTTGGCGCCGGCCGAGGTCGCCAAGGTCGTGCTGGACGAGGACGCCAAGCGCATCGAGGTCGTCGTGCCCGACGAGCAGCTCTCGCTCGCCATCGGGCGGCGCGGCCAGAACGTGCGCCTCGCTTCGCAGCTCACCGGCTGGGACATCGACATCCTGACCGAGGACGAGGAATCCGAGCGCCGGCAGGAGGAATTCCGCCGGCGCAGCCAGGAATTCGTCGATGCGCTCAACGTCGACGACGTGATCGCCCATCTCCTGGTCGCCGAGGGCTTTTCGACGGTCGAGGAGGTGGCCTACGTGCCGCTCGAGGAGCTGGCCTCGATCGAGGGATTCGACGAGGAGCTGAGCAAGGAGCTCGGGCAGCGGGCACGCGACTATCTCGAAGCCGAGAGCGCGCGGCTGGACGGGGTTCGCCGCGAGCTCGGGGTGACCGACGAGGTCGCCGCGATCGACGGCCTGACCGCGGCCATGCTGGTCACCCTCGGCGAGAACGGCATCAAGACGCTCGACGATCTCGGCGACCTCGCGCGGGACGAGTTGATCGACCCGGAGACCGGCATCCTCAAGGATTACGGCCTCGCCGAGGAAGACGCCGACGCCATCATCATGGCGGCCCGGGCCCACTGGTTCGGGGACGAGGGGCCTGATGAGGCGCCGGCCGACGAAGGCGGCGGAGAAACGGACGCCGAGGCCCCCGGCGCGGCCGGCCAAGAGGCCGCGGCCGACGCCACCGAGCGCGAGGTCTGACCGGCGGCGCCCGCGTGACGCGTTCCGCTTCGACCCGGCACGGACGGCGTTGCGTCGCCACGGGTGAGGTCAAGGACAAGTCCGACCTGATCCGCTTCGTGGTCGGGCCGGACGGCGCCCTGGTCCCCGACGTGGTGGGCAACCTCCCCGGTCGCGGGGTGTGGCTGACGGCCTCCCGCGAGGCTCTCGACCGGGCGGTGAGGAAGCGCCTGCTGGCGCGGGCCGTGCGCCGCTCGGTCACGGTCGAGCCGGATTTGGCCGACCGGGTCGAGGTGCTGCTGGCGCGCCGCTGCCTCGAAATCCTCGGGCTGGCGCGTCGCGCGGGCCAGGTAACGACGGGTTTCGAGAAGGTTCGCAGCCTGTTGCGCGCCGGTCGCGCCGGGGCGTTGGTGGCGGCGAGCGACGGTGGCGCGGACGGGCGCGAGAAGCTCCGGCGCCTCGGCGGCGACCTGCCGGTGGTCGAGTTGTTGACGCGGGCCGAATTGAGTTTGGCGCTCGGCCGCGAAAATGTGGTACATGCTGCCCTCGCCGGGGGCAGGTTGTGCGACCGGTTCCTGGTCGAGGCCGGTCGTCTGGCCGGTTTTCGCCGGGTAGGCGGGCCGGCAAGTCCCGATGAGTTGGTGCGCGTATGAGCGAAGCAGAAGAGCCTGAAGGCAAGAAACCGTTGGCCCTATCGCAGCCGCGGCGGCTCGAACTCAGGAAGACCGTCGAGACCGGTCAGGTGCGCCAGAGCTTCAGCCACGGGCGGACGAAGGCGGTCACGGTCGAGGTGCGCAAGAAGCGCACCTTCACCCGTGAGGGCAGTCGCTTCACCGAGGCGAAGAAGTCCCTGCCGCCGCGGGTAGAGGTCGCGCCCGCCGAGGCCCAGCCCGAGGCGCCGGCGACGCCGGAGGAGGACGAGGCCGAGGCGCGCAAGGCGCGCGTCGTGCTCAAGTCGCTGACCAGCGAGGAGAAAGCGGCCCGGGCCAAGGCGCTCAAGGGCGCCCACGAGGCCGCCGCCGAGGCCCGCCGCCAGGCCGAGGAGAACGCCAAGCGAAGGGCCGAGGAGGAGGCCAAGGCCAAGGCCGAGCGCGAGGCCGCCGAACGCCGCGCCGCCGAGGAGGAGGCGCGCAAGAAGGCCGAGGAAGAGGCGCGCAAGAAGGCCGAGGAAGAGGCGGCGCGCCGCTTCGCCGCCGAGGAGGAGACGGCGGCGCCGGTCGAGGCGAGCAAGGCCGAGCCCGCAGGAGAGGCCGAGCGCGGCCGCCTGAAGCGGCCCGGACGGCCGCCGGACGTTCGCCGCCTGGCGACCCGGCGGGGCGGCGAACGGCGCCGGGCGGGCAAGCTGACGATCGCGCAGGCGCTCCAGCAGGAGGAACGTCAGCGCAGCCTGGCCTCGGTCCGCCGGGCCCGCGAGCGCGAGAAGCGGGCCCAGCGACAGGCGACCGTCCAGCCCCCGGCCAAGGTCATCCGCGACGTGGTCATCCCCGAGAGCATCACGGTCCAGGAGCTCGCCAACCGCCTCGCCGAGCGCGGCGCCGACGTCATCAAGGCGCTCATGAAGATGGGCGTGATGGCCACATTCAACCAGGCGATCGACGCCGATACCGCCGAGATCGTGGCGACCGAGTTCGGTCACCGGGTGAAGCGGGTTAGCGAGGCCGATGTGGAACTCGATCTCACCACCCATGTTGACGACGACGACGCCGACCTGCGGCCTCGCCCGCCCGTCGTGACGGTCATGGGCCATGTCGACCACGGCAAGACGTCGCTGCTCGACGCGATGCGCAAGACCGACGTCGTCAGCGGCGAGGCCGGCGGCATTACCCAGCATATCGGCGCTTATCAGATCGAGATCGGCTCGGGCGACAGGATCACGTTCATCGATACGCCGGGCCATGCGGCCTTTTCGGCCATGCGCGCGCGCGGCGCCGGGGTCACCGACATCGTGGTGCTGGTCGTCGCCGCCGACGACGGCGTCATGCCGCAGACGATCGAGGCGATCCACCACGCCAAGGCGGCCGGCGCGCCGATGATCGTCGCCATCAACAAGATAGACCGGCCCGACGCCGATCCCGGCCGGGTGCGCACCGAGCTCCTCCAGCACGACGTCGTGGTCGAAGAAATGGGCGGCGACATCCTGAGCGTCGAGGTTTCGGCGACCAAGAAGATGAACCTCGACAAGCTCCAGGAAACGATCCTGCTGCAGGCCGAACTCCTCGAGCTCAAGGCCAACCCGGAGAGGTCCGCGGAGGGAGTGGTCGTCGAGGCCCAGCTCGAGCGCGGCCGCGGCCCGGTGGCCACGGTTCTGGTCCAGAACGGCACGCTGAAGGTCGGCGACATCTTCGTGGCCGGCGCCGAATGGGGGCGGGTGCGGGCGTTGATCGACGACCGCGGACGCCAGGTCAAGGAGGCCGGGCCTTCCGTACCGGTCGAGGTTCTCGGCCTTCAGGGCGTCCCCAACGCCGGCGACGAGTTCGTGGTCGTCGAAAGCGAGGGGCGCGCCCGAGACGTGTCGGACTTCCGCCAACGCCGCCTCAGGCAAGCCCGTTCGCTCGCCACCGCGCGGGGCTCGGTCGAGCAGATGTTCTCCAAGATCAAGGCCGGCGAGATCAACGAGTTGCCGATCGTCGTGAAGGCCGACGTCCAGGGTTCGGCCGAGGCCATCGTAGGGGCGGCCGAGAAGCTGTCGACCGACGAGGTCGCGGTGCGTGTCCTCCACAGCGGCGTCGGCGGCATCAACGAATCGGACGTGACGCTGGCCAAGGCGTCGGAGGCCATGATCGTCGGCTTCAACGTCCGCGCCAACAAGCAGGCCCGCGACCTCGCGGCCCAGGAAAACCTGGAGATCCGGTACTACTCGGTGATCTACGATCTCATCGACGATCTGCGCGCCCTTCTCCAGGGCATGTTGGCGCCGACCGTCCGCGAACGCTTCCTCGGCAACGCCGAGATCCGCGAGGTCTTCGGCGTCTCGAAGGTCGGCAAGGTGGCCGGCTGCCTGGTCACCGAGGGCGTGGTGCGGCGCGGCGCTCGGGTCCGGCTCCTGCGCGACAACGTGGTAATTCACGAAGGCGTCCTCGCGACCCTCAAACGCTTCAAGGACGACGTCAAGGAGGTGAAGCAGGGGGTCGAATGCGGGATGTCGTTCGAGAACTATCAGGACATCCAGGTCGGCGACGTGATCGAAGCCTTCGAGATCGAGGAAGTCGCTCGAGAGCTCTAGCCGAAGCTGAACACCGGGCGACCGGCGGCGACCACGGCCGCCGGGACGCGACCCGGGAGGTCGAGGGAACCATGGTGCGAACGACGCGCCCCCGCAGACCCGCCGGCCAGCGCCAGCTCAGGGTCGGCGAGGAACTGCGTCACGCCCTGGCCGGGATTCTGGCCCGGGGAGAAATTCACGACCCGGACGTGAGCGGAACCGCCGTCACCGTCACCGAAGTGCGGGTCACGCCCAACCTTCGCCAGGCCACCGCGTTCGTGACCCCGCTCGGGGGGCGGAACGCCGAGGCCGTGCTGGCCGGGCTCGAGCGCTGCGCGCCCTGGCTGCGCGGCCAGGTGACCCGCCAGGTGCGGCTCAAATACTCGCCCGAGCTCCGGTTCCGTCTCGACCGTTCGTTCGATCGGGCGAGCCGGATCGACGCCCTGCTGCGGACCGCCGGGGCGACCGACGAGAACGAGGCCGGGCGGGACGGCGCCGGCGAGGTGCCGGGCGATGGGTCGTAGGCGGCGCGGCCGGCCGCTCCACGGCTGGTTGATCATCGACAAGGAGGCGGGGGCGACGTCGGCGCGCGTCGTGGCCGCCGTCCGCCGCATCACGGGGGCCGCCAAGGCGGGGCACGCCGGCACCCTCGATCCGATCGCGACGGGCGTGCTGCCGGTGGCCCTCGGCGAAGCCACCAAGATCATGTCCCACGTGACGGCCGGGACCAAGTCCTACCGGTTCACCATGCGATGGGGCGAGGCGCGCGACACCGACGACGCCGAGGGCACGATCATCGCGACCGACGACGTGCGCCCGAGCGACACCGAGATCGCCGCCGCCCTGCCCGCCTTCGTGGGCGACGTCTGGCAGGTCCCGCCGACCTACTCGGCGATCAAGGTTGGCGGCCGGCGCGCCTATGACCTCGCGCGCGAGGGCGAGGCCGTCGATCTGCCGGCCCGCCTCGTCCGGGTCGACCGCTTCGAGCTGGTTTCGCGCCCCGATCCCGAGACCGCGGTGTTCGAGGTGGATTGCGGCCCCGGCGCCTATGTGCGCGCCCTGGTCCGCGACCTCGCCGCCCGCCTCGGAGGCTCGGGCCACGTCACCGCGCTGCGCCGCACGCGGGTCGGCAGATTCGACGAAACGGCGGCGATTTCGCTGGCGAAACTCGAAGAGCTGTGGCAGAGTGCGCCGCCTGCCGAGACGCTGCTCCCGGTCGAGACGGCGCTGGTCGACATCCCGGCACTAGCCTTGACCGGCCCCCAGGCCGACCGTTTGTGCAACGGCCAGGTGATCAGGGTCATCGGCACCCCCGACGGGACGGTCTGCGCGATGAATGCGGGCAGGCTGGTTGCTCTGGCCCAAGTCCAGGAGGGCGAGGTTCGCCCGTTGCGGGTGTTCAACCTTTAGGTAACTTGTGGTTCGGAGAGAAAGATGTCGATCACCGCGCAGCGGAAGACCGAACTCATCGAGGAGTTCGCGCAGAAGAAGGGCGACACGGGGTCGCCCGAGGTCCAGGTGGCGATTTTGACCGAGCGCATCGTCAACCTGACCGAGCATTTCAAGGTCCACAAGAAGGATCGTCATTCCCGGCGTGGCCTGCTCATGATGGTCAGCCAGCGCCGGCGTTTGCTCGATTACCTCAAGCGCAAGGACGAGACCCGCTACCAGGCCCTGATCAAGCGGCTGGGGCTGCGGAAATAGGACATCGGCCTTGCGCGGACCCGCCCGGTGCGACCGCGGACCAACGCCTGGCATGGCGGCCATCGACGATGGCCGGTCCGGCCGCGGCGCGGGCGGCGTACCGGCGGTGCGGGCACGGATACGGGCCTCGATGAGAGGCGAAGTGGAAATCACGGGCGCCGGGCCGAGACGACGGCCCCTCGCCCCGGGCTCGCGTTCGAGGTGAAGCCCGAAGTCGGAAGGATTTAGGAGATGTTTCAGATTCGACGCAAGGAAATGGATTGGGGAGGCCGAAGGCTGGTCCTCGAGAGCGGCCGGTTGGCCCGCCAAGCCGACGGTGCCGTGCTGGCGACCTATGGCGAGACCTCGGTGCTGTGCACGGCGGTGGCGCAGAGCACCCCGCGAGCAGGGATCGATTTCTTCCCCCTGACCGTCAACTATCAGGAGAAGACGTTCGCCGCCGGCAAGATCCCCGGCGGTTTCTTCAAGCGCGAAGGACGCCCGACGGAGAAGGACACGCTTACCTCGCGCCTCATCGACCGGCCGATCCGGCCGCTGTTCGCCAAGGGCTTCCGCAACGAGACGCAGGTGATCTGCACAGTTCTGAGCCACGACATGGAGAACGACCCCGACATCGTGGCGATGATCGGCGCCTCGGCGGCGCTGACCATATCGGGGATACCCTTCCTCGGGCCGATCGCCGGCGCCCGGGTCGGCCGCATCGACGGCGAGTACGTCCTCAACCCCCGCTACGACGAACAGCCGGTCAGCGAGCTCGACCTCGTCGTCGCTGGAACCCAGGACGCCGTGATGATGGTCGAGTCCGAGGCGAGCGAGCTTTCCGAGGAAACCATGCTGGGCGCCGTCATGTTCGGGTTTCGGGCGTTTCAGCCGGTGATCGACCTGATCATCGGGCTCGCCGAGGAATGCGCCCGGAGCCCATGGGAGCTGCCGGCCGAGGATGTCCCCGAGGGGCTCGAATCGCGGGTCGCCGAGCTGGCCGAGGCCGGGCTTCGCGACGCCTATCGCGAGCAGGTGAAGCAGGCCCGGGTCGAGCGCCTGGAAGCGGTCCGCGAACAGGTCGTGACGACGCTGACCGAGGAAGGCCACGAGCCGGCCGTCGTCGGCGGACTTCTCAAGGACCTCGAGAAGCGTATCGTGCGCGGCGCCATCCTCGAGACGGGGGTGCGGATCGACGGCCGCGACACCAAGACCGTGCGACCGATCATGGCGGAGGTGGGGCTCCTGCCCCGCGCCCACGGCTCGGCGCTCTTCACCCGCGGCGAGACCCAGGCCCTGGTCGTCACCACCCTCGGCACGGGCCAGGACGAGCAGATCATCGACGCTCTCGAGGGCGAGTATCGCGAGCACTTCATGCTCCACTACAACTTCCCCCCCTATGCGGTGGGCGAGGCCTCCTTCCTGCGGTCGCCGGGCCGGCGCGAGATCGGCCACGGCAAGCTGGCCTGGCGGGCGATCCGGGCGTTGCTGCCCAATCGGGACGAGTTCCCCTACACGATCCGGGTGGTCTCGGAGATCACCGAATCGAACGGCTCGTCGTCGATGGCCACGGTGTGCGGGGCGTCGCTGTCGCTGATGGACGCGGGCGTGCCGATCAAGCGCGCCGTCGCCGGCATTGCCATGGGCCTCATCCTCGAGGACTCGGGCTTCGCCGTGCTTTCCGACATCCTCGGCGACGAGGACCATCTCGGCGACATGGACTTCAAGGTCGCGGGCACCGAAGAAGGGGTGACCAGCCTGCAAATGGACATCAAGGTGCCCGGCATCACCGAGGAGATCATGAACGTCGCCCTCGCCCAGGCCCGCGAGGGCCGGATGCATATCCTGCGCGAGATGTCCAAGGCGATCGACGAGAGCCGGGCCACCGTCAACGACAACGCCCCGCGCATCACCACGATCACCATTCCGCGCGAGAAGATCCGCGAAGTCATCGGCACCGGCGGCAAGGTCATCCGCGAGATTACCGAGGAGACGGGGACGAAGATCGACATCGAGGACGACGGGACCATCAAGGTCGCCTCGACCGACGCCGCCTCGACCGAAGCGGCGATCGAGCGGATCAAGGAGATCGTGGCCGAGCCCGAGGTCGGCGTGATCTATGGTGGCAAGGTCGTCAAGATCGTCGATTTCGGCGCTTTCGTGAACTTCCTCGGGAGCCGCGACGGCCTCGTCCACATCAGCGAGCTGGCGCCCAGGCGGGTGGCCAAGGTGTCCGACGTGGTCAAGGAGGGCGACCGGGTGAAGGTCAAGGTTCTCGGCATCGACGATCGCGGCAAGGTCCGCCTGAGTATGAAAGCCGTGGATCAGGAGACGGGCGAGGACCTGCAGGCCGACCGTCGTGCCGCGGGCGGGCGGGAGGCGGACTGACGCGGGATGCTCAGCCCAGAAACCCCTGGGCCGCCGGAATCGGGGGCGGCGCGCCGCCCGGTCGGAGCGACCGGAACGGTAGACGCGGCCCCGGATCGCCTTATATCCTTGAAACACGATATTCTTGATACCCGGCCATCGGGACCGGTACCGCCGCGGCGCCGCGGGGCCGAGGTGGTGGCTGTGTCCCGGGCCGGTGCGAAGACCGCAGGAGATTCCTCTTGAAGGCTCTGAACGCACTTCTGCTTTCCGGCCACGAAACCCTGCCCCTGGTCGAGGGCGGCAAGGGCGTCTCGGTGTCGACCGGGCGAAGCTCCGGCGCGTGGGCCGGGGCCGGCGGCGTCGGGACATTCTCCGCCGTTAACGCCGATTCCTTCGACGAGAACGGCGACCCCGTCCCTCAGGTCTATCACGGCAAGACGCGGAGCGAGCGGCACGAGGAGCTGATCGCCTACGCCATCAGGGGCGGCATCGCGCAGGCCCGCATCGCGCACGAGATCGCGGCCGGGGTCGGGCGCATCCACATGAACGTCCTTTGGGAGATGGCGGCGGCCGAGCGCGTCCTGCACGGCGTCCTCGAAGGCGCCAAGGGGCTGATCCACGGCATCACCTGCGGCGCCGGCATGCCCTACCGCCTGGCCGAGCTCGCGGCCCGGTACGGGGTCTACTACTACCCCATCATCTCGTCGGCGCGCGCCTTTCGGGCCTTGTGGAAACGCGCCTATCACAAGTTCTCGGAGCTCATGGGCGGCGTCGTTTACGAAGACCCCTGGCGGGCCGGCGGCCACAACGGTCTCACAAACTCCGAGGACCCCGAGCGGCCGGAGGATCCCTACCCCCGGGTGGTCGCGCTGCGCCGCCAGATGACGGAAATGGGGCTCGCCGAGACGCCGATCATCATGGCCGGCGGCGTCTGGTATCTGCGCGATTGGGAGGACTGGATCGACAATCCCGAGCTCGGACCCATCGCCTTCCAATACGGAACGCGGCCGCTCCTCACCAAGGAGAGCCCGATCTCGGAGGCGTGGAAGCAGCGCCTCTTGACCCTCAAGGAGGGAGATATCCTCCTCAATCGCTTCAGCCCGACCGGTTTCTGGTCGTCGGCGGTGCGCAACGACTTCCTGCGCGAGCTCGAGGCCCGTCACGACCGCCAGGTCGCCTACACCACCGAGCCCCTGGGCGAACATCAGGCGCCGCTGCCCGTCGGCGCGCGCGGGCGCGAGGTCTACCTTACCGACCCCGACCGCGAACGGGCCGACGCCTGGATCGCCGAGGGCTATTCCGAGGCCCTGCGCACCCCGGATTCGACCCTCGTCTTCGTGACCCCGGAGAAGGCCGACGAGATCCGAAGGGACCAGATCAACTGCATGGGTTGCCTCAGCCACTGCCTGTTCTCGAACTGGGCGCAGAACGAGGCCGGCAAGACCGGCAAGAGGGCCGATCCCCGCAGCTTCTGTATCCAGAAGACCCTGCAGGACATCGCTCATTCGGACCGGGTCGACGCCAACCTGATGTTTGCCGGGCAGGGCGCCTACCGCTTCGCCACCGATCCCTTCTACTCGAACGGCTTCATCCCCACCGTCGGGCAACTCGTCGAGCGCATCGCGACTGGCGACTGACGGCCGGCGGCTGGATCGCCGTTTCATTTGAATTATTATAAAGAAAGGCGTAGTATACTGGTTGGGGTTGCAGATCGGCAATTCCCACCCTTATGATCCCCGCCATGACCAGCTCTCGCCCCTACGCCAACATCCTGAGCCGCCTGCGCGATGCGGGCCTGCGCCCGACGCGACAGCGCCTCGCGCTGGCCAAGCTCCTGTTCCGGGGGGCGCCCCGCCATGTGACGGCCGAGGAGCTGCACAACGAGGCCATGGCCGCCAAGGTGCGGGTGTCGCTGGCGACGGTCTACAACACCCTCCATCAATTCACGGCGGCCAACCTCCTGCGCGAGGTGATCGTCGATTCCGGCCGCTCTTACTTCGATACCAATACCGAGGACCACCACCATTTCTACCATGCGGATTCGGGCCGGCTCGAAGACATACGCGGCGCCGGCGTCACTCTGACCGGCCTTCCCGAGCCCCCCGAGGGCACCCGCATGGAGCGCGTCGACGTCATCGTCCGGCTGCGGGACGGACTCTAGTCTCGTTCGATATTTCAACCCGCTGCAACGTATATTATAGTCGTTCTAAACTGTTGACTCGGTTTCGCGTGGTGCGTATAGTGCGCGGTGCCGGCGCTGATCGTCCCTTCTCGACAGGGACCGGCCGCCGGGTTTGTGCCACCCGACTGTCAAGTTTCGTTCCGAAGAGGAGGACCCGATGCCATCGTTAGCTGGAACCAAGACCGAACAGAATCTCAAGGACGCCTTCTCCGGCGAGAGCCAGGCGAACCGTCGCTATCTCTATTTTGCCCAGAAGGCCGACATCGAGGGCTACAACGACGTCGCGGCGGTGTTCCGCTCGACGGCCGAAGGCGAGACCGGCCACGCCCACGGCCATCTCGAGTATCTCGAGGAGGTCGGCGACCCGGCGACCGGCGAGCCGATCGGTTCGACCCAGCAGAACCTCAAGGCGGCGATCGCCGGCGAGACCCACGAGTACACTGACATGTATCCGGGCATGGCGCGCGCCGCCCGCGACGAGGGCTTCGACGAGATCGCCGACTGGTTCGAGACCCTGGCCAAGGCCGAGAGGAGCCACGCCGGCCGCTTTCAAAAGGCCCTCGACACGCTCGAGTAGCTACGCCCCGCCGGGCGGAGACCGACCCGAAGGCCGCGCGTCAGGGGGCCGCTCAGGCCCGCTGGCCGCGGCGGGTCGTGGGGCCCGGACGCGAAAACTGACCGATTGGGGGGGAAACCATGAGGGAAGGCAGTCTCGAGGCGCCGATCCGGCATTCCCTGGATTGGCGCAATCCCGACTTCTACGACCCGGACAAGATCGAGGCCGAGCTCAGGCGGGTATTCGACATCTGCCACGGCTGCCGGCGCTGTTTCAATCTTTGCGACAGCTTCCCGCGGCTCTTCGACCTGATCGACGACTCCGAGACGGGCGAGCTCGACGCGGTGCCGAGCTCCGCGTTCGCCGAGGTGGTCGCGGCCTGCACGATGTGCGACATGTGCTTCCTGACCAAGTGCCCCTATGTGCCGCCCCACGAGTTCGACCTCGACTTCCCTCACCTCATGCTGCGCTACCGGGCCGCCGAGTTCCGCCGCGGCGCCGTACCCCTGGCCCGCCGCCAGCTCGCCCGCACCGACCGCAACGGCCGGCTCGCGGGCCTCCTCCCCGGTCTCGCCAACTGGGCCGGCGCGGAAGGCAATCGCCTGACCCGGCCGCTTCTCGAGAAGACCGCCGGCATCCATCGCGAGGCCCATCTGCCCAGGTTCCACGGCAAGACCTTCCTCGCCCGGGCCCGGGCCGGCGGCCCCGAGATCGACCGCGAGGCCCCGGCCCACGGTCGCAAGGCCGTGCTCTACGCGACCTGCTTCGTGAACTACAACAACCCCGAGCTCGGCGAGGCCGCGCGCGCGGTTCTCGCCCGCAACGGAGTCGAGACCGAGGTCGCCTATCCCACCTGCTGCGGCATGCCGCAGCTCGAGCAGGGCGACATCGAGACGGTGGCCGAGCGGGCCCGGAAGACGGCCGCGGCGATGGCGCCGCGGATCGCCGAGGGCTATGACGTGATCGCGCTGGTCCCTTCCTGCGCCCTGATGCTCAAGTTCGAATGGCCGCTCATCCTGCCCGACGACGAGGCGGTCAAGACGCTTGCGGCGGCCACCTTCGACATCAGCGAGTACGTCGTCGACATCGCCCGCAAGGAGGGGCTCGCCGACGGTCTCGCACCCCTGGAGGGCGGCGTGACGCTGCACCTGGCCTGCCACGCCCGGGCCCAGAACATGGGCGCCAAGGCGGCCGACATGCTGCGCCTCGTGCCCGACACCGAGGTCGCCGTGATCGAGCGCTGCTCGGGCCACGGGGGCTCGTGGGGGATGATGGCAGACCATTTCGAGACCGCGCTCAAGGTCGGCCGCCCGGTTGCCAGGCGGGCCGTCGAGGCCGCCCGCCCGCACCTCGCTTCGGAATGTCCGCTGGCCGGCGCCCACATCGACCAGGGCATCGCCCGCCTCGACGGCGACGCGGCCGGGACCGCCGCCGTGCACCCGATCCAATTGCTGGCCAGGGCCTACGGCCTGGCCTGACGGGAACCCGAAGGACCATCCCATGGGAAAGAGCAGAGCCAAGCGCGCGATCACCCGCGCCGACATCCTGTCCCCCGAGGCCTTCCTCGAAGTGCGCCGCGAGCGCCGGGCGGCGCTGGTCGCCGCCAAGCGCCTGCGCCGGGTCGAGGTCGGCCCCTTCGCGACCTTCCTGTTCGAGAGCTACGACACGATGTGGTGGCAGATCCATGAAATGCTGCGCATCGAGAAGGGCGGCGAGGCCCAGATCGCGGACGAGCTCGCGGCCTATGGCCCGCTCGTTCCAAAGGGCGACGAGCTGGTCGCGACGCTGATGTTCGAGATCGAGGACCCGGTCCGGCGCGAACGGATCCTGTCAAGCCTCGGCGGCGTCGAGGAGACGGTGACGCTGGCCGTCGGCGACGACACGATCAACGCCGTGCCCGAACGCGACGTCGTGCGCACCGACCCCACCGGCAAGACGTCGTCGGTCCACTTCCTCCACTTCCCCTTCACCGCCGCCCAGATCGCGGCCTTTCGCGACCCGGCGCAGCGGGTCGTGCTGGCGATCGATCATGAGGGCTACTCCCACCTGGCGGTTCTGCCCGAGGCCGTGCGCCGGACGCTGTCCGAGGATTTCGACTGACCGAACGGAGCGGGCGGGTCGGGCCTACTCGGCCCCCTCGTCGGCATAGACGCCCCAGAGATAGCGCCGCGGCGCCCAGCCGCGCAGCCCGGCGGTCTGCACCTCGCACCAATCGCCGCGGCAGCCCCGAAGCTGCGCGACGACGCCCGGCTCGGCGAGAAAGGCCGGCAGCCGGTCCGCGTCGGGGCCGCGATAGAACGTCCGCACCTTGTCCTTGACGAGCACCGTGCGGCGGCCCGAGAGCAGGCTCTTGTGGACCCAGCCCTCGCTGCCCTCGATGTCGCGAATCCGGCGCCATAGCTCGAACTCGGCCGTGATCTCGACCGGCAGGCCCTTGCGCACGAACACCCAAACCACCGGATAGCGGACGCCGGGGCCGGTGCGGACGTTGACCCGGTCGGCACCGAGCGACGCGAAGCGGGGCGTCTCGCGGCTCCCTTCCGCCGCCGCCGGCAAGACGCCCGACGCGAGCGCGAGACCGGCCACGACCATCGCCGCGATGCGACCGCCGATCCCCGCTCCGCCCCTCATCCTGACTTCCTCCGCGACCCTCTGTTGCCGCCTCCCGCCGCGTCCGTTATGCCAGCTTGCCGCGGCCCTGCCAATGGCCGAGCGCCACCCGCGCGCCGCGTTCCGTGGCGTCGATTGTCTCGTTATCCGGCATCTGCTAGACAAAGAATGCTGGACCGCGCCGCCGCCGCCGATCGCGCCTACACCGCTCCTGGAGACGCCCGCATGACGAAACGGAAGCCGCTGGTCATCGTCACGCGGAAGCTGCCCGACGTCATCGAGACGCGCATGATGGAGCTCTTCGACACCCGCCTCAACATCGGCGACACGCCGATGGACAACGCCGACCTGATCGAGGCGGTGAAGATGGCCGAGGTGCTGGTGCCGACGGTGACCGACCGCATCGACGCCGGGGTGCTGTCCCACGCCAACCCGAACATGCGGCTGGTGGCCAACTTCGGCACCGGCGTCGATCACATCGACCTGGCGACGGCGCGCCAGCGCGGCATCACCGTGACCAACACCCCCGGCGTCCTCACCGAGGACACGGCCGACATGACCATGGCGCTCATCCTGGCCGTGCCCCGCCGCCTCGCCGAGGGGGTGCGGCTCCTGCGCGACGGGGCGTGGCACGGCTGGTCGCCGACCCACATGCTCGGCAACCGGATCTGGGGCAAGCGCCTCGGCATCATCGGCATGGGCCGCATCGGCCAAGCGGTAGCCCGACGGGCCCGCGCCTTCGGCCTCGCGATCCACTACCATAATCGTCACCGCGTGCCGGCCGAAGTCGAACGCGAGCTCGAGGCGACCTATTGGGAGAGCCTCGACCAGATGCTCGCCCGAATGGACATCATCTCGGTCAACTGCCCGCACACGCCGGCGACCTACCACCTCCTGTCGGCCCGGCGGCTCAAGCTCTTGCCCCGTCATGCCTATGTCGT
>Ga0256830_1001582_pt1 | contig 15918 bp, 17 predicted proteins | sample 128326metaG_FD_190537 | JGI IMG/M metagenome (GOLD analysis project Ga0256830, IMG submission 190537) | Hydrothermal vent microbial communities from Lau Basin, Pacific Ocean - 128-326 | ecosystem: Environmental > Aquatic > Marine > Hydrothermal vents | place: Pacific Ocean: Lau Basin | collected... | reverse complement strand
TTCCTCCCTGAACGCCGTTAATGGCCAGGCGAGGAAGTTCTTCACGAAGAACCTCGTCAGCTCTTTTATGCGTGAGCCGCCCAGGCTGTAAACCACAGGGTATCTCATGGGGGAGACCCCGTATCTTCTCCCGAGGTGGGCTAATAATTCCCTGGCCCTCTTCGTCGCCTCTTCGTCGAGGACCTTCTCATCATCCTGCATGAGCGCGATGTTTATTAATACTCCCTCCTTCATCATTAAGGTAACATGCGTGCATGCGTCGTTGGTGCAGGTTTGGGGGGCCTCCTCATGGCCCTGGGGCTTCTGCGGAAAGGCTACGATGTTACAGTATACGAGGCCCTGAGCTATCCCGGGGGGAGATTCACCAACAGGACATATAAGGGCTTCAGCCTGTCAACCGGGGCCCTCCACATGATCCCTCATGGAAGCCGCGGGCCACTGGCCGAGGCTCTGCGCCGCTACGGAGCAGGGGTGGAAATCATGGACTCAGAGCCGGAGGGGCTCTTCAGGGTGGGGGGTGAGGACCATCTATTCGAGGAGCTTCCAGGGCTTTTCCCCCTGGTCGATAAACTCAAACTGGGGGCCGCTCTCGGAAAGCTCACCCTGGGCATGGTGAGGAGTGACGAAAGCTTTGAGACGTGGCTGGCAAAGCAGGTGCGGCATCCTCTCGCCCTGAGGCTTGCTGACTCATTCTGCGGCTGGGCCCTGAGCATAGACTCATCCATGATCCCCTCGAAGGAGGTGGCGGCCATCGCCAAGAACATCAACACCCTGGGAGGCCCCGGTGTGCCCGTGGGAGGATGCAAGGGCGTGACAGACGCATTGGTGGAGGCGATTCAGGCAGAGGGAGGGGAATTCATCTACAAGTCCAGGGTGAAGAAGATCGGGGTCGAAGATGGTCGGGCGTGCTACGTCGGGGCATCGGAGAAAAAGCCCTGTGACGTAGTCGTCAGCAACATAGGCCCTAAGGCCACCCTTGACCTGTGCGGGCAGGAAAACTTCCCCAGGCGATACATCGATGAGATTCGCCGCCTACGGGAGGCGGCCGGTATAAAGATTAGCGTGGCATGCGACAAGGCCATGCTGGGGCACACGGGAGTGCTCTTCACCCCTGAGGCTGAGAGGGTGTGCGGACTCAACGAGGTAACCAACGCCGACCCTGGGCTGGCTCCCCCCGGAAGGCATCTATTAATGTCTCACCAGACCCTGCTCCCCGGGAGGAGTATCAGGGAGGAGATAAAGCTGGGGATAAGGGATCTCCATGCCCTGTTCCCTGATTTCGGGGAGCACTGCAGAGTCCTGGCTGCTCAATGCTATCGGGGCTCCTGGCCCGTGAACAGGGTGATGTCCGGTCAGTCCCTCGGCCCAGAGACCCCCGTGGAGGGGCTTGTCTTGGTGGGGGACGCCGTTAAACCAGGGGGATACATGGAGACCGACGGCGTGGCGGCGGGGGTCAGGCTTGCCCTTGACGTGGTTGAGGACCTCTGAGAAGCTCCTTGAACTCGAGGGCGTTTTTCTCCATCCGGATGTTATTGAAGAGGCAGTAAACCTCCCTGCTTTCTAGGCTCCTGCACACCCGTAGGAGATACTCAAGCTCCTCCCTTGTGTAGTCGTGATAGTACATGCGCCCACCCTCGTATCCATGAAGCCTCAGATAGGCGGTTTCTCCCGCCACAGCCGGTTCCGCCAGGAATGGGTCGACGCAGTGGACCAGATCCAGGTCTTTGCACAGCCCCGCTATCAGGGTGGCATCCCACCCGCCCCTGGGCTCCCATGCGAGGATAAGGCCCTCCCGTTCAATGGAGCTGAAGAATCTCCTCATGTTCCCCAGGTTCTCCTCCAAGGGCTTGAAGCTGGCCGGGCACTGGAAAACCACTATTCTCGCCTCCAGGGCCCGGGCCACCTCGAGGGTGGTGTTCCAGGCCTCCCTGACCTCCTCGGTGGGCTTGAAGAAACCGCAGTTCTCCGGTTTATCTATTCTGATCCCTGCCCTCCGATACGTGGGGCTTGAGGCCGGATGGGTTATCACCTGCCAGGCCTTTAAGGTGAACTCGAACTCCCTAGGGGCCTTGTCTCTCCACCGGCGCACAGTCTCCAGCCTCGGCGGCCTGTAAAAAGTCTTCTGCACCTCCGCCAGGGAGAAGTTCTTAAAGTAGGCCGCCATGCCCCCTGGGAAGCCGCAGCATCCCACCTTTATTTCCACGGATAATGTGTTGACGGTGGGGCTGAAAAACCTTACCAAGCGCGTCAGCTCTCCAGGTCCTTCGGAATTATCACGTAAAACACTGAGCCCTGCTTCCTGGTCTTGGATCGGCCCTTCTTATCGGTGTATTCCACGACGTTGTCCTCGACCCAGACATCTCCTCTATGGAGGTCCATGGTCCTCTTAACTATTGCAAGGCCCAGGCCCGTGCCCTTTATCCCCTTCTTATTATCTATCCTGGAGAACCTTTCGAAGACCTTTTCCTTGTATTTATCCGGGATGCCCACTCCCTGATCCTTCACCGTGATCTCCCATTTGTCCCCGAGGTCTCTGAGGGCGACCGTAATTATGGTGTTGGGAGGGCTGTACTTTATGGCGTTGCTCAGGAGATTAGCGAAGGCGTCATGGATAATGGGGTTGACCTTGGCCGTGCTCTTCCCCATGGACTCGTACTCGATGGTCATGCCTTTCTGCATCGCCAGGGGCTGAATGCTCCTGATCACGTCCTTCAGGGCCTCGTCGAGGTCCATCTCCTGGAAGTCCAGCTTGTCCATGGAGGATAGTTTAGAGTATGTGGCAGAGGACTCGATGAGCCTCTCAATTCTCTCGGCGTTTCTCAGGATGACCTCGATCTCTTTTCTATCCCTGAACTCCTCGAGGTTTTTAAGGTGCTGAGCCACCCCCTTAATGACCCCCAGGGGGTTCAGGATGTCGTGGCGCATTATGTCGGTGAAGAGGTCCTTGAGCTTGTTGGCCTTTCTGAGCTCCCGGGTGCGCTCCTCCACCTTCTGCTCCAGCTGCTCCGAGTACTCTTTGAGCTTTTTCTCGAGGTTTTTTCTGGCGGTTATGTCCGTCAATATCTCCAGGAGCATGAGCCTGCCGTCTGGGGTTTCCATGGGGGAGTGGGTGATTAAGAAGGTCTTCCCCAGCCTGGCCACCTCGAGGGTCTCGGTTTTGCACCGCACCCTTCCCCTGCTCAGGCAGCACTTCACGCAGGGGGTCTTCCTCCCCCCGAAGACCTCGTGACATCGCTTACCAATGGCCTCTGATCCGAAGATATTGATGAGATACGGGTTCATGTATCTTATCCTCATGTCCTCGTCGACGATGCTGATCCCCGCCTCCATAGTGTTCATGATGCTCTCCAGCTGCACCTTCTCGCTTATTCTCATCCTGGGGATGACGTAGAGGTTGGGCACGACAATGATCTTGGCGTCTATCCCGAGGCGCCCAATAGCCCCCCTCAGGGCATCGTCTGGGTCGGTGTAGATCTCCATTTTCTTAAAGTCCTCTCCGGCGGTTTCTGCGTCGGTCACGAGGATGAGGTTGTATTTCTCGACGAGGGAGTAGGATATCAGGTCCCTGGGGTCGCCTTCAAGGAGTTCTTTGAAGCTTTTCCGCATGATCTCCTTCTGGTCCTCGCACCTGGCTACGAGGATGATGATGCCCCTCTCCTTCAGCATGAGCTCCGCCGTCCTAAGACCCCTCAGGGACAGGTACAGGGTTGAATCCTTGGGGTATCCCCCAGGTGTGGCCACAACGATGTCCGCCTTCTCGGTGTACTCCACGGTGTAGGCTTTCTGGCACCGCGCCGCGCCCCGCCTAAAGGCCTCCACCGGGTCTCCGCACACCACCTCCATCACGTCTCCCCCGGGCCCGAGAACCGTGTTAACTATGAACTTGAGCCTGGCGAGTTTTCCCGCGTTCTCTATCTCCTGCCTCATGGGATTGTCGTCGAGCCTGCTCACCGCGCACCCCGGATAGACATTCAATAAATGGCTTGAGATTATGGCTTCCCGTCCGGCAACCCCGGGGAGTATGCTCTTTGCCCCGCCCGAGAAGCCGGCGTATGGATGGGGCTCAATGCTTCCTATGGACAAGACGAAATCCGCCTCCGCGACCACGCGATTTATCTTCAGCTCTGTGCCGGTGAACATTTTCCCCACCGGGATCAGGTCCTCGGCTCCGGCATCGTGGAGGACCACGGGATACTTCGTCAGGCCCCCTGTCTTCCTACGTATCTCCTCCTCCGTCATTTTCCTGTGAAGGCCTGAGGCCACGACGATGGTTATGTTCGGGGTGCGCTTTTCAAGCTCCTGGAGCACAAGTTCCAGGAGTTCTTTAACGGGGGTCCGCCTTGTGTAGTCATCTATTATGAGGGCCACTCTGTCGTCTTTACCCACTATTTTGCTCAGGCGGTCGCATCCCACGGGCTTCGAGAGGGCTTTTCTTAGACTGGCTTTCCTGTCCTTCAGCGGCTTGCTGTTCTCTGTCAGCAGGACCTCGGCATCCTTAGGGACCTTTATGTAGGCGTGACCCCTGCCGTAGGGGAGCTTGACCCGCTTGAAATTCTTTTTGAATCCTTTGAATTCCGGGGGTATCGACTCCAGGAGGTCCAGTCTCCTCAGGACCCCGTAGTTTTTCATCACGAGGGCCCTTGTCTTGTCGGAGACGTACGCATCCACGTTTTCAACTATCTCCCTGCACTCATTGTACATCACTCTGATGAGCATCTGCAGGCCGAGGAAGACCTCCTTTGAATCGAGTTTTTCCGCATTATCCAGGAGGATGTGGTAGTTCAGCTCCCTGAGCTCGAGCCTGAACCCCGCGAAAACATCCGGGAACTCCTTAAAGACTTGCTTCAGATACGGAAGGGTCCTGTCCGTGGCAAACTCCAGTCCCCCCCGCATGAAGGCCGAGAAAAGGTCATTAAACATTCTGAGATAGACCTCTATTACTGCCGCGACCTCTTCTCTGTCACTCATGAGCCGTGCTCCAGGTCAAAGCTTATACCCGATGTTCCTAAGGAACTTCCTTCTCTCCTTAACGTCCCCTTCTCCTTCTATGCCCTTGGACCTGGACCCATCGATGACGCCGAGGATGCCGCGTCCCTGCTCCGTCTCCGCCACCACGACCTCCACGTCATTAGCGGTGGCGCAGTATATGCCGCACACCTCTGGAACTGTCTTAACGGCGTTCAGGGCATTAATGGGGAAGGCGTTTTCCATGACAATCAAAAAACAGTGCCCCGCCCCCAACCTGTAGGCGTTGTCCACGGCTATCTTTTTAAGCCTGTCATCGTTTCCCTCCCCCCTCACGAGGCAGGGACCCGAGGACTCGCAAAACGCTAGGCCGAACTTTATACCCGGAACCGATCCTGCGAGGGCCTCATACAGGTCCTCCGCTGTTTTTATGAAGTGGGCCTGTCCCAGGATGATGTTCAGCTCAGAGGGTTTCTCGATCTTAACAACTTCCAGCTTCATGCTATCAGCTTCCCTCTATGCTTCTGCGGTAGAACTCCGCTATACGTATCTTTTCTATATGGCTTAAGTTGTGTTTATATTTACTGTTTCTAAGCACCTCTCCGGTTTTCTTCTCCCACTCCTCAGGAGGCATGCTGTACTTGTCCTGGATGACGTCCCGATAGAGCTCTGGGAGAACGTTGAAGGCGCAGAATGGTATTATCCTGCCGTCGGGGGTGGCGTAGTGAATGTCGCATTTCCTAACCCTCTCCACGTCGTAGTTGTAGGGGTCCTGGAAATGCATCATGCCTATGAACAGGGATGACCTGTGGAAGGCCAGGAATGGGTCATAGCTCTTCTTCATGATAGCCCTCATCAGGGCCCTGGATAGGTCAAAATCCCTGGGGGTTTTCCTGACATATTTTTTAATGCTCCAGAGGAGCTTCACCGTGGAGATAGCCCTTCCCGTCTTGTTTCCTCCCTCCCTGTCTAGGGCATCGGTCATCTCTCTAAGGAAGCTCAGGAAGCCCTCCACGTCCAGGAAGCGGGTGATGGGCTCCAGTTTTCCTCCGTCTCTGAATAGGTATGTCGCCATTCCGCAGGCGAAGTGTATGGACAGCCTGTACTTGGGCTCCCCCAGCATTCTCTCCATGAAATCGGTTAAGCCGCAGACGCTTGGGACGGGGAAGAAATCGTCCCGGGTTACTAATCCATCGAGCTGGTCCTCAAGCTCCTTTATAATCCCCGGTATAGTTATCCTCCTTTTCTCCCGCTCCCTCAAGGGCATACGCCCCACCAGGGACACGGGCTGAAAGTTAACCCCCCTCACAACGTCCAGGTGGGAGACTGCGAATCTCACAATGTCCCCCACCTCTCCATGGTTCACCCCTTTTATGACCGTGGGGACCAGAACGATTCTCAGCCCAGCCTTCCTCGCGTTTTCGATTACCCCGGGAACCTCGTAGTAGTTTTTCGGGTTGGTCTGGGGCGTGACCCCGTCAAAGCTCATGTACAGGATTATGCTCCCCCTGCTGACGCTTCCCGCCTCTTTTATCTTCCTCACGAGCTCCTCATCCCTGCTGAGGCGTATCCCGTTGGTGTTGACCATTATGTGCCTGAATCCCTCGGCCTTGACCAGCTTGATGATCTCTATGAGGTCCTTCCTCATGGTGGGCTCCCCCCCTGTGAGCTGCACAACCTCCGCCCCAACGGGTTTTCTGCTTCTCAGGTTTCGGAGCATCATCCTGATCTGCTCCAGGCTAGGCTCGTATATCCCCTCCCCGTCCCGGGCATAGAAGAAGCAGTACCAGCAGCTCAGGTCGCATCGGTTGGTCAGGACAAGGTTCCCCAGGGCTGTGTGGGACCTGTGGGAGCCGCATAGGCCGCAGCTCGCTGGACAGGGGAGATGGGAGCCCTCTGCGTCGATGTTTGGGTTTAAAATCCGCAGCCCGCGGTCATCGTATCTTGAGGCCCTCGTATACATGTCAATGTCCTCCCAGTATATCTCCGTGGTATAGCCGTGCTCGCCGCAGTACTTGGTCTGCCAGACTTTTCCATCCCTCCCGTAGATGATGGAGTCCACTATGAACTGATGATATTTGCCTTCAGCTACGCACTTCGGGCACAGGCTCCTTGTCCTTCGGAGAACCTCAACGTCCTCCCCCAGGATTCCGGGGAATCCGTGAAGAACCCTCTCCCGAAGTCCGTCTACATTCTGTGAACTCCCGGGGAAAAGGGAGTCTGTAGACATGCCGTCCCACCTCCACTAAGATATGGCTCTCAGATTATTTAAAAATGACGCCTCTGTTTAAACAGCTACCCATATGGTACCTGGGTCGTGGTGGTGGTCCTGGATTTCTTTTTATGATAGTCTTTGAACTTTCTCCAGGCCTCCTCCCCCGCCTTCCCCCGGAGGATCTTGGTTATGACACGCCTCAAATTGGGGGCGTCTTCACTGCTTGGATAGTAATCAGCGAGGACATAGTCCCCCTCCTTTATCTTGTCGGCTATGCTGGGATGTACCTTGAGGATCATCAGATTCTCGTCCCACATCCAGACCCGGGCCTCAGTGCTGTCCTCGGCAGAGATTACGTCGTCTCCGTTGCAGGGATAAACCCTCTCCACGACTCCGATGTGATAAACCAAGGTATCTGCCTCCTCCGGTCTAGTGATATGATATATTATCCATGAGTAATAAGCTTTTTCTGAGATGAAGCTGTTGATAACCGGTCGCCCCGGATGCGGCAAGACAACCCTGTGCAAGAAGGCGGTGGAGGCCCTGAGAGATAAGCTGGCGGTGGGAGGCGTGATAACGGAAGAGATTCGGAGAGGAGGGAAGAGGACGGGCTTCAAAATCATGGACCTCGTGACAGGGGAGGAAACGCTCCTGGCGAGGACGGGGCCGGGGCAGGGGCCGAGGGTGGGCAGATACGTGGTCAACATCGATGCCCTTCACGGGCTCGGGGAGAGGGCGCTGCATAGAGCCGTGGAGGAATGCGACTTGATAGTTATCGACGAGGTGGGCGCCATGGAGCTTAAGAGCCCTGGATTCGCAGCGGCTGTTGCGAAAGCTTTTAATTCGGAGAAACACGTAATCGCTACGATACCATTAAAATCCGGGCACGAGATAATTAATGAGCTGAGGAGAAGAGAAGACATCGCCCTTATAGAGATCAGCCCTGAAAACAGGGAAAACGTGCTGGACAAAATCTTGGAGAGGTTTGAGAGATGAAGGCTAGGCTTGTGGCATTCAAAGGCAGGAGGAGGGACGTTGCGAATAATTACGGCATAGTGGAGGTGGCGGGAGAGAACCCCCCCTCTCTCATAGGCAGGAAGGTTGCCTGGAAAAGCGATGGGGGGAAGATTATATCAGGGGTTATAGTCAGGAGCCATGGAAGAGACTCCCTGCTGGTGAGGTTCAGGAAAGGTTTGCCGGGAAACGCCCTCGGCGATCTCCTGGAGCTCAAGGAAAAACCAAAGAAGAAAAAAGCGGCTAAGGCGGCGAAGAAGAAGGCGGCGCCTAAAGCAGTGAAAAAGAAGGCAGCCCCTAAAGCCGCGAAGAAGAAGGCAGCCCCCAAAGAGAAAAAAGAAGCCAAGAAAAAGAAGGCCCCGGCAAAGGGGAAGAAGGCCTCGACCACAGGCAAAACCCGATCCGCTAAAGGCAAAGCTACAACAAAGGCAAAATCAAAATCAAAAACGAAAGCAAAAACCAAGACAGGGAAAAAGTCCAAGGCCGAGAAGAAGTAATTATGTCTCTGCGGCTTTATAACACGCTGACAAGGAAAAAAGAAGTCTTCAGGCCCTCTCAGCCTGGTGTCGTCAAGCTGTATACCTGCGGCCCCACCGTATATGATTACGCCCACATAGGCAACTTCAGGACCTTTGTTTTCCAGGATCTCCTACGCCGCTGGCTCGTCTGCAGGGGATACAGGGTGGTGCAGGTCATGAACATCACGGACGTGGACGAGAAAACCATCGAACGGGCTAGGAGGCTGAGAAAGAGCTGGAGGGAGATAGCCCGTAAATATGAGGAAGCCTTCATGGAGGACATCTCCGCCCTTAATATCCAGAGAGCGGATTACTATCCCAGGATCTCCGAGCACATCGAGGATGTGATCGAATTCACCAGGGATCTCCTTGACAGAGGCCTGGCCATCAGGGGCAAGGATGGCGGCATATACCTGGACATCACCAAGGTGGGGTATGGCAGGCTCTCGGGGCTAACCCCAAAGAAGCGCCTGAGGGCCAAGAGCCGTAGAGAAGACTACAGGGAGCCCAAGCACTTCGTTCTCTGGAAGGCCTGGGAGGAGAAAGACGAGGACATGGTGTGGGACTGCGAGCTGGGAAGGGGCAGGCCGGGGTGGCACGTGGAGTGCGCCGTCCTTGCCCTCAAGTACCTGGGAGACGTGGACATCCACTCTGGGGGCGTGGACCTGGTCTTCCCCCATCACGAGAACACCCTCGCCCTGTGGGAGGCGGCCAAGGGGCGGCTGGGGCACAGCTACTGGCTCCACGTGGAGCATCTCACGGCCCACGGCGAGAAGATGAGCAAGTCCAAGGGGAACTACTACACCCTCAAGAAACTGGTGAGGAAGGGCCATGACCCCATGGCCGTGAGGCTCTTCCTCCTCTCGAAGCACCACAGGGAGAAAATGGACTTCACCCCTGAGAAGCTTGTAAGGGCCGGTGAGGACCTGGAGCTCCTAAGAGGCCTCAGGGACATGGCAAGAAGAACCAGGGAGGAGGCCTCCTCCGAGGAGGTCAGGAGGATGACAGATGCCGCCAGGAGAGACTTTGAAGGCGCCTTGGACGACGACCTGGACTCTGGAAGGGCCCTCGACGTGCTGCTGAGCTACGGCAGAAGGGTGAGGGAGATGGATGAGGGAGGGAGAATAGTCGGGGAGTTCCTCGACGAAGCCGACAAGGCCCTGGGGCTTCTGGGGTGAGGGAGACGATTAGGATAGAGGACCTCAGGAAGGTCTATGAGGGCGGGATAAAGGCTGTGGACGGCGTCAGCCTGGAGATAGGCAGGGGAGAGGTTTTCGGGCTTCTCGGGCCCAACGGTGCCGGCAAGACGACCCTGCTCCATATGCTGGCAACCCTTATAAGGCCCACCTCAGGGTCTGCCTGGGTGAACGGCTACCACATCGTCAGGGAGGCCCACAAGGTGAGGCAGAGCATCGGGATTGTTTTCCAGGATCCCAGCTCCGATGACCTCCTCACGGGATATGAGAACATGAAGCTCCACGCCCTGATGTATGGTGTTCCCAGGGACGTCCTCGAGGACAGGATATCCAGGCTTCTGCGGCTTGTGGAGATGGAGGAGAGGGCTCATGACCTCGTGAGGCACTATTCAGGGGGTATGAGGCGGAGGCTCGAGCTGGCGCGGGGGCTTCTCCACTCCCCCAGGGTGCTGTTTCTGGATGAGCCGACCCTCGGCTTGGATCCTGGGAGCCGGGAGCATGTCTGGGGATACATCCAGGACCTGGTTAAGGAGAGGGACCTGTCTATAATCATAACAACCCACTACATGGAGGAGGCTGAGAGGCTCTGCGACAGAGTGGCTATCATCGACATGGGCAGGATCGTGGCCCTGGACACCCCCGCCAAGCTCAAGGAGAGGGTGGGCGGGGAGGTGCTTAAGCTGAAGATACGCAACCCCCGCCTCGATCGCCTGAAAAAGGGATACATCAAGAAGGTCGAGACCAAGGGGGACTATCTATACCTCACCGTGGAGGACGCCGGTAAACATCTCCAGGAGATCCTGGCGGAGGTGGGGGAGGTGGAGAGCGTTGAGCTCCGCACCCCAACCCTCAACGATGTCTTCCTGCACTACACGGGGAGAGAGATCAGGGAGGGGCCGCCTGAGGGAGGCTACGGCACAAGGATTATACGGGCGAGGGCTGGGAGATGAGGGAGCTGTCTGGTTTGTACGCCCTTTGGCTCAGGGAGTTCATAGTCTTCACCAGAGAACGCTCCAGGATAGCCTCGGCTCTCTTCACCCCCTTGCTCTGGCTTTTTATATTCGGCACCGCCCTTAAGACGAAGGTGACCGTCACGGGGGCGGGGGCGGGCATGGATTACCGTCTATTCATATTCCCCGGGATCCTCTGCATGGTTGTTCTCTTCACCTCTCTTTTCTTCGGGGTGTACATCGTCTGGGACAGGAAGATAGATTTCCTGAAGGAGGTGATGGTGGCGCCCCTGAGGAGGACCACGATATTCATGGGCAAGGTCTTGGGAGGGATGACGGACTCGATAATCGAGAGCGTCGTCATCCTGGGGATGGGGATCTTCCTGGGGGTGAGCTATACCCTTTCGTCTCTGGCCACGGCTTACGTGTTCATCATCCTCCTCGCCGTGGGGATGGTGAGCCTTGGTCTTATTATCGGTTCGCGCATGGAGAGCCCGGAGGGATTCGGCATGGTGGTGAGCTTCGTCGCCTTTCCCATGTTTTTCCTGAGCGGGGCTCTCTATCAGGTGGAGGACCTCCCCCCATGGCTTACTTTCCTTGTTTACCTGGATCCCGTCACCTATGCCGTGGACGGGATCAGGGGCGCTTTGCTTGGGATAGGCAGGTTCCCCCTAGCCCTGGATTTTGCCCTCCTTCTGCTCTATGCGGCGGCCATGGTGGTTGCGGGGTCGTATTCCTTCAGGAGGATGAAGGTATGAGGCTCAGGGGCAGCACGGCCATCGTAACCGGCGGAGGGAGAGGGATAGGCAGGGCAGTGGCTCTGGCTCTTGCGGAGGAGGGCGCTGCCGTGGTCATTGCCTCCCGGACCAGGGAGGAGCTCATTAGGGTGGCGGGGGAGATCGAGGAGCGGGGAGGAAGATGCATATGGGTCGCCGCCGATGTTCGCAGCGGGGGGGACGTGAAGAGGCTTGTGGAAGCGGCTGTGGATGGATTCGGCGGGGTGGACATCCTCGTCAACAACGCCGGGGTGGGCCTTAGGAAGCCCCTCCTCGAGACGACCGAGGAAGAATGGGACGCCGTGATTGACACCAACCTCAAGGGGGTTTATCTCTGCACCAGGGCCGTGCTTCCGGGGATGATCAGCAGGGGAAGAGGCGTCATTATTAATATATCATCCGGTGCCGGGAGATACGGCTTCCCCGAGCTCGCCGCCTACTGCGCCTCCAAGTTCGGGGTCGTGGGGTTCACCCAGGCAGTGGCCGGCGAGGTTGCCGATAAAGGAGTCAGGGTGTATTGTTTGTGCCCTGGGGGCGTGGATACAGGGATGTACAGAGAATTCTTCCCAGGAGAAGACTATTCCCTCCTCCTGAGACCCGAGGAGGTCGCCGAGGAGGTGCTGAGGCTCTGTCTCCCGGGCTGCGATGTTCCCCCCGGGAAATGCATCGATATTTTCTAGCTGTTCGCCGTGGCTAGGGCAGCTCCATTATCCGGACCTCTACCCCTTTATCTTTGAGGAGAGAGGCGAAGTAGACGGGGCTTGAGCTTCCCTGGTGATACGGATAAACAACCTTGGGTGTGAAGGCTTCGACGCAGGCCGCCGCCTCCTCTGGGGTCATGGTGTCGACTCCGTCTATCGGCAGGAAGGCCACGTCTATCCCCATGAGGGCCTTTGTCTCGGGCACGCACTCCGTGTCTCCCGCCATGTACACCCTGGTGGAGCCGAAGTTTATGACGTAGCCGTTGTCCCTGCCCCGGGGATGGTATTCCACCCCTATTCTCTGTTTAAGATTATACGCGGGGACGGCTTTTATTTTGACCTCATCTATCTCCAATGACTCGCCGTTTCGCAGTACTCTGGCGTAGGTTACCCTCTCCTGTATAGTCTCGGGGCCTATTATAACCGTGTCCTCCTTTAGGAGGTAGTTTATCGCCTTAGGGTCAAAGTGGTCAAAGTGGTGATGGGTTATTAGTATGATGTCCGCCCTGAACATCTTTGAAAAATCCGCTGCCCCCTGATACCCCGCTGGATCCACGTAAACAACGACGCCGCCGTAGTTGAACATGACGCTGGCATGGGTGATGGGGTTAATGTTCAGGATTTTCTGGGGCCTGGGTGACTGGTTGTCTTGGGCGATGCATCCGCTGGTGAGGACGAGCAAAACAAAGACCAAGACCCACATTCAAAGGTTATCTAGTCCTGAAGGAATATTAATGTTACGAAGCTTTTTAAGAAAAGAGAGTAAAAGAGATACGGAGGCATATACGTGGTATCCAGAGAAGAGCTGCTGAAAATGCTTCATGAGGCTATCAGTCTCGAGGAGCATATATTCGTGCTGGACTACACCAGGTACCTGGAGTTCTTGGAGGATGAGGGGGTTAGGAGGCTTATCAAGAAACTTATAAATGACTCGAGGTTTCATGCCCTTTACCTTGGGGAGATGATAGCTGAAGTGGAGGCCAGCGATATAGATGATTGGTGACAAAGGCGAGATGAGGAGGCTCCTTGAGAGGGTTCTGGACTACGAGCTTAAGGCTGCGGAGATGTATGACGGGATCCTGGAGAAGCTCAAGGACGGCAGGATAAAGAAGAAAATCGAGGGGATACGGGACTCTGAGCTTAGGCACGCCGAGATGGCGAGAAGAGAGCTCCGCCGATTCCAGGAGCCGTGACCATGAGGTTCTATAAGTACCACGGGGCCGGTAACGACTTCGTACTCATAGATAACCGCGGAGGGGAGATCCTCGAGGACGATAAGAGCGGCCTCGCTATTAAGCTATGTCACAGGCGCTTCGGAATAGGGGGCGACGGGCTCCTGTTGCTGGAAAACTCTAATCGGGCGGATGTCAGGATGCGGATCTTCAACCCCGACGGCAGCGAGGCTGAGATGTGCGGCAACGGCATAAGATGCCTGGCCAAGCATGCCTATGAGTACGGCGCCGCGAGGAAGAAGGAGATGGAGATAGAGACCATGGCCGGTATAAAGACGGCCTCCCTCCTCGTGGATAATGGCAGGGTGAAAGAGGTGCGGGTGGACATGGGCAGCCCCAAGCTGGAGGACATGAGGATGAGGCTGCGGGCCGGTGGACGGAAGGTGGAGCTGGCCTTTCTGGAGGTGGGCGTGCCCCATGCCGTTGTATTCGTGGACGACGTCGACGCCGTGAATGTGACCTCCCTCGGCAGGGCGATACGGCACCACAGGGCATTCCCCAAGGGCACTAATGTTGATTTCCTGGAGAAGACGGGGGAGAACAGGTTCAGGATACGGACCTATGAGAGAGGGGTGGAGGACGAGACCTATGCCTGCGCCACCGGGATCAGCGCCTCCGCCGTGGCAGCCGCCTTAGTCGGCTTAGCCGATCCCTCCCAGGCCATCGATATCGAGGCCCGGGGCGGGCGGATCCGTATAGAGCTGCAAGGCACAGAGGACGGGATCGAGAGAGTGTTTATGCAGGGGCCAGCTGAGCTGGTTTTCTGGGGAGAAATCGATCTAGGGTGAGGGGATGCTGGTGCTGACCAGGAGGGTTGTGGATAAACTCGTGGACCACGCCCTGAGGGAGGCTCCTAAAGAGGCATGCGGCGTCCTTGGGGGGACAGGGAACAGGGTGACTGATGCCTGGCCATGCCGCAACGTAAGCTCTTTCCCCGAGACCTGCTACGAGATCGCCCCGGAGGACCTGCTGAGGGCCCTGGACGACATAGAGGCTAAGGGGTTGGAGGTTCTCGGTTTTTATCACTCCCATCCCATGGGGCTCAGCAGGCCGTCCGGCATTGACGAGAAAAGGGCGACCTGGCCTGGGCACTCATATGTCATAGTATCCCTCTCCAAGCCCCCCGAGATAACCTCCTGGAGATGGATGGAGGGGGAGGGCAGATTCGTGGAGGAGGAGGTGAAGTGGGAGGAGCGGATATAGAGTTAGATGTGGAGAGATACCTGCCGAGGGTGGTGAGGGAGTCCCCGGATGCCGTCATCATAACAACCCTAGACGGGAAAATCGTTTTCTGGAATCGCGGCGCCGAGGAGTTCTATGGATACGGGGCGGAGGAGGTGCGGGGAGGATCTATTAATGACCTTCATCCCAGGGGGGTAGGGAAGAATATCCGTGGATGGATGAGGTCCCTCCTGGATAAAGGTGTCTTGAGGAATATCATGGCAGATATCTGCAGCAGGAATGGAAGGCATGTGAAAACCCTCTTCTCCCTGTCTCTCCTCAGAGACCCTGGGGGGGATCCGTTGGCCGTTGTCTGGACAGGCAAGGAGGCGGTCATGGATACGGATCCGGCGCATGATAGGGACAGGGAGATCAGGGAGCTCCGGGGGATATATGAGATCTCTGATTTGTTTAGGGAGGAGGTGGAGCTTGGGGAGGTGTCCGGTGTCCTGGCTGAGAAGATTGCGGGGCTCCTGGATGTGGAGCAGTGCGCGGTGATACTTTATGACAAGGAAACTATGAGGTTCCGGCCCCTCCTACCTGGGCACGGCGTCGAGGAGGGCCTTCTCATGGCCATGAGGTTTTCTCTCACCGATATCGCCTCGACCATGGAGGCCTGGCCCGGGATCCAGCCCCTTGTGTCTAACGATCCTGAGAGAGACAGGGAGCTCCTGGGTTCCTTTGCCGTGGGAGGGGAGAGGAATCTCCTCCTGGCCAAGCTCCTGGTCTCGGGGGAGGTTCTGGGGATTTTGCGTCTGGCCGACAAGCGCCGGGGAGGCTTCACAGAGGAGGACGCCAGGCTTGCGGAGATAATAGCGAGCCGCCTGGGGGCGGCCCTCCACACGTCGGCCCTGTTTGCAGAGCTGAAGGAACACGCCGAGAGACTGGAGGAGAAGAGCAGGGAGGTGGAGAGCTTCGTCTACGCCATCTCCCACGACCTTAAGGCGCCCATAATATCGGTGCAGGGATACGCCAGCGCCCTGATGAACGAGTACATGCAGGTTCTTGACGAGGAGGCCAGGTTCTACGTGGAAAGGATAAAGAAGAACACGGAGATGATGGACGACCTTATATCTGACCTGCTGGAGCTCTCCAGGGTGGGAAGGATCCGGCAGCCCATGGAGGATATA
>Ga0256830_1001581_pt1 | contig 15926 bp, 16 predicted proteins | sample 128326metaG_FD_190537 | JGI IMG/M metagenome (GOLD analysis project Ga0256830, IMG submission 190537) | Hydrothermal vent microbial communities from Lau Basin, Pacific Ocean - 128-326 | ecosystem: Environmental > Aquatic > Marine > Hydrothermal vents | place: Pacific Ocean: Lau Basin | collected... | reverse complement strand
CCGACGAGGAGGAATACGAAGGGCCCCAGCCAGAGGACCGCGGTGCGGGCATCGAAGGGGGGACGGTAGCGGACGAAGTCACCGTAGCGGGCGACGAGGTAGTCCACCACCTCATTGTCGCTCTTGCCCTGCTTGATCAGCTCGAGTACCTGGCGGCGCACGTCGCGCGCCAGCGAGGCATTGGAGTCGGCGATGTTCTGGTTCTGGCACACCGTACAGCGCAGTTCCTCGGTGAGGGCGCGGAAACGCGCCTTCTGTTCCGGGTTGTCGAAATCGCCGGGCATGACGTCGGCCTGTTCGACGATGGCCATCGCCGGCGTGCCGGCGAACAGTACCAGCAACAACAACAGTATCCTCATTCCTGTTCCGCCTCCAGTCGTTGCAGCAGGGGGGCGATGGTCTCGCGCCAGGCCTCCAGCGTGATGGCGCCGGTCTGCTTGTAGCGAATGACGCCCTTTCTGTCGATGACGAAGGTCTCCGGCGTGGCGATGACGCCGAAGTCCAGACCGACACGCCCCTGGATGTCATGACCGCTGATGACGTAGGGATCTCCCAGTTGCTGCAGGTAGGCCAGGGCGTCCTCGCGCGTGTCCTTGTAATTGATGCCGTAGATCTGCACGCCCTCCGTGCGGGCAAGTTCCATCAGCAGGCTGTGTTCCTGGCGGCAGGTGGTACACCACGAGGCCCAGGCATTCACCAGCGTCACCTTGCCGAGCAGATCGGCGCGGCTGAAGGACTGCTCGGGATCCCTGAGGCCGGGCAGGGTGAAGTCCGGCGCCGGCTTGCCGATGAGCGGCGAGGGGATCTCGCGCGGGTTGAGATTGAGGCCCACGTAGAGAAAACCCACCAGTACCAGGAAGATCCCCAGGGGGACGAGAAAACGCGCCATCAGTTGCTTCCTCCCGCGCGGGCCGCGCCCGCCTCGCCCAGCAGTTCCTCGAGCAGCGCCTGGGCGTTTTCGCGCTGGCGTTCCTCGCGCCGCAGGATGCGGCGGTAGCGGCGATCCGCCGCGGCAAGTATGCCGCCCAGGGCCATCAGGCCGCCGGCCCACCAGATCCAGGATTGCAGCGGCTTGTAATAGACCCGCATCAGCCAGCTGCCGTCCTCGAGGGGTTCGCCCAGCGAGACGTAGAGATCCCGCGCCAGATTGCTGTCGATGGCGGCCTCGGTCATGGGCATGCCGGCGTTACTGTAGACGCGCTTTTCCGGCTCCAGTTCGGCGACGAGCTTGCCGTCACGATAGACGAAGACACTGCCGCGCTGAGCGGCGTAGTTCGGTCCCCGGGTCTCGGTGACGCCTTCGAAACGGAAGCTGTAACCCGCCAGCGTCACGCTGTCCCCCGGTTTCACTGTCACGTCGTCCTGCTGCGCGAAGGCCGAGACGACGGTGACGCCGGTGATGAAGGCGGCAAGGCCGAAATGGGCCAGCCACATGCCCCAGTAGCCCCCTCCCAGCCCGGCGAGACCCGCCAGCGACATGCGCCGATTGGCGAACTTGCCGAGCAGGCTGTCCATGAGGGTTGCGACGATCCAGATGGCCAGCGCCAGGCCGAGGGCCACCTTGAAGGCAGGCGAATCACCGGCGTAGAACACCGCCGCGGCGACGATGAAGCTCAGCACCGTCACCACCGCCGGAACACGCAGGCTTCGCAGCAGCTCGGCCTTGTCGTGGCGTTTCCAGCGTACCAGCGGGCCGAGCCCGGTGAGCAGGATGAGGAAGGGCGAGACCACCATGAAGATGAAGTCGAACCACGGTTTGCCCACCGAAATCTTCTCCCCGGTGAGGGCGTCCATGACAAGCGGATAGAGCGTGCCCAGCAGGGTGCCGGCGGCGAGACCGACGAGGATCATGTTGTTGAGCAGCATCAGCATCTCCCGCGACAGCAGCGCGAAGCTGCCGCTGGAACGGATCTGCTTGCCGCGCCAGGCATACAGGCCCAGCGAGCCGCCGATGACGATGCCGAGGAAGACGAGAATGAACAGGCCGCGATCGGGATCGGTGGCGAAGGCATGCACCGAGGTCAGCACCCCGGAGCGCACGAGGAAGGTGCCGAGCAGACTCAGGGAAAAGGCGAAGATGGCGAGCAGCACCGTCCAGGCCTTGAAGGTATCGCGCTTCTCGGTCACGGCCAGGGAATGGATCAGGGCCGTGCCTATCAACCAGGGCATGAAGGAGGCGTTCTCCACCGGATCCCAGAACCACCAGCCACCCCAGCCCAGTTCGTAGTAGGCCCACCAGCTGCCGAGCACGATACCGATGGTGAGGAAGATCCAGGCCGCGGTGGTCCACGGCCGCGACCAGCGCGCCCAGGCGGCATCGAGACGCCCGCCCAGCAGCGCGGCGATGGCGAAGGCGAAGGCCACCGAAAAGCCCACATAGCCCATGTAGAGCATGGGCGGGTGAATAGCCAGCCCCGGATCCTGCAACAGGGGGTTGAGTTCACGACCCTCGAAGGGCGCGGGGAAGATCGCTTCGAAGGGGTTGGAGGTCAGCAGCATGAAGAGCAGGAAGCCGACGCTTATCAGGCCCATGATGCCCAGCACCCGCGCCACATAAACCAGCGGCAGACTGCGCGAGAAAATCGTCACCGCCAGGCTCCAGATGGCAAGAATGAAGGCCCATAGCAGCAGGGAGCCTTCGTGGGCGCCCCACACCGCACTGACCTTGTAAATGGTGGGCATGGCGGTATTGGAATTGCTCGCCACATAGAGCAGGGAGAAGTCGTCGTTGACGAAGGCCCATACCAGGCTGGCGAAGGCAATGGCGAGCAGGACGAACTGTACCTGGGCGGCGGGGCGCGCCACGCCCATCCACTGGCGGTTGCCGGTGTGGGCGCCGGCCAGCGGCAGTACCGCCTGCAGCAGCGCAATGCCGAGGGCAAGGACCAGGGAGAAGTGGCCGAGTTGGGTAATCATGAAGGGATCCTGCGGTGTAGGTTGCGTTGGCCGGAACTCGTTGCGCCGCCTTACTGGGCGCCCAGGGGTCTGGGTGCGCCGGGCTTCGGGCGCGCCAGTTCGTGCGGCGGCATGGCGCCGGATTCTTTCAGCGCCTCGGCTACCTCCGGCGGCATGTAGTTCTCGTCATGCTTGGCCAGCACGTTGGTGGCCTCGAAGACGCCGTTGGCGTTCAGGCGTCCGTCGGCGACGATGCCCTGTCCCTCGCGGAACAGGTCCGGCAGGCTGCCGGTGTAGCGGATGACCACGTCGGCGAGGGTATCGGTGATGGTGAACTCCACGGTCTTGCCGTCGCGCCTGACGCTGCCTTCCTTGACCAGGCCGCCGATCTTGAAGGCGCGCCCGGGCGGGGCCTCGCCGCGCACCACCTGGGAGGGCTTGAAGAAAAACATCTTGTACTCGCCCAGTCCCCACATGGCGAGCGAGACAAAGGCCGCCGCCCCGATGAGGATCAACAGGACAAGGTACAGGCGTCTCTTGCGTGCGGGTCTCATTGCATACCTCTGCTTTCACGGCGCTGTTTGCGCTTCAAATTACGGATTATCTGCTTTTCCTGGCGCGACGGCGAGACCAGGTTGGCAACCATGATCAACAGCGCGATGATATACACGGGCCACACGAAGCGAGAGTAGTTTCCCATGCCCTGGATGTAAGAGGCCACGGCATCGATATCATCGTCGCTCAGATGGCTTGCAATCATGCGCATTACCTTGCCATTATCATTGCTGCGCCTGCCCGACCTGAAGTCACGCAGGGCTTTCGCGATATAGGCGGCATTCTGACCGGCAAGGCGTGGGTAGTTCTTGTTTTTTTTACCGGCCCCGACGCGACCATGGCAGTCTATGCAGGCGTTGATGGTGTTGCCACTGTCGGTGGTTATCCTTGTACGGTAGACATTACCACCGTGCTCTGCCAGATTATCATCAGCGGTTCCGATCTTGATTTTCTGACGAGAGAAATAGGCTGCTAGATCCAGCATGTCCTGTTCGGAGAGTTGGGCGGCTTGGTCGGACATAATGGGATCCTTGCGCGTTTCACGGGCCTTGAAATCCCTGAGCTGTTTGACGATATAGGCAGGATGCTGGCTTGCCAGCTTGGGCCAAGCAGGGTTATCGGTACCGTTGCCATCAGGACCGTGGCAGCCAGCACACGTGACAGCCTTGGCCTTGCCCGCGGCAATGTCACCGTCGGCCATGGCGCATTGACCCATGCCGAGCAGCAGGGTTATGGCAGATATGAAGAATGTCTGTTTCATGTGATGGAGTCTCAGATTACCCTCTTTTACACCTGCCAGGGTATGACCAGGTTGGCGTTCAGCTCCACGGCGGCGATGATGTACACGGGCCACACGTAGGCGGCATAGCCGCCCATGGCCAGGAATTCACTCAGACTCATTTCTCACTCACCAGTTCCCGCACCCAGGCGCTGTCCTTCTCGTTCTGCAGGATCAGGCAGCGCACGCGTTTCAACAGCACCAGGGCATAGAAGAGGTTGAAGGCGATCATCATGGTAAACAGGGGCCAGCGCATGGACGGGTGGATACTGCCGGCGACGCGCACGCCCTGGGTGGTGGGGCCCTGGTGCAGGGTGTTCCACCACTCCACCGAGTAGTGGATGATGGGGATGTTGATGACGCCCACCAGCGCCAGCACTGCCGCCGCGCGCCCGGCGCTGCGCCGATCCTCGATGGCATTATACAGCGCCATGTAGCCGAGGTAGAGGAACAACAGGATGAGTTCCGAGGTCAGGCGCGCGTCCCAGGCCCACCAGGTCCCCCACATGGGCTTGCCCCACAGGGATCCGGTGATGAGCGCCAGCAGGGTGAAAGAGGCGCCGACGGGGGCCGAGGCCGCCGCCACCATCTCGGCCATCTTCATGCGCCAGATGAGCAGGATGGCGCCGGCCACCGCCATGACCACGTAGACGAGCATGGACATCATGGCCGCCGGCACATGGATGTACATGATGCGCACCGTCTCGCCCTGCTCATAGTCCGGCGGCGAGAACACCAGCGCCAGCGCCAGCCCGGCAAGGAAGCTGAGCGCGGTGAGGGCGCCCAGCCAGGGTAGCAGGCGCTGGCTGAAGCCCCAGAAATACTTTGGCGATCCCAGCTTGTGAAACCAGACCCACATGATCGTTTCCCTTCTCCTCTAAAGGGTTATTCCAGCGAGATCCGCAACGCCCCGGCAATGGCCAGCGGCGCCAGCGTCAGCGCCAGCGCCAGCAGGGCGCCGATGAACAGCAGCGGCCCGCTCCAGGGCAGGCCCGCCGCGGCATCGGTGACCGCGCGCGCGCCGAAGATCAATACCGGTATATATAAAGGTAAGACCAGCAGCGACAGTAACACCCCGCTACGCCGCAGCGCCACCGTCAAAGCCACACCGATGGCCCCGACGAGGCTCAGTACCGGCGTGCCCAGCGCCAGCGAGGCCAGCAGCGCGGGCAGGGCCTCGCCCGGCAGGTTCATGAGCATGGCGAGCAGGGGCGAGAGCAGGATCAGCGGCAGGCCCGCCACCAGCCAGTGGGCGAAGACTCGCACCAGTACCAGCAGGGCCACCGGGTGCGGGCTCAGCATGAGTTGCTCCAGGGTGCCGTCCTCGAAGTCGGGGCGGAACATGGCGTCCAGGGAGAGCATGGTGGCGAGCAGCGCCGCCACCCAGATGACGCCCGAGCCGATGGTGGCCAGCAGCCTGGGATCGGGCTCGAGACTCAGCGGGAACAGGCTGACGACGATGAGGAAGAACACCAGCGGATTGGCCAGCTCGCCGCGATGGCGGTAGGCCAGCAGCAGGTCGCGGCGCAGCATGCGACGGGTGACCTCGAAGAGGTTCATGCCCTGCCCTCTGCGCCCAGTACCAGGGAGCGCGGTTCGCCGCTGCCGAAGCGGATGGCCTGGTGGGTGGTGAAGATCACCATGCCGCCGCGCGCCACATGCTCGTCGATGCAGGCGGCGAGCATCTCCACGCCGCGCACGTCCAGCGCGGTGAAGGGCTCGTCGAGCACCCACAGGCGGGTATCCATGAGGAACAGGCGCGCCAGCGCCACGCGCCGACGTTGACCCGCGGACAGCGTGCGCGCCGGCAGGTCCTCGAAGCCGAACAGGCCCACGGCATCCAGCGCCGCCATGGCATCGGCATCGGGGCGGGTGCGGTGCAGGGCGCCGTCCACGGCGAGGTTCTCCAGCGGTGTGAGATCGACCTTGATGCCGGGCAGATGTCCGATGTAGGTCAGCTCGGCGTTGAACTCGGGGCGTACCCGCGCAAGCGGCTCGCCGTCCCACAGGATCTCGCCTTCGTCGGGGCGGCGCAGGCCGCACAGGGTGCGCAGCAGGGTGGTCTTGCCGCTGCCGTTGGCGCCCTCCACGCGCAGCACCTCGCCGGCACCGAGCTGGAAGTCCAGCGCGCTGAACAGGCGGCGGTCGCCGCGCTCGCAGCCGAGGCCCTGGATGCGCAAAGTATGGTTGGGGACAACGGACATGGGGATGATGGAGCGTGGGCAGACGGCCGGCCAGGATTTCGGGACGGCTATTGTCCCCGACACCCCGTGGCCTGTCCAGCGCCTCCCCCTCGCCCACGGCGCCGCCGGCACGGGGCGGGGGGAATTTTGTCCCGATCCGTGAAACTTGCACGCCTCCCTTGCGTCCAAACAGGGGATTGCCTAGTCTGATCGGCAGACGTCCGGCGGAACATGCCGGAACCCGACCAATACGAAGGGAGAGAAAAATGACAAGATTCCGCGCCCTGTTGCCGGCCTTGCTGTTGTTGCTGCCGGCCGTGGCGATGGCCGCCGGCGGGCGTGCCTTCGACGAGGGTATCGAGTACATTCCCATCTCGCCACCCGTGCCCACCGCCGATCCGCAGCGCATCGAGGTGGTGGAACTGTTCTGGTACGGCTGTCCCCATTGTTTCCGTTTCGAGCCCAAGTTCCGCAAATGGATCAGGGAGCGCAAGCCCGACTACGTCGACGTGGTGTTGATCCCCGCCATCACCGGCCCGGGCTGGGTTCCCGCGGCCAAGGCCTACTATGCCGCCGAGTTGCTCGGCGTGCTGGACCGCTCCCACCAGGCGCTGTTCGATGCCATCCACGTGGAGCGCAAACGCTTTCGCAACGGCGCGGACTTTGCCGGCTTCTTTACCCGTTTCGGTATCAGCGAGGCGAAGTTCCTCGAAACCTACAATTCCTTTGCCGTGGACCTCAAGGTACGCCGCGCGGCGGATCTGACGCGCCGCTACGGCGTGGATGGCGTGCCGACGGTGGTGGTCAACGGCAAATACCGCACCAGCGGACCGCTGGTCAACGGTGACGAGGGCGTGCTGGACGCGCTGGACTACCTCATCGCCCTGGAAGCCAGAAAGCTCGGCAAATAGGTTTGCCCGGCGGCGGACCCGGCGGGTAAAGCCTGCGCCGGACCTGCCGATATTCCCTCAAGGACAGGCAGCGGTTGCCTGTGTCGCCTGCGCAAGGAGTTGCCCATGAAGGCCGCGGAACTGTTCGTCAAATGCCTCGAGAACGAGGGCGTGGAGTATATCTTTGGCATCCCGGGCGAGGAAAACCTGGATGTCATGGATGCCCTGCTGGATTCAAAGATCAAGTTCGTCACCACCCGCCATGAGCAGGGGGCGGCCTTCATGGCGGACGTGTACGGGCGGCTGTCCGGCCGCGCCGGGGTGTGTCTCGCCACTCTCGGCCCCGGTGCCACCAATCTCGTCACCGGCGTGGCCGACGCCAACATGGACCATGCGCCGGTGGTGGCCATCGCCGGCCAGGCCAGTACCTCGCGCCTGCACAAGGAATCCCACCAGGTGCTGGACCTGGAGGAAATGTTCCGTTGCATCACCAAGTATTCGGCGCGCCTGCTGACGCCGAACATCATCACCGAGGTGGTGCGCAAGGCCTTCAAGGTGGCGCAGACGGAGAAGACCGGCGCCTGCTTCATCGAGTTCCCGGAAAACATTGCCGAGATGGACGTCGATGATCACCCGCTGGCCATCAAGCATCCCACCATGCCCGAGCCACCCACCGCCAAGGTCGAGCGCGCCGCCGAGATCATCGCCGAGGCCAAACATCCCATCGTGCTGGCCGGCAACGGCGTGGTGCGCGGCAAGGCCTGGCAGCAACTGGCGGAGTTCGCCGACAAGTGGAGCATCCCGGTGGCCAACACCTTCATGGCCAAGGGCGTGATTCCCTTCAAGCATCCCATGGCGCTGGGCAGCGCCGGCCTGCAGGCCAACGACTATGTCAGCTGCGGCTTCAACCGTGCCGACGTGATCATCTGTATTGGCTTCGACCTGGTGGAATACCATCCCTATCTGTGGCACCCGACGAAGGATCGCACCATCATCCATATCGACCAGGCGCCGGCGGAGGTGGACGCCTATTACCCCGTCTCCATCGGCGTGGTGGGCGACATCAAGCATTCCCTGATCCGCCTCACCGAGCTGGCCACGCCGCGGCCGGGCTATGCCATGCGGGCCCTGCGTGAGGCGCTGGTGGAAGACATGAACCAGCACAAGGACGATACCAGCATGCCGCTCAAGCCGCAGAAGATCATCTGGGATCTGCGCACGGCCATGGATCTCGAGGATATCGCCATTTGCGATGTGGGCGCGCACAAGATGTGGATGTCGCGCATGTTCCGTTGCGAGTTTCCCAACACCTGTATCATCTCCAACGGCTTTGCCAGCATGGGCATCGCCGTGCCCGGCGCGATTGCCGCCAAGCTGGTCAACCCCGAGCAGAAGGTCGTGGCAGTGACCGGCGATGCCGGTTTCATGATGAACTCGCAGGAAATCGAGACCGCCATGCGGCTCAACACGCCCATCGTGATATTGATATGGAACGATTCGGCCTACGGGCTCATCGAGTGGAAGCAGATGAACCAGTTCGGGCGCAAGTCCAACATCGACTTTACCAATCCCGACTTCGTCAAGTATGCCGAGGCCTTTGGCGCGAAGGGCTATCGCATCGAGAAGGGCGAGGATCTGCTGCCGACCTTGAAAAAGGCCCTCGCCGACAATACGGTAAGTATTATAGATTGTCCCGTCGATTACAGCGAAAACCTGAAACTGACCGCCAAGCTGGGTGAAATGGTGTGTCCCATATAGGCAGACGCAAATGCCGCAAGCGAGCCCACGGGTGAATACCGCAACGACACAGATGCAGGAAGGCTTGTCCACCAGAACGCACGCAGACGAGCTGTTGCGCCTCATGAGCTACAACGTGCAGGTGGGGATCAGCAGCTCCAGGCCCCATCACTACCTGTTGCACAGCTGGAAACACCTGCTGCCGCATACCCAGCGCTTCGCCAACATCGACCAGTTGTGCCATGAACTGCACCGCTACGATATCGTTGGCCTGCAGGAAGTGGATGCCGGCAGCCTGCGCAGCAATTTCATCAACCTCACCGAGTACATGGCTCACCTGGCGGGTTTTTCCCACTGGTATCACCAGGTCAATCGCAACCTTGGGCACCTGGCGCGCCACAGCAACGGCCTGCTCAGCCAGTACCGCCCGGCGGAGATCCGCGACATCAAGCTGCCCGGCATGATCCCCGGGCGGCGCGCCATCATGGCGCGCTTCGGCAGCGAGGCCAACCCGCTGGTGGTGTTCGTCCTGCACCTGGCGCTGGGTAAGCGCGCGCGCATGAATCAGCTCGCCTACCTGGCCGAACTCATCAATGAATACCCCCACGCCATCGTCATGGGGGATCTCAATACCGCCGCCGACAGCCGTGAGATGCTGGAACTGTTCCGTCGTACCCGCCTGCACGAACCGCTGGAGGAGGTGCACACCTTTCCCAGCTGGCGGCCCCGCAAGCACATCGACCACATCCTCGTCACCACCGATCTGGAAGTGGAGGAAATCCACGTGCCGGCCCTCGAGGCCTACTCCGATCACCTGCCCATCGCCATGAGTATCCGCCTGCCCGCGGGCCTGACACTGTCGCGGCAGTCCGTGCACGCCTGAGCGGTGGCCCGCGCATGTCCAGGCAAGAGGACGACAGGGAAGCCCGCCGCTGGAAGGACAAGTACCTCGACACCCTCGATGAATTCGAGCAACGCGAAAAACAGTGGCGGCAACTGGAGAAGATCCTGCGCCAGGGCCTGTCGCGCCTGAGCCTGCTGGCCGACGACACGGATCCCGTACTCTCGCGCCAGCTCGATGCCCTGCGCAAGGCGGTGCGTCGGGGCAGTGACGGCGCTCAACTGGGTCGCCTGCTGGCCGAGATCTCCACCTCCATCGCCCGCCTGGACGAACAGGGCGGCGGCCGCGGGGCGGGATTGAGTGGCAATCGCCTGCTCTCCGAGCTGCTCGGCGCCATCCGCGTGGGGCGGGAGAAGCAGGCGGAGATCCGCCGGGCGCGCCGGAAGCTCGATGAGGCGGACGATTACAGTGACGCGCGCCTGGTCGAGGAAGTGGCGCGCTTCATCGAGGCCCTGTTCGCGGCCGCGCCGTCGGTGGAAAAGCCGGCCCCGGATGAACCGTCGGTGGCAGCAGTGGAGGCATCACCGGTCGAGGAAGCACCGCCTGCGCGCCCGGGCCTGTTCTCGCGCCTGTTCGGTGGCCGGCGGGCGGAGCGGGAGGAGGATGTCGCCGAGGTGGCCGATGAGGCCCGGGCTGAAGCACCGGCTGAAGCCCCGGTGCCGGCGCCTCCCGTGCCGACTGCCGGGAGCGCAGTGGCGCAGGAGGAGGGCGCGGCGTCCTTCTCGACCATGGCCGATCTCGCCGACATGGCGCTGGCGGCGGAGGTCCTCATCCAGCTGATTGAACGCATCGACCTGCCGGAAGACCTGGAGGCGGAGAGCCGCCGTGTGCGGGCCAACATCGCGGGACGGGTGGACTGGCCGAGGATCAGCGCGGCCATCAGCGCCACCGCCAACATCATCGCCCTCATGCGTCTGCGACTTGAGGCCGAGCGCAACGAGCTGGAGGCCTTTCTCGGCCAGTTGACCCTGCGCCTGCGAGAGATCGACGACGGCCTGCAGGCCACTTCGCGGATCCACCATCGCGTGCAGGCCAGCAATACGGAACTCGATGATGCGGTCAGCCGCGAAGTGGGCGGCCTCGAGGATGAAATCGGCGGCGCCGACATCGAAGCGATAAAGCGCGCGGTTGCCGCGCGCGTGCAGGCCATCCGCCACCACCTGTCCGCCTTCCGTGAATCCCAGGCGGAGGATCTCGGCTCGGCGGCGGCCACCATCGCGGCGCTCACCGAGAAACTGCAACAGACGGAGGCCGAGGCCGAGACCCTGCGCAGCGAACTGGCGGCGGCCCACCAGCAGGCGGTGCGCGATCCCCTGACCGGCATGGCCAACCGCCTGGCCTACGAGGAACGCCTGCAGGCGGAGCTGGCGCGCTTTGCGCGCAACGGCACGCCCTTCTGTCTCATGGTCTGGGACGTGGACCACTTCAAGCAGGTCAACGACACCTGGGGTCACGAGGCCGGCGACCGGGTACTGAAGATCCTCGCGGATACCCTGGCCGCGCGTCTGCGCGGCGTGGATCTCGTGGCGCGCTACGGCGGCGAGGAATTCGTCGTCATCCTGGCCGACACCACCCTCGAACATGCCATGGAGACGGCGGAGGAACTGCGCGGCATCATCGCCACGCTGGATTTCCACTACCGCGACCAGCCGGTGCCCATCACCGCCTCCTGCGGGCTCACCCAGTGTGGCGAGGGGGACGACGGGGAGAGCCTGTTTCGCCGCGCCGACGCCGCCCTCTACCGCGCCAAACAGGCAGGGCGAAACCGCTGCGAGGCGGCTTGAGGCCTCCAGCGCCCCCGTGGGCCCACGGTCAGTGGACGCTGACCGACGGCGGCACGGCGTAGAGAAAGTAGATGGTATTGCCGTCCACCACCTTGCCCCCCTCCCAGCGCCGCGCCACCAGCCTGCCACCGGCCGCGCTGATCATCGCATCGACATTGTGGATCCAGGTCTGGTCCCGCTCGCGCGGCACGGAGTGCCGGAGTTCGGCATTGTCCATCTCGGGATGGGCCAGGGCCGTAATGGCGAGCATCTTGCGTGTGTGCGCCAGCATCAGTTTGACCAGGCGCGCGGCGGAGGGCTGGTCGAGATAGAGAAGGACGCCGGCGGCCAGCATGAAATCATACTGCCGGTCGCGCAACAGTTCGTCGAGCTGCTCCATGTCGGCGTGGAAGATCTCTACCCTTGAGCCCAGTTCCCTGAGAAGCCGGTTACCGGACTCGACGGCATAGGCATCGATGTCGTTGCCCTGGATGCAGGTGGCGGCGGGAAAGACATTGGTCTCCATGTGGCGCAGCAGGTAGCCCGAGGAACAGCCCACCTCGAAGACCGAATCGATGTCCCGCGTGGGCTCGACGCCGATGCCCCTGAGGCGCGACGGTAGCTCCTTGAAAAAGAGCTTGCGTGTCTCGTTGAAGTTTTCGTAGCCAAACCGACGTGTGATTTCGTAGGTCTCGGCATAGTCGAGGTGGTGTCGCCAGAGAAACTTGTGGTAGGCATTGCGATCCCGCTCGGCGAAATCGGCAATCAACTGGCGCGCCCACCAGCCCCGCTTGTCAGCGTCGAGCCAGTGTTGGTGATTGATCAGCACCGCCAGGGGCTTTCGCAATGACAGCGGGATGATGCGGCGCACGGTATGCTTGAACCGGCTCTTCCAGCCTGTCCCGCGGGTTCGTGGTTCTGTCTGCATGGCAAGGCTCTCCCTGTTGCCTGCACCGGCAGAAGCAGGTCCGTCGGTGGTGTTTCAGTTTGATGGACTTCGGCAGAACGGCCTGGTGGTTGTTACTCTCCCTGTCGTGAAATCTATCTTATGTGTTTCCCATGTTTTATCTATAGCATGGATGTATGAAGGCCTGCCTAATTACCATGGATTATCCTGATCGGGATCAAGTACGCCACTGCGAGGTGGGGAAATGACCGGGGCCGGTGGGCGGGCGACTTAGCGCGTGAGCGGAGCGGTCTCGCGGGCAAGGACGTTGAGAACACGCAGGGCGGCACAGGCGGCGCCGTAGCCGTTGTCGATGTTCATTACCGTGATGCCGGGGGCGCAACTGGCGAGGATCGCGTTCAGCGCGGTCTGCCCGCCAGTGGCGACGCCGTAACCCACCGATGTGGGGACGGCGATCACCAGACCGGGGAACAGGCCCCCCACCACGCTGGGCAGGGCGGCGTCCATGCCGGCCACGGTGATGGCCACCGGCAGCTCGGTGATCTCGTCGAGGCGCTGGGTCAGGCGCCACAGACCGGCCACGCCGACATCGAAGATTTCTTCCGCCGCATGGCCATAGTAGTGGAGGGTGCGCACCGCTTCGCGTGCCACGGCCACGTCGGAGGTGCCGGCGCACAGGACGGCGACCCGCGGGTATCCGGCGGGAGGGGAAACATCACCGAAGAAACCGGTCTGCGATACCGGTTCGTAGTCGATCCGGTTTCGTTGCTCAGCCGACAGGGAAAACAGTTTCTCCTCCGCCAGGCGCGTCAACAACAGGCTGGCCTCGTTTTCCTCCGCGCGGCGCAGGATCTCGCCGAGGTGGGCGACGGTCTTGCCTTCGCAGAAGATGGCCTCGTCGAAGCCCAGGCGATGCTGGCGCTGGTGGTCGAGGTGGATATCGCCCGGTTTCATTGTCTCCCCTCGCGCAGGAAGGCGCTGCCCATGGCATAGGGCCGGAAGCGGATCTCGTTGGACGGGTGGCCGAACAGGCGCGCGATAGCCTCTCCCAGGGCCGCCTCCTGCCGGGGGCGGAGGCCGTCGAGGGTTTCGGTGTCGAGCTGGATCTCCACCGTGCGCGGTCGGATGCGACAGCGCACCGTGCGTGGCGAAAGCGCCCGGGCCACCAGCAGTTCCGCTGCATTGATGTTGCGCAACTGCTCACCATCGATGGGGATCCCCGTCTCCACGCGGCTGGAAAGACAGGGGGAGGCCGGCAGCTCGGCGAGCTTGCCGAGGCCGAGTTCGCGGGCAAGCTGCCGGATGGCCGCCTTGCCGAAGCCGGCCTCGACGAAGGGGTGGCGCACGCCATGTTCGGCGGCCGCCTGCAGGCCGGGGCGATAGTCGGCGAGATCGTCGCGGTTGGCGCCGGAGAGAATGGTATCGTCGGTCTGCGCCGCGATGGCCCCGTAGAGGCCGTGCTTGCAGTAGTAGCAGCGATCCACCGGGTTGTCGCGGTAGCGGGGATCGTCGAACTCGCCGGCATCGATGACGGTCAGTGCCCAGCCCTCCTGCTGCGCCAGTTGGCGCACCCGCGCCGTGGCCTGGGGGGGTACGGCGGGGGAGACGGCATGGAACACCTGGCTGTGCACGCCCGCGGTGCGATGAGCGAGGGTAGCGAGGCTCAGGCTGTCGATCCCCCCGCTGACGGCGATGGCGACCCGTTGCAGTCGTCGCAGCTGGTCCTGCAAGCCCGCAATGCGGGATTCAGCCCGCGTCATCGTCGCCTCCCTTCTCCAGCGTGGCGGCCTCCGCCGCCTGACGAAGCCGGCGGCGTTCACTGGCGCTGGCGCCGTCGCGCACGTCGTCGATCTCGGCCTTGGCCGTCTCGCCGCCGGGTCGCGTGGCGCGCTTGACGCGGATGGACCTGCCTTCCCCATCACGGTATTCATGCATCTTGCGCTCCAGCGTCAGGCGATTGACTTGTTGCCAGCGCACGCCGAGGGTCGTGGTCTGCCGGAAGCAGGCCCCGGCAACCTCGCTGATTTGGTGGGGATCACACAGCACCCTTACCTGGGTGGCCAGCCGGGCCTTCTTGGCATAGACCGCCTGCTGCAGGACATCGAATACCGCCGGCTCCTGCCGCAGGTGCTCGAGGCCGACGGCCAGCTCCTCGGGGCTCTGATCATCGATCTCGAATTCGATGACGCCCACCTGGCCCTGTTGCAGTTCGGTGGCGGTATCGAACACCAGTACGCGCAGCAGGTTGGCCATGCCCTCGAAACGACGCGAACCAAAACCCATGCCGCTCGTCTGCAGGGTGCCGGTCGGCGGTGATCCGAACTCGGGTGCGAGGTAGCGCAGGATGGCGGCGCCGGTGGGGGTAACGCGCTCACCTGCGTGTCCGTCACTGAAGGTGGGCATGCCTTCCATCAGCAGCGCCGTGGCCGGCGCCGGTACCGGCAGGGTGCCGTGGGCGGACTCGATGCTGCCGCTGCCCAGGGGCAGGGGATCGCTGTACCAGCGCGCGCCCGCCAGGGCATCGATGAGATAGGCGGCGCCCACGATATCGGCGATGGAGTCCCATGCCCCCACTTCGTGAAAGGCCACCTCGTCCACCGGCCTGTCGTGGATCTTCGCCTCGGCCTCCGCGAGGAGCTGGAAGATCCCCAGCGCATGTTCCCTGACACCGGCGGGCAGCCCGGAGTCCTTCAGCTGGCGCCGGATGGCGCTGTAATGGGTGTGGTGGTGCGAGTCCTGCTGCGCGGCGGCAACGTGAAAACGGGCGCCATGCAGACCGCTGTCGTTGGCGGCTTCAAGTTCGAGGGAGACCTGCTCCGCCGAGAGCCCGCTGGCGCGAATGGCATCGACGAGGCCCTGGCGGTGCCCGGGAAAGGCATCCAGCAGGGCAGCGATGAACATGTCGCCGGCGATGCCGCCGAGGGGCTGCAGGTGAACAAGCATCGTCCTGGACATCAGTGGTGACCGCGTGGCCGGCTATTGCTCGATGGAATGACCGTGCTCGAGTAGATATTCTAGTACACGTACCGCCGCTGAGGGAGTTCTGTCATCCTTGTCGAGGTTGCGGTGGTGGTGCATGCCCGGGGTGGTATTGACTTCGCCGATGATGCCGCCCCCCTCTTCCAGCGCGAGCCGGTGATCGCGCGTGATGACGTCCACACCCACAAAGCGGGAACGGACCGCGCGTGCCGCAAGGCGTCCCTGCTCGCGCAGCACGTCACCGATCTCGGGAGTGATGTTTTCATCGTAGACCGTGCGGATCTCCTCATTGTCCGTGAGGGTCGTGTCCGTGGATTTCACCAGCACCGACTCACCGG
>Ga0256830_1001580_pt1 | contig 15931 bp, 15 predicted proteins | sample 128326metaG_FD_190537 | JGI IMG/M metagenome (GOLD analysis project Ga0256830, IMG submission 190537) | Hydrothermal vent microbial communities from Lau Basin, Pacific Ocean - 128-326 | ecosystem: Environmental > Aquatic > Marine > Hydrothermal vents | place: Pacific Ocean: Lau Basin | collected... | reverse complement strand
GAGTGACGGCCTGCGTTACAGCCTCGGGGCCTGGCTGGCGGACAGGCGCAGCTCCTCCTTGAGGATGGCCGGTACGTCGATGCCGTATTCCCTGGGATCCAGTACCTCGTCGATGGACATGGGTGAGCCGGTCTGCTCCCAGACTGCGCTGGAGAGATTGATGAAACGGCGTACCGGGTAGGGTTCGCCGTCGGGGCTTCTGAGCAGCATCACGATGGGCTTCAGGCGCCGCCCCTCGTCGGTGGCCACCACCATGCCCATTTCACCGGACGCCAAGCGCACCAGGCTGCCGATGGGGTAGATGCCGATACACTTGATGAACGCTTCAAGCAGGCTCACGTCGTAATTGCCGGGCGCCCACTGAAACAGCTTCTCCAGCGCCTCGGCGGGGGGAATGGCGTCGTGGTAGCAGCGGTCCGAGGTCACCGCGTCGTACACGTCCACGATGCTGGTGACCCGGGTGATCAGCGAGATCTGCTCCTCCGCCAGCCCCGCGGGGTATCCCCTGCCATCCAGGCGCTCGTGGTGATGCAGAATCACGTCCAGCGTGTCCGGCGCCAGGCTGTGGTCGTCCGCCAGCAGTGCATGGCCCTCCTGCGGGTGGCTCATCATGATCAGGAATTCCTCCTTGGTCAGCCGCCCGGGTTTGTTGAGGATGGCCTCGGGTACCCGCAGCTTGCCGATGTCGTGCAGCAACGCGCCCAGGCCGAGGCGTTTCAGCAGGTCCCCGTCCAGCCCCAGGCAACGCCCGAAGGTCAGCGCCAGGATACAGACGTTGAGACAGTGGTTGGCGGTGTATTCGTCGCGCTTCTTGAGGTGGGTCAGCCATACCAGCGCGTCGGCATTCTGGATCACCTGGTCCGCCAGTTGCGCCACCAGGCCCCGCGCCGTGTCGGTGTCGATGCTGTTGCCGAGGCGACTGTCGTCCAGCAACACGTCGACCCACAGGCGGGCCTCCCGGTAGATGCGGTAGGAGCGTAGCAGCGCGCGGCGGAAGCTGGTTTCGGAGAACCCCTTGCCGGAGGCCTTCACCGGCGGCCTTCTTGCGGGCCGCTTGCGCTTGGCCACGCCCTGGATCACCGCGGTCAGTAGCGGCACGATCTCGGGGCGGGACAGCTCCTTGTCGACGAACACGAAATCGCAGTGCTCCCGCAACTGGTCCAGTGTCTCGACGTCCTCGATCATGAAGCCCTGGAACATGAACGGGGTATCCACCCACGCACGGTCCAGTTCGGAGACGTACATCCCCAACTTCAGTTCATCGGTGTACAGTTTGATCTTGTTGATGGGCATACCGGGGTTTCCAGGGAGCTTCACTCTTGATCGGCTGCCCACTCCGGAGCTTTATAGCTGACTGAAACCGCGTTGCGTCCCCGGCAGGCCCATCTCTGCCGTCAGCCTCCCGGCTCCGTCATGCGATAGGTGGGCTCGATCTTGGCGGGCCCGTCGACCGTAATGCCGAGATCGTTGATGAGCCCGTCCTGCAGACCGTAGACCCAGCCGTGTATCGCCAGCGGCTGGCCCCGCTGCCAGGCGTTCTGCACGATGGTGGTGTAACAGACGTTGGCCACCTGCTCGACCACGTTCAGCTCGCACATGCGTTCCCGGCGGCGCACCACGTCCTCGATGCCGTCCACGTTGGGCTGGTGCTTGAAATACACATCCTTGATATGGCGCAGCCAGTTGTCGATCAGGCCGTGCTGCTGATTCTCCATCGCCGCCTGTACCCCGCCGCAACCGTAGTGGCCACAGACGATGACGTGCTTGACCTTCAGGATCTCCACCGCGTACTGGAGCACCGACAGGCAGTTCATGTCCGTGTGCACCACCACGTTGCCGACGTTGCGATGCACGAACACCTCGCCGGGGTCCAGGCCGATGATCTCGTTGGCCGGCACGCGGCTGTCCGCGCATCCTATCCACAGGTAGTCCGGCTTCTGCTGTGTGGACAGGCGTTTGAAGAACTGGGGATCATTGGTGGTCTGGCCGCTGGCCCAGCGCTTATTGTTTTCGAGCAGGTGTTGAAGTGGGTGCATGTCGTGTTCGCCGTTTGTGATTGTTGGAATGGGTGAATTTCGTGGCTCAATCCCCGCCGCTCTCGAGTACGCGGCGCACCGGTGCAAAGCTGCGCCGATGAACGGGAGTAACACCCAGCCTGACCAGCGCTGCAAGGTGGGCCTTGGTGGGATAGCCCTTGTGAGCGGCCAGCCCGTATCCGGGATAGCACCGATCCAGCACCGCCATCTCCCGGTCTCGGGCCACCTTGGCAACGATGGACGCGGCGCTGATCTCGGGCACGTTGCCGTCGCCCTGGACTATGGCATCCGCGCTGCATGGAAGTTCCGGGCAACGGTTGCCGTCCACCAGTACATGGTCCGGCGCGATGCCCAGCCCCGCTACCGCCCGCTGCATCGCCAGCATCGTGGCCTGCAGGATGTTCAGTTCGTCGATCTCATCCACCTCGGCGCGCCCCAGCGACCAGGCCAGGGCCGACTGTTTGATGGTCTCCGCCAGCGCCTCGCGCCGGGCCTCCGACAGTTTCTTGCTGTCCGCGAGGCCGTCGATGGGGCGTTGCGGGTCCAGTATCACCGCGGCGGTGACCACCGGCCCGGCCAGCGGGCCACGGCCCACCTCGTCCACGCCGGCCACCAGCCGGGCCGGGGCACCGAATCCCAGTTCGAATTGTTCAGCCATCGGCATTCCTGCCCAGCAGCTCCAGCACCGCGTCCGCCGCCTGCTCGCTGGCGTCCAGCCGCAACCGGCGATGAATCTCGTCGAAACGCCGGTGCACATGCTCGGCGGTCTCCGGATTTTGCAGAAATTCCAGCACCGCGGCGCCCAGTTTTTCCGGCGTCGCGTCGTGCTGGATCAGCTCCGGCACCAGGGACTCCCCGGCCAGCAGATTGGGCAGCGAGTAGTTGCTGACCTTGACCAGGCGTTTGGCCAGCCAGTAGGTCAGCGCAGCGAGGCGATAGGCCACCACCATCGGCCGCTTCAGCAGCATTGCTTCCAACGCGGCGGTGCCGGAGGCCAGCAGCACCGCGTCGGCCGCGGCCATCACCTCCCGCGACCGGCCGTCCACCAGCCGCATCGCCGGTGCATCGCCGGCGCGGGCCAGCGCGGCCTCGAACTGCTGGCGTCGCACGGCGTTGGCCAGCGGCACCACCACCTCCAGCTCGGGACGCCGCTGCCGCAGCCAGCGCACGGTGTCGATGAAGGTGTCGGAGAGGTAATTCAATTCATTGGAGCGGCTGCCGGGCAACAGCGCGAGGACCTCCGCCTGCGCCGGCAGCGACAGGGCCTGCCGGGCCGCGGCGCGGTCCACCTGCAGCGGGATGGTGTCCGCCAGCGGGTGGCCGACGAAGCGCACCGGCACCCGGTGGCGCTGGTAGATGTCATTCTCGAACGGGAACAGGGTCAGCATCAGGTCGGTGGAGCGGGCGATCTTTTTCACCCGCCCCTGTCGCCAGGCCCACACCGACGGGCTCACGTAGTGCACGGTCTTGATGCCGGCGTCACGCAGCTGGCGCTCCAGGCCCAGCGTGAAATCCGGGGCGTCGATGCCGATGAACACATCGGGTGGGTTGCGTTTGAAATGGGTGGCCAGCTGGCGGCGAATGCCCAGCAGCTCACGGTAGCGCCCCAGCACCTCGACGATGCCCATCACCGACAGGCGGTCCATGGGGAACAGGGAGTCGGCGCCGGCGGCGATCATCTCCGGGCCGGCGATGCCTTCGATCCGGGCATCGGGATGGCGCTGGCGAATGGCCTTGATGAGTCCGGCCCCGAGCAGGTCGCCGGAGGCCTCGCCGGCGACGACGCCGATGCGCAGCGGTTCACGCATGTGGCTAACGGATGATCCCTCTGCCGGAGGCGCCGATGAAGGCCAGCATCTGCCCGATCTCGGTACTGTCCTGCGCCATCTCTGCGAGCTTCTCCGAGGCCTGTTCCAAGGTCAGCCCGGAGCGGTAGATGGCCTTGTAGGCCCTGCGCAGCGCCGCCAGCGTCTCGCGATCAAAGCCGCGGCGCTTGAGCCCTTCGGTGTTGAGCCCGTGGGGTTTGGCCATGTGGCCGGAGACCATCAGGTACGGCGGCACGTCCTTGGAGATCACGCTGTTCATCGCGGTGAAGCTGTGCTCGCCGATCTTGCAGAACTGGTGGACCAGCGTGAAACCGCCGAGGATCACGTTGTCTTCCAGGGTCACGTGACCGGCCAGCGTCGCGCTGTTGGCAAGGATGGTGTGACTGCCGACGTTGCAGTCGTGGGCGATATGCACGTAGGCCATGATCCAGTTGTCGTCGCCAATCCGGGTCAGGCTGGCGTCCTGCGTGGTGCCGCGGCTGATGGTGCAATATTCGCGGATCACGTTGCCGTCGCCGATCTCCAGCCGGGTCGCCTCGCCGGCGTATTTCTTGTCCTGGGGGTCCCCGCCGACGGAGGCGAAGGAATAGATCTTGTTGTCGCGGCCGATGCGCGTCGGACCGTCGATCACCACGTGGGAGGCAATCACACTGCCGGCGCCGATCTCGACATCGGCGCCGATCACGGAAAACGGGCCAACCTTCACATCGTCGGCAAGCCGGGCGGAGGGATCGACAATGGCCTGGGGGTGAATCAAGACGTGGGTACCTCGATAAATCGGATGCTCATGCTATTTCCAACGCATAAAACCGGCGCCGCGTTCAGGTCACTCCCGTGACACCAATCACAGCCCGTAACGACAAGCAGGCCTAGCTAGAGCCTGACACTGCGCTCCGCGCACATCAGCTCCGCGGAACACACCACCTTGTCGTCCACCTTGGCGACACCGTTGAATTTCCAGACGCCACGCTTGGACTTGACCACGTCCACCTCGAGTACCAACTGGTCACCCGGCACCACCGGCTGTTTGAAACGGGCCGCATCGATGCCGACGAAATAGTACAGCGAGTCGTTGTCCGGCACCTTGCCACTGGTGCGAAACGCGAGAATACCGGTGGCCTGGGCCAGGGCCTCCAGGATCAGCACGCCGGGCATCACCGGGCGGTGTGGAAAGTGCCCCTGAAAATAGGGCTCGTTGTAGGTGACATTCTTGATGCCCACCAGGCGTTCGCCGACCTTGCATTCCAGCACGCGGTCGATGAGCAGGAAAGGATAGCGGTGCGGCAGGTGTTCGAGGACTTCGAAGATATCGAGGGTATCTGACTGTGTATCCAAAATTGGTCTCGTTTTATTGTGTGGTTTTGAAAACCGATCCGGCCCCGTGTGTCGACCACGCGCGACCCTAAAAGTGCAATCTCCCCACCCGGGATTTCCCAAGCGATATTCTCAGGTTTCGATGCAGGAATCGCGCAATGATACATCAATCCGTGGTTCCCCGGTTCCCGCCGGCCCCGGATACGTCGAACGGGCCTGCTCCCACCCGCTCCGCTCAGGAACCCCGTCCGGCGTCGCCCAGGCGGGTTTCCAGTTCAGCCAGGCGTCGGGCCATATCGTCGAGCTGCTTCATGCGCACGTAGTTTCTGTGCCACTTGGCATTGGGCTCCAGCGGGGTTCCGGAGGAAAACACGCCAGGCTCGGTGATGGATTTGGCCACATGGGACATGCCGGTGATGGTGACATTATCCGCGATCTCGATGTGGCCCACAATGCCCACCGCGCCACCGATCGCGCAATGGCTCCCGATGCGGGCACTGCCAGCGATGGCCGTACAGGCCGCCACTGCAGTATGGGCGCCGATACGCACGTTGTGGCCGATCTGAATCAGGTTGTCCAGCTTCACGCCCTCGCCGATCACCGTGTCCTCCAGCGCGCCGCGATCCACCGTGGTATTGGCACCGATCTCGACATCGTCACCGATCACCACACGCCCCACCTGCGGCACCTTGAGCCAGCACCCCTGGTCGTTGGCGAGCCCGAAGCCGTCCGCACCGATCACCACACCGGGATGCAGGATCACCCGCTCGCCGATGTCGCAATGATGGCTGACGGTAACGTTGGCACACAGCCGGGTATCGGCACCGATTTCCGCGCCGGCGCCAATGACGCTGCCGGGGCCGATGTCACAGCCGGCGCCGATCACCGCACCGTCCTCAACCACGCATTGCGGCCCGATCCGGGCCTGCGGATGAACCTGGCTATGTTGGTGAACCACCGCGGAAGGATGTACGCCCGGCTCGATGGCCGGCGCCGGATACAACCAGCCGGCAACGCGGGCGTAGGCGGCGTGGGGATTGGTGACCACCAGCCCGTTGGTATGCAGGTGGTCTAGGTCTCTTTCCGACAGGATGACCGCGGAGGCCTTGACCTCCGGGAGTTGACGACGAAGCCGTGGATTGGCCAGGAAGGTGATATCCCCTTCCCCGGCATCGCCGAGCCGGGCGACCTTCGAGACCACGCAGTCGGCGTCGCCCACCACGCGGGCGCCGAGTCTCGAAGCCAGTTCCGCCAGCGTAAACATCGGGCGCCCGGCTGTTACTTGCTGTTGCCCTGGTTGAATTCCTGCTTCAGGCGCGCCACCACCTTGTCGGTGATATCGACACGCGCACTGGCGAAAACCACTCCGTCGCTGACCACCAGGTCGTAGTTCTGCGTGCGAGCGATGTCACTGATGACCTCGAACACCCGGCGCCGCAGCTTGTCGAAGGCCTCGTTTCGGCGGATGTTCAGGTCCTCGCGAAACTCCTCCTGGCCACGCTTGATCTCCCGTTTGCGGGCGATGATGTCGCGCTCCAGCTTGCGGCGCTCGGACTCGCTCATGATCGCGCCATCCCGGGTCAGCTTGTCCTCCAGCTCGCGCATTTCCTTTTGCGCGGCGACCAGTTTCTTGTCGCGCGGCGAGAACTCTTTCTCCAGCCGGCTGCGCGCCGCCTCCGCCTGCGGTGCCTCTTCCAGCACCCGGGTGGCATTGACGAAACCGATCTTGAACTCCGCCGCATCGGCGGCCGGCGCGGAAAATCCCAGCACCAAGGCCAGGCCGGCAGCCAACCAGCAATTCTTCGATCGTTCACGAACGGCGTCACCGATGTTGCTCACTGCAGTTTCCTCTTTGTTTTGATTTGACGGGCCGGCCCCGAAACGAACCCGCGAACGGAAACCCGCTCGCAGCCCCCGGCCACGGGCCGCCAATGATGCCACGAATCCCGCCGCGACCCAAACGGGCCGCGTCAGAACGGCGCGCCGATGTTGAACTGGAAGAATTCCGTGGTATCACCCGGCTCCGACCGCAACGGCCAAGCCCAGTTGAAGGTCAGCGCGCCCACCGGGGTGATCCACACCGCCGAAACACCGTAGGAAGACCGCAGGCCATCCAGGCTCGCATCATCCGGCGTGGCGAACACGTTGCCGGCATCGATGAAGGTGCTGAGGCGGAAGGTGCGTGTTCCCTCCTCCGCGAACGGTGACGGGAAGAACAGCTCCGCGCGGGTGACCACCCGGGAGGCGCCGCCGATGGCCCTGTTGGTCACCGGGTCGCGAGGACCCAGGGTATTGCCGCGGAAACCACGCACGGTACGGGTACCGCCCGCGTAGTAGTTTTCATAGAACGGCAATTCGGTAGTACTGCCGTAGGCGTCGCCATAACCCAGGTCACCGGCGAGCGAGAAAGTCACGGTATCGGTAATGGCCATGTACCATCGCTGACGTATGCCCAGCTTGTAGTACTCCAGGTCCCCGCCCGGCAGCGCCACCATCGCGGACAACAGGGTGAAGGCGCCCCGGTCCGGAAAGATCGCCCGATTGCGGGTATCGTGCGACCAGCTCACCGAGGTCGTATAGGCATCGAAATTGCTGCCGTTCTCAGCTATCCACTCGGCATAGACCGCCGGCGAGGTGTCCTGGCGCACACGCAGATCCGTGTTCTCGAAACCAAAGCTCCACGACGCGCGACTGTACTCGGTAAGTGGGAAACCATAGGTCATCGTCGCCCCATAGCGGTCGGTGGAATAGGCCGCAAGGTTGGCCCGCGCCGCGTCCGTCGCACGCGAACTCAGGGTGAAGCCTCGGCTCACGCCCTCCGGCGTATAGTAGGGATTGTTGTATGTAAAGCGATAGATCTTGTTCACCACGCTGTTGTTGATCTCGGCGCCGATACGCTTGCCGGTACCCAGGAAGTTGTTCAGCGTCACGCTCATGTTCACCAGAAAACCCTGGATGTCGCCGTAACCCAGGCCGGCCGTGAAATTGCCCGTGGAACCCTCCACCACATCGAAGTTCAGATCCACCTGGTCGTCGGTACCCGGAACCGCCGGCGTCTCCACGTTGACGGAGTCGAAATAACCAAGCTTCTGCAAACGGATCTTGGAGCGCTCCACCAGCGGCGTGGACAGCCATCCCCCTTCCATCTGACGTATCTCGCGTCGTATCACGCTGTCCTTGGTCTTGGTGTTGCCGGTAATATTGATGCGCCGCACGTAGACGCGATTGCCGGGCTCGACGAAAAAGTTCAGCGCGATACGCTTGTTCTCTTCATCGACGTCCGGTATCGCGTTGACGTTGGCAAAGGCATAACCATCGATAGCCAGCCGCTCGCTGATCTTGTTGGTGGTTTCCACTATCGCCCGGCGGGAGAAGGTATCGCCCGCCTTGACCTGCATCAGCGCCCTCAGTTCCTCCTCCGGCACCACCATGTTGCCACCCAGCTTGACTTCGCTGATGGTGTACTTGTCACCCTCGGTGACATTGATGCCAATGTAGACATCGCGCTTGTCCGGGGTGATGGAGACCTGCGCCGAATCGATACTGAAACGGATATAGCCGCGATCGAGGTAATACGACCTCAAGGTCTCCAGGTCGCCCTGCAATTCCTGCTTGGAATATTTTCCACTGCCGGAAATGCCGGACCACATGGTGGGCGTACTCAGCTCGAACTTGCTCAACAACCTGTTGTCATCGAACGCCTTGGCACCGATGATGTTGATCTGCTTGATCTGCGCGGAATCACCCTCGTTGATATCTATCGCGATATCCACGCGATTGCGCTCCAGGTCGGTGATCGTGGTGGTGATGCTGGCGCCATACTTGCCCAGGCTGAAATACTGCCGCTGCAATTCCTGTTCCATCTGATCGAGCAGCGAGCGGTTGAATATGCGGCCCTCGGTCAGGCCCACCTCCTTCAGCGCCGAGTTCAAATCCTCGGTCTGCAGGTCTTCGTTGCCAAACACTTCAATCTTCGCGATCGAGGGGCGTTCCTCGACATGAACCACCAGCACCTTGCCCCTGCGCGACAACTGGATATCCTCGAAGAAGCCGGTCTTGTACAACGAACGAATCACGTTACCCGACCTACCCTCATCGAAGCGCTCGCCGACCTTGACCGGGAGATAGTTGAACGTGGTGCCCAGTGAGATACGCTGCAGGCCTTCCACCCTGATATCCTCGATCACGAACGGCTCGAACGCCCATGCAGGCACACCGGCCAACGCTGAAAACAGGAAAACGGAAGCAACGACTGCGATGCGGCGCAAGCGCGAAAGACAGGCGACAAACAGTAAATCAGTAACGCTCAAAACTTCCCCCTAACCACCGAACAAGCGCGCGAAATCGTTATACAGCGCGAGCGTCATCAACAGAATAAGAAATGCAACACCGACGCGCTGCATCTGTGCCTGCACCGAATCCGACAACGGACTGCCCTTTACGATTTCGATGATGTAGTACATCAGGTGCCCACCATCGAGCAGCGGCACCGGCAACAGGTTGAGCACACCGAGACTGATACTGACCACCGCCAGAAAGTAGAGGAATGCACCAATCCCGACGCTGGCGGTATAACCCGCATAACTGGCAATGGTGATCGGACCGCTGAGGTTGTCCAGCGACACCTCCCCGGTAAACATCTTGCCGATCATGCGCAGGGTCAGCGCCGACAACTGCCAGGTCTTGGCGGCGGCTTCTCCCACCGCCTCGAAAACGGAATACTGAACCTTGGCCACCAGTTCCGGCGGCGGTGGCCCGGCCGGCGCGACTGCCGCACCGATGCGACCGATGGTCTCGCCCTCCTGCTCCGTGGCAGCCGGCGTGACGGCGAGGTTCAGCACTGCCCCGTCGCGCTCCACTTCCAGTTGGACCGGCTTGCCGGGGCTGCCGCGCACCACCTCGACCAGCGCCATCCAGTCATCCAGCGGCTCGCCGTTGGCGGTCAGTACGTGGTCGCCACTGCGCAGGCCCGCCTGTTCGGCAGCCCCGCCCGCCTGAAGCTTGCCCAGCACCGCCGGCAGCTCCGGCCGCACCGGCGTTAACCCGATGTTGGAAAACAGGTTCTTCTGTTTCTGCTTCGGGGGTATGCCGGCCACCGACAGGGTCAGGCTGCGGCTGCGGCCGTCCTCGGCAAGCACATCGACGGACACGCTGTCGGCATCCAGGGTTTCGTCCAGCAGCGTGATTCTCGCCACGCTCCAGGTCGGAGTCTGGTGGCCATTGATCGCGGCAATGCGATCGCCGGGCTGAAAACCGGCCACTGCTGCCGGCGACTCCGGCAACACCTCGCCGATCACCGGCTTGATGCCGGGCACACCGATCACGTACATCAGCCAGAAGGCCAGGATCGCAAAGATGAAATTGAACAACGGGCCGGCGGCGACGATCGCGAAACGCCGCCACACGCTCTGCCGATTGAAGGCCCGATGCACTTCTTCCGGCGCCACCTCGCCCTCGCGCTCGTCCAGCATCTTCACGTAGCCGCCCAGCGGAATCATCGCCAGCACGTACTCGGTCTGATCCGGCCCGCGGCGACGCAGGAACAGCGGCTTGCCGAAGCCCACCGAGTAACGCAGCACCTTCACGCCCAGCTTGCGCGCGGTCCAGAAATGGCCGAACTCGTGAAACGCGATCAGCAACCCCAGGGTCACGATCAGCGCCAGCACCGAAGTAATGAAACCGCTCATATTTGCATCTCGTCAATAAACTCCAGCGCCGACTCGCGCGCCGCGCGGTCCGCATCCAGCACGGTATCCAGGCAATCCACCGGCACCGCATCGACCCGGTCGAGGGCATGTTCGATGACCCGCGGGATGGCGGTAAACGCGATGCCGCCAGCGAGGAACACCTCCACCGCAACCTCGTTGGCGGCATTCAACACGGCCGGCGCAGTGCCGCCGCTGGCTGCGGCCCGATAGGCCAGGCGCAGGCAGGGGAAGCGCTCGGTATCCGGCGCCTCGAAATCAAGGCGCGCGATCTCGAACAGGTCGAGACGCTCGACGCCGGAACTCATACGCTGCGGCCAGGCCATCGCGTGGGCGATGGGGGTGCGCATGTCGGGGTTGCCCAGCTGGGCAAGTACCGAACCATCGACGTAGGACACCATGGAATGAATGACGCTCTGCGGATGGATCACCACCTGTATGCGGTCCGGCGTGGTGTTGAACAACCAGCAGGCCTCGATCAGCTCCAGGCCCTTGTTCATCATCGTCGCGGAGTCCACCGAAATCTTGCGGCCCATGCTCCAGTTGGGATGCGCGCAGGCCTGCTCAGGGGTCACTTTTTCCAGTTGGGCCGCCTCGGTATCGCGGAACGGGCCACCCGACGCGGTGAGCAGGATTTGTTCCACGCCGACCGCGTCCAGTCCACGCTGGAAGTCCGCCGGCATGCTCTGGAAGATCGCGTTGTGTTCACTGTCGATGGGCAGCAGTTCGGCGCCGTGTTCACGTACTTCGTCGATGAACAATTGCCCGGACATTACCAGCGCCTCCTTGTTGGCCAGCAGCACGCGCTTGCCGGCGCGCGCCGCGGCCAGGCTGGGACGCAGGCCGGCAGCGCCAACGATGGCCGCCATCACCTGGTCCACCTGCGCCAGCGATGCCACGGCTTCCAGCCCTTCATTGCCACTGAGCACCTCGGTACGCAGCCCCTGCTCCGCCACCTGCACGCGCGCCTGCTCGGCGGCGCGCGGATCGGCCAGCACCAGGAATTCCGGTTGGAAACGGCGACACTGTTCCAGCAGGCGGTCCACCTGCCCGTTGGCGGTCAGCGCCACCACGCGATATCGCTCCGGGTGGCGGGCAATCACGTCCAGGGTGCTGACACCGATGGAACCGGTGGCGCCGAGCACGGTGACGCCGATGAGCCGCTGGCCCCGGGCATTTCCCGACTGCGAGTACCCAGGCGTGCTCAAACCAGGTTCCAATGCTGAAAATCGAACAGCCACAGGCCAACCACGAACACCGGCGCCGCCGCGGTGATGCTGTCGATGCGGTCCAGTACGCCCCCGTGACCGGGCAGCAGCACACCGCTGTCCTTTATCCCGGCATGGCGCTTGAACATGCTTTCGGTCAGATCGCCCAAAATGGAAAATGCTACGGTCACCAGCGACAGGACCACCAGCGCCAGCAACTGGTTCCCGGGCAGGCCGAAAAACAGCGCGCCCAACAACGCGAACACCAGGCTGGCCGCCAGTGCACTGTACGCGCCCTCCCAGGATTTCCCCGGGCTCACCGCTGGGGCCAGCTTGCGCCGGCCCCAGCGGCGGCCGCCGAAATAGGCGCCGATGTCGGCGCACCAGATCAGCAACAGCAGGTACAACAGCAGGGCCGGTCCCTGGTGGATGTCCTGGTGCAGCCCGACCACCGACAGCCAGGACGGTACCAGCACCAGCAGGCCAATCAGGGTTTGCGCCCAGCGCGGCGACCAGCGCCGGGCCGAGCGCGGAAAGCCCAACACCCAGAGCAGCGCCAGCAACCACCAGAACAGGCTCAACACCGGCAGCACCAGCCAGTCACTGGAGTTCCAGTCGACGAAAAACCATACCGCGAGCAGCGCGCCGCCGACCACGGCCGGATACGACACGCGCAGCGCGGTGGAGGCCAGCTTCATGAAGCCGCTCCATTCCCAACCGCCCTGCACGATAAGCACCCCGAACACCAGCGCCAGGTATGGCGTCGGTGATTCCAGCACCGCCCACACGACCAGCGGTGCGAGTATCGACGCAGTGATGACGCGCTGTTTAAGCATCGTCGTGATCACCCACCGCTACGCCGGCCTCGGCCACCTGCTTGCCGGTACGGCCGAAGCGCCGCTGGCGACGGGCAAAGGATGCAAAGGCCTCGTCCAGCGCTGCCTCGTCGAAGTCGGGCCACAGGGTGTCGGTAAAGTAGAGTTCGGTGTAGGCCAACTGCCATAACATGAAATTGCTGACGCGCTGCTCGCCGCCGGTGCGGATGAACAGGTCGGGTTCCGGCAGGTCGTGGGTGGAAAGCCCCTGCGCCATCAGTTCCGGGGTGATATCGTCCGCTGCCAGCTCGCCGGCGGCAACACGCGCGGCGAGTTTCTTCGCACTCTGGGTAACGTCCCAGCGACCGCCGTAGTTGGCCGCGACCACCATCGTCAGGCCGGTATTGTCACGGGTCAGCTCCTCGGCATGACGAATGCGCTCCTGCAAGGCCTCGCTGAATTTCTCGATACCGCCGATCACGCGCAGGCGCACGTTGTTCTTGTGCATGCGCTTGACCTCCCGCCCGAGCGCGGTCATGAACAGCTCCATCAGCAGGCCCACTTCCTTCTGCGGACGCCGCCAGTTTTCGCTGCTGAACGCAAACAGCGTGAGCACTTCCACGCCCTTGTTCACGCAGGCCTCGACCACCACGCGCACGGCCTCCACGCCGGCACGGTGGCCCATGATGCGCATCTTCTTGCGTTTTTCCGCCCAGCGACCGTTGCCATCCATGATGATGGCCACATGGCGTGGCAGGCTCTGCGAGGGCAGCGTGACCGACTCGGTATGATCGTCCGACATGGCGGGTCACCCGTTGCGCTGACGACTGCACGGCTGCAGTCGTTCGATGGACGAAGGGATGGCGGCAACGGCTGGAGTCATGGAGGAAAGGAAAGGGTTCAGGCCTGGGAAAAGGGTTTTGGGTTTCATCGCCGACAACTATACCGATCTGAAATCGATTGTTTTCTCCAGTCGAGGACGGCGACGGTTACAACTACGCTGTGACTGCAAGCGCCAACTGTAATTACAACTCCATCAGGTCCTTTTCTTTTTCCTTCAATACCTGGTCCACTTGCGCGATGTACTTGTCGGTCAGCTTTTGCACGGCTTCCTCGGACTGACGCTCCTCGTCCTCGGTGATTTCCTTTTCCTTGAGCAGCGCCTTCACGTCGCTGTTGGCATCGCGGCGGATGTTGCGGATGGCGATCTTGGCGTTCTCGCCCTCGCTGCGCACCAGCTTGATCATGTCCTTGCGGCGTTCTTCGGTCAGCGGTGGCAGCGGCACGCGGATCACGGTACCGGAGGTGGCCGGGTTGAGTCCCAGGTCCGAGGTGATGATGGCCTTCTCGACCGCCTGCACCATGGATTTCTCCCACGGCGTCACGGTGAGCATGCGGGCATCCGCCACCGAGATGGTCGCCACCTGGGACAGCGGCGTGGGGTTACCGTAGTAGTCCACGGTGATGTGGTCGAGCAGGCTGGTATGGGCACGACCGGTGCGAAGCTTGGTGAGTTCGCCTTTGAGTGATTCGATACTCTTGCCCATGCGAACCTGGGCGTCTTTGTGAATCTCATCGATCATGGGTCGCTTTCTCTCTCTGCGTTCTGTGCTTCCGAAATACCGTCGCCGCCCGGGGGCAACGACACGGCCTGCGAGGCTCGCTACGCGCGGCCTAGCGGACCAGTGTGCCCTCGTCCTCGCCCCTCATTACCCGCATCAGTGCGCCGGGCTTGTTCATGTTGAACACACGCACCGGCATGGACTGGTCGCGGCACAGCGCGATGGCCGTTGCATCCATCACGCCCAGTTTTTTCGCCAGCACCTCGTCGTAGCTCAACTCGGTGTAGCGCACGGCGTCCTTGTCTTTCATCGGGTCGGCGGAATACACGCCGTCCACCTTGGTGGCTTTGAGCACCAGCTCCGCACCGATCTCGATGCCGCGCAGGCTGGCCGCGGAGTCCGTGGTGAAGAACGGGCTGCCGGTGCCGGCGGCGAAGATCACCACCCGGCCCTTTTCGAGGTGTCGCACCGCGCGGCGCTGGATATACGGCTCGCTCACTTCCTTTATCAGCAGCGCCGACAGCACCCGCACCTGCATGCCGTGGCGCTCCAGCGCATCCTGCATGGACAGCGCATTGATCACCGTGGCCAGCATTCCCATGTAGTCGCCGGTGGTGCGCGCCATGCCACTGGCCGCCAGGCTCACGCCGCGAAAGATGTTGCCACCACCGATCACCAGCGCGACCTGGATACCGGCATCCACCAGTTGCTTGATCTCCACCGAGGTACGGTCGATCACGGCCGGGTCGATACCGAACTCGGCATCACCCATCAACGCCTCACCGCTGAGTTTCAGCAGCACACGTTTGTACACGACCTCGTCCGCGGCGCCCGACATCGTTCAGCCCTTGGCCTGGGCCATGACTTCTTCGGCGAAGTTCTCCACCTTCTTCTCGATACCCTCGCCCACCTCCAGGCGATCGAAGCCCACCACGGTGGCGCCGGCGTCTTTCAGCAGTTGCTCCACGGTCTGGTCGGGATTCTTCACGAAGGGCTGCCCCAGCAGGGTGACCTCCTTGAGGAATTTCTTGATGCGGCCGCCGACCATCTTCTCGACGATCTCGGGCGGCTTGCCACTCTCGGCGGCCTGCGCGGTGAAGATCTCCTTTTCCTTCTCGATCAGCTCGGCCGGCACGTCGGCCTCGGCAACACAGGCGGGCTTGCTGGCCGCGATGTGCATGGCGATATCCTTGGCCAGGGCCTCGTCACCGCCCTGCAACTCCACCAGCACGCCGATGCGTCCCCCGTGCAGGTAGGCCGCCAGTACGCCGTCGGTACTGCGGGCCACGAAGCGGCGCACGTTCATGTTTTCGCCGATCTTCGCGATCAGGGCCTTGGTGGTATCGGCGATGGTGTCGCCACTGTCCAGCTCGATGGCCAGCAGCGCATCCAGGTCGGCGGGCTGCTTGTCCAGCGCAGCCTGGGCCACGGCGTTGGCAAAGTTCTGGAAATCGTCGCCCTTGGT